>Ga0307505_10000732_pt1 | contig 32871 bp, 26 predicted proteins | sample 23_S_MG_FD_202183 | JGI IMG/M metagenome (GOLD analysis project Ga0307505, IMG submission 202183) | Soil microbial communities from Populus trichocarpa stands in riparian zone in the Pacific Northwest, United States - 23_S | ecosystem: Environmental > Terrestrial > Soil > Riparian zone > Trees... | reverse complement strand
CGAAGGCATAGTTGACACTATGTTGAGGAGCGAAATCGTCGTTCGGCGAAGCAGGCAGGCCGCTATCGGCTGTCGTAGCAGAAGGGCTGTGAGAAATGCGGGCTAGCGACGCATTTGCCGAAGCCGTGTGAGGCTCTCGGGACACGCGTGCCGAGAGCCGCGCCGGCAAAGGGGACGTTTTTCGCGAGAGCCCGGAGGGCTAAAGCCCACCGCTCCACAGAGACGCCGCGTCCAAAAACACAAAAGGCGGGCTCGCGCCCGCCTTGACTGCATTCGCGTGTGGGTGGATCAGGCCGTCTTGGCCTTCTCGAGGGCGGACTTGGCGGCTTCGGCGAGGGCGGTGAAGCCGGCGGCGTCGCGGACGGCCAGGTCGGCCAGGATCTTGCGGTCCAGCGCGTTCCCCGCGGCCTTGAGGCCGGAGATGAACTTGGAGTACGACAGACCGTTCAGGCGGGCGGCGGCGTTGATGCGGGCGATCCACAGCTTGCGGAACTCACCCTTGCGATCCTTGCGGCCGGTGAAGGCGGAGTTGAGCGCCTTGTCCACGGCCTGCATCGCGATGCGATGACCGCGCGATCTCATCCCATAGAAGCCCTTGGCGAGCTTCAGGATCTTTTTGCGGCGGTCTTTTCTTTTGGGACCACGTTTGACTCTCGGCATGTTCTCCTCGTTTTCCTTTCAAGAGCGGACGGGCCAGGAGTGGAATCGCCTCGTCTCGCTCGTTAGCTGAACAAAGTGCTGTGTGCTGAGTGCTCGGTGCTGAGTACCCGCCGCCCGGGCGTCACTCAGCACTCAGCACTCAGCACTCCGCACCCGTCAGAGGTAAGGCAGCATCCGCTTCACGGTCTTCGCATTCGCGGGCGACACCTCGACCTCACCGGCCAGCCTGGACTTCCGGCCCGGCGACTTCTTGGTCAGGATGTGCGAATGGAAGGCGTGATTGCGCTGCAGTTTTCCGCTTCCGCTCTTCTTGAAGCGCTTGGCGGCACCACGGTGCGTTTTCATCTTCGGCATCTGAAAATCTCCCTAAAGCCTCGCTCGAAACGAGGTTGCCTCGTTCTTCATTCCAATTTTCAGGGCGCAGCGAGCAGGGCGCCGGGGGCAGGAAGCCGCCACCCGTACACTGATCTCTGCGCTTTCGGCGAGCTTTCGGTGTCTTGCAGGACCGAGGCGCGGAGATTCGTTCCCCTGTCCTCTGCGCCCTGCCCTCTGCCCCCTACTTGGAGGGCGCGATGATCACCGACATCCGGTTGCCCTGCACGTCCGGGTGCGGGTTCTCGGATGCCCCGTGCTCCTTGACCTCGACCAGCAGACGGTCGATCACGGCACGGCCCAGCTCCATGTGCGTCATCTCCCGGCCGCGGAAGCGGACGATGGCTTTCACCTTGTCCCCGTGCTGCAGGAAGCGGATGACGTTGTTCTTCTTGAAGTCGAAGTCATGCTCATCGATGCGGGGGCGGAACTGCACCTCCTTGACGATGATGATCTTCTGCTTCTTCTTGGCCTCGCTCTCCTTCTTCTTTTTCTCGAAGAGGAACTTGCCGTAATCCATGATCTTGCAGACCGGAGGCGTGGCCGTGGCGGAGATCTCGACCAGGTCGAGGTCCTTCTCGCGAGCCATTTCCTGGGCCTGGGCAATCGGCACGATGCCGACCTGCTTGCCTTCGTTGTCGATCAGCCGCACCTCGGCGGAGCGGATCAGATCATTGATGCGGTTCTCGGGCTCGACCGGCCTGCGGTCGAATCGACGGTTACCTCTTGGCGGAAAAATACGGATGTCCTCCTGTTTTCGGGTGGATCAACATAGTCGCGGGGTTCCCGGACGTCAAGTCGCCCGGGCCCGCGGCTGGTGAGTGTACGGCAGTTTGCGGACCTACAGCGTCAGTGAACGGCTGGCGATCAATTCCCTGGTGGTGCTGATGAGCTCGTCGACCGGGACCGCGCCCTGGTCCCCGCCCGTGCGCTTACGCAAACTGACGGTGCCCGAGGAAGCTTCCTTCTCCCCCACAATCAGCATGAAAGGCACCTTCTGGAGCTGCGCGTCGCGGATCTTCGCGCCCAGCTTCTCGTTGCTCCGGTCCACCGACACCCGCAGGCCGGCGGCCAGCAACTTCGCCTCCACCTCATTCGCGTACTCGACGAACTTCTCCGACAGAGGCAGCACCGCCGCCTGCACCGGAGCCAGCCAGAGCGGGAACGCCCCGCCGAAGTGCTCGATCAGAATGGCGATGAAACGCTCGAACGAGCCGTAGATGGCCCGATGCAGCACGGCCGGACGGTGCTCGGAGTTGTCCTCCCCGACGTAGTTCAGGTCGAACCGCTCCGGGGCGTTGTAGTCGAGCTGGATGGTCCCCAACTGCCACTTGCGGCCGATGCTGTCGGATACATCGAAGTCGATCTTGGGACCGTAGAACGCGCCGTCGCCCGGCTTCAGCTCGTACGGGAGCCCGAGGCTGTCCAGGGCACTCTGGAGCAGACTCTCGGCGCGATCCCAGAGAGCGTCGTCGCCGATCCGCTGCGGCGGACGCGTGGCGAACTTGGCCGTGTACTCGAGTCCCACCGAATGGTAGACGCGGTCGAGCAGAGCCACGAAGCGCTTCACCTCGTCCGGCACCTGTTCTTCCATGCAGTAGATGTGCGCGTCGTCCTGCGCGAACTGCCGCACCCGAGTGAGACCGCTCAGCGTGCCGGAGAGCTCATTGCGGTGCAGGACATCCTGAGTGTGCAGACGCAGCGGTAGCTCGCGATAGCTGTGCTTCTTCATCCCGAAGTAGAGATGATGGGACGGGCAGTTCATCGGCTTGAGCGAGAAGTCGTGCTCGCCGGTCTCGTTGTCGAGGACCAGGAACATGTTCTCGCGGTACTTGCCCCAGTGACCGCTGATCTCCCACAGGCCCTTGTTGAAGAGGAGCGGGGTCTTGATCTCCACGTAGCCATTGCCGAGGGTCAGCTCGCGCATCGACTGCGCCAGGACCTGATAGAGGGTCGTGCCTTTCGGGGTCCAGAACGCGGCGCCGGGAGCGAAGGGGTGGAAGTGGAAGAGGTCCAGCTCCTTGCCGAGCTTGCGGTGGTCGCGGGCCTGAGCCTCTTCCACCTGCTTGAGATGCGCCTCGAGCTGTTCCTTGTCCGCCCAGGCCGTGCCGTAGATCCGCTGCAACATGGCGTTGCGCGAGTCGCCGCGCCAGTACGCACCAGCCACCGAGGTCAGTTTGAAGGCGCCCAGCCGGCCAGTGGAGGGCACGTGAGGTCCGCGGCAGAGATCGAACCACTCGCCTTGCCGGTACACCGAGAGTGCCTCGTCGCCGGGGATGGCCTTGATGATCTCGACCTTGTAGTTCTCGCCGAGCTTGTCGAAGAGGGCAATGGCCTCGTCGCGAGTCCACTCCTCGCGCCGCACGGGAAGGTCCCGCGCCACGATCTCCTGCATCTTGCCTTCGATCGCGCGCAGGTCCTCCTCGGTGAAGGGCCGGTCCGTGCCGAAGTCGTAGAAGAAGCCGTTCTCGATCACCGGCCCGATGGTGACCTGGGTTCCGGGAAAGAGCTCCTGCACGGCCATGGCCATGAGATGCGCCGTCGAGTGGCGGATCGTGTCCAACCCAGCCTCACTCTTCGGAGTGATGATCTCGACCTTCGCACCCTCGGAAACCGGCGCATAGACATCGACCACCTTGCCGTCGATCCTGCCGGCGAGCGCGTCCTTCGCCAGACGCCGCCCGATCGCCGCCGCCACATCGGCCACGGTGGCGTTCGCCGGAACTTCTTTCATCGAACCGTCGGGGAGTTGCACGTTCATGGATTGCCTCTCGCAAACAAAAAGACAGGGCCGAAGCCCTGTCTTTGATCATTTCAGATTCAGTGGACGATCATCGACAGGGGGCGAGCATGGTTGTCACCGTTCGCGTTCGCGCCGTCCGCAACATAAGGGCAGGGATTGTAGCACGGCGCTCATGCTCGTTGGATCGCGCGGCAATGGGACTTCTGGGACGAATGGGACGAATAGGACGAATGGGACGAATGATTCATCCGGCGGTCCCATACGTCCCATACGTCCCATTCGTCCTATTCGTCCCATTCGTCCCAACCGGGGCTGCTATGCTGCGCGTCGCCCCGACAAAATGAGCGTCCGGTCCTGCGGCATCCTGCCGCCGTATCTTCTCCGCGCGATCGCCGCGAACGGCGAGGCGGAGGATCGTGCGCGCGCGGTTGCCGCATTGTCGCTGTCGGCGGTTCCCCGGCGCGAGCGCGCGGCGCTGACCCAACTGGCAGGCGCGCTGCTGCTGCCTCCGCGGATCAAACGCCGCACGGTCCATGACGCAGAGCAAGGCCGCGTGCTGCCGGGTCGGATCGTGCGCACCGAAGGCGAGCGGCGCACGCGCGACGTGAGCGTGGATGAGGCGTATGACGCGGCCGGCAAGACCTACGACTACTTCCGTCGCGTCCATGGCCGGCGCTCCCTCGACGATCACGGCCTCGGCATCCGCTCCACCGTCCACTTCGGAGAAGGCTTCAGCAACGCCCACTGGGACGGACGGCAACTCATCTTCGGCGACGGCGACGGCAAATACTTTCACCGCTTCACGGCCTCGCTCGATGTCGTCGCGCACGAGCTCACGCACGGCGTGACCCAATACGCCACCGCCCTCGGCGCCAGCGGTCAGTGCGGCGCGCTGGCCGAGCACTTCTCCGACGTCTTCGGCATTCTCGTCAAGCAGTACTGGCTCGGCCAGACTGCCGCGCAATCGGACTGGCTGATCGGCGCGGACCTCTTCACCGACCGCGTGAACGGTGTCGCCGTCCGCTCCATGAAAGCGCCGGGCACCGCCTACGACGATCCCCTCCTCGGCCGCGACCAGCAGCCCGCCCACATGCGCCACTATGTGAAAACCCACGCCGACGATCGCGGCGTCCACATCAACTCCGGCATCCCCAACCACGCCTTCTCCCTCGTCGCCACCCGCCTGGGCGGCTTCGCCTGGGAAGTCGCCGGTCGCATCTGGTACCACGCCCTCACCCGCGGCCACCTCGGCCCCCGCTCCCAATTCCGCCACTGCGCCGAAGCCACCACCCTCGCCGCCGCGGAGCTTCACGGAACGGACAGCGAGCCGCACGACGCAGTCCGCAGCGCATGGTCGGCGGTAGGGATCGAAGTCCGCGACGTCACCAGCCCGCGGCTCGGCATCCGCCCCCAACGCGACACTTTCGAGCCACCGGTGGCCGCGGCGGAACTGCCGTTTGGGTGAGCGAAAGACGGTTCGCTTCGCTAACGCGGGCGTCTGGAGTTCGGACTTGGGTGCGGCCCGCTTCGAGTGCGAAACTTCATCGAGTTTGTGTTTACGCCGGAGGCGTTAAGGAGATTAGCCGGTGGCAAGCGCTGGAAGCGCGCAGCCACCGGATCCCGGCGTAGCGAATGATCGACCCCGGCAGGGGTCGCGGAGGATTGCGAGTGATCCGGCACACCCTCCGGGGTGCAAGGCATGGGGCGCTGCAACCGGTGGCGGCGCGCCTGCTGGCGCTTGCCACCGGCTAATCTCCGTAACGCCTCTGGCGTTTGAACTCGCCCGCTACGCGGGCGGAGGCGCTCCAAGAGTTGCGCGTTCAGCCCGCGTATCAGCGGTACGAACGGGTACGGGTCTGCGCGAATGAAGCTAGACTCCTCGCCACATGTAATTCGGGAACGCTTAGCAAGGAGAACGCGGTCGCAGCAGCGAGAAGTTCCTCACCGGTTTCGATTTCGAGACAAGTTCTCTTACCACGGCCGACGCTGCGACATGGACCGCAGAGGCTGGCAACCTCTGCCGAGATAGCATGGGTCATGCAAACTGAGATAGCGGAGAAGAGAGCGTTCGCCAGATCGAATCGTGCGCGTGCCTTCATCTCTTCCACCTTCTGACCTTCCTATCCGAATCCGGGAGCGGGTCAAGCGCAAACTTTGCTGCGGAGCGGAAACTTCGGTCCCGTCGACACGACGGACGGCGTGGGTCACGCCTATGGCCTCACCGGCGCGGAGGTCCGGGACCGAGACATGGCGAGGCGGTTGCTGCAACGCCCGGACACGTTCCCCCGCCGGGGGCGAGACGCCCCCGGGCCAGCCGGCGGGACGCCAGCGCTCCGCCGAGTGAATCGCGAATTCGCGTGCGCTAGCTGTCGCCCCCCGCGAGTACCGCGTCAGCGTGCGGAGACGTTGCGCGAAAGTTCACCGCACCGCTGACGCGGTGCGATCTGGAGGATCTCGTGACCGGGGGTAGCTTCGCTTCGCTCGCGACCCCCGGCTAAGCTCTTGCTGCCGCTACGCGGCATCTTTCACCGCTGCTCGTTACGCTCAGCAACTCAGCACTCAGCAACTCAGCACCCAGCACCCAGCAGTAGCCGGCCGTGCCGGCAGAGCCTGTGCGGCAAAAGTGCATTGGCCTCGAAGCGACCGCACGTGCCCAAGGCTAGGCCAACCAGCGCAGCCGGTCGCACCGGCTAGGTCCGCGCGGTGGCGAGGAGCTGCGGTGGTTTGCGCGCCTTCGTCGCTTGCTCGAAGGCGAAGGCGTATTTGAGCAACGCCGGCTCGCTCCAGGCTCCGGCGAAGAAGGAGAGGCCCAGGGGGAGTCCGAAGGCGTGACCGGCGGGGACGGTGATGTGGGGGTAGCCGGCGACGGCGGAGGCGCTGGAGTAGCCGCCGGTGTAGTGGTCGCCGTTGACGAGGTCCGTGGTCCACACGGGGCCGCCGGTGGGTGCGATGAGTACGTCGAGTTTGTGTTGCTTCATCACCGCGTCGATGCCTTCGGCGCGGGAGAGGCGGTTGTTCTTCGCGAGTGCCTTCCTGTAGGCGGGCGTCGCGAGTGAGCCTTTGAGCGAGGCCTGCAGGAAGATCTCCTGGCCGAAGTAGGGCATCTCCCTTTCGCGGTTCTCTTCGTTGAAGCGGATGAGATCGGCAAGGCTGCGCGACTGCACGTTCGGTGCGAGTTGCGCGAGGTAAGCATTGATGCCGGCCTTGAACTCGTAGAGCAGCACTTCGAACTCGCTGTCGTTGTACTGGTTGTAGGTCTTCATGTCGGCGGGGTCGACGATGGTGGCGCCGAGGCCGCGGAGCGTGTCGATGGCGGACTCCATGACTTTCTTGACCTGGTCATGCTCGCCGAAGGACTGGCGCGCGACGCCGATGCGTGCGCCGCGCAGGCCATTCGGATCGAGGAACGTCGTGTAGTCGGCGTGAACGTGGCCGCGGCTGGTGGCGGTGATGGCGTCGAGGGAGTCGACGCCCGTCATCGCGCCGAGGAGGATGGCCGCGTCGGTGACGGTGCGGGTCATCGGACCGGCGGTGTCTTGCGTATGCGAGATGGGGATGATGCCGCTGCGGCTGATGAGACCAACCGTGGGCTTGAGTCCGACCAACCCGCACGCGGAAGACGGGCAGACGATGGAGCCGTCGGTCTCGGTGCCGACGCCGACCGCGGCCAGGCTCGCGGCGATGGACGAGCCGGTGCCGGAGCTGGAGCCACAGCAGTTGCGGTCGAGCGCGTATGGATTGCGCGTCAGTCCTCCGCGTCCGCTCCAGCCGCTGGTGGAGTGCGTGGAACGGAAGTTGGCCCACTCGCTGAGATTCGTCTTGCCGAGGAGCACCGCTCCCGCTTCGCGGAGGCGCCTCACGACATGCGCGTCCCTCGCGGCGATCGACTCCGCGAGCGCGAGCGAGCCCGCGCTGGTGCGCATCCGGTCCGCAGTGTCGATGTTGTCTTTGATCAGCACGGGGATGCCATGCATCGGCCCGCGCACACGCCCCGCCGCGCGCTCGCGATCGAGCCCTTCGGCGATGGCCAGTGCGTCCGGGTTCACTTCGATCACGGAGCGCAGTTGCGTGTCGATTGCCGCGATTCGCTGCAGGTACGCCTCGGTCAGCGAGCGCGCCGTATAGCCGCGCATCTGCGCGATGGTCAGCTCCTCGAGCGCGATCTCCTCCGCATAGATGCGCGGCGAAACGGCCAGCGCGGTGATCCCCAGTCCAGCAACGCGAATGAAGTCGCGGCGATCGAGCTCATGCATGGGTGGAGTATGACACTCGCGGAAGAGCTGAGAGCAACTGTGGAGCGGTGGGCTTCAGCCCTCCGGGCGCTCGCGACGAGTGCGCCGAAGTCGCGTGAGGCTCTCGGGACTGTCGTGCCGAAAGCCGCGTGCTTCGTCCAAGCCGAGACGGCAGAGGGGAAGTGCTTCGCGAGAGCCCGGTGGGCTAAAGCCCACCGCTCCACAGTTGCATGCAGCGTTCGGTGTGCGGAAAAGCCACCATCAATCCATGAGCCGGCGGCAGCGCCAATGCAGATAGTTCACCAGCAGCCAGAACCTTTTGAACGCGGGGTTGCGTGTTTGTTTGTGGTGGTAGCGGTAGTAGATCTGCTGGGCGATGACGGAGAGGCGGAAGCGGCCGTAGACTTCGTAGAAGGTCCAGTGCTCGGGCGTCGCGCCGGTTTTCTCGGAGTAGTAGGCGACGACCTCGGCGCGGGTGAGCATGCCGGGGAGGTGGGTCGGTTGGCGGCGGGTGGAGCGGGCGAAGAAGTCGTCGCCGGCTTCGATCCAGTAGGCGATCGAGTTGCCGAGATCCATCCAGGGGTCGCCGAGGGTGGCCAGCTCCCAGTCCAGCACTCCGATGATGCGCGTCGGGTCATCGCGGTCGAGCACGATGTTGTCGAAGCGAAAGTCGTTGTGCGTGATGCAGATTCGCTCGTGCTCGGGGATGTGATCGGCCAGCCACTGCATGATCTTCGTTCCGCGCGGCACGTTCCAAGTGCGCGCCTTGCGGTAGCGCTCACTCCAGCCTTCGATCTGGCGGCGCGTGTAGCCGGCGCCTTTGGCGAGATGCTCGAGGCCCGCGGCCACGTGGTCGACCTGGTGTAGCGCGATGAGCGTGTCGAGGAACCGCAGGCAGAGCGTGCGTACCTGTTCCGGCGACATCGACACGCCGAGCTCCTTGCGCGGGATGATGCCGTCCAGGCGTTGCATGACGTAGAACTCGGCGCCGATGACGGACAGGTCGCCGCAGTACGCGATCATCTCCGGCACGTAAGGGAAGACCGGCTTCAGTGCCTGTTGCAACCGGAACTCGCGTCCCATGTCATGAGCGGACTTGGCCTTCGTGCCTGCGGGCGGCCGCCGGAGGATGAGGTCGTGCGAGTCGTAGGCGAGCCGGTACGTCCAGTTCGACGCGCCCCCGGAGTATTGCGTGATGCGCGGCGTCCCGCGCAGATCGGGGATCTGCGTGCGCAGCCACTCGTCGACGCGCGCGGCGTCGAGCTCCTCGCCTTTGCGGATGGCGCCTTCGTTCATGGTGCCTCCGGGTTGTCGGTTGTCGGTTGTCGGTTGCCCTGGGCCGAGACTCGAAGGCGCGCATCGAACGGACAACCGACAACGGACAACGGAGTGACGCGAAGCGAAAACCTCACCGGTACTTCCCCACCTCGCGTCGGGCGATCACGCCGAGGTGGACCTGGTCGGGTCCGTCGGCGATGCGGAGAGAACGGGCGGAGGCGAAGAGACTGGTGAGGGGGACGTCGTGGGACATGCCGGCGCCGCCGAACATCTGGATGGCATCGTCGACGACGCGTTGGAGCACGTTGGGCGCGACGACTTTGATCGCGGAGATCTCGGTCATGGCCTTGTGCGCGCCGACGGTGTCGATGCGCCAGGCCGCGAAGAGCGTCAGCAGGCGGGCCTGATCGATGGCGATGCGGTGTTGGGCGATGCGCTCGCGGTTGCCGCCGAGGTCGACGATGGCTTTGCCGAAAGCCACGCGGGAGAGTCCGCGGCGGACCATGAGCTCCAGCGCGCGTTCGGCTGCTCCGATGGAGCGCATGCAGTGATGGATGCGACCCGGGCCGAGACGGCCCTGCGCGATCTCGAAGCCGCGGCCGAGACCGGCGATGAGATTGGTCTTGGGCACGCGCACGTTCGTGAAGGACACCTCGCCGTGACCGTACGGCTCGTCGTACTCGCCGAAGGCGGGGAGCATGCGCTCGATGGTCACGCCGGGCGTGTCGAGCGGCACCAGCACCATGCTCTGCTGATGATGGCGGTCGTTCTCCGGATTCGAGCGGCCCATGAAGACGGCGATCTTCGCGCGAGGATGTCCGAGTCCGGTCGACCACCACTTGCGGCCGTCGAGGACGAGCTCGTCGCCGTCTTCGGTGATGGTGGCGCTGATGTTCGTGGCGTCGCTGGAGGCGACGTCGGGCTCGGTCATGCAGAACACCGAGCGGATCTCGCCGGCCAGCAGCGGCTTGAGCCACTGCTCCTTCTGCGCGTCGTTGCCGTAGTGGTAGAGCACTTCCATGTTGCCCGTGTCCGGCGCGTTGCAGTTGAAGATCTCCGGGGCGATGACGCTCTGTCCCATGGCCTCGGCGAGAGGCGCGTACTCGAGCGTCGTGAGTCCCGCGCCGAGGGTGGCGTCGGGGAGGAAGAGGTTCCAGAGCCCGGCCGCGCGCGCCTTGGCCTTCAGCTCTTCGATGACGGGCGAGACGTGCCACCGCTTCCAGTCCGCGCCATGGTTGTGCTCATGAACGACACCGAGCACGGAGGCTTCTGCGGGAAGGACATGCTCCGCGATGAAGGCGCGGACGCGATCGAGCATCTCCTGGGACCGGGCGGACAGGGTGAAGTCCATGGTGGCTCCTGATCTGTTGTCGGTTGTCGGTTGTCGGTTGTCGGGGAGTTGGTGCATTTTGCCATCGGCTGCGAGAAACGCACGCACGATACTCGGTTGCTGTCGGTGTTTGACCTGCTGTCATCCTGAGCGGGCGGCGGGTGGGTGCGAAGGATCTCGTGCGAAGAACGACGAACGTGCGGATACGACTGCAGTCTTTCCCTAATCTGCGCGCGCATCGTTTACCGCAGGGGATCCTTCGCCCCCCACTCCACCACCCGCTCAGGATGACATCGAAGATGTCATCCACTGCTCCAAGGTCGGCAATTTTGCTCGAACAACGTGCCCAAGGCTTGGCCAACCAGCGCCGCCGGCCGTGCCGGCTCAGGATGACAGGCCAATGGTGCGGTGGGTTGAAGGGCGCAGCCCGCTCTGTAGTTCGTGGCGCTTCTCGCGAATGGTCCACCGCCAACCGCCAACCGCCAACAGACAACCGCCCGAAACTGGTTTACCGTTTGCGATGACGGGATCGGCTGTTGATCGAGGTCCTGGAGGCAAACGTGAAGAAAAACAAGCAGTTGGCGGCACAAGTGGCGGGGTTGTTGGTCGCGGCGACCCTTGCCGGGTCGTCCGCTTTTGCGGAAACCCGTCATTCCGAGGGGACGCGAAGCCGCGGTGACGCGAGCTCGACCGTTCGTCGCGGGAGCGTTTCGGCGCGCGGGGCAGTGGGTCGCGGCAACGAAACGCGAAACGGTGGCAGCAGGGAACGACGGAGCGCGCGCAGCACGGAACGGCGCAGCGAGCCGCGGGCCACGGCGCCCACTCGCACCCGGGGTTCCGAGCGTCGCGTCGAAGGCGCGGTGGAGCGCCGGCGCGACGCGCCGGCCTTCGACCGGAGCCCCAACCCCAGCAATGACAGCCGTGCTCGCAACGCGCAGCGGCGCAACGAGAACCGCGGCGCCGAGACCTATCGGCGCAACGACAACCGCGGACGCAACGACAACCGTGGACGGAACGAAGGCTACGGCCGGAACGACAACCGCGGCCGGAACGACAACCGCGGACGCAACAGCGGTTATGGTCGCAACGACGGGAATCGTCACGGCTCGGTCGGAAGCAACCACGGCCGAGGCCGCGGGTACTACCATCACGGTCGGGTCTCGCGCTATGCGCGGCATGGCGGCGGGTATCGCGTCTGGATCGTCGGTGCGCCGTATCCGTTCTACGTGCCTCTGGCGTACTGGCGTGCGGACCGGTTCCGCATCGGTCTGAGCATCGGACTGGGTGGTTACTACAACGACGGCGGCTACTACGATTACTACGACGGCTATCGCGCCGGGTACTACGACAACGCGCAGTCGCAGGCGGACTTCGTGGGCGTGGTGGAGAGCGTGGATTGGCGTCGCGACTCGTTCGTCGTGCGCAACGAGGACACGGGCAACTTCATCACGGTCGTTCTGCGCGATCGCCGCGAAGGCGGCGTCCGCCCCGGCGACTACGTCTCCGTCCGCGGCGACTGGACCACACGCGGCTACTTCCGCGCCTACGACGTCGACGTGCTCGACTAGCCGGCACTCTCCCAAGCACTCTGGCGGCCCCACGAGCGATGGCTCGTGGGGCCTTTTGTTTTTGCGAATGGGCTATGGGACGAATGGGACGAATGAGACGAATGGGACGAATGGGAAGGCGAGTCCCATTCGTCTCATTCGTCCCGTCCACGCAACTCGCAACCCGCAACTCGCGACTCGCAACCTGGCCGTCCTGCCCTATACTTCCGGCACCGCACCACAATTTGGCAGAAGGGGGGATTTCCATGCTCTGGCGGAGCACGATCCAGACGGAGAATCACGAGAAGCCTCAGGGTTTCTCTCCGCAAGTCCAGGAGGCGCAGGTCGGGGATGCGATCTTCTGGGTGAATGAAGACGCTCATGAGGAACATCAACCGTGTCCCAGCCTCGACGAACCGACCGCGTGGTGCAAGGTCCCGCTGAGTGGACCGGAGCCTTCGAATCAGGTCAACCTCGCGACGGCGGGGACGATCGACTACCTGTGTGCCATTCACCCGAGCGAGACCGCGTCGATCGTGGTGGCGAACCCGGTGCAGATCGGGCGGCAGGCCGACGGCACCGTCACGTTCGTGCCGAAGACGGTGGCCATATCGATCAATCAGAGCGTGTCCTGGGCGAACTCCGATTGGGAAGGGCATCAGCCGGCCCCGGTCAATGCGCCCGACACGTCCTGGTTCGCGGAGCCGATCCCTCCCGGGGAAGTCTCCGGGCCCATCACCTTCACCACCTCGGGGATCGTGACGTATCGCTGCGCCGTGCCCGGACACGGCGAGTCCGCCACCATCAGCATCACCTGAAACTCGGATGAAAGCGGCCGGCGGGCGTACCGGCCTGGAAGGGAGAGACCATGGCAGACGATCTCAAGCCTCGCAATCGATTCGAAGCGGAAGAGCCCGTGACGGGGCACAGCCGCCGGGAGTTTTTCGGCTTCACGCTCACCGCCGCCTCCGCCGTCGCGCTCTGGCCGTACCTCGCACACGCGCAACGCGCCGGCGCCTGCGTGGCCAAGTTCGGCCAGCCGCTGCAGAACCTCGGTCAGATCAAGAGTGTGGGCGGGGTGCTCAAAGGCCTCATCGAAGTGCGCGCCGAACCGCGCGCCATCACGTACTACAACGCCCCGATCTATAGCTGCGTACAACCCACCGTGCGCGCCTATCACGGCTTCGACGGCTTCACGCTCGATCCGAAGAAGCAGGTCACCATCACCGGCGTCGCGTCCCCTGGGCCGCTGCTGCGTGCCTCGGTCGGCGACACGGTGAACATCGTCTTCCTCAATCGCATCGACCCGTCCCTGTTCCCGTCCAGCTCCGTCACCAGCTCGCGCGGTCAATGCGACACCTCGCTCAACCTCGACGGGACGCAGCGCTATCCGGGCAAGGACAAGTTCCCGAACTGCTTTCATGCCTCCAACACCACGAACCTCCACTTCCACGGGACGCACATCAGCCCGGGTGCGTTCGAGGACAACGTGCTGGTTGGCGTCATCAATAACCCGAAGATGGACACGACTGCCGCGATCCAGGAAGCGATCGACTCCTACGCGGTCTGGGAGAGCGGCGGCAATCCCAGCAAGGCGCTCATCGAGTCCGCGGCGGCGGGTCTGCAGGTGATGCTCGATCGCGCACAGGCAGATGGCAACAAACAACTCGTCGAGCAGCTCACCGAGGCCATTCACGCGAATCATCAGTTGCTCGCGTCGGGTGAGTGGCCGCAGTACTGGCCGGGACTCTATCCGCAGCACTTCGAGATCCCGGTGTGGACCAAGGGCGGCAAGTTCGCGATGGGCCAGTCGCCGGGCACGCACTGGTATCACTGTCACCAGCACGGCTCGACCACGATGCAGATCCTCAACGGGATGGCGGGCGTCTTCATCATCGCCGGCGACTACGACGACAAGATGCTGCGCATCGGCGGAGGCACGCCGCAGAATCCGAAGATCAAGGAACAGGTGTTGATGTTCCAGCTCTTCGCCGAGCAGCCGAACCTGGTGAATCCCAGCCCCACCGTGGGCCAGATGGCCTGCAACGGACAGGTGCTCCCGACGGCCACGATGAAGAAGGGCGAGGTGCAGTGGTGGCGGATCGCCAACGCGGCCATGCGCAGCCATGGCACGGACTGGTTCCTCTTCGTCCCCGAGGCCGCGTACAACGCGTTCATCGCCAACCCCACGACCATGGTGAACGGGAAGCCGCCGTCGTATCCCGCCGGCACGGTGCCGGCGATGAATCAGACCGCGCAGGACGGAGTGCAGTACGCGTGGGAGAACTACACGCGGCGCTCGAACCTGGCGCGCTTCCGCCTGGCGCCGGGCAACCGCGCGGACTTCCTCGTGAAGGCGCCGGCCACCGCGGGCACGCACTACATGGTGTTCTGGCCGCCCGCGGGCGTGGCGGCGATCAAGGACATCCGTGCGAACACGGTGTTCAAGATCGTCGTCGACGGAGAGCCGGCCGGAGTGAATACGTCGTTCCCGACGCAGGCCGAGTATCCGCAGCAGCCGGAGTTTCTCAAGGACATCACGGAGCAAGAGCTCCGCGGCCGCCATCGCACGGTCACGTTCAGCATGGAAGGCGGACCCGGCGGACCGCCGAACCAACCGGTGTTCAAGATCGACGACGAGCAGTTCAATGAAGGCGTCATCGATCAGGTGATGCTGCTCGGCAACGCGGAGGAGTGGACGCTGGCGAATACGTCGCTGGCCGGCGTCACGCACCCGTTCCACATTCACGTGAACCCGTTCCAGATCACAGAGGTGTATGACCCCGCCACGATGACTGCGCCAGCCAAACTGCCGCAGCCCTGGCCCTGGGGCGACACGATCGCCATCCCCGCAGGCATTCAGCCGAGCGACGCCGACGGCAATCCGCTGGTCGGTCCGGACGGCAAAGCCGTCGTCACTCCCGGCCACATCAAGATCCGCTCACGCTTCGTCGACTTCATCGGCAAGTTCGTCCTGCACTGCCACATCCTCGGCCACGAAGACCGCGGGATGATGCAGCTCATCGAAGTGGTCGACAACAAAACCGTCATCAAGCACCACTGATGTTTCTCTTCCCTCGGGCGCGGGCTGTTTTTGGCCCGCGCCCCGTTTTTTGGAGGACGGTCATGGGAGGTATGGGACGAATGGGACGAATGGGACGTATGGGAAAGCGAGTCCCATTCGTCCCATTCGTCTCATTCGTCCCATTCGTCTCATTCGTCCCATTCGTCCCATTCGTCCCATTCGTCTCATTCGTCCCATTCGTCCCATTCGTCCCATGAGAGATCGCGCTCACCAGTCGACGCCCTCGGCGATCATGAGGCCTGAGGCCTCGTCGAGGACGGAGAGGACGGCGCGGGTGCCGTCGGGGGAGAGGGCGAAGGTTTCGGCGATGGAGTCGGGGCCGGAGGGGAGGAGTTGGCGGCGGGTGGCGCTGGTGTGGTTACCCGGTTCAAAGTCGAGGGCGAAGAGGGTGATGCGGCCGGTGGAATCGGGAGCGCGGAAGACGATCGTGTGCGTGGCGCCGAGCCAGTGAGCGCGTACCGTCGCGGTTCCCGCGACGCCGGAAGGCATGGTGAACGCTTCGCCGCCTTCGACGCGCACCACGACGATGGAGCTGCCGCGGCCGGAGTCGGGACGTTGGAAAACGACGTACTGGCCGTCCGCGGAGACGCTCGGGTGTACGGTCTCGCCAGCCACGACGAGTTGCGGCGCGCCTCCCTCGCGCGGCATGCGCCAGAGGCCGTCGCTCCTGGGGTTGCTCGAGTCGTAGTAGATCCACTCGCCGCTGGCAGGCAGTGAGGGATTCTCCGCGTCGACGCCGTCGCGTGTCACCTGCCGCGGACTCGCGCCGTCGAGCGACGCGGTCCAGATCTCGAAGTGGCCGCCACGGCTCGAGCTCCAGTAGAGGGACTTGCCGTCCGGTGCCGGATGCGGATCCCAGTCGATGGCCGCGTGATCGGTGAGGCGCTGCAAACGTCCGCTGGCGATGTCGACCTCCCACAGGTCGACGTTGCCACCGCGGTCGGAGGTGAAGACGACGCTCTTGCCTCCTCGTGCATAGGCAGGCTGGCGGTCCACGCCCATGCCTCGCGACAACCAACGCACGGGACTCTTTCCGTCGAGGGCCACTTCCTGCAGGCTCTGGCGCGTGACGTCCTCGGTGAACACGAGGCGGCCGTCGTCGACGATGTCCACACTGTCGGCCGCGCTGTGCGGGTTGCGCAGCAGCACGCGGGTGCGCCCGCCGATCTCGTGGAGCACGATGGCGCTGCTCCCGCGACGCTGAGGCAGACTGGCGCCCGTGAGGGCCTCGAGCTCCGCGTAGATCACGGCGCTCGAGTCGCGCGTCCAGGCCACAGCGGAGATCTGTCCGTGCGCGGTGTCGCGCATCAGCACACGGCGCGCTCCGTTCTCCGGATGGACGACCACGACCGAGCCCGCGGCCGTGTTGTGTGGGCTGCGCGTGACGGCGATCCACTTCGCGTCGGGCGACCAGCGCGGCGAGCTGAAGTCCTCTTCCGTCGAAGCCATGATCTCGCGAATGGCGCCGTCATCCAGCGACGCGATGCAGACCGTGGAGAAGCGATCCGGCGCGTCGCGATTGCGCACGAAGGCCACGCGCTTCCCGTCCGGGGACCAGTCCCCTTCGAAGGCGTTGTCGATCAGCTTGCGGGGCTCTCCACCGACGACGGCCACGCGATAGAGAGCGCTCTCCCCGCTCGCGGTCCGCGTGAAGAGGAGGAGCGTTCCGTCGGGACTGAAGCGCGGAGCGGAGTCGTCCGGTCCGGAAGTCACGGGCGCCTCGGTTCCGTCCGAAAGTTGCTTGAGCCACACCCGGCGGGCCCCGTCGCGCGTGGAGACGAAGGCGATCAGTCGTCCGTCGGGCGAGGCCGCGGGCGCGCTGTCGCGTCCGGAGTAGGTGAGCATGCGCAGCCGGGGAGGATCGGCGGGCGCGGTGTCGCGGGAGAGCAGCGCGAAGGTGGCGATGCCGGCCGCGAGCAAGGCCAGCACGAGAATCCGCGGGAGCATTCCGCCGCGCGCGACCGGGAGCTGCGGCCGCGTGGCGGACATGGGGGTTCGGGGAGTGGAGGTCGTAGTCGACTTGGCGGCGCTCTCGAGCGCGAAGGCCAGGTCGCGCGCGGAGGTGAAGCGATGCGCCGGATCTTTCGCGAGGCACCGGCGCACGAGGGTATCGACGGATTCGGGGAGGGACGTGAGCTCCGGCAGCTCCTCGGTGAGGATCGCGCTCATGGTCTCCACGGCGCTGCCCGCCTGGAAGGGCGCATAGCCGGTCAGCATCTCGAAGAGCACGATGCCGAGGGAGAAGATGTCCGAACGGGCATCGAGATGCTCACCGCGGACCTGTTCCGGAGACATGTACTGCGCCGTGCCCATGACCATGCCCGGCTCGGTGCGCAGCATCGTGGCCGTGTCCTTCGGATCGGGCTCGGTCAGAGCCAGTCCGAAGTCGAGGATCTTGAGCAGGTCGTCGGTCGACTCGCCGCGCGTGATGAAGATGTTGTCGGGCTTGAGGTCCCGATGGATGACGCCCTTCTGATGCGCCGCCGCCAGGCCCGAGGCGATCTGCGCGGCCCACGACAGAGCCTTGCGCGTGCCGAGGTGCGCGGCCCGCAGGTGATGACGCAGCGTCTCGCCTTCGAGCAGCTCCATCACCAGATAAGGCACGACCGAGCCGGACTGCTCCAGCTCGCCGACGTCGTACAGTGCGCAGAGATTGGGATGGCTCAACGACGAGAGCGCCCGGGCCTCGCGCTCGAAGCGATGGCGGAGTTGGGGATCGCTCCAGCGATGCTGCGGCAAGACCTTGATGGCCACCGCGCGTTCGAGGCGAGTGTCCGTGGCGCGGAAGACGTGCCCCATCCCCCCGGCGCCGATCTCGGCGTCGATTCGATAAGGTCCAAGGCGCGCACCGGTGGCAAGAGGCATAGGGGGAAAGGCGCGGGCGATGGTAGCAGGGCTCGCCCGTGGATGGTCGCCGGTTTATCGGTTGGCTGTGGGTGAAGGCGGAGGAGCGATGAAGGTGAGCCGCTGGTGGCGGTGGAGGATCGTCGTGTCGCTTCGGGGATAGACGGCCGCGAGGCGCTCGACGAACTTCGGCACGTTGGTGAAGCGCACCGCTCGCTCGCCCGCTTCCGACGAGGTGAAGAAGTCGTCCCAGTGCGCAAGCAACACGTGTCTGGGGCGGAGCGAGTCGATCAGCCACTCGGGATAGTTGCGCACTTCGTGGAACGAAGCGACCGTGACGATGGCCAGATCCACGCAATGCTCCGCGAGCGTCGCGGGGTCCGGCTTTCCGAACGGGGACGAGTGCGCGGAGTCGTTGTAGTAGACGCGGAAGTCGATGCGGCCGTCGCGTAGGAAATCGAGGAGGAAGGCCAGGGGCTTGCCCTCCTTCCAGCCTGTGGCGCGGCGAGGGAGTTCGGCGAGTGAGGTGGGCACTTCTCCGCCATAGAACTTGAGACCGTGAAAATGGGGTGCGTGCTCGGTGTCGATGGGCATGAAGCGGACGTTGCCCACGGTGGTCCACCGGCCAGGCTTGTGGTCGTTCCCGGCGTCGGCAGCGACGGACGTCACGCGGTCGTGCAGCGCGCGGCCGAGAATCGCAACCGTGGTGTCGTTGCCATAGAGCCGCGTCTCGCGGGGCAGGGTCTCGAAGACCGCAGGGAGGTCGAGAAGGTGATCGTAGTGACCGTGTCCCGCGAGCACCACGTCGACGAGCTCGAGTCCTTCGACGCGGTGCATGTGCCGGAGAACCCGTTCGCGCGCGGCGGGGATCGGGAGGAATCCAGCTCGAAGCAGGTGTGGGTTGCTGAAGAAGGGTGCGGTCAGGATGGCGTCGTCGCCACGACGGAGGAAGATCCCGCCGTTGCCGAGGTATTCGACGACCACCGGCGGATCCTCGCCGGTCCGACAGCAGGTGCTTTGTACGGGCTCGGATCGGAACGGCAGACCTGTGATCGTGCCGGCGCATTTCGTCAGCGCAAGGATGACGATCGCGGCCGGCAGGAGTCTCATGGCTGCGGCTCGTCCCACCATTTCGAGAGATTCTGCGTCGGCACGCGCGGGCGCTCGGTGTAGTGGGACGTGTCGTTGAACAGAGTCAGGCGGGCGTGGACGGCGTCACGAAAGTCGAGGACGTTGAGGCAGGCCGGAGCCTGATCGAGACGATCGCGGTAGCCGCGCACATCGAAGCCGAGGAAGCTGCCGATGAGAAGCCGGATCGTGGCCTTGTGCGAGACCACGAGCACGCGCTGGCCGGGGTGTTTCATGATGATCGTGCGGAGCTCGGGCAAGGCCCGCGCGAGCACGGCCAGCCCGGACTCGCCGCCTTCCGGAGCGAACGTGAAGGGATCCTCTTCCCAGGCCGCGTATTCACCATCGAAGCGATCTTCGACTTCCTGCCGGGTGAGACCTTCCCAGCGGCCATGACTGATCTCGCGCAAGCCGTCGACGGTCGTGAATCCGAGCCCGCAACGATTGCCGATGATGGTGGCCGTCTCGACGGTGCGGGAGAGCGGGCTGCAATAGATGGCCTCAATGCCCTGCCGCTGCAATCGCTCGCCCAGCCGCGCGCACTGCCAACGTCCATCGTCCGACAATTCAACGCCGATCTCTCCGGAGAAACGGTTCTCCGCCGTGAGCTGCGTCGCCCCGTGACGCACGAGGTAGATCCGCGTGGTGTGCATGGTTGTGCGCTGATTGTAGTCCTCGCGGGCCCGCGACAGGGAGGACGTTCACCAAAGAGGCTCAGAGGCACAGAGAATATTTGACTCCTACCTGTACGAGTCACGAGCTTCGCTCGGTACACAGATTTCGACATGAAGTGGCTGTCATCCCGAGCGTCGAGCGAGGGACCTGGGTGGGTGGGGCGACAATCATGTGCCTCGTGCCGGGCCGGCTCAGGTCCCTCGCTCGACGCTTCCAAGAAACTTCCAGTGTTTGCAGGGTCAGAATGCAAACTCATCGGAGGCTGCATCGCCCCCCTCATCCGGCCGATGGCTCTCGATTTACACACCCTCGCGATGAACTACTCCAGCTCGCGATGAGCACACACCGAGAGCCTTCTCCCCTCCGCAGAGGGGAGAAGGTGCCGAAGGCGGATGAGGGGTCGCTCTCGTGGCAGGTACGCAGCCTTCTGTTGCTTTCTCTCAGGCGCGCCGCTGCGCGGCGTGGCCGGCTCGGGATGACAAGCAACAGTTTCTACCCACTGGACACCGACTTCCGGGAAGCTGTACTAAGCTCGTTTCATGGCGAAGAAGGTCCGGTCTCGCTTGCGGGGTTGTTCGCTCGTGCTGCTGCCCTTGGCCGCGGTGATGGTCGTGGTGCTATTGCACTCGACGGAGTGGCTCGCGTCGTTGGGTGGACGGCCGGAGGGTTCGCGGCTGGAGCGTGTCCGGCGGTCGCCTCAGTTCGCGAACGGGCGCTTCCGCAATGCGCAGCCCACATCTCTCGTGACGTCGTCGTATCGCGAGATGGCGCGCCGGCAGTTCTTCGGAGATGAGCAGCGCGAGCCGGTTCATCCCGTCCCAGTGATTCGCGGGAACTACTCCGCGGCGCCTTTGTCCGGGCTGCGTGCCACGTGGTTGGGCTGGTCCACCGTGCTCGTGGAGATCGATGGAAAGAGGATCCTCACCGATCCCGTCTGGAGCGAGCGTTGTTCGCCTTCGACTCTGGTGGGGCCGAAGCGTTTTCATGCTCCGCCCATCGCGCTCGATGCACTGCCGCACATCGATGTCGTCGTGATCTCTCACGATCACTACGATCACCTGGACATGCCGGTCGTCCGGGCGCTGGCCGCGAAAGGGACGCGCTTTGCCGTCCCTCTGGGCATTGGCGCGCATCTCGAACGGTGGGGCGTTCCTCAGGCGCAGATCGCGGAGCTGGATTGGAACGAGAGTGTGGAGATCGACGGGCTGCGCATCACCGCCACGCCGTCGCGTCATTACAGCGGCCGCAATCCCCTGCACGCGAACGAGACGCTTTGGGCGTCGTGGGTGGTCAAGGGTGCGCAGCATCGGATCTTCTTCAGCGGCGACACCGGCTACTTCGACGGGTTCAAACGCATTGGCCAGGAGCATGGTCCATTCGACCTGACCCTTCTCAAGATCGGCGCGTACGACGTCACGTGGGCGGACATTCACATGAGCCCCGAGGAGGCAGTCCAGGCGCACGTCGACCTCCGCGGTCGCGTCATGATCCCCGTCCACTGGGCCACCTTCAACCTCGGCTTCCACGCCTGGCGCGAGCCCCCGGACCGCACCCTCGCCGCCTCGCAAAAAGCGGCCATCACCCTCATCGTCCCCCGCCCCGGCGAGCCCATCGACCCCGCCCGCCCCGCCTCGATCCCTCCCTGGTGGCGGTGACCCTAGGGGTCAGGCCTTCGATCTTCGTTCCGTCCACCCTGGGGGTCAGGCTACTCGTGGGCTCGGGCCACCCTGGGGTCAGGCCTTTGGTTTTCGCAACCATGGGGGTCCGGCCTTCGTCCTTCGGTTTCCTCACGCTGGCTCCACGAGGCCTGGGGTCACACGAGGCCTGGGGTCAGGTCTTCGTTCTTCGCCTTCTCTTTGATCGAATTGGGTGACCCTCGGGGTCAGGCCTTCGATCTTCGTTCCGTCCACCCTGGGGGTCGGCTACTCGGGCCACCCTGGGGTCAGGCCTTTGGTTTTCGCAACCATGGGGGTCCGGCCTTCGTCCTTCGGTTTCCTCACGCGGGCGCCACGAGGCCTGGGGTCAGGTCTTCGTTCTTCGCCTTCTCGTTGATCGAATTGGGGTCAGGCCTTTGTTTTTCGCTATGACCCCCGACGACGCGTGAAGTACGAAGACCTGACCCTTGGGGGTGGGGAGGAACGAAGAACGGAGGCTTGACCCCTGGGTGAGGAGGAACGAAGAACAAAGGCCTGACCCCCAGGGTGGACGGAACGAAGAACGAAGGCCTGACCCCGGGTGAGGAGGGAGCGAAGACCGAAGGCCTGACCCCGGGTGTGGAGGGAACGAAGAACGAAGGCCTGACCCTGGGTGAGGAGGGAGCGAAGACCGAAGGCCTGACCCCCGGGTGAGGAGGGAACGAAGACCGAAGGCCTGACCCCGGGTGAGGAGGGAGCGAAGACCGAAGGCCTGACCCCCGGGTGTGGAGGGAGCGAAGACCGAAGGCCTGACCCCGGGTGTGGAGGGAACGAAGACCGAAGGCCTGACCCCCTGGGTGAGGAGGAGCGAAGAACGAAGGCCTGGCCCCCTGGGTGAGGAGGAACGAAGAACGAGGGCCTGACTCCCGCGGGGTCGATGTGACTCCGCGGGGTTGCTAGGGTTGCCTAGGTCCAGGGCTCGTCGGCGCTGGGGCCGTAAATCGAGGGGACTTTTCCGCCGGCGAGGCGGAGGTAGACGGAGAACTGTCCGCGGTGGTGGATCTCGTCGTGGAGGAGGAACCAGATCCAGTCGTGGCGGGTGAGCTCGCCCATGGTCTTCGGGGCGGTGAAGAAGTGCACGATCTCCGAGAGGTCCTCCTCCGACGCCGCGGCGATCAGCGCGCGATAGGATCGGTTGGCCTCTTCCAGCGCGGCGAGCAGGTCGCTCCAGCTCTCAGGCGGGTCGGCTGGCTTCGATCCGGAGGGGACGCCTTTGACGAGCTCGTCGTGCCAGACTCGGATCCCGAGGCCGCGCTCCAGGACGAAGGTCCAGGCGAGCTGGCGGGCGCTGTTGGAGATCGGAGAGGGTCGCAAGTCGAGTTGGTCTTCGGGGAAAGCGCGCAGCACTCTCACCGTCGTGGCGTGCTCGCGGTCCAGGGTCCGAAGAAAGGTGTTCTTACGATCCGACATGAGTGACCTCCGCGGCGAATGATATTCGCTGGCGCCCGGCCTGTGATCGAAAAACAGAGCTGTTTCACTCACGCAACTGCGCACAGTGTGTCTGCACCGCGCCCAACATCCGCGTGCAACGCTGGTTGTTGGCCCAGCCACGGCGCTTGCACTCCTCGAGTTGCCAGTTGACGGTCGCCATGATCTCCACCTGCGGAGGAACTCCGGCGCAGAGCTCGGTCGCGTCGTTCGCCGCGCGAAGGCACCCGGCGAGAAAGACGTTGATCTTGGCTTCGCAGATGAACCCCGGGCAGTTGCTCAGCCGCACCAGCCCCTCGGCGATGCACGCCTCCGGCTCCTTCCCCTCGCCGAACGCCAAGGCGTCCTCAGCCAGTTTCTTGCCCTGCTCCTGGAGGTTCGTGCCCTGCGACCGCACCCATCGCGCCGCCACGATCACGCCCGCCACGAGCGCGAGGAATCCCACCACCACGATGATCAACACCACCTTCACCCATTTCGGCATGTGAGCTCCTGCTGCTGGTTGTCTGCGGTGTTTCGTCTTCGCTTCTTCTTCGGGTCTTCGGGTCTTCGGGTCGTCGAGTTCTTCGAGCGTCGCGCGCGTCGAGCCCGGGTCGAGGTCTCACAGTCTCAGAGTCTCACAGTCTCATGGGGCCGACCTTCCATTCCTTCGAGCCTATGAGGCGACTGGGAGTCTCCCGGACACCTGACAACTCGACAACCCGACGACTCGACGACTCGACGACTCGACGACTAAGAACGAAGACCATCCCCAAACACCGCAAGCAGTAAACAGCAACATTAGGCCGCATCATGACGGCGTGAAGAATTGCGATCTGGTCATGAAGGGTGGCATCACCAGCGGGATCGTCTATCCGCGTGCGGTTCTCGAGCTTTCGAAGGAGTACCGCTTCCGCAGCATCGGGGGCACTTCCGCCGGAGCGATCGCGGCCGCGGTGACGGCCGCGGCGGAGCTTCGAAGGCAACGCGACGGAAGCAACGCGGGGTTCGAGATCATCGGACGTCTCCCCTCATGGATGGGCGAATGCGTGGACGGACGCTCGCGGCTCGTGCGTCTGTTCGAGCCCACCGGACCGGCCGGGCCGCTCTTTGATGCCGCGCTCGCCTACGTCGAAGCGAAAGGCTCGCGCACTCTGGCAGTCCTGCGCGCGGTCGTCCTCGGGTTCCCCCGACTCGGCGGACTGGCGGCGGCGATCGGCTTCCTCCTGACGACCCTCGTCGCGATCGCGACCGTCGTTCTCTGGAGTGAGTCGCGAGCACTCGCGCTCGCGCTCCTGCTCGTGATCGTCGTGCTGCTGGTCGTCACGATCGTGACCGCCGTCATCGCCTCGATCATCGACGCATTGCGCTTCACGGCTCGCATACTGCCGGAGCAGGGCTTCGGCATTTGCAGTGGCATGAAGCTCGCCGAGTGGCTCGCGGACGAGATCGACCGTGCCGCCGGCGTGACCGGCAGCAAGCCTGTCACCTTCGCGGACCTGCGCGCCGCGGACATCCATCTCGAGGTCATGACCACCAACCTGACCCTCGGCCGTCCACACCGGCTGCCCCTCGAGAGCCGTCACTACTCCTTCGACCCCGAGGAGATGCGCCGGCTCTTCCCCGAGCGCATCGTGCAATGGATGGTCGATCACGCCGGGGAGCCGCGGAAGACGAAGCGCGAGGCCGCGACGCTCTACAAGTTGCCGGCGGACGAGCTCCCCGTCGTCGTGGCCGCGCGGATGAGCCTCAGTTTCCCGATCCTTCTCAGTGCCGTACCACTCTGGGCGGTCGACTATGGGAAACGCGGAGAGCATGAACCGGAGCGCTGCTGGTTTTCCGACGGAGGCATCACCAGCAATTTCCCGGTGCACTTCTTCGACTCGCCGATCCCGCGATGGCCGACGTTCGCAATCAATCTGGCGCCGCGCACGACGCGCTATCACACGGCCGAGTCGCGGACGTACATGCCGAGCAACAACGTGGGCGGCATTCTCGAATGGTGGGAGCCCTTCCACACGCTGGCGGGCTTCCTCACCGCGATCGTCAACACGATGCAGAACTGGCGCGACAACATGCTCCTGCGACTGCCCGGCCAGCGCGACCGCATCGCGCATGTGATGCTCGCGCCCGAGGAAGGAGGCCTGAATCTGTCAATGGATGCCGCCACGATCGAGGACGTCGCGGAACGTGGCGCCGAGGCGGGACGGATGCTGCGCGGACGTTTCGATTGGCGGAATCACAAGTGGGTGCGCTATCTCTCCTTCATGAGCGCACTCGAGGACGCGCTGGAACGCTGGGAGCGCGCGTTCGACGAAGAGCTCGTGGCCGGAACCGCACCGCTGCCGTCTTATCGGATCTCCGTGGAGCAGCGCGCATCCGTGCGCAAGACCTCGCTCGCATTCCTTGAACACGTCCGCCAGAACTTCGGATCCCGCACATTCCGCGAGCTTGCCAAGAGACCCCGACCCATGCCCGCCATCCGCGCCATGCCACGCGAGTGACCGGAAGCAACCACTACGAAGACACAGCAGCGAACCCCACGTCCGACACGGGCTCGCGTCCGCGGTCGAGGCGCACCACCACCCAGGAATCGCCGCGCCGCTCGACCTCGATGACGATCGAGGCCCACATCCCGTCGGTGGGATTCTCGGCCCAGCGGAAGCGCAGACCGGGCCATTCGGACGACGGAATGCCGCGCTTGCGAAGGTCCTCCTCCGCCATCTCGATGAGCTCCGGGCCTCCGACGTGATCGCATGGCATGTCGCATATGCTATCCCGCAAGATGAGCGACATTCACTCCTTCGCGCGGCCCGAGGAGGTCGTGGTGCGACACCTCCGCCTCGATCTCGACGTCGACTTCGAGCGCAAACGCCTGACCGGCTCGGCCACGCTGGACTTCGAGACGAGTGCCGGAGCGCGGGAACTCGTGCTCGACACGCACGGTCTCGACGTCGAGCGCGTGACCTACGCGGACGGCTCCGCCGCCACGTTCGCGATCGGCGACTCTCAGCCGCACCTCGGCAGCCCGCTCACGATCGGCCTTCACCCCGACACCAAGTCCGTGACCGTTCACTACGCCTCCGCGCCCGACGCCGCGGCCGTGCAGTGGCTGTCTCCCGAACAGACCGCGGGCGGCAAGCATCCGTTTCTCTTCACGCAGTCGCAGGCCATCCTGGCGCGCACCTGGGTGCCGATCCAGGACTCGCCCGGCGTGCGCATCACCTACGACGCCACCATCCGCGTGCCGAAGGAGCTCATGGCCGTGATGAGCGCGGAGAACGCGACGGAGCTGAGCGCCGACGGCGTGTATCACTTCCGCATGCCGCAGGCCGTTCCCGCGTATCTGCTGGCGCTCGCTGTGGGCGATCTCGAGTTCCGTTCCCTCGGCCGCAACAGCGGTGTGTGGGCCGAGAAGCCGATGATCGAGGCTTCGGCCTACGAGCTCGCGGACACGCAGAAGATGATCGACGCGGCCGAAGCCATCTATGGGCCTTATCGGTGGGGCCAGTATGACGTGCTCGTGTTGCCGCCCAGCTTCCCCTTCGGCGGCATGGAGAATCCGCGACTGACCTTCGCCACTCCGACCATTCTTGCGGGAGATCGTTCGCTCGTGAACCTCGTCGCGCACGAGCTCGCGCATTCGTGGTCCGGCAACCTCGTCACGAATGCGACCTGGAACGACTTCTGGCTGAACGAAGGCTTCACCGTCTATTTCGAGCGCCGCATCATGGAGGCGATCTCCGGCCGCGACTATTCGGAGATGCTCGCCCTCCTCGGGCGCCAGGATCTCGAGGCCACGGTCGCGGAGCTGCCGCCGCGCGACACGCATCTCTTCCTCGACCTCACCGGACGCGATCCCGATGAAGCGGCCACGAAACTCCCTTATGAGAAGGGTTACTTTCTTCTGCGCTTGATCGAAGAGAGTGTCAGCCGCGCGAAGTGGGACGCGTTCCTGCGCGAGTACTTCGACCGTCACGCCTTCCAGTCCATGACCACCGACGCGTTCCTCGAGGAGCTCACCGCGGCGTTCCCCGAGCTCGAACGCCGCATCGACGTCCATCTCTGGGTTCATGGCCCGGGCATCCCCGACAACGCGCCCATCGTCCACTCCGACGCGTTCACGAAGGTCGAGGAGCAAGTCCGCGCGTTCGACAGCGGCACTCCGGCCGCGCAACTTGCCGCGCAGAAATGGTCCACGCACGAGTGGATTCACTTCCTCCGCCACCTGCCGCGCGATTTGAGCCGCGAGCAGTTGGCCGAGCTCGACGCCGCGTTTCAATTCACCGCCAGCGGCAACTCCGAAATCCTCCACGAGTGGCTCCTGCAGGCCATCGAACATCACTACGATCCCGCCTACGACGCGCTGGAGCGCTTCCTCCTGCGCCAGGGCCGCCGCAAGTTTCTCAAGCCGCTCTACCAGAAGCTCGCCGAGTCCTCCGAAGGCTTCGAACGCGCACGCCGCATCTACGCAAAGGCCCGCCCGATGTACCACGCCGTGTCTTATCGGACGATCGATCAGATCCTCAAGTGGTGAGCCCCCGCCCGGGGCACGGTTCACCACAGAGGCACAGAGACACAGAGAGATTCTTGCGCGGCGCACACACCTGCAGTGTCGTGCCGTCAGAAGGAACGGTTGCTTTGGAGCGGTGGGCTTTAGCCCTCCGGGCTCTCGCGAAGCGCTTCCCCTGTGCCGTCTCGGCTTCGACGAAGCACGCGGCTCTCGGCACGAGAGTCCCGAGAGCCTCATGTGACTGCGGCGCGCTCGTCGCGAGCGCCCGGAGGGCTAAAGCCCACCGCTCCACAGTTGCACGCATCGTTGGGTTGACGGCCGCAGCCCGCGCTGCGTCTCTGTGGTGAACCGTTTCCCCGGGCGGGGGAGACTACTATTAGCAACGGAGAGGTGAAATGGAAACAGATGCCAAGTCCCTGCCCGAGAACGCATACGTTCCCCTGAATCCCGGTGAGGAGTACCAGCCCATGGTTCCGGCGACGCACCGTCGTGGCCGGCGCGATCTTCACACTCCCCGCGCTGTACACGCTGAAGCTCGATCCGCATCCCGCGGACGAGCATGATGGCGGTGAGCATGGTCATGCCCGACACGGGATTGCGCGCGGTGGTGGCGATGGCGTTGGCCGCCACGGAGGTGAAGAAGAATGAGAAGAGCAGCGTCAGCAGCAGGCCCATGCCCCACCCCGAGACGTATGGCGGTCTGATCGGGCTCAGCACCGAACCTTTTTCTGCCACGGAAGCCACCGCTACAGCCAAAGCCGCTGCCCCAGTCTCCCTGGAGAGTTATCGGTGGCTCGCCCAAGCGGGTGAATCGTTCATACGACTCAATTCAGAAATAGCGATGGCGAAGGGCTATTTTCGCCAGAACCCTCCTCCGAGCTGGCCGAAAGATCCGGCTGCAATGAACGAAGTTCGGGTCGGAATGCATTCGCGAATCGACGAGGCGGCCACCTGCTTAAGTCGAGCTCGTGAGGATCTTATGAAGTTCCTGCCACCGGAGGCACAGGTCACCAACGGAGCGTCGGTCGGACGCGACACCGGAGCGTGACCAATGACAGCGCTGTCCTCACAACGGGGTCGTGAAAGTTGGGTCGTTCAGATGGGCGATGTTCTTCCCGGATCGTTCAGGAGGCGAATGATGCGAGGAGCGGTAATCCTCCTTGGTTTTGTGCTCGTCGCCACCGCGTCCAGCGCGGCAGACTACGAGTACGGATCACCTGACGAGCTCAGGGGCGTCAAGAGCGTGTACATCGACGCCAGTGATGCCATTGACTTGCGGAACATCATGGCAGCGATACTTCGCAAGCGGCTGCCGGCGGTGGAAGTGCTGTCGTCGTCCGAGAATGCCGATGTCGTGCTGATCTTCGAGTACAAGCAGCTCGGCAGAAAGGCCTTTACCGGCGAGCTGCTCGCCGTGAGGTTCGACGCCCAGTCCTTTTATGCAGGATCGCGCCAGCTCAGAATCCGCAGCTCACGAGGCTGGATCATGTCCAGGGTGATGAGGAGTCTGGGACAGAGGTCGCGAAGGTCGGGTAACCGTGTCGTGCGACCGCGGAGCACAACGACAGCGATCTCGAACGTCGCCGCGTTCTGTTGGTAGGGCAGGTTCCCGTCGACGGTGACGAAGACGTCGAACTCTGTAGCGGCAAGCTTCAGCAAAGCGCCGTTCTTGACGTGCTCCCATCCGAGTTGCCTGACCGTCTTCGCTTCGTGCTCGGTGAGGTCACGCAGTAAGCGCCAGTCGACGCATTCGTCGAGGAGCAGCTTCATTCGGCGAACGCCAGCACTCGGGTCTTCGTCTCTCCGAGAAAGGCGATGACCTGCTCGCGACGAACCGAGGGGAAGCCCTCGAGGAAGTCGTCGATCGAGTCGCCTGCTTCGAGGTACTCGATCAGTGTCTGGACCAGCACGCGCGTACCACGAAAAACAGGAGCGCCGCTCATGACCTCCGGATCGGAGGTCACCACCGCACTCGTGCTCGTGCCGAGACGAGCTGCAAGCTCGAGCTGCTCGTGCGGCGGCAACTGGAGGGCATCTCGCAGGAGCGCCGTTGCGTCGCGGGTCATCGGCGCAATGTTAGCGCAGTTCAGCGACTTGATGGCCACGGCGGAAATATGCAGATGTGCTTGCCCTTGCGCGGAGCGGTAGAGGTTGGCGGGGTGACGCTGACGTTGGAGTCTCTCTGGTATCTCCGGGGCCAATGATGCGGGGGGCGCTCGCGGCCAACCACTCTTGCCGAGGCGAATGCGCCGTGGAGTATCCTTCGGCTCATGCGGCGCATTATCGGCGTGCCGACGGAATTGAACGATAAGGGCTTCCCGGCCTTTTTCAGGGGCTGGGAATGGAAGGACGACCCCGCCGACGAGGTCATCATCGACTTCAGTCGGGTTTCGTTCATCGCCCGGTGGGCGATCACGCTCTTCGCAGCCCATGCGTTGTGGCTGAAGGAAGTGCGCGGCAGAAACGTGGACGTCTGGATTGATGAGACGTCTGAAGCGGGCCGGTTCCTCGGGCGGCTCGGCTTTCGGGGTCTGCTGGGAAAGGAGGACGCTTCCACTCGGCCGGTCCTTTCTGGGCACATGGCCCCACTCACGAGAATCGCGACCAGCGATGCGATTCCTGCGTATGTCGACTCGGTCATGAAGGTCCTGGCGATCGAGGACGAAGAGATGGCGGGCGCGGTCCAGTACTCGATCGTCGAGCTCCTGCGGAATGTCGTGCAGCATTCGCGGAGTGGAGTCGGTGGAGTCGCCTTCGCGACCTACCTTCCGACGGTGGGGATGGCCGAGTTCGTCGTGGTGGACGCCGGGTGTGGAATTCGTGCTTCTCTACGCGAGCGGTACCCTGAGCTCACGAACGACTTGGCCGCGCTGCGATGGGCCGTGCAGCCGCATGTGTCGGGCACGTTCGCACCGGGCGCCTATCAGTCCATGGCGAACAACGCGGGGCTGGGGCTGTTCTTCATCAAGGAGATCGTCAGTCGGGGCTGCGGATCACTTTTCCTGGGCTCCGGCGGAATGCTCGCCGACTACTGGGGCAATCTCAACGGGACGGCAGGCAAGCAGTACGTCGAGTCACGAACCGGCGGATGGCCAGGTACGTTTGCGCTCGTGCAGTTGCGCAGAGACAAGATCAGTGAATTTGGCGCGTTGCTGCAGAGGTGCCGCGAGATCGCGGCAGCCGCACGAAAGGACCCGACCGAGCACAAGCTCGACTTTGTTGACGGTGTCCCTGAGATCGAAGGGCTGACCGTGATTCCGGTGAAGCCCTTCGAAGAGAATGTCGAGAGAGCCGCCGAAATCCGCGAGGGCACGATCATTCCGGCCCTGGAACGGGATGAGCTGGTCGTCCTCGATTTTCGAGGCGTGAAGTTCGCGACACAGTCCTTCGCTCACGCGTGCATCTATCGGATCTTGCGCGATGTGCCGGTTGCACTGACCGGACTGACGATCGCGAACGCCACGCCAGCTACGCGCGAAGCGATACGAGCCGTGGCCGCGTACGCGACCGTGGACGGAGTCCCAGCCGCGTAAGGGTTCCTCGGCGTCGTGCAACCGGAGAGCCCGCGTCTTCGCGCGCGACGCTCACATCCACGCGTTTTGTCGCGGGGGTGCGATGGCGGAGGCGTCGAGGGCTTGGGCGGTGGCGAGGCGTTCTTCGCTTTCGCCGTGGGCGCGGAGGAAGGACTGCGGGTCGCCGAGGATGTTGCCCATGCGCATTCCTTTGCGGATGGCGGTGACGGTCACGCGGCCGGTGGCCAGGGCGGCCAGGAGGCCGAGGTGGGTGCGGATCTTTCCTTCGAGCTGGTAGCGCACTTCGGTGGCGTGCTTCCAGAGGCCGGCGTATTGGCGGTAGAACTCGTCGAGCGGGAGCTTGGTCGGGAGCACGGTGTGGGCGATGTCGAAGAGCTCCCAGTCACGCGTGTTGATCTCGGGCTCGGTCTCGTCCCAGAGGTCGGTGCCGGGGAGTGGGGTGAGGACGGAGAAGCCGGAGTTGTAGGCACCGGTCTCGTCGACCCAGCGCTTGAGCTTTTCGAAGTCTTCGTAGTCCCATGAGGGGTCGACGATGAAGTTCGGGGTGTAGCCGATGCCCAGGTCCTGGAGGATGCGGATGGCCTCGTTGTTGTTGTCGGCGGTGTTCTTCTTGTTGACGGACTTGAGGCCGGCGTCGTCGATTTTCTCGAGGCCGAGGAAGACGGTCATGCGGCCGCAGTCCTTCCACATTTCCACGAGGTCGGGGAACTTGACGATGATGTCGCTGCGTGTCTGCAGGGTGTAGTGCTTCTTGATGCCGGAGGCCTTGAGGGCCGCGCCGAGCTCGCGCCCGCGCTTGACGTTCATCCAGAAGATGTCGTCGGTGAGGAAGACGTTGGGCGCCTCGATCTGGGCCAGCTCGCGGACGACACGCTCCGGCGATTTCTCGCGGAACGTGCTCTCGTGAAACTTCCAGACCGAACAGAAGTTGCACTTGAAGGGACAGCCGCGCGCGGTCTCGAGCAGAGCGAGCGGGCGGCGGAAGTTGATGTAGTACTCGCTCGCGTATTCGCGGATGAGATGGCGCGCGGGCATGGGCAATTGATCGATGTCGCGGCGCGCGGGTGCCGGTCCCGTGGAGATGGGGCCGTTCGGGGTATTGATGAGCAGGCCGGGGACGGCGCGCAGGTCTTTCTTCTTCTCCCACGCCTCGACCAGACCGGGCATGACTTCTTCGCCGTCGCCGATGACGATGACGTCGAAGGCGGGCTTGACGAACCACTCCGGCGCGCGGGAGGCGTCGTGGCCCCCGATCACGAGCAGCGCGTCGGGGAACTCTTCACGAACGCGCAGCGCGAGACGCAGCGCGCGGAACCGTTCCGTCGTGAAGTTGCACTGCAGTCCGACGATCTCGGGCCCAAACGCGCGAGCCTTGGCGAAGCCTTTCTCGTAGCCATCAATGCGCAAGTCGACGATCTGGCAGGTGTGTCCCTGTTCCTCGAGACCACCGGCGACGCACTCGAGGCCGAGGGGCTCGACGAAGGTGATCATCTCCAGCCCGATGATCCCGCCGATCGGAGGCTTGAGAAACGATATTTTCATGGGAGTGGTGAATGTGCCGCAAAGAGGGGCGCGGCGTCAAGTTGGGGTGGCTCGATCGAGGAGCGCCGGCGCACACAATAGAGGGGTTGTGCAGAAGGCTGCGCGCCATCAGCCTGTCACCTGAGTGTGTTTGCACGCGGCTTTCCCCCGCCTGTCATCCTGAGCCGGCCCACGCCGCGCAGCGGCGCGCCTGAGAGAAAGAAACAGAAGGCTGCGTACCTGTCACGAGAGCGACCCCTCATCCGCCTTCGGCACCTTCTCCCCTCTGCGGAGGGGAGAAGGCTCTCG
>Ga0307505_10000731_pt1 | contig 32909 bp, 33 predicted proteins | sample 23_S_MG_FD_202183 | JGI IMG/M metagenome (GOLD analysis project Ga0307505, IMG submission 202183) | Soil microbial communities from Populus trichocarpa stands in riparian zone in the Pacific Northwest, United States - 23_S | ecosystem: Environmental > Terrestrial > Soil > Riparian zone > Trees... | reverse complement strand
CGGGCACTGGTGAACGAACTGCGCACACAGCAGGCCGCGGCGCGCACGGCACTGGCCGCCGCGCTGGGACGTCACGGGCTGCACGGGCTGCAGGTGCAGCCCGCGTCCGTCTCTCGTCGGCGCGTCGTCGTCGAGGCGCGGCCGCTGCTCGGCGTCACGCTGCTGTCGGCGCATGTGACCGGCGCGGCCGGCACGGCCGCCGCTGCCGTCAATCCTTCGCCGGAAACCGAAGTCTGCCGCAGAGCCTTCGCTGCGCTGGCCGATCACCTCGCGGCGCTGGCTGCGCTGTCGGCCACGCTGGCGCGGCTGCACGCCGAGTACCGGCGCACCGTGCGCCGCGTACGCGCGCTGCAGGACGTGCTGCTACCCGAACTGGATGCCGACATCGCCGACGTGGACACCCGCCTGGAGGACATGGAACGCGAGGAAGCCATCGCGATGCGCGTACGGCGCTGAGAGCGGAGCGGCGGCACATTGCTTGCCGGCTCGTCTACAACCTGTTACATGTCGCGTTGCAGCGCGTCGCATTGGATTGCATCAACAATCCTGCAGCCTTGTGTCAACAAAGCGGCTGCTGCAGACGTTAGACTGCCCGCGTTTCCAGCACGAACGCGCTTTGCCACGAAGTGGCGCTTTTCCCGGGAGGAAGTGAATGAAAGCATGGATCGTTGCAGTCGTTGCTGCCACTGGCGTCATGTTCGCCGGCACCGCAAGCGCGCAAGCCGACCTGGCGCAGAAGAACTGTGGCTCCTGCCACGCGCTGGACACGAAGAAAATGGGCCCGTCGTTCAAGGACATTTCCAAGAAGTTCAAGGGAAATGCCAGCGCCGAGGCCGACATCATCGCGAAGCTGAGAAGCGGCAAGGGCCACCCCGCCGTCAAGGCTTCCGATGCCGATCTCGCCGGCATCGTCAAGTGGGTCCTGGCGCAGTAACTGCTGCGCCTGGCAGGGTGACGCGGTCGGGGCTCGCCCTGGCCGCCGCCGGCGCGGTTCCGCGTCATCCCGCCGTCAATGCAACTCGGGAGGAATGATGAAGTTGAAGTTCGCGGTTGCCGTCGCCGCTGCAGCACTGATGACGGCCGGCGCAGCGCAGGCCAGTCCGGAACTCGCGGACAAGGCCGGCTGCAACAAGTGCCACGCGGTGGACACGAAGAAGATGGGTGCGTCCTACAAGGACATCGCCAAGAAGTACAAGGGCGATGCCGCCGCCGAGGCGGCGCTCGTCGAGAAGCTGAAGACGGGCAAGGGCCATCCCAAGTCCAACGCGTCGGAAGCGGATCTGACGGCAGTCACGAAGTGGATCCTCGCGATGTAAGAGCTTCCCGCAACGGAAGCAAAAAAGCCGGCTTGCGCCGGCTTTTTTGTGCCCCCTCCCCACTTGTTGTCGTGCGCTGCTCCTGTTAGTTGCCCCTGCGGGCTTCGCCCTGCGGCGCGCTAGGCGGGTCCGGCTGCCGGACTCATCTTCGCCGAGTTGTCGGGATGCATCGGCATCGGCGGATGGTCCTTCGGGCGATCGTGGCAATGCGTGCAGACGCGCTCTGCGTCTTCGTGACTGGCGTTCTTCGGGTTGTAGATGTCGGACTTGCTGCGCGTCGACACGTGCGCCGAGCCCGGCCCGTGGCAGGTCTCGCAGCCCGGGTCGTGCGCGGCCGGCCTGCGCTGGCCGGCGTCATGGCCCGCGCGCTCGAACACCGCTGCGCGGAATCCGGCGGTATGGCAGGTCGAGCACTGCGTTTCCCATTCGCGCGTTTCGCCGAACGGTTCCCATACCTGCGTGTAGGCGTTCCACTGCTTGTCCAGGAACTGGTGCTTGCCGGTGGTGGCGTTGCGCACCAGGTAGCGCTGCTTCCATTTGGAGCCGACCACGAACACCACGTCATCGATCGACATGTGCGCGCCAGTGGCGTTGGCGCGGCGCGGGCCTGGATTGCCGTGCTCATCTACTGCCCAGTGCTCGCGCGCCTCGTTCAGCAGGCCATCGTGCGCAGCGCGCACCATTTTCGCGTGGTAGTTGTCCTTCCACGTCGCGAATTCCTCGGGGTGGCAGCCCTGGCAGGCATCGGAGCCGACGAAGCGCACGGGCTCGGCGCCGCGATCGGTCGTGCAGGACGCCAGCACCAGCAGCGCGCACAACAGCGCAGCGCCGCCCAGCCATAGTTCCCACCTGCCTGCTGTTGCCGATTTGCGCATCATCGTCTGCTAGTTTGAGCCGATGGCGGCTGCCCGCGTTGCGCTCCGTCAACGCCACCCCAGTCCGGCGCCGTGCGATAGTCGCGACCGTCGCAACCCTGATCCCGCCATGGATTCGATGAACGCCGCCAGCCCCCCTTCTTTCCCGTTGGGCACGCCCCAGTCCCCCGCCGCATTGCGCGTGCTGCTGCTGGGCGCCGGCGAACTGGGCAAGGAAGTGCTGATCGCGCTGCAGCGCCTGGGTGTGGAAACCATTGCGGTCGACCGCTACGCGGGCGCGCCCGGCCATCAGGTCGCGCACCGCTGGCACGCGGTCGCGATGACCGATGCCGCCGCGTTGCGCGCGCTGATCGCGGCCGAGCGGCCGCACATCGTCGTGCCGGAGATCGAAGCCATCGCCACCGACGTGCTGGCCGACGTCGAGCGCGAAGGGCTGGCGCGCGTCGTGCCCACTGCGCGGGCGGTGCAGCTGACGATGAACCGCGAAGGCATCCGGCGCCTGGCTGCGGAAACGTTGGGGCTGCCTACGTCGCCCTACCGCTTCGCGGGCAGCTATGACGAGTTCGCCGCCGCGGCGCAGGCCATCGGGTTTCCGTGCATCGTGAAGCCCGTGATGTCTTCGTCGGGCAAAGGTCAGAGCCGTGTCGATTCGCCGCAGGACCTGAAGCGCGCGTGGGACTACGCGAACGCCGGCGGCCGCGTAGCGCTGGGCCGCGTGATCGTCGAAGGCTTCATCGACTTCGACTACGAGATCACGCTGCTGACCGTGCGCGCGCGCGACGCCGACGGCAGCATCGCCACGCACTTCTGCGATCCCATCGGCCACCTGCAGGTCGCCGGCGACTACATCGAAAGCTGGCAGCCGCATCCGATGAGCGCTGCAGCGCTGGCCACCGCGCGCGAGTACGCAGCGCGCATCACCGCCGACCTGGGCGGCACCGGTATCTTCGGCGTGGAACTGTTCGTCAAAGGCGATCAGGTGTGGTTCTCCGAAGTGAGCCCGCGGCCGCACGACACCGGCATGGTGACGATGGCCACCCAATGGCAGAACGAGTTCGAGCTGCACGCGCGCGCGATCCTCGGGCTGCCCGTGGACACCACGCTCGCCACACCGGGCGCCAGCGCTGTCATCTACGGCGGCCACGATGCGAAGGCGATGCGCTTCGACGGCGTCGCCGACGCACTCGCGCTGCCGGGCGTCGACCTGCGCCTGTTCGGCAAGCCGGAATCCTTCGTCAAGCGGCGCATGGGCGTGGCGCTGGCCCGCGCGGCAACGGCAGAAGCCGCACGCGCAACCGCACGGCACGCCGCCGCACTGGTCAGGCCGCGCCCGGCAGACTGAAGACCGCGCAGCCGCGCGCAGCGACCGCAAAAGCCCGGCTTTTCCGGTCAGCAGCCTGCATGGCAACGCGGTCTACAATCGCCGATCCAAAGTTGGACGGCTTTCACCATCCGTTCCTGCCTCACCGACGCCGCCGCGACCCACACAGAACACCAGAGCCATAGCTGATGAAAATTCTCGTCGTCGACGACCACTCGCTGATCACCGATGCGCTGTCGGTGCTGTTCCTGGACCTCGATCCGGACGCCGAAGTCATCACCACGCGCACCGCGGAGTCGGCGCTGCAGCTTCAGCAGCAGCATCCCGACCTCGACCTGGTCGTACTGGACCTGGGGCTGCCCGGGGTGTCAGGCACGTCGCTGCTGGAAGCGATGGTCGCGCAGGCGCCCGAGATGAAGATCCTGGTGCTGTCCGGGCAGCAGGACCAGCGCAACGTCATGCGCGTGCTGCAGCTCGGCGCCGCGGGCTTCGTGCCAAAGTCGATGGCTTCCGAGACGCTGCTGTCGGCCGTGAAGTTCGTGCTGTCCGGCGGGGTCTACATCCCGGCGGACCTGCTCGAGGAAGTCAACCGTTCCGGCATGTTCGCCGCCCCCGACCGCCCGCGCGAAGCCGGCGCCAGCCGCGTCGAGCTCACCGAGCGCCAGGAACAGGTGCTGCAGCTGCTGGCGCGCGGTGCTCCCATCAAGATCATCTGCCGCGAGCTGGGCCTGTCCGAAGGCACGGTCAAGACCCACGTCACCGCCATCTACCGCGCCTTCGGCGCATCGAACCGTACCGAAGCGCTGCTGGCCGCGCGCCGGCACGGCTACGACATCGGCTGACGTCCGCTACGCCGGGCACGGCCTCAGCCGTTCGCTGCCCTCGTCGTCACCGTATCCGCAATCGCCGGCGGCGGCTGCACCGACGTGCGCACCATCGGCAGCGTCGTCAGCCCCAGCAGCTCGCCGAGACTGTTGTTCAGCACCGCCGCGGTCGTCGGCTTCTGCAGCACGATCGGTTCCTCGTTCGGGCTGCGCGAGATCGCCGACGAAGCGGGATCGGAGGCCAGGTGTTCGGCCATCGCGCGCTGGAACTCGAGCAGCACGTCGGCGCGCTGCACGGCCGTCAGCATGATGACGGGCACCGGAACGCCCACCAGCGCACGGATCTTGAACACCGCCTCGACGCCGCTGATCGAATGCGGACCCAGGTTATGGTCGGCGATGATCGCGTCGATGCGCTCGTGCAGGCTGATGCGCTTGATGAGCTGCGCGTTGTAGCCGGTCGACGGCACGACCTCCGCGCCCCACGAACGCAGCAGCCGCGTCAGGCTGTTCAGGATCTCTGCGTTGTCTTCCAGCACCACGAAGGTGAAGCCGTTCAGCGCGCGGATCGCCACATCGATGGTCTCCGGCGCCGTGCGCTTGGCCTTCGGCGGCACCACCGACAGCGGCACCTCGACGCGGAACACCGTGCCGGTGCCGGGCCGCGTCGTCACGATCAGCGGATGCCCGAGCAGCCCGCAGATGCGCTTGACGATCGACAGTCCCAGCCCGAAACCCGCGCCGCTGTTCTCCACCTTGGAGCTTTCGCCGCGGTAGAACTCCTCGAAGATCCGATCGAGCTCGCCCTGCTTGATGCCCGGCCCCGTGTCCCAGATCTCGATGCTGATCAGCCCGCCGCGTGGCCGCGCGGCCATCAGCACGCCGCCGCGCTGCGTGTAGCGGATCGCGTTGGCCAGCAGGTTGCGGATCACCCGCTGCAGCAGCAGCGGATCGCTGTCGATCGCGAAACCCGTGCGGCGCACGCGCAACGACAGACCCTTGGAGGCCGTCAGCGGCGTGAACTCCTGCTCCAGCAGCGTGAACAGGTCGTCGAGCAGCAGCTGGTCCATGCGCGGCTGTATCGAGCCCGAGTCCAGCCGCGAGATCTCCAGCAGCTCCTCGACCAGCTTCGACAGCGATTCCACCGCGGTCGACAGGTTGTTGACCAGCGGCTCCAGCGGCCCCTGCGCGCGCTTCTTCAGCAGCGACACGTAGATGCCGATCGCCTGCAGCGGCTGGCGCAGGTCGTGGCTGGCGGCCGCGAAGAACTGCGTCTTCGAACGCGTGGCGTTCTCCGCGTCGCGCCGCGCCTCTTCGGCGAGGCGCTTCTCGTTGATCAGCTGCTCGACCAGCACCTCGTTCTCGTAGTTGTTCTTCACCGACTCGAACACCGCATCGCCGAAGGTGCGACCGTAGAACACCGTGAAGAAGAACACCGCCGCCATCACGACGGATGCCGTGTAGTAGGTGGCGTCCTGCTCCCACACCATGCGCGCGATCAGCGGCAGCAGCGCGAGCAGCATGAACGAGTAGAACGCCGGCCGGTAGCACGCGTACAGCGTCAGCGAACCGAAGGCCACCGACAGCACGACGGCCACCAGCACGATCTGGTGCAGCGGCTGGTCGTGCGAGAAGAACACCGCGCCGGCCACACCCCACAGCACGCCGGAGGCCACCGCCAATGCCACCCAGCGCGCCGCCCACTTCTGCACCTGGTCTACGACGCCGACCGCGTGGCGGAAGCGATAGGCGATGCGCACCCGCACCAGCGATTCCAGCAGCACGATGACGAACCAGCCCATCAGCAGGTTCTGGTTCATCGAGTTCCAGAACACCACGACCAGCGCGAAGGCGCCGACGATGCTGACCAGCACCGACTGCGGCACCTGCCGGTACACCGACGCCATGACGCCCGCAAGGATCTTCTCCCTGCGCTGCTCCTGCGTCTCGACGACCAGGCCAAAGCGGGTTAACGGACCGGACATGCAAGTCCCTGCACATGCGCATGCGGCGCGACAGCGGCGATGATAGGCGGGAAGCCCGCGCCGGCACAGGGTGTGCGGCGCCCCGCGGCGTTAGTCCATTTGACGCGGCATTTGACGCAACGACAGCCTTTACGGAAACTTCCGCGTCCCACCTTGCCACCCTGCCCCCTCGCCGGAGTTCGAAGTGCCCAATGAAGCGTTCAAAGCGGCAGCCGCCCGTCGCCCCTTCGCCCTGCCCCTGACCCTCGCCGCCGTGCTGGCCACCGCTGCCGCTGCGCCCTTCGCCAAGCCGGTGGAGCAGGTGCGCGTCGGCTTCTCCACGTCGATCTCCGGCCCCTTCGCCGCGCTGGGCACCGAAGCGCGCGACGGCTTCAACCTCGCGCTGAAGCAGCTCGGCAACAAGCTGGGCGGCATCCCGGTCGAGGTGTTCGCCACCGACGAAGCGGGCAATCCCGACACGGCTCGCCAGCACGTCGACCGCTACCTGAAGCGCGACCGCATCCACTTCTACACCGGTCCCATCGGATCGAACGTCGCGCTCGCGGTGCTGCCGACGCTGGCCGCCGCGCAGGTGTTCTACCTCAGCAACAACGCCGGTCCCTCGCAGCTCGCAGGCAGCCAGTGCAATGCGTTTTTCTTCGGCACCGCCTACCAGAACGACGCGTACCACGAAGCGGTGGGCCGCTTCGCCGGCGGCCGCGACTACAAGAAGGTCGCAGTGCTGGCGCCCAACTACCCCGCCGGCATCGACTCGATCAACGGCTTCAAGCGCGGCTTCGGCAAGCCGGTGTCGTCGGAGACGCTGACCAAGCTGGGCCAGCTCGACTACGCGGCCGAGATCGCGAAGCTGCGCGCCGAGGCACCGGACGCGTTGTACATCTTCCTGCCGGGCGGCATGGGCATCAATTTCATCAAGCAGTTCGTCGGCGCCGGGCTGTCGAAGAACACGCAGCTGCTGAGCTCGGGCTTCTCGGCCGACGAGGACGTGATACGTGCAGTGGGCGATCCGATGCTGGGCCTGTTCAACACCGCGCACTGGAACCACGACTTCGACAACCCCGCGAGCCAGGGCTTTGTGCAGGCCTTCCAGAAGGAATACGGCCGCCTGCCGTCGATCTACGCGGCGCAGGCCTACGACACCGCGATGATGATCGACGCCGCGGTGCGCGACGTGAAGGGCGAACTCGACGACAAGGCCGCGCTGCGCGCAGCGCTGAAGAAGGCGAGCTTCAAGTCCGTGCGCGGCCCATTCCGCTTCGGCCACAACCAGTATCCGGTGCAGAACTACTACCTGCGCACCATCGTGAAGGACCCTCAGGGCCGCGTGACGAACCGCACGCTGTCGGTGGTGATGAAGGACCACCAGGACAGCTTCGCCGCGCAATGCAAGCTGCAGTAGGGCGCGCCGCAGCGCGCAGCGCGGAGGCTTTCTCTTGACGCTGCTCGTCGAGCAGCTGCTGAACGGCCTGCAGTTCGGGCTGATGCTGTTCCTGATCGCCGCCGGGCTGACGCTGGTGTTCGGCATCATGGACGTGCTGAACCTTGCGCACGGGTCGCTGTACATGATCGGCGCGTACATAGCAGCCAGCGTCGCGGCAGCCACAGGCTCGTTCTGGATCGCGGTGCCGGTCGCCGTCATCGCCACCGGCGTGGTGGGGCTGCTGCTCGAGGTGACGCTGATCCGGCGGCTCTACGGCCGCGACCACCTGGCGCAGGTGCTGGCCACCTTCGCGGTGATCCTGATCGCCGACGACGCGGTGCGCATGATCTGGGGGCCGTCGCCGCTGATGCTGTCCGCGCCGGCCGCACTGGCCGGCCCGGTGACGCTGGCGCCGGGGCTGGAGTATCCGTCGTACCGGCTGCTGATTATCGCGGTGGGCCTCGTGCTGGCGCTCGGCCTGTACCTGCTGGTCGCGAAGACACGCACCGGCATGCTGGTGCGCGCCGGCAGCAGCAATCGCGCGATGGCCGCGGCGATGGGCGTGCGCGTCGACCGGCTGTTCGCGGTGATCTTCGCGCTGGGTGCGATGCTGGCGGCGGTGGCCGGCGCACTGCTGGGTCCGCTGCTGGCGGTGGAAGTCGGCATGGGCCAGAGCATCCTGATCCTCGCGCTGGTGGTCATCGTCATCGGCGGCATCGGTTCGATACGCGGTGCCTTCGTCGGTGCATTGGTGGTCGGCATCGTCGACACCGCGGGCCGCGCGTTCCTGCCGGAACTGCTGCAGCGTGTGCTGGCCAACGAAGCCGCCGCGCAACTCGGCCCCGCGCTGGCGGCCATTGCGATCTACCTGCTGATGGCCGCGGTCCTGGTGTTCCGCCCGCAGGGGCTGTTCCCCGCGCGTGCCTGAGCCCGTCATGCAGCGACATCTGCAGCGCCTGCTGCCATGGCTGCTGCTGGCCGCCGCGGTCGCACTGCCGTGGATCGCGGGCGCACTGGACCAGGGCTACTACGTCGGCTTCGTGCGCCGGCTGATGATCTACGCGCTGGCCGCCACCGCGCTTAACTTCGTCATGGGCCATGCCGGGCTGGTGAGCCTGGGTCATGCCGCCTTCTTCGGCGCCGGCGCGTATACGGTCGCGATCGCGATGGCGCACGGCGTGACCAGCGCATGGATCGCGTGGCCGCTGGCGGCGGGCGCGGCTGCGCTGCTGGCGCTGGCGATCGGCGCGCTGTCGCTGCGCACGCGCGGCGTGTACTTCATCATGATCACGCTGGCCTTCGCGCAGATGGTCTACTACGTGGCCGTGGGCCTGAAGCAATACGGCGGCGAGGACGGCATCAGCCTGCCGCAGCGTTCGGCACTGGGATTCGGACTGGACGCCGCAGACGAGCTGACGCTGTACTACGTGGTGCTGGCGCTGCTCGCGGCAACGCTGCTGCTGCTTAATCGCATGATGGATGCGCGGTTCGGCCGCGTGCTGCTGGGCATCCGCGAGAACGAAGCGCGCATGCAGGCGCTGGGCTACGCGACCTATCGCTACCAGCTGCTGGCCTTCGTCATCGCCGGCGCGGCCGCCGGGCTGGCCGGCGCGCTGTTCGCCAACCACAACACCTTCGTCAGCCCGGCTGCGCTGCACTGGACGCAGTCGGCGACCTTCGTCGTCATGGTGCTGGTCGGCGGCATCGGCTACCGCTACGGCGGCGTGCTGGGTGCGTTCGCACTGCTGCTGCTCGAGGAGGTGCTGGCCGCCTATACCGACCACTGGCACCTGCCGCTGGGTCTGGTGCTGCTGGCCGTCGTCTTCCTGGCACCGCGCGGGCTGGCGGGCACTCTGGCGCGGCGGCCTTCATGACTCTCGCCGTCCACGGGCTGACGAAACGCTTCGGCGGCCTGGTCGCCACCGACGACGTGCACCTGGCGATCGAAACCGGCGAGCTGCACGCGATCATCGGCCCGAACGGCGCCGGCAAGACCACGCTGATCAACCAGCTCTCAGGCACGCTGCGCGCCGACGCCGGCCGCATCCTGCTGCGCGGCGAGGACGTCACGCGGCTGCCGACGGCGGCGCGCGTGCACCGTGGGCTCGTGCGCTCGTTCCAGGTGACGAGCCTGTTCCGCAACCTCAGCGCGCTGGACAACGCGATGCTCGCGGTGCAGGCACGCGACGGCTCGAGCTTCCGCTTCTGGCGGCCGGTGACCGCAGAGGCGCAGCTGCGCGACGACGCGCTGCAGCTGCTGGCGCGCGTCGGGCTCGAAAAGCGCGCGGCGGTGGTCGCCGGCGCACTCGCGCACGGCGAACAGCGCGAGCTGGAGATGGCGCTGGCGCTGGCCCTGCGGCCGACGCTGCTGCTGCTGGACGAACCCATGGCCGGCATGGGGCCGGAGGAGTCCGCCCGCATGGTTGAGCTGATCCGCCGGCTGCGCAGCGATGCGCAGCACGCGCTGACCATCGTGATGGTCGAGCACGACATGGACGCGGTGTTCAGCCTGGCCGACCGCATCTCGGTGCTACTCGCCGGGCGGGTACTCGCCACGGGCAGCGTGGCCGCGATACGCGCGAACGAAGACGTGCGGCGCGCCTACCTCGGCACCGAGCTCAGCAGCGAGCCGACGGTGGACTTCGCCGCCCATCTCGAGGCCGGGGGCGCGCATGGCGCTGCTTGAGCTGCGCGGCGTCGATGCCGGCTACGGCGCGAGCCAGGTGCTGTTCGGCATCGATCTGGCGGTCGCCGAGGGCGAAGTCGTCACGCTGCTGGGCCGCAACGGCATGGGCAAGTCCACGACGCTGCGCACGATCTTCGGCGTGCTGCCGCTGCGCGCCGGCGAGATCGTGTTCGACGGACAGCGCATCGACGGCCAGCCCACCGATGCGATCGCGCGGCGCGGGCTCGCGTGGGTGCCGGAAGGCCGGCAGGTGTTTCCGAACCTGACGGTGCACGAGCATCTGGTCGCGTTCGCCGCGCAGCGCAGCGGCGATACGCGCCGCTGGACACCGGAGCGGATCTACGCGCTGTTTCCGGCGCTGGCGGCGCGGCGCGGTTCGCTGGGCAACCAGCTGTCCGGCGGCGAGCAGCAGATGCTGGCGATCGGCCGCGCACTGACCACGCATCCGCGGCTGCTGGTGCTGGACGAAGCCACCGAAGGACTGGCGCCGCTGGTGCGCGAGGAGATCTGGCGCTGCCTCGCGGAGCTGAAGGGCGCCGGCCAGGCGATCCTGGTCATCGACAAATACGTGCAACGCCTGGTGCAGGTGGCCGACCGCCACACCATCGTCGAGCGCGGCCGCGTGGTGTGGCAGGGCTCGTCGGCGCAGCTCGCTGCCGACGATTCGCTGTGGCACCGTTACCTCGGTCTTTGAGCGGACCACGCTTCAAAGGCTATATCGGCCTCGCTGACCGCGTCGTGCGGCGCGCCCGCATCGTGCGGTGCGCAGAAACGCCACGTGTTCCGATGGAGCCGCCGAGCCAACGAAGTTGAATGCAACGCAAGTCGATGAACTTCACTGCTGCGTTCACGCTGGCGATTGGCCCCTCTAGGTAGCGCTTGAATCTAGCAAACAGATGATGGAAGCCACCGCCCGCAGGGCCTCGGCTCTGCAAAGCTGAGTTACAGCGACGCCTCTTTGAAAGCACGCAACACTGCGTTGATACGCGTCTGGTAGCCGGGGCCTTGCGACTTGAACCAATCCAGAACGTCAGCGTCGAGGCGCAGTGCTATGGCCGCCTTTGGAGGAACCGGCTTCAGCCCCCGGCGCACGATTCCGCGCACGATGTGCTTGACGTCTGCCTCCGGATTCTCGGCCGACAGCTTGATGTCCTTGTCCTTGAGTGCGCGGACACGCGCCCAATCAGTCTTGGAGGCTTTTGAAGAGGATTGCTTCTTCATTCCTGGTCGCCTTGCGAAACGAAATCACGCGAATGACCGGCCCCTCAAAAACACGCGGCGCATCGATGCAGTCGAAGCCGTGCTTTTTGAGATTCGACGCTCGCTTCCGCTCGTCCCAGGCGAAATCAGACTCGTCAACCGACCAGTTCGCACCCGTACGCCGACGTGGCCCGAGCAGGCTTGGAGGAACTTATAAGTAGTCGGCGCCCCGCGGCTCGCGCGAAGCGCTGCTCACGGGGCGTCCGTGTTGACGAGGAGTTGGGCGCACCGACGTTGAAGAGCATCATTTCGGATCAGGGATCGGGATTCCCGGCTTCACGTCTACATTGTGATATGAAACGATCTTCCACACTCCGTTCTCCTTAGCGAGAACCTGCAGAAGTCGTGTGCGGAGTCGTCCTCTGTCGTCCCTCGTTATTCCGGGAGCGCCCTGGGCGATGCCGACGACCGCTGTCAGAGTCTCGACAATCGCGATATCAGGCCGGATGAATCTGAGCGAGACGATGTCTTGGCTCACCGTAGTGTTCTTGAAGATGCTTTCGAAGATCACTTCATGTTGCTTGAGGAACGCCGCATGCCCGGTGAAAAATTGGCCTCGTATGTTCGTAAACGTGCCCGCCTCGGCGAAGTGGCGCGAGTAGCCGACCGCATCGCCGTTATTCCACGTAGCGTTCTCGTCTTCGATAATGTTACGAATTGCGATTTCGTCCGGCAATGGCTGAGCGCCGAGTTGGACCGCCAAGGTGAAGATTAGTAAGGCAAAGAGCAGTCTCATTACATCTCCCATGTGTATGAACGACGCCGACGACGTGGCCCCGACGCGTTCACAGTCCGCGTGACGACAAAAATGAGCCGCGCCCGAAGTGTGCCAGCTCCGTTGATGAGTTAGACCGGCACCGGCTCACATCAGGCACCCTCCGGACAACCTTGCGCGCTACTGCCGGGAGGTTTCTCCTCAGCAACTCCAGGAGTTCGGGGGCGGTCAAATGGCTCATGAATCTCTTGGCTTCAAAGCCTAACGTAAAAGTTCAGCCGCGCCGTAGGCGTCGGCTCTGCAACGAGAGGTTAGGCCTCAGTGCACCGATCTCAGAAGATAAGGAGCTTGTAACCTTCGCATAGCTTCTCATAGTAAAAGCCATCAATCTCCAGGTCGTACTGATCGCAAGCTCGATCAAGATACTCTTCCACTTCCCTTTCGCCAGCATCTCGAAAAACTCCTGCGCAAGCGATGTACTTGATGCTGAGCCCGTCGAACGACTTCCTTCTTCCGGAAAAGACCTTCTCTCCGTCTTTGCACATCCGGTCGATGCATTGGCGGAAGTCATCCGCTTGCTTCAACTCAATGAAGTACCACTGATCTTTGCTCTGGTGCTTCAACCGGAAGCCAATGTCGAGTGCCATTCTGTTCTGGGCTAGACGCGTACGCTGATCAGTGTCGAACGGATGCTCCATGTCCCACTCAGCGATTTTGTCGTCTGCATGGGATAGGAACAGGGCCAACTCGACCTGCCACCATTTCTCCCACCCTGAAACTCCAAACTCGCGAACTTTGTCGAGGGCTTCTATGATTCGCTTGTTGTCGAAGAAGTCGAGCAGAACGTCAGCGATACGGTCGAGATCGTCATCGGCCCTGCGAGTCGGCATGGCGTTCCTTTCTGAGGCCTAACTCGGTTTAGTTTGCATTCAAGTTGCAGGATAACTTGGGACTGCAGGATAAGAACGTCGCGCACTTTAACTGTAACGCTTTGATTCGGCAATGAAAACTCGAACGCGATGTCGCTGCTTGCAGTACTAATTGATCAACATGCATCGGTGCCGTGAAACCGAGAACTACTGGCGCTTCGGCGAAGCGATGCGCGGTGTGCCGTGCGCCATCATCGGCTTGCGCAGGCACTGACTCGCCTGTCCCAAACGAGCAACGCGGAGTTTCCTGAAGAAATCGACGCGGCCTTTCCTCCTCCTTGCATGAGGATCCCGGCGCGCCGCGGCACCGCAGGCCGAACAGAAATCGCCCTAGCGCGCCACGGACGGATAGCCGCTGAGTTCCAGCGTCGCGCGCCCACCACGCCGCACGACCAGCCGAGCGCGGCCGCCGATGGGCAGCGTCAGCTTGCGGCGACCGTGCCCGTACGGCAGCCCCGTGTAGACCGGTACGCCGGCGATCTCGCGCAGCCGCGCCACCGCCGCGGCCAGGTCGTAGCCGTTGTCGTTGGGCATCGGCGTGACCGGATCGAAGTCGCCGAGCACGACGGCCGCCTGCCGCTGCACGATGCCGGCCTGCGCGAGCTGATGGAACAGTCGCTCGATCTTGTACGCAGGCTCGTTCACGTCTTCCAGCACCAGGATGCCGCCGCGCACGCGCGGCAGATACGGCGTGCCGATCAGCGAACCCAGCATCACCAGGTTGCCGCCCCACAGCCTGCCCTCGTATTCGCCTGCCTTGCCGTCGAGCTGCGCGTCGATTGCATAACGCGGCGACTCGACGATGCCGAAGAAGTGCTGCAGCGTGAATTCGTCCGGCTGCGTCGCACCGAAGTCGCCGGCCGAGGGGCCCGAGAAGCTCACGCCGCCGGCCCGCGCCAGGTACGCGAGGTTGAAGGCCGTGAAGTCGCTGTAGCCGGTCATCACCGGCCGTCGCGCGCGCATCGCGCGCCAGTCAATGCGATCCAGCAGCCGCGACAGCCCATAGCCACCGCGCGCGCACAGCACGGCGTCGATGTTTGGATCGGTGGCGAAGCGCATCAGGTCGGCGAGCCGCAGCTCGTCCGGCCCCGCAAAGCGCTGCTCGCGCGCGAACACGCTGTCGCCGGCCTGCACCTGCCAGCCGCGCGCCGCGAACAGCCGCGCCGCGCGGTCGATGACCGCAGGATCGGGCAGGAAGCCCGATGGCGCGACCAGCCCTATCGTCCTAGACGAGGCCATCGGCCTCCGTGTCGCCCTCGCCGTCGGCCTCTTCCGCCAGCAACGCCGGCAGCCGGCCGCTGCGTCGCAGTTCGCGGCGCTCGACGAAGAACTTCGACAACAGCGTGCCGGCCTCGCCCGCCAGCACGCCGGCGCGTACCGCCGTGTGGTGGTTGAGCCGCGGCTCGGCGAACAGATCGACGACGCTGCCGCAGGCACCGGTCTTGGGGTCGGCGGCGCCGTAGACCAGCCGCCGGATGCGTGCGTGCTGCATCGTGCCCGCGCACATCGCGCACGGCTCCAGCGTCACGTACAGATCGCAGTCGACGAGGCGATAGTTGCCGAGCAGCTCGGCGGCCGCGCGCATCGCCTGTATCTCCGCATGCGCGGTGGGATCGTTGTTGCCGATCGGCTGGTTGAAGCCGGTGGCGATGACCTGGCCGTCCTTCACGATGACCGCACCCACCGGAACCTCCGACAACGCCCATGCGTTGTGCGCTTGGTCCAGCGCCAGCCTCATGAAGGTCTGGTCGGCGTCCGGCACTGCGGCTTCGGGAGTCGCCAGCAGGCTTTCGAGCTGGGCGAAGCTCGCGGCTTCCTCCGTGACCTCGATCTGGCCGGCCAGCCACGCCTGGCGGCGCGCTTCGCGACGCGATGCGTGCGCGGCGCGGGCGGCATCGGCCACCTCGGCGATGCGCGGCACATCGAGTTCCTGCGCGGCGTCGATCAACCACTCCTGCAGCGCGCCGCGGCGGTAGTCGCTGCCGAAATCGGAGCGCAACACCAGTCCCGTGTCGACCAGCGTGCGCCGCAGCTCGACGTGGTCCGTGGCCAGCATCGCGCCGGCCGAGTCGAGGAACTGCAGCAGCAGCGCGTTGGCGCTGCGCTCGTCCAGCGCACGGTCCTCGGGAAAGGCCAGCGCGGCGCTGGCCAGCACCAGCTCGTAATCGCGCCCGCTCAGCGACGACAGATGCACGCCCGAGCGCACCGCGAGCTTCGCGATGCGCTCCAGCCAGCCGGCGGCCGACAGGACAGTGGCAGTGGTGGTGGGCATGCGCGGCAGTGTAGCGATGCCGCCGGCCCGCCACGCCGCGTTCGGCGCCCCGGATCAGCCTTCGATCCGCTCTGCCCCGTGCTCATCGCACGCGGTCAGTACCACAAGTGCGTCAGTACCACGTACCGATGGACACTCCGATGCCGATCGACGTCTTGCGGAAGTTGTAGTCGATCATGCTCTCGCCGTAGCCGGAGAAAGCCTGTATGTAGCCGCGCAGATCGTGCGTGATCGGGAAGCGCACGTCGAGCTGCGCCGAGCCCCACGCCGGATCTGACTTGAAAGTGGTGCGCAGCCGCAGCGCCGTCGTGATCTGCGGAGCCCACTTGTAGAACAGCAGGAACTCCGCGCGGCCCATGTAGTCCTCGATGTCCGGGTTGTCGTCCTCGTGATCGTCCTCGGAGATGCGGTACCACGGCTTGATCTGCATGACGAACGGACCGCGCTCCAGCGCGACCATGCCATAGATGCGGTTCCAGCTGCGCGACAGCGGATCACTGCGACCGTTGGACTGGTGAACGACGCCCAGCGCGAACAGCCGGCCGCTGAGGCCCAGGATGTCGTAGTTGGTTGGCAGCGTCCAGATCAGCTCCGGCTCGTAGTTCGTCTCGCGGAACGGGCGCGACATCTCGTCGTTGTAGACCTGCCAGAAGCTCTTCTGCGTATAGCCCATCCACAGCGCCGATTCGCTGCCGAACATGTCCTCCCACAGCTTCATCTTGAAGCTGATCTGGAACTCCGCTTCGGTCTTGTCGAGATCCCCGGGCGGATCAAACTGCGGCTGCGTCGGCGAATGCGGCGTCTGGTTGACCTCGTCGGACCACGTGATCGGCAGGATGAAGTTGGGGCGGTAGAAGGTGAAGCGGAAGGTACCCGCCTTGTAGCGGTCTTCGAGCTCCCAGCGCTGCGCGATCAGCGACTGGCCGCCCTCGAGCGTGCCGGTGGCGACGAGCTGGCTGCCTGGCTCGGTGCGCTCGGAAACGGGTTGCGCGCGTGATGCGTCGTCGGCGGGGCTGCCGGCCGCGGGCACCGCTGCCGGCGCTCCGCTTGCACCGACCGTTTCCGGCGGTGCCGACGGCCTGGGTTGCGTGGCGGTCGCAGCGTCGTAGCAGGCGAGCCGCGCAGCCGCCTCGGGGATGCCGCGGCAGCGCTCGATGTCGGCGCTGTTCTGCGCGTAAGCCGCCGACGATGCTGCGCCGGTCATGACTGCCCATGTCGCTACTGCGGCAAGTGTGCGCACCTCGTGGTCCCTTTCATTGTTCTCGATGCCTTCGGACGGCCGGACGGCGGGTCGAGTTTATGGGAGTTGCTCCGCACGGGCCATAGGCCGTTTGCGCAACGTCAAGTACGGCGCGGCGCGGTTTGCCTGCCCGGTTCTTGTCGCAAGACAAGCCGCCGATGCAGCGTTCGTTCCATATTGACGACAGCATCGCAAAGCCCCGTGCCATGTGATGCGAGGCGCTCGGCCGTTGCGCCGGATCTACACATAGATGGTCGTCACAGATCTAAGCGACGCCCGCACACTCATCTCGCTGCGCACCCGCGTCGTCATTGTCCATCACCTGCCCGGACGCATTCGCCTGCGCGCGCGAAGCTTCAGCCGGCACGAGTTGCCGCGGCTGCGACGCGGCGCACTGCGCACGCTGCTGGACCGCCTCGATTTCATCCACAACGTCCGAGTAAACCCTGCGGCGGCCTCCGCGGTAATCGACTACGACCCGTTGCGCCTGCCTGCGGCGCACTGGGAAACCCTGCTGCGCGGCGAGGAGATCGCTGCCACCGACTTGCTCGAGCAATGGCTGGCCCGCTACCCGAGCCTGCTGCGCGAACTGATGACAGAGGAGTGAACGATGAACATCGGATCGGCGAACGACACCAGCCAGGCTGGCCTGGGCAGCGGCACCGCCGCGGGCGCAGCCGGCGCGTTCGGCAACGAAGCTTCGATGACGGCTGCCGGGTTCGGCATGCCGCCCTTCGCGCCGCCGCCTTACGGCTTCCCTTATCCCCCCTATGCCCCCTATCCCGCCTACGCGGCGCCTCCATGGATGTGTGCGATGCCGCCGCCCGCCGGTGTCGCCCCGCCCGCCGCTGTCGCAGCCGGCCCGGCGCCGGACCCTGCCGCGCCAGCCGCCGGGATGGCGCAGCTGATGCAGGACCTGGCCAACGGCAACGGCAATGCGCTGTCGGGACTGACGCAGCTGCTCAATCTCGACGACAAGGAGTTCTGGAAAGGCGCGCTGGTGGGCGCGGCAGCGGTGCTGCTGCTGACCAACGAAGGCGTGCAACGCGCACTGTTCCGCGGAGCGGTGAAGAGCCGCGATGCGGTCCAGGGCGGCGTACGCAAAGTCAAGGAACGCACGGGCGGCGCCCGCCGCGCACGCAATCGCCCGGCCAGATCAGCACAGAAAACCGAAGACTAGGAGCTCCACATGTCCAGCTACAACCACTTCTCACGTTCCCTTCTGCAGCCCGGCGTCGCGCAGACCCTGGGCGGCGTCGTCGTCGGCGCGGCCACCGTGCTGCTGGTGCAGCGCTGGCTCGCTGTGCGTGCCCGCACGAAGGCGGCGAAGCCCGTCGTGACGGAAACCGCCGTCGTGGAGTCTCCTGCGGCACCCGCCGCAGCGGCGCCCCGCACGCGCGCACGCCCCACCGGCCGGCGCGCCAAGCGCGCCTGATCGCTGACGACAAGCAATCCGCGCAAGCCCATTCGAAGTCCAGGAGTCACAGATGAACGATTTCGTACACGCGTATCAACATCAGATGCAACAGGCCGCCGACGCAATGCGTGCGCAGGCGGCTGCCACCGGCGCGCCGGCGTGGCCCTACGGTCCCGCGCACTGGCACCTCGGCTATCAGCACGTTCCCTACGCGGCGCTCCATGCCGGGCCGCCGGCAGCGCCAGCGCCGGCGGGCCTGCTCAACGACCGCTTCCTCAAGGGCCTGTTGATCGGTGCTGCGGCCGCGTATCTGCTGGGCAACGAATCCGTGCAGCGCACCGCGATCAAGAGCGCCGTGCGCGCGTGGGGACTGGTGCAGGGCGGCGTGGAGGAACTGAAGGAACGCTTCCACGACGCCGAGGCAGAAGTCCGCGCCGAAACCGCCGAGTGACGGCAGCGCGCGCTGCGGCGCGCGTTTCGCGCAGGCGAACTGAAGTACGCCTGAGGCGGCACCGACGATGATCGCGTACTCGATACTGCACGAGACGCCGGCGCGGCTCCGGCTGCGTGTGCTGGCGCTCGCCGATCCGGCCTTCGACGCCGCATGGCTGGAAGCGTGGATCGACGGTGCGCCCGGCATCGGCGACGTGCGCATCAACCGCAAGGCGGCCAGCGTCACCGTCGCCTTCGACTCGGCGCGCACGGATCGCGCGGCGGTGCTGGCGCGCGTCGCCGCCTTCCGCGCCGACCAGGCGCCCGACATCGGCGCGGACGTCACGCCCGTCGGCGAGGTCTCGCCGATGGTCAGGAGCGCCGCGGCGCTCGCGCTGCTGCCGTTGCTGCCACCGCGCCAGCGCCGCTGGCTGACGCTGGCCAACGTCGCGCCGATCCTCGCGTCGGGCGGCCGCGCCTTCGTGCAGCACGGCATCAAGATGGAAGTGCTGGACGCGCTGGCCGTCGGCCTCGCCGCGTTCAAGGGCGAGGTCTACACCGCCAACATCACGGCATTCCTGCTGGCGCTGGGCAGTTACCTGGAACACGAGTCCGAGCGCCGCTCGGATCGTCTGCTGCGCCGGCTGCTGAACCCCGAGCCCGCGCCCGCGTGGGTGGAGCGCAACGGCGAACTCGTGCAGGTCCCGGGCGACCAGGTGCGCGTCGGCGAGATCGTCGTCGTCGGCATTGGACAGACGATCGCGGTGGACGGCCGCGTCGTCGAGGGCACCGCGGCGATCGACCAGGCCGCCGTCACCGGCGAAGAACTGCCGGTGCGCCGCGAGCGGCGCCATCGCGTGATCGCCGGCAGCGTCGTCGTCGAGGGCCGGCTGCGCATCGAGGCGCAGCGCGTCGGCGCCGACACCACCACCGCGCGCGTCGCGAGCTTCATCCAGTCGTCGCTGCAGACGCGCTCGCGCACGCAGCGCATGGCGGAGGAACTGGCCGACCGGCGCGTGTGGCTGACGCTGGCCACCGGCGCCGCCGTGTACGCGTTGACGCGCGACGTCGGTCGCCTCGAATCGGTGTTCCTGGTCGACTACTCGTGCGCGATACGGCTGGGCACGCCCATCGCGTTCAAGTCGGGCATGTATCGCGCGGCCACGCACGGCGTGCTGATGCGCGGCGGCAGCGCGATCGAACAACTCGCGCAGGTGGACACCGCGGTGTTCGACAAGACCGGCACGCTGACGCACAGCGAGCTGATCGTCACCGACGTGGTCGCGCTGGGCGCGCGGCCGCTGGCCGAGGACGCTCTGCTGGCACTGGTCGCGTCGGTGGAGGAGCACGCCAGCCATCCGCTGGCGCAGGCCATCGTCGAAGCGGCGCGCCAGCGCGAACTGCGTCACATCACGCACGGCGAGGTTGACTACCTGGTCGCGCACGGGCTCAGCACCGACGTGGACGGCCAGCGCGTGGTCATCGGGAGCCGCCACTTCCTGCAGGACCACCACGGCATCTCCTTCGCGCGGCATCGCGCGGCCATCGACCGGCTGCAGTCCGAAGGCAAGACGTTGCTTTACGTGGGCACGCCGCCGGAGCGCGGCGGATCTGGCGGACGCGGCGGCCGCGGTGGACCCATCGGCGTGGTCGCGCTGCGCGACACACTGCGCGCCGACGCGGGCCAGGCACTCGCCCGCCTGCGCGCGCTAGGCATCACGAAGCTGGTGATGATCACCGGCGACAAGCGCAGCAAGGCCGAGGCACTGGGCGACGAACTGGGCTTCGATGCCGTGCACGCCGAGGTCGCGCCCGAGGACAAGGCCGGCATCATCAAGGCGCTGCAGGCCGAAGGCCGGCGCGTCGCGTTCATCGGCGACGGCATCAACGACGGGCCGGCGCTGTCGGTCGCCGAGGTCGGCATCGCGATGCCGCACGGCGCCGACATTGCGCGCGCAACGGCCGACATCGTGCTGATGGACGACCGCCTGACCGCGGTGGCCGATGCCCGCGAAATCGCGCTGCGCACGATGAAGCTGATCCGCAGCAACTTCAACGTCGCGGTGGGCGTGAACACCGCGCTGCTCGCGGCGGCGGTCACCGGGCGGCTGTCGCCGGTGATGAGCGCGCTGCTGCACAACGGCACGACCATCGGCGTGCTGCTGCGCGCGCTGGCCGGCGCCGGCCCGGTTGCCGAAACGACGCTGGTCGGCCGTCGCGAAACCGGCCCGGAATCCGCGACTGCCCCCGGTGGCGTTACATCCGGGGCCAAAGCATCGATCCGGGCCCTCCGCTGACCACCGCGACCGCCGCCGAATGTCACTTTTTTCGGACGCAATTGAGAATCAAACTCATTTCGCGCTTATCTTTGCGCTTGGGCAAATGCGGGTCGAGCCGACGGGAGCAACGTGGCGCTGGCAACTGAGCCATACCGCTTCCGCCGGACGCCTGCCCCACCGATCCACGCGTCCATGGGAGAAGCGCAATGACAGCCGTCAAATACATCCATCACACGCCGGGCCGCCTGCGCATCAAGGGCCTGCACTTCAATCGGCAGAGCGAAACCGCGCGCCGCGCGGTGCAGGCTTTGGAGTCGCTGGCCGGCATCGAACAGATCAGGCTGAACCCGCGCGCCGGCAGCCTGACCGTGCATTACCAGGCCGCACGTTATTCCCATTCCGATCTGCTGGCGGTCCTCGAGACCACCGGCTGCCTGCATGCCGAAACGCCGGTGCACACCGCTGCACCCGCGCGCGCGCTGCAGCCGCGCGATGGCGTGGCCGGCGTGTTCGGCAAGGCGCTGGTGGGTGCGATCGCCCAGCGTACCGCGACCCGTCTGATCGGGGCGCTGCTGTAACGCTGTGAGCTCCTGCTTTCCATTGAGCATGGCAGAAGAAGGCACCGCCGTCCGGGTCGTCGCATTGCGCGGCGGCCATGTGCTGGACCGGCGCATGACCGAGATGGGACTGAACGTGGGCTGCGAACTGACCGTACGGCAACGCCAGGGCAGCGGCGTCGTGGTCACGCGCGGCGAAGCGCGTTTCGCGCTGGGCAACGGGATGGCGCACAAGGTCATGGTGGAGCGGCTCGACGTCGCCGGCGACTTTGCTGGAGTCGGCGATGCGTAGCCGGACCGCTTTCTGCAATTCATGCACTCTGGATATGGCGAGGAGCTCTTATGACGCTGAAGGAACTGCTGGTCGGTGACCGCGCGCGGGTCATCGGATATCTGCAATCAGGAGGGGCCTACCGCCGCAAGCTGCTGTCGATGGGCCTGACGCCCGGCGCCGAACTGAGCGTCACGCGCGTGGCGCCGATGGGCGATCCGGTGGAGATCCGCGTACGCGGCTTCGCGCTGTCGGTGCGCAGGGACGAGGCGGCCGCGCTATCCGTGGAGAAGCTGTCATGAGCTTCACTATCGGACTGGTGGGCAACCCCAACTGCGGCAAGACGACGCTGTTCAACGCGCTGACCGGCTCGCGGCAGCGCGTGGGCAACTGGCCCGGCGTCACCGTCGAGAAGAAGACCGGCGAGTACAAGCTGGGCGACCTGCACTTCGAGGTCGTCGACCTGCCGGGCACCTATTCGCTGGACGTGGCGGACCAGAGCGTGTCGCTGGACGAGAAGGTGGCGCGCGACTACGTGCACGCCGGCGAAGCGAACCTCATCGTCAACATCGTCGACGCGTCGAACCTGGAACGCAATCTGTACCTGACGACGCAGCTCGCCGAGATGCGCGTACCGCTGCTGGTCGCGCTGAACATGGTGGACGTGGCCGAGGACAAGGGCATGAAGATCGACGCCGCCGCGCTGGCGCGCCGGCTCGGCTGCCCGGTCGTGCCCATCGTTGCATCCACCGGCAAGGGCGTCGATCAGTTGAAGGCGGCCATACGCAAGGCCGTCGCCGACTCGCCCTGCTCCACCATCGCCGTGGACTATGAACCGGCGCTGGCCGCGGCCGTCGATACGCTGGCCGCGCAACTGCAGCAGGCTGCCGTCGCGAGCAAGGTCGCGCCCCGCTGGCTGGCCGTTCGCCTGCTGGAAGGCGACGACCTCGCGCGGCAGACCGCCGGCGCCGCGCTCTCCACGCGCGCCGCGGCGGCCAGCGCAACGCTGGGCGAAGACCTGGACATCCGCGTGGCCGACGCGCGCTACGGCTTTGCCAACGCCGCCGCGCAGCAGGCGGTGACGTGGTCGGGTCGCACGACGCGCGACCTGACGGATCGCATCGACCGCGTGGTGCTGAACCGTGCGCTGGGCATTCCGATCTTCCTGCTGATGATGTACCTGATGTTCATGTTCACCATCAACATCGGTGGCGCGTTCATCGACTTCTTCGACCAGTTCGCCGGAGCGCTGTTCGTCGACGGCGCCGCAGCCGGCATGGCCGCGCTCGGTTCGCCCGAGTGGCTGACAGTGCTGCTCGCGAAGGGCATCGGCGGCGGCCTGCAGACGGTGGCGACCTTCATTCCGATCATCGGCTTCCTGTTCCTGTTCCTGTCGGTGCTGGAAGACTCGGGCTACATGGCGCGCGCGGCCTTCGTCATGGATCGCTTCATGCGCTGGGTCGGCCTGCCGGGCAAGTCCTTCGTGCCGCTGATCGTGGGCTTCGGCTGCAACGTGCCGGCGATCATGGCCACGCGCACGCTGGAGCACCGTCGCGACCGGCTGATGACCATCGCGATGGCGCCGTTCATGTCGTGCGGGGCGCGGCTGCCGGTGTTCGTGCTGTTCGCCGCGGCCTTCTTCCCGCAGGGCGGGCAGAACGTCGTGTTCGGGCTGTACCTCATCGGCATCGCGGTCGCGGTACTGACCGGGCTGGTGCTGAAGAACTCCGTGCTGCGCGGCGAAGCGACGCCGTTCATCATGGAGCTGCCGCCCTATCACGTACCGACGGTCAAGGGCGTGCTGCTACACACGTGGGATCGCTTGAAGGCCTTCGTCGTGCGTGCGGGCCGCGTCATCGTGCCGATGGTGCTTGTGCTAAACGTGCTGAATGCCGTCGGCACCGACGGCAGCTTCGGCAACGAGGACACCGACAAGTCGCTGCTGGCCGAAGTGGGCCGCACCATCACGCCCGCCTTTGCCCCGATGGGCCTGACCGAGGACAACTGGCCGGCGGCCGTCGGCATCTTCACCGGCGTGCTGGCCAAGGAAGCCGTCGTCGGCACGCTGGACGCCACCTACTCCGCCCTGGCGGCGCAGGAAGCGGGCGAACCCGAAGAGGAAGAGCCCTTCGATCTGGGCAGCGCCATTGCGGGTGCGTTCGCGACGATCCCTGCCAATCTGATCGATGCGCTCGCCAGCTGGTCCGACCCGTTGCACATCGCGGCGGTGGACGTCAGCGACGCGGATGCGGTCGCGGAAGATCAGGAAGTATCGGCAGGTACGTTCGGCGCAATGGCTTCACGCTTCGACGGCGCGGCCGGTGCCTTCGCATATCTGCTGTTCATCCTGCTGTACATGCCCTGCGCGGCGGCCGTCGCGGCCGTTTATCAGGAATCTGGCGCGCGCTGGACCGTGTTCGTCGCGCTGTGGACCACGGGCCTGGGTTACGGCGTCGCCACGCTGTTCTATCAGGCCGCGCGTTGGCAGGCGAATCCGGGCACGGCGACCGCGTGGATCGCGGCGGTGCTGGTGGGCTTTGCCGCCGTGTTCCTGACGATGCGCTGGATGGGTCGCAATGCCGAAGGCATGATCGTCGGTCAACCGGTCAAGGCTGCCGGAGGTGCATGATGATCCTCACCGAACTCAGCGACTATCTGAAGCAGCGGCGTCGCGTCAGCGTGGCCGACATGGCGTTGGGCCTGGACGCATCGCCCGACGCGCTGCGCGCGATGCTGGGCACGCTGGAGCGCAAGGGGCGCGTGCGCCGGCTCGAAGGGCCGCGCTGCGCCACCGGCTGCTGCAAGTGCGATCCGGCGGCGCTGGAACTGTACGAGTGGTTGACACCGCCATCCTGAAAGCGGAAGGCCGGCCATGCACACGCATGACGTGACACTGTGGCAGCACACGCACGACTTCGGCGTCAGCGGCAATCACTCGGCCGAGCGCCGCACGCGCTGGGTCGTCGCGTTGACCTTCGTGACGATGATCATCGAACTCACGGCCGGCTGGCTGTGGGGTTCGATGGCGCTGCTGGCCGATGGATGGCACATGGCGAGCCACGTCGGTGCCATCGGGCTGGCAGCCTTCGCCTACCGCTTCGCACGGCAGCATGCACGCGACTCGCGCTACAGCTTCGGCACCGGCAAGGTGACCGCGCTGGCCGGCTACTCGAGCGCGCTGCTGCTGGGTCTGGTCGCGCTGTGGATGGCGTGGGAAAGCCTGCAGCGCCTGCACCAGCCGGTGGAGATCCGCTACGCCGAGGCGATGGCCATCGCGGCGCTGGGGCTGGCGGTGAACCTGCTCAGTGCGTGGTTGCTGCGCGACGAACCGCATGCGCATCACCATCATGGTCATGCGCATGCGCACGACGACGACGACGACCACGATCACGATCACGATCACGACCATGACCACGCGCATCACCATCACGCGCATCACGACCATGGCCACGACGACGTGCATGCCGACCACAACCTGCGCGCCGCCTATCTGCACGTGATCGCCGACGCCTTCACGTCGCTGCTGGCCATCGTCGCGCTGGCCGGCGGCATGCTGTGGGGACTGGCTTTCCTCGATCCGCTGATGGGTATCGTGGGGGCGATCGTCGTCGGGCGCTGGGCGTGGGGGCTGCTGCGAGACAGCTCCGCAGTACTGCTGGATGCCGAACCGTCGCCGCGCATCACCGCCGACGTGCGGCGCGCCATCGGCTCGCTGCCCGATCACGAGGTCGCCGACCTGCATCTGTGGCGCGTAGGACCCGACAGCCTGGCGTGCATCGTGTCGCTGGTCAGCCACTCGCCACGGCCCGTGCAGGAGTACCGCGCGCTGCTGGCGAAGCTGCCGGGACTGGATCACGTCACCGTCGAAGTCCACCACTGCAGCGATCCGCACTGCGGCCGCGCCAAGGACGCTTAGCGAATGGCGGCCGCGCCAGTCCTGCTGGTCGTCGGCATCCACAGGGAAGAACTGCCCTTCGGCGAAGCCGTGGCGGCGCGGCTGGATGCGCATCGCGTCGACGTGCTGAAGATCGGCGAAGGCCTGTCCGGCCGCCGTCCGCGCCAGGACGAACGCTTCCGCTACGACACGATGCATCGAGCGCTTTATCTGCAGCTGCTGCCGCACGTGCAGCCGTGGCATCACCTGCTGGTCGATCTGCATACGGGACTAGATCCGCACGCGCCCTGCGCCGATCTGTACTGCCGCGACATCGACATGCTGGCCGCGCGGCTCGCGCGCGCTCCGCCGCTCGCACCATCCGCACCGCGGCTGTTTGCGCTGCAGCCTGATCACGCCACCGAGGCACCGTGCGCAGCCGCGCAGACCGTGATTCCGGCCGAGGTCTGGCGCAATCCGCGTTTTCTTTACGTCGGCCTGGAGATCTATCTACCGGAGGCCGACACGCTGCGTGTCGTCGATGTCGACTACGCGCGCGCCGTCATCGAGGCCGTCAGCGCAGGCGCCTGAGCGGCCTCGCGACCGCTCGTGCGCACAGGCCGCGAGCATCCCAACCGAACTGTTGTTGCTATCACGCACCGCGTACTTGCCAAACGGCGCGGTTATGGATCTGCATCAATGTTGAATGAGAATGATTCTTGATACTGATTGCCGATCATCCGCAACAAGGAAAGGCAATGAGCAAAAGGAATCGCAAGGGGCTGCGCCATCCCCTGACCGGCGTGGCGCTGGCCGTCATGCTGTGCATGGCGCCGTGGCAGGCAGGGCAGGCGCAGGAGGCGGCCGGCGACACTCTCTGGGAGCGCGATACGCTGACCGGCGACTGGGGCGGCTCCCGTTCATCGATCAGCGAATCGGGCGTCGACATCGGGCTGGAGTACATCGGCGAAGGCATGCACGTGTCGTCCGGCGGCATCAAGACCGGCACGACCTACGAGGGCCGCGTCGAACTGTCCCTGGATTTCGATTTTGGCAAGCTGCTGAACTGGGAAAACGGCACCGCGCACATCAGCATCTTCAACATTCACAACGCGAATAATCGCAATGCCGCCGACTACGTCGGGAGTCTGTCGGATCCCAGCAACATCGACGCTTTGCGCACGAACCGACTGTTCACGGCGTGGGTGCAGCAGGACTTCGGCATGGGATCGTTCCGCATCGGCCAGCTCGCCGCCGACGACGAATTCCTGACCAGCGACACCGCGGGCGGCCTGATCAACGGGACCTTCGGCTGGGCCAACCTGATGTCGGCCAACCTGCCCAGCGGCGGCGCCGCCTATCCACTGGCCACGCCCGGCGCGCGCCTCCAGCTGAACTTCGGCAGCGAGGTCGCGATGCTGGTCGGCGTGTTCGCTGGCGATCCGGCCGGCAAGGACTGCTATCGCGACGACCCCGATGCGAACCCGCAGCGCTGCAACCGCCACGGGCTGGAGTTCAGCACCAGCGGCGGCACCTTCTGGATCGGCGAACTACAGTACCTGGTGAACCAGGAAGAGGACGCGAGCGGCCTGAAAGGCGTCTACAAGCTGGGCGCGTGGTATCACACGGCCAGCTTCGCCGACATGCGCTACGGCCTGGATGCCAACGGCGCGATCGTGTCGCTGGCCGATCCGTCCGTCGAGTCCGACATCACGCACGACGGCAACTACGCGATCTACGGCGTCATCGACCAGCAGGTGTGGCGCGGCGAGGACGCCAGCGCCAGCGTGTTCGTGCGCGGCGGCTTCACGCCGAAGAACCGCAACCTCGTGTCCTGGTACATCGACGGCGGCGTGGGCATCACCGGGCTGATTCCCGGGCGCAGCAACGACGTGCTGACGGTAGGTATCGGCTACACGCACATCAGCGACGACGCTGCCGACCTGGATCGCGACTTCCTGGCAATCGACGGCCCGCCCTACCCGGTCCGCAGCGAGGAAGTCGTCTACCAGCTCAACTACGTCGCGCAGATCACGCCGTGGTGGACGCTGCAGCCCAACGTGCAGTACATCTCACGGCCGGGCGGCGGCGTGCCCGACGAGAACAACCCGGCGCAGCGCATCGGCAACGCCTGGATCGTCGGGCTGCGCACGACGATCGCGTTCTAGTGAAGCCTCCGGGCTGCGCCCTGCGGCGCAGCTTGCTTGGGGACGGCCCTGCGCTGCGCTAGCCTTCCGGGCGCATAGCCGCCGCCGGCCTGCTCGGTGCCGGCCGGCTCATCCCGTCTGCACGACGAAGACTGTGTCGGCGCCACCACCCTCCAACGGCATCGTGGACACGCGCTCCCGCACGGCGGCCTGTGTCGGCCCGTCGAGCAGAATCGTCGCGCCGACGGCGGCGGCGTGTGCCTGCAGCGCTGCGGCAGCTTGGACCGGGGCGCCGAGACTGCCGAACACCACCTGCTGCAGCCGCCCGATCCAGCCGACCACCGCCTCTCCGGTGGCAATCCCGACGGCGGTCGTGACAGGCGTGAGACCGGCCGCGCGACGCTCGGCGTTGAACAGTTCCGACATCTCGAGCATGTCGAGTGCGGCGCGCACCGCCCCCAGCGCCGCATCACCGCCGCGCGGCGGCGCCAATGGTGCGCCAAACAGAGCGGTGAGGCGGTCCGCACCGAGTTGCGTGATGACACCGTTGCCGCCATCGATGGCCTCCCGCATCAGGGTCATCCAGGCATCGAGCATCTCGAAGACAGCCTCGGGCGCTGCCTGCTGCGACAGGCGTTCCAGTTCCTGCACGCCAACACACAGCAACGTTGCCGGCACGCGCGCTCCACCGGGCGCGCTGGCCGGCACCATGGGTGCGTTGATGCCACCGCTGAGCCGCCGCAGCATTTCCTTCTGCTCGTCGCGCAGCCGCTTCTTTTCGAGAGACGCGCCCACGCGCGCCTTGAGCAGCACCGGATTCACGGGTTTGCGCAGGTAGTCATCGGCACCCAGTTCGATGCAGCGGGCCACCTGCGCCACGCCTTCCAGCGAACTGGTGACGATCACCGGCAGGTCGCGCAGTTCGGCGTCGGCCGCCATCTGTTCCAGCAGACCGAAACCGTCGAGCTCCGGCATTTCGAGATCCAGCAGCAACAGGTCGAGGCGCTCCTTGCGCAGCTTCTCGAGCGCGGCGAGGCCGTTGTCGACGCTGACCACCTGGTAGCCGAGCAGCTCGAGCGAGCGAGCGAGCAGCAGGCGATTGACCTTGTTGTCGTCGGCCACGAGCAGGCGCGCCGGCCCAGCCGAGGGCGGCGCCGTGGCAGGGCCGGCCGGCGTGCGGCGCGCACTTGCCGGCGCGCTGGACGCGACGATCGACTGCGCGTTGGGCGTGAACCGGTAGCCACGCCCCGGCACGGTGGCAATCGCCTGCAGGCCCAGCAGCCTGCGCAGAGCCGACACGTGCACCTGGAGGTTGTTCTCTTCGACGATCAGTCCCGGCCATACGAGGTCCAGCAACTCGGCCTTGGACACCAGGCGATCGCGGCGCGCGGCCAGCGCCGCCAGTAGATCGAAGGCGCGGCCACCGAGCGCTACAGCGGCACCGTCGATCAACAGCTGGCGATCGGCCACGCGCAACTCGCAGTTGCCGAAGCAGAACGGATCGGGCAGCGGCGGTGCGTCGTGCAGGCTGGGACGCTCAGCCACGGACATGCTCCCGCAGCGCCGCCAGCGTGCGCTCGAACTCCTGCGCCAGCGCCTCCACCGGCACCGTGTCCGGCGGCATGCCACCGAGCTCGAGCGTGCGGGCCTGGGCCGCAAAGTGCAGCGCGCCGAAGGCGTTGCCATTGCTCTTGAGTGCGTGCGCGGCGCGACGGAACCGCTCGCCGTCACCGGCTGCCTGGGCCGACCGCAGCTCGGCCAGCAGCGCCGGCGCTTCTTCACCAAAGGTGTCGACCAGTTCGACGACAAAGGCGGTGCCGACGTTGGCCTGCAACTGCTCGAAAGTGGTGAGATCGATCATCAGGCCCTCCTCAGGCTGCACGGGTCTGCCGCAGCGTGTCGACCAGCCGTTCGACGCGGATCGGCTTGGTCAGATAGTCGTCCATGCCGGCGGCGAGACACTCCTCGCGGTCGCCCTGAACGGCATTGGCGGTCATCGCAACGACGCGCGGCGCGGACGCATCGGACCAGCGGCGCCGGATCTCCCGCGTAGCCGCGAGGCCGTCCATTTCCGGCATCTGCACGTCCATCAGCACCAGGTCGTAACGCTGGCGCTCCAGGCTCTCGATCGCCTCGATGCCATTGGCGGCGACGTCGGCGCGATAGCCAAGCTGATCCAGCAGCCGCAGTGCCAGCTTCTGGTTCACCGCGTTGTCCTCCGCCAGCAGGATGCGCAGCGGATGGCGTGTCGCGAACTCGCGATCGGGGCGGATAGCCGGCGTGGTACCAGCCGCCTGCGCGGGTGGATCAACCGCCGGCGCCTCGAACTCCAGCGTGAAGGTGGAGCCCTGTCCCTGACCAGGACTCGCTGCCTGCAGCGTGCCACCCATCAGTTGCGCCAGCTTGCTGCTGATCGACAGGCCCAAACCGGTTCCCCCATAACGGCGTGCGGTACTGGCATCGGCCTGCTCGAAGGGCTGGAACAGCCGGCTCTGCGCCTCCTCCGACAACCCGATGCCGCTGTCGCGCACGGTGATGCGCAGACGATCGCTTCCCGCCCGCTCGACCGACACCGCAACCTCGCCTCGCTCGGTGAACTTGACCGCATTGGACAGCAGGTTCAACAGCACCTGCCGCAGCCGCGACGAGTCGCCGCGCACCCAGGCCGGCGCGTCGGCCGGCCAGAGCAAGGTCAGCGTCAGCCCCTTTTCCGTGGCGCGGTAACGCACCAGATCCATGGTGGCTTCGACGCAGGCCCGCAGATCGTAGGGCGCCTGTTCCAGCGTCATCTTGCCGGCCTCAATCTTCGAGAAGTCGAGGATGTCGTTGATGATGGACAGCAGCGACTCGGCCGAGTCACGGATGGTCTGCGCGTGCTCGCGCTGCTCGGCGTTGAGCGGTGTGTCCAGCAGCAGCCCTGTCATGCCGATCACGCCGTTCATCGGCGTGCGGATCTCGTGGCTCATCGTTGCCAGGAACGCGCTCTTGGCCTGATTGGAGCTGTCGGCCGCCGCGCGCGCCTCGCTCTCGGCGTGCGCAAGCCGCCGCTGCAGTTCAGCCTCGGCGCGCGCGTGCGACTCCTGCGCGGCCAGCCGCAGTGCCTCTTCGCGCAAACGCTGCGCCATGCGCAGTTGCTCGCGCGCCCGGGCGATCAGGCCGACCAGGAACACCATCGGCAGGAATGTATTGGTGACGCTGCGCATCCAGGTGCTTCCCCAGTCCGGCGGCGGCAGCGTGACGAAGTGGTGCAGTACCTGCCACACCGTGCCCGGCATGTAGGTGATCATGTACGCGACGAACACCACCAGCGTCCCCAGGCCGATGCGCTCACCCTGGCGCCATACGCGCCACGATGCAACCACGCCCATCGGCATCAGCACCAGCCACAGTGCGGAATTCAGCGTGAGGGCGAGGGCCCGGCCATTGGGCAGCAGCGTCAGCGGTCCCAGGGCCAGCAGCAGCAAAGCGCCACCCAGCATCCACGGGTGCAGACGCGGAACGCGCTGGCGGGTCTGCGCCATCACCGTCAGGGTCAGCAGGTTGAAGCCGGAGTAGCTGACCAGCACGTAGGCGGCAAGCCTGCGCGGATTGCCCGGAGCGACCGGCAGGCTGGCAGTGAGATTGAAGGTCAGCCATTGATAGAGCGCCAGGCCCGCGAAAGTGACGGCAAACAGGAACTGCACGCGGTCGCGCGTGACCACGCCCAGCACCAGTGCGATCAGCATGATGGCGGCAAACAGCACCACCACGCCCAGATGCAGCAGATCGTCGCCGTGCTCGGCTGTCAGCGTCTCCGCCAGGTCGACGGCGTGGAAATTCACGCGGTACTCGCCCGGCGCGACGCGCAGGAACACCGTGCCGTCCGCCGCGCTGAGCGTTGGAAACAGCATGCTGCCGACACCACCACCCGAGCTGACGATGGCCTGCTCGCGCGCCCCGAAGTCCCGGGCGGCCGCCAGTTGCCGGCCGTCGGCCGCAAAGATGGTTATGTCCTTGCCGTAGCGATCACCCGACGCGCGGAGCACCCGCGGCGCGAAGGCGGCGACGTCGATGCGCAGCCAGCAGGTTTCACCGTAGTCGCGGGGCAATCTGCTGTCGCCGGCACGCTGCCACGCGTCGGGCGGCAAGGCCGTGGGCACCGTCAGCGGCGCCTCGATCGCGCAGTGATAGTCGAAGGCTACCGGCTGCAGCGCTGCGGCGGGGGCAGACACCGCCAGCAGCGACAGCAGCGCCGCCGCTGACGCCGCGAGGACGGCGAAGCGCGCGCGCAGCCTCACCAGGCCCGGCCCCGACGTGCAGTCGGCGGCGGCGCCTGCGTCCGTTCGCTGAAGCGGATCAGCCTGGTCAGGTCCTCGTCCATGCGCGCGGCCACCATGCCACCTCGGTCGCACGCTGCCTGCAAGTACGTTGGTCGTCAACACCCGGCTCCGGACGATCAGATCGATGGGCGCACTGTGCCTGCGGGATCCACCGCCGGTCCTTCAGAACGACTGAGATCTCCTGAATAATCCTTAAGGGCGGCGGCGCCGAAGCTTGTCCTGGATTCAAGGCCGCCCATGGCGGCCTTCGTACTATCGATATGTCCCGGAGGACGTCCGCGAATCGACCATGGCGACCCGCGCCCCGCTGCGCAACCGCATCTGGCTCCTCGCGACGACTGTGTTCGCTGCAGCCGCCGCGGCGTGGTGGTGGCTGCAGCCCGCCGTTGATCCGCCTGCGGGTCTGATCAGCGGCAACGGACGCATCGAAGCCACCGAGGTGGACGTCGCGACGCGCCTGGCAGGCCGCGTCGAAAGCATTCTGGTCGACGAGGGCGCGATGGTCAGCGCCGGACAGCTGCTCGCCACCATGCAGATCGACTCGCTGAACGCGCAGCGCAACGAGGCGTGCGCGCTGCTGCAGCAGGCGACGACGGCCATCGTCGCCGCGCAGGCGCAGATCGCGATGCGCGAGGCCGATGTGCATGCCGTCCAGGCCCAGGTCGTGCAGCGCGACAGCGAGGTCGATTCCGCACGGCGCTATCTGCAGCGCTCCGAGACGCTCGCGCGCCAGGGCATGGCGTCGGCGCAGCAACTGGACGATGACCGTG
>Ga0307505_10000730_pt1 | contig 32911 bp, 31 predicted proteins | sample 23_S_MG_FD_202183 | JGI IMG/M metagenome (GOLD analysis project Ga0307505, IMG submission 202183) | Soil microbial communities from Populus trichocarpa stands in riparian zone in the Pacific Northwest, United States - 23_S | ecosystem: Environmental > Terrestrial > Soil > Riparian zone > Trees... | reverse complement strand
CGCCGAAGCCCGGGTTCACCGACATCAGCAGCACCAGGTCCACCTTGCCGATCACGTGGTCGAGGTGCGTGAGTGGCGTGGCGGGATTGAACACCAGCCCGGCCTTGCAGCCGACCTCGTGGATGAGCCCGAGCGTGCGGTCCACGTGGTCGCTCGCCTCGGGATGGAAGCTGATGATCGCGGCGCCGGCGCGCGCGAAGTCCGGAATGATCCGATCGACGGGCTTGACCATGAGGTGCACGTCGATCGGCACGCTGCAATGCGGCCGGATCGCCTCGCACACCAGCGGACCGACCGTGAGGTTGGGAACGTAATGGTTGTCCATCACGTCGAAGTGGATCAGGTCCGCGCCGGCCGCGATCACGTCGCGGACCTCGTCGCCCAGGCGCGCGAAGTCCGCGGAAAGGATGCTCGGGGCGATTCGAAAACCGGATCGGGCCATGGTCTCGCAGCAGGGCGTGGGAATGCTACCATCTTCGCAGATGCCGGAAGCCAAGAAATACAGCGTCGCGGTCACCGCACACTCGACATATCTTCCCGACCAGTCGGACGAGGAAGAGGACCGCTACGTGTTCGCGTACACGATCCGCATCACCAACAACGGCAGTGTTCCGGCGCAGCTCGTGAGCCGCCACTGGATCATCACCGACGCCGACAACCAGGTGCAGGAGGTGCGCGGCATGGGCGTGGTCGGCGAGCAGCCGGTGCTCAAGCCCGGCGACACGTTCGAGTACTCGAGCGGCTCCTCGATACCGACCGCCGTCGGCACGATGCGCGGCAGCTACCAGCTGGTCGCCGAGGACGGCACGCGGTTCGAGGCCAACATCCCGGAATTCACGCTGAGCGTCCCGCGCACCCTGCATTGAGCGCTCAACGCTCGTCCTCGTCTTCGCGCGTCCGGGGCTTGCGCGGCAGGGTCCACCAGACGATCAGCACGGCGATCGCGAGGGCCAGCCCGATCTCGAGGAACACCCAACCCACGCCTGCCTCCTTCCCGATGTTGCGCGCGATCCCATTATCTTCCATCGGTGCTCGCGTGGGCGCCGTCGCGATCGCCTGCGCCGCCGCGGGTTGCGCAACTACGCCGCCGCCAGCCCCACCGGCCGTCGCAGCAGCGCCCGCTCCGCTCATCTGCCCGCCCATGGAGAAGCCGGAATGCCCTGCGCCGCCGGCCGCCCCCGCTGCGCCGGTCGAGCACCGCGGCCGGCTGCAGCCCGCCTCCTGGATCGACCTGCCGGCGTGGAAGGTCGAGCCGGTGCGTCCGGCACTGGAAGCGTTCCTGCGCGGCTGCCCAGTGCTCGAGAAGCAGCATGCATGGAGGGGCGTCTGCGCCGGGGCGCAGTCCGCGCTCGAAGGCGCGGAGCGCGAGGCCGCCGCATTCTTCGAGCTCAACTTCGAGCCGCACCAGGTGATCAACGCGGACGAATCCACCGCGGGCATGGTGACCGGCTATTACGAGCCGCTGCTCCATGGGAGCCGCGCACGAACTGCGCGCTACCGATATCCGCTCTATGCGCCGCCGCCGGACTTGCTCGTGATCGACCTCGCGTCCGTGTATCCCGAGCTCAAGCACAAGCGGCTGCGCGGACGCCTCGAAGGCAATCGCGTCGTCCCCTACCTCGCGCGCGGCGACATCGATCGCGAGCCCGCGCCGCTGCGCGGGAAGGAGCTCGTGTGGGTGGACGACGCGGTCGAGGCCTTCTTCCTGCACATCCAGGGCTCGGGGCAGGTGCAACTCGAGAACGGCGAGCGGCTTCGGCTCGGCTACGCCGACCAGAACGGGCATCCGTTCCGCTCGCTCGGCGGGCATCTCATCCGTCGCGGCGAGATCCCCGCGGAGCGCGCCTCGATGCAGGGCATCAAGGATTGGGCCCGGCGGCACAAGCGCCGCGTGCAGGAGTTCATGAACGCGAACCCCAGTTACGTATTCTTTCGCGAGCTTGAGCGCGACCTGCCGGGTCCGATCGGTTCGCTCGGCGTGCCGCTCACAGCGCAACGCTCCATCGCCGTCGACCCGCGCGTGATCCCACTGGGCGTCCCCGTCTATCTCGCCACGACCTGGCCCAACACCGCCGACTCGCTGCAGCGCCTCATGGTCGCGCAGGACACCGGGGGCGCGATCGCGGGAGCCGTGCGCGCGGATTTCTTCTGGGGATTCGGGGATCCCGCGGGGAACCAGGCGGGCAAGATGCGCCAGGCCGGGCGCATGTGGGTACTGCTGCCGAAAGGCTACGCGCCTCCCGCGCCCTCCTGAGGGATCACTTCGCCGACGCGCGCGGTGCCGGAGCCTTCGCTGCCGCGAGCCTCTTCTCGAAGTCCGCCAACGGGATCGCGCCCGGAACGCGCTCGCCGTCTTCGAAGAAGATGGTGGGCGTCCCCTGGATGCGCTTGGACTTGCCGAACTCCAGGATCTTGTCGATGGGAGTGGCGCATGTCGTCTCCACCGGCACCGCCATGTCGCGCACCATGTAGTCGAGCCACGCCTTGCCACGGTCGGGCGCGCACCACACCGCCTTGGACTTCTGCACCGAGTCGGGCGAGAGGATGGGATACAGGAACAGGTACACGGTGATGTCGTTCACGCCGAGCAGGTCGCGCTCGAAGCGCTTGCAGTAGCCGCAGTTGGGGTCGGCGAACACGGCGACCCGGCGCGAGCCGTTGCCGCGTGCGATCTTGACCGCCGAGTCGAGCGGCAGCGAGTCGAAGGCGACGCGATTGAGCTGGCGCATGCGCGCCTCGGTGATGTTCTCGCGCGTGCGCGTGTCCACGAGGCTGCCCAGCAGCAGGAACGTGGCCTTCTCGTCGGTGTAGAAGATCTCGCTGCCCACGGTCACCTCGTACAGCCCCCCGTAGGGGACCTTGCGCACGCTGTCTACAGTCGCCTCGCCGATCTTCTTTTTCAGCTCCGCCTTGATGCGCTCGGCGGCGGGATCCTGCGCGGCAGCCGGAAAGGCGAGCAGCAGCGAGGCGAGGAAAGCGGCGATGCCGGGCAGGCGTTTCATCGAGGGACCTTGGGGATAGGGGTGGTTGGACGGATTATCGCATCGCGCGTTCCGCGAGCGCGCCCTTGATCCACGGCTGCGCCTCGAGCAGGCCCATGCCGGCGTTGCGCAGCCACGAGGCGCCGGGGGCATTGGAACCGAAAAGCCGGTCGAGCCCGTCGGTGACGAACTGCATCGCGGTCACGTCCTCGCGTCGCGCACGGGCGTAGCGGCGCAGCAGCCGAAGGTCGCCGGGGCGTTCCAGCGGCGAGCGGCGAGCGAGCTCGCCGGCGAGCACGCGCGAGTCCTGGAAGCCCAGGTTCACGCCCTGCCCCGCGAGCGGGTGCACGCCGTGGGCGGCATCTCCCACGAGCGCCACCCCCGGCGCCACCGTGCGGTCGACGCGAATGAGGCGGAGCGCAAAGCTGGCGAGGCGCGACGCCAGACGCAGGTCGCCGAGCGCGGCGGCGCCCGCGTCGCGCACACGCGCGGCGATCTGGTCCGGGGCGAGCTGCGCGATCTCATTCGCGACGCGGTCCGGAGCCGACCAGACGATGGATATGCGCCGGCCCGGCAGCGGCAGCCACGCCAGCACTCCGTCGGGCCTGAACCACTGGCGGGCGACATGGCCGTGGTCCTTTTCGATGTCGAAGTTCGCCACGATCGCGGTTTCCCCGTAGGCGCGCTGCGCCACAGGCAGGCCGAGCGACGCGCGCACCTGCGAGTCGGGGCCGTCGGCACCCACGAGCAGATCGGCCTCGAGCTCCTCGCCGCCCTGCAACCCGATGCGCACGCGGTCGGCAGCGGCTTCGAATCGATCGAAATGGGCCCCGCGTCTCAGCGTCACCGTGCCGAGGCTCGCGGCCTGCAGCTCGAGCGCCGAGGACAGCCTGCCGGCCTCGGCGATCCACGCAAGCGCCGCACCCGGACGCCCCGCGAAGGCGAGGCGGGCCCCGGCATCGCCGAAGACCTCCATGCGCCGCACCGGCGTGACGCGCGCCTGGTCGAGGCGATCCCACGCCTCGATCGACCGCAGGAACGCGCGCGTTCCCGCGCTGAGCGCGAAGATGCGAACGTCGAGCTCGGGAGTCGCCTCCGGCGGGCGGGTGTTGGGCTCGATAACGCAGACGTCCAGGTCCCTGCAGGCGCACGCGAACGCGAGCCCGACCGGTCCGGCCCCCGCGACGACGATGCGCCCGGCGTTCATGGCGTCGGCGCCCCGTGGATCATGCGTTCGGCGAGCATACGGCGCGCGGGCGCGATCACGTCGAGCGCGGCCAGCGCCAGCCCGCGCCCCCATGTCGGAAGGAGGCGCGAGTCGCCGAAGGCGGAGACGAGGAAGTCGGTGAAGGCGGCCCCGCGCAGTGCGTCGCGGCGCCGGGCGTCCCGGTAGGCGTCGAGCATGGGGAGGCTACCGATCTGTCCGGACGCCGCCTCGATCGAGTCGGCGAGCTGCGCGGCATCGCGCAGCCCGAGGTTCAGTCCCTGGCCGGCGATCGGGTGCAGCGCCTGCGCCGCGTTGCCCACGATCGCGGTGCGCAGCGCCACGGGCGTGTTCACGAGGCGCAGTCGCAACGGAAAGGCTGCCCGCGCCGCGGGAGCCGAAAAGCGGCCGGCACGGTCGCCGAAGCGCTCCTGGAGCTCGGCGAGGAATGCGCGATCGTCGAGCGCGAGCAGCCGCGAGGCCTCGCCGGGCGCCGCCGTCCAGACGAGCGCGCAGCGATCACCCACAGGCAGCAGCGCCATCGGGCCCTGCGGCGTGAACCGTTCCCATGCGCGCCCGGCGTGCGGGCGGTCGGTCGCTACGCTCGCCACGATCGCGAGCTGCCCGTAGTCCTTCTCGATGAATGCCACGCCAGGGATCCGGGCGACGTTCGCGCCGCCGTCGGCAAGCACGAGCAGGCGCGCCTCGACCGTCTCGCCCGAGCCGAGCGAGACCCGCGCGACCGCATCGGTGAGCTCGATTCCCGCGCAAGGGGCGCCGAAGTCCATCTGGACGCCCGCCGCACGCGCCGCCTCGTGCAGCGACGCTTCGAGCGCCGAGAACGCGACCGTATAGCCGAGCGCCGCGAGGCCCTGGTCGGCCGCCTCGATCAACGTGCGCCCGGGTCCGCCGCGCTGCGAGATGTGGATCGAGCGGATCGGCGTGGCAGCCGCGGCCGGCCAGGCGCCGAACTCGTCCATGCGGTCATGGCTCGCGGCGGACAACGCCAGCGTGCGCGCGTCGCCCGAAGGACCCGCCTTGGCCTCGAGAAGGCGCACGCTGTGGCCGGCGCGCCCAAGGAGCGTCGCCAGCGTGGCGCCGACCGGGCCGGCCCCGACGATGGCGACGTCTGTCAATCCTGCCGGCGCTTCGCGGCCACGCACGGAATCAGCGGTCGAGGACCGCGTCCTCGACGTCCTTCACCTTCTTCGGGCAGTCGGCGGTGAGCACCTCGCGCCCCTTGGGCGTCACCAGCACGTCATCCTCGATGCGCACGCCGATGTTCCAGAAAGCCTTGGGCACGTTATCGGCAGGGCGGATGTAGCAGCCGGGCTCGACCGTCAGCACCATCCCGGGCTTGAGCTTCCTCCACTTGCCCTTCTGCATGTAGTCGCCCGCGTCGTGCACGTCGAGCCCGAGCCAGTGGCCGGTGCGGTGCATGTAGAACTGCTTGTACGCGCCGTCCTCGAGCACCGCGTCGACGCTGCCCTTGCACAGCTTGAAATCGATGAAGCCCTGCACCAGCACGCGTGTGGCGGCGTCGTGATAGTCGATGAAGTCGGCGCCCGGCCTGACCGCCTTGATCGCGGCCTCCTGCGAGGCGAGCACCAGCTCGTAGACGTCGCGCTGCACGGCGGAAAAGCGCGCCGCGATCGGGAAGGTGCGGGTGATGTCGGCTGCGTAGCTGTCGAGCTCGCAGCCCGCGTCGATCAGCATCATCTCGCCCTTGCGCAGCTCGGCCGAGTTCTCGCGGTAGTGCAGCACGCAGGCGTTGGCGCCCGCCGCGACGATCGAGCCGTAGGCGGCCGAGCGCGCGCCGTTGCGGATGAACTCGTGCACCACCTCGGCCTCGACCTCGTACTCGCGCTTGCCGGGGGCGGCGACCTTCATCGCGCGCACGTGCGCGGCGCTCGAGATCGCGCCCGCCCGGCGCATGATGGCGAGCTCGTGCTCGTCCTTGATGAGGCGCATGTCGTTCACGTCGGCGCGAACGTCGCGGATCTGCGCCGGCGCAGTCACGCCCGAGCGCACCCTCGCGCGCACCGCGTTCAGCCAGCCGGCCACACGTGCGTCCCAGCCGAGCTCGGCACCTACCGGCGTGTGCAGCGTCTCCTGGTTGGCGATCAGGTCGGGCAGGCGCGCATCCAGCTCGGCGTACGCGTACGCCTCGTCGAAGCCGAACATCTCGCGCGCCATGGCGGGACCGTAGCGATGACCGTCCCAGATCTCGCGCTCGACGTTCTTCTCGCGGCAGAAGAGGATCGCCCGCGGCTTGGTGCCCAGCACCATAACCAGCACCGCTTCGGGCTCGCGAAAGCCCGTGAGGTAGAAGAAGCCGCTGTCCCACCGGTAGTCGTAGTGGGTGTCCGCGTTGCGATGGTGCTCGGGGGCGGTCGGAAGCACCACGACGCCCTCGCCGAGGTTGCGGGCAAGGCGGCCGCGGCGCGCCTTGAAGGGCTTTATCTGCAGGGGGTTTTCGAGTTTCATGGCGGAATTTTACCCTCTCCCGGAGCCGGCGAGGCGAGCCGGCGGTCGAGCGCGGCGAGCTGCGCGGGAGTGCCGATGTTGTCCCACGCGCCGCGATAGTGCTCGCCCGTGACGCGACCGGCATCGACGAAGCGGTATGCCCACGGAAAGAGCTTGAGGGCAGTGCCGGGGGCGAGTTCCGCGAACAGCGACGGGTGGTATACGGCGATGTTGCCGTAGGTGAGCCGCGGGCCGCCGCGCGTCACGCGCCCGGCATCCAGGCCCATGTCGCCCTGGGGATGGAAAGGCGGGTTGTCGACCAGGACGAAGTGGGCCGCGTGGCCGGCGGGATCGCGCGCGATCGCCTCGCTGCGCGGAACAAGCGACGCGTAGTCGAAGGCCGTGTGGATATCTGCGCTCACGACCGCGAACGGCGCCCCGCCGAGGAGCGGCATCGCCTGCACCACGCCCCCCGCCGTCTCCAGGGCCCGCGGCTCGCGCGAGTAGCTGATGCGCGCACCGAAGCGCGCGCCGTCGCCGAGGGCCGACTCGATCATGTCCCCGAGGTACGAATGGTTCACCACCAGGTCGGTGAAACCGCCGGCGACCAGCCGCTCGACCTGCCACTCGATGATCGCCCGGCCGCCCACGGCGAGCAGCGGCTTGGGCGTGGCGTCGGTGAGCGGGCGCATGCGCTCTCCACGGCCGGCCGCGAGGATGAGCGCGCTCGCCATCAGAACGTGAGGCGCACTTCGCGCGCCCGTCCCTCGACGTCGTCGAGCAGGCGTGCGAGGGGCCCCAGCTCGGCATAACGCGCCGCGGCGTGGCGAACATAACCGGCGAAGCGCGGCGTGTCTTCAAGGTAGCCGCCCTTGCCGTCGCGGTAGTGCAGGCGAGCGAAGATGCCCAGCACCTTCAGGTGGCGCTGCACGCCCATCCACTCCACGTCGCGCCAGAAGTCGGCGAAGTCGGCCGGGACCGGCAGCCGCGCCGCGCGCGCCTTCTCCCAGTATCGGACGGTGCCGTCGAGGACGCGCTCCTCCTCCCAGCTGATGAAGGCGTCGCGGAAGAGGCAGGCCACGTCGTAGCTGAGCGGCCCGTGGACGGCGTCCTGGAAGTCGAGGATGCCGGGATTGTCGTCGCACACCATGAGGTTGCGGGGCATGAAGTCGCGATGCACGAAGACGCGCGCCTCGGCGAGGTTGCGATCGAGCACGCGTGCGAAGACCCCCTCGAGCGCGGCGCTCTGGGCGAGGTCGAGCGTGGCGCCGAGGTGGCGGCCGACGTACCACTCGGGAAAAAGGTCGAGCTCGCGGCGCAGCAGCGTCCGGTCGTACTCGGGCAGCTCGCCCGGGCGCGTCGCCTGCTGCCAGCGCACGAGCGCCGAGGTGGCGTCGCCGAAGAGCCGCTCGGGATCGACGCCCTCGCGCAGCGCGGCGAGGTAGGAGCGCGTGCCCAGGTCGCCCACGAGAAGGAATCCCCGATCGAGATCGACTGCGAGCACCTCGGGCGCGTTCAGGCCCGCGCCGCGCAGCAGGCCCGCGACCCGCACGAACGCGTGCGAGTCCTCGCGCTCGGGCGGTGCGTCCATGGCGACGAGCGTGCTGCCGTCGTCGCGGAACACGCGGAAGTAGCGGCGAAAGCTCGCGTCGGTGGAGGCGCGTTCCAGCCGGAAGGCGGCTCCGCGCAAGACCCCGCGCAGCCACGCATCGAGCGCGGAAAGACGGTCGTCCATTGGGGTAAACTCGGCGATTCTAGCATCCGCGCCGCAATTCCCTTGACGTCGAGACGCCTGTGGTCCGCCGCGATCGCGCTCCTGTGCGCCACCGTCCCGGGCCACGCCGCGGCGATCGACGCGGACCTCCAACTCAAGCTCGAGAGGCAGCTGCGCCTGGCGCCGTCGCGTCCCGAGCGCGACAGCGCCAAGTTCCTCGAGGCCGACCGGATCGAGGGGCAGCCCGACAAGAACGTCGTGGCGACCGGCAACGTCACCGTGAGGCAGCGCGGCGCCACGATCCGCGCCGATCGCGTCGAGTACTCCGCCGCGGACCAGGTCGCGGTCGCGACCGGCGCGGTCACGCTGGAGCGCGCGGGCGACACGGCGACGGGTCCGCGCCTGCGCTTCGACCTGGCGAAGGACACGGGCGTCATGGAATCGCCGGTGTTCGAGTTCCCCAAGACCGGCGAGCGCCGCACGGCCTCGCGCGGCCATGCCGCGCAGGCGATCCTGGGCGACAACCAGCAGAGCAGGCTCGAGCGCGCCGAGTACACGTCGTGCCCGGTGCCGCGCGACGACTGGTTCATCCGCGTGCACAACCTCGACGTCGACGGCGCGCAAAACGTCGGCACCGCCTACAACACCACGGTGTTCTTCCTCGGCGTACCGATCCTCTACTCGCCCTACCTCTCGTTCCCGCTGGACAACAAGCGCCGCTCGGGTTTCCTCGCGCCGACGCTGGGCACCTCGGGGCGCAGCGGCTTCGAGTTCACGGTGCCGTACTACTGGAACCTCGCCGAGAACCGCGATGCCACCATCACGCCCAAGGTCTACACCAAGCGCGGCCTGCAGCTGGGCACCGAGTTCCGTTACCTCGGCGAGACGTACGCGGGCCAGCTCGACGGCGAGTACCTGCCCAGGGACCGCATCACCCGCGACGACCGCTACTTCCTCGGAGCCCGCCACAACCAGAAGCTCCCCGCCGGATGGAGCGCGGCGCTGAACGCGCAGAAGGTCTCCGACGACGATTACTTCCGCGACCTGTCGACGCGCATCGCAGCCACCTCGCAGACCAACCTGCCGCGCGACGCGGTGCTGCAGTACGACGACGAGATATGGTCGCTGTCGGCGCGCGCGCTCGGATACCAGACGCTGCAGGACCCGGCGAGCCCGGCCCCGGTCCCCATTCCGTACAGGATCGTCCCGCGCCTCTCGGCCGTGGGCGAGCAGCAGGGCGCGCGCGGGTTCGACTGGCGGATCTTCGGCGAGGTGTCGAACTTCCGCCACCCGACGCTGGTGAACGGGCAGCGCGCGATCCTGCATCCATCGATCGCCTATCCCGTCCGGCGCAGCTACGGCTACGTCGTACCGCGCTTCGGCTACCACCTCACGCGCTACAACCTGGGGGAGAACGCGAACGAGCTCGAGGACGCGAGCCGCTCGCTCCCGATATCGAGCGTCGACGCGGGCCTGTACTTCGACCGGCAGATCACCTGGGGCGGCCGCGCCTTCCAGCAGACGCTCGAGCCGCGCGCGTTCTACCTCAACGTCCCCTACCGCGACCAGGGACGACTTCCCAACTTCACCACCGCCGAGCGCGACTTCAACTTCGCCCAGATCTTCACCGACAACCGCTTCGTGGGCGGCGACCGCGTGGGCGACGCCAACCAGCTCACGGTCGCGCTCACCACTCGCCTGATCGAGTCCGAGACCGGCCTCGAGCGCTTGCGCGCCGCGCTGGGCCAAGTGCACTATTTCAGCCCGCCGCGGGTCACGCTCGCCGAGGCCGCGACCGACGCCGAGTCCTCCGACATCGTCGCCTTCGCCTCCAGCCAGCTGGCGTCCTCGCTGGCGCTCGACCTCGGCCTGCAGTACACCCCCAACCTCTCGCGCTCGCAGAAGCTCACGCTGGCGGCGCAATACACGCCCGTCCCGGGGAGCGTCATCAACGCCGCCTACCGCTACGCGCGCGGCTCGATCGACTCCTCGGATCCCGCGCGCAGCGGCATCGAGCAGGTCGACGTGTCGAGCCAGTGGCCGATCACCCGCAACCTGTCGGGCCTGGCGCGCGTGAACTGGAGCCTCCGGGACCGGCGCCTGCTCGAGGGGCTGGTGGGCTTCGAGTACAATGCCGGCTGTTGGCAGCTGCGCGCGGTAGCGCACCGGTTCATCGCGGCGACACAGCAGTACTCGACGTCGTTCCAGATCCAGCTCGAGCTCTCGGGCCTGTCGCGGATCGGCATCAACCCGCTCGAGACGCTGCGCCATAACATCGCCGGCTACCGCCGATCCGACGAGATACCCCAATGAAACGTGCCTCGACATTCCTGCGCCTCCTTTCCGCCGCGGCAGCTTGCGCGGCCCTCGCCGCGGGCGCGCAAGCGCCGCCGCCTGCGCCAGCTTCCGCACGCGTGGTCCCCGTGGACCGAATCGTCGCCGTCGTGAACGACGAGGTGATCACCCACAACGACCTGGCCGAGCGGGTGGCCCTGGTCATGCGCCAGCTGCAGCGCCAGGGCGGCCAGCTGCCTTCGGCCGACACGCTCACGCGCCAGATCCTCGAGCGCATGGTGAACGACCTGGTGCAGGTGCAGCTCGCGAAGGAGACCGGCATCAAGGTCGACGACCCGACCCTCGATCGCACCATCGAGCGCATCGCGCAGGAGAACAACCTCTCGGTCGCCGCGTTCCGCGGGGCGCTGGAGCGCGACGGCATCCGCTACCCGCGCTTTCGCGAGGACATTCGCTCCGAGATCCTGCTCGCGCGCCTGCGCGAGCGCGAGATCGACAACAGCATCGTGGTGACCGACGCCGAGGTCGAGACGGAGCTCGCGCGCGAGGCGCGCGAAGCCTCGGGCGACTCCGAATACAACCTCGCCCACGTGCTCGTCGTGGTGGCGCCACAGTCGACCAGCCTGCAGATCGAGCAGCGGCGCCGGCGCGCGCTCGCCGCGCTCTCCGAGCTGCGGCGCGGGAGCAACTTCGCCCAGGTGGCGGCGACCTACTCGGACGCGCCCGATGCTCTTCAGGGCGGCAACCTCGGCTGGCGTGCCTCCGGACGCGTGCCGCAGGTGTTCCTCGGCCCCATCTCCAAGCTGCAGCCCGGCGAGGTGAGCGACATCATCCGCAGCGCCAATGGCTTCCACATCGTGAAGCTGCTCGAGAAGCGCGGCCGCGCAGCCGCGGGCGGCGTGCAGCAGACGCATGTGCGCCACATCCTGCTGCGCGCGCGCGAGGGGCTCTCCGAAGCCGAGGCGCGGCAGCGTCTGCGCGGCATCGGCGAGCGCATCGCCGCGGGCGGCGACTTCGCCGAGCTCGCCAGGCAGCACTCCGAGGATGCCAGCGCCTCGAAGGGCGGCGATCTGGGCTGGATCGCGGCCGGCGACACCGTGCCGGAATTCGAGCGCGCGATGAACGCGCTCAAGGACGGCGAGGTGAGCCAGCCGGTCCAGACTCCTTTCGGCTGGCATCTGGTCCAGGTGGTGCAGCGGCGCTCGGAGGAGCTCTCCGCCGACCGCAAGAAGATCGCCGCGCGCCAGACGATCCGCGCGCGCAAGGCCGACGAGGCCTACCAGGACTGGCTGCGCCAGATGCGCGACCGCGCGTTCGTCGAGAATCGCTACGACGAGCGCTAGCGCGGACCCGTCGATGGCTTCGGCGGCGACGCACAACGTGGTCGCGTTGACCGCGGGCGAGCCCGCGGGCATCGGCCCGGACCTTTGCGCCCTCCTCGCGCGCGAGCGCTTCCCCGGAAGGATCGTGATCGTCGGCGACGCGCGCGTGATCTCGGAGCGTGCGCACGCTCGCGGCATCGCGTTCGACGTCCCGCCCTACGAGCGATCGGGCACGGCCGCGGTCTCGATGCTGTCGATCGAGGCTCCGGCGCCGGTCACGGCGGGCCGCCTGCTGGCTGCGAACGCGCGCCACGTCGTGGCGTTGATCGACCGGGCGATCGACGGCTGCCTCGCGGGCGAGTTCGATGCCCTCGTCACCGGCCCGGTGCAGAAGAGCGTCATCAACGACGCCGGCATTCCCTTCAGCGGCCACACCGAGTACCTCGCCCAGCGCACCCGAACCCCGCGCGTCGTGATGATGCTGGTGGGTGGCGGCCTGCGCGTGGCGCTCGCGACCACGCACCTCGCCCTCGCCGAGGTCCCCCGCGCGATCACGCGCACGTCGCTTGCCGGGACACTGCGTGTCCTCGACGCCGACCTGCGGCGCCGATTCGGGATCGCGCGACCGCGCATCCTGGTCGCCGGGCTCAATCCCCACGCGGGCGAGTCGGGCTACCTCGGCCGTGAGGAGATCGAGGTGATCGCACCGGTCGTGGCGGAGCTGGCCGCCGGCGGCATGGCCGTCGCGGGACCCTATCCGGCGGACACGCTCTACACGCCGTCGATCCTGGAGGGCGCCGACGCCACCTTGGCGATGTTCCACGACCAGGGCCTGCCGGTGCTCAAGTACGCCTCGTTCGGGCACGGCGTCAACGTAACCCTCGGCCTGCCGCTGGTGCGGACCTCAGTCGACCATGGAACCGCGCTCGATCGCGCCGGCACGGGCGAAGTGGACGCGGGCAGCCTGCGCGAGGCGATCGCGCTCGCCTTCGAGCTCGCCGCCCGCGGCCGCTGATGCTGCCGCGCCCACGCAAGCGCTTCGGCCAGCACTTCCTTACCGATCGGCACTACCTCGGCCGGATCGTGGAGGCGATCGGCCCGCAACGTGGCGACGCGATGGCCGAGATCGGGCCGGGCACGGGGCTGCTCACCGCCGAGCTCGCTTCCCGCGTCGACCACCTGCACGCGATCGAGATCGACCGCGACCTCGCCGCAGAGCTGCGGAACCGCTTCCCGGCCTCGCGGGTCACAGTGCACGAAGGCGATGCCCTGGACTTCGACTTCGCGTCGCTGCCGGCGCCGCTGCGCGTGGTCGGCAACCTGCCGTACAACGTGTCGACGCCGATCCTGTTCCGCATCGCGGCCCTGGAAGGCCGGATCCGGGACTGCACCTTCCTGCTGCAGAAGGAGGTCGTCGACCGCATGGTGGCCCGCCCCGCGACAGCCGACTACGGAAGACTCTCGGTGATGCTGCAATACCGCTTCGAGATGCACTCGCTGATGGACGTGCCGCCCGGCGCCTTCACGCCGGCGCCCAAGGTGGACTCCAGTGTCGTGCGCATGGTGCCGCTCGGCCCGGGGCGCGCCAAGGCGGATGACGCGGGGCTGTTCGAGCGGCTGGTCGCCGCGGCCTTCTCCCAGCGCCGCAAGACGCTGCGCAACGCCGCCGGCGCGATCGCCGGCCCCGAAGCCTACGAGCGCGCGGGCATCGATCCGGGCCGGCGCGGCGAGACGCTTTCGGTGCACGAATTCATCGCGCTTTGTAATGCGATTGGCTGAACCGCTCGCGTACAATTGCGCCGAGACTACTCGAACAGAACGATGAAGAACGGAAAACCTTTCCCCATCCCCGTCCGCGCCAAGCCGGCGCACTACAAGTGCGACAAGTGCCCGGCCTACTGCTGCACCTATTCCGACATCGAGATCACCCAGCGCGACGTCGAGCGGCTCGCGCGCCACTTCGGCGTCGATCCGGACACCGCCGAGCGGCGTTACGTCAAGATCGACTCGAAGGGCAAGGTCCTGCTGCGGCACCGCAGGGATGTGATCTTCGACTCGGCCTGCATGTTCCTCGACCAGGAGAAGCGCCAGTGCACGGTGTACGACGCGCGCCCAGGCGTGTGCCGCAAGTACCCCGACAGCTCGCGTTGCGGCTACTACGACTTCCTCAAGTTCGAACGCGAGCAGCAGGGCGACGAGAAGATGGTGGCCCTCACCTGAGGGATCGGGCCGCGGCTCAGGCGGCCTTCTTCTCGATGAACTCGATCTTGTAGCCGTCGGGGTCTTCGACGAAGGCGATGACGCTGCCGCCGTGCTTCATCGGCCCGGCCGGGCGCGTCACCTTGCCGCCCTTCGCCTTCACCTCGTCGCACGCCTTGTAGGCGTCCGGCACGGCCACCGCGATGTGGCCGAAGCCGTTGCCGAGCTCGTACGCCTTCGTGTCCCAGTTGTGGGTGAGCTCGATCACGGCGTGCTCGGACTCGTCGCCATAACCCACGAAGGCGAGCGTGAAGCGCCCGTCGGGGTAGTCCTTGCGCCGCAGCACCTTCATGCCGAGCACCGCGGTGTAGAACGCGATCGAGCGCTCGAGGTCGCCGACGCGGATCATGGTGTGGAGGAGTCGCATGGTGGGCCTCGCTCAGAAGGATCGGTAGAGGTGGTCGGTGGCGAAGAGGCGGCTGCGCAGCGCCGCGTGCCCCGGGCATTGGCGCTCGACCTCGCGCCAGAAGGCCGCGGAGTGGTTCATGTGCCGCAGGTGTGCGAGCTCGTGGCAGATCACGTAGTCGATCAGCTCGCCCGGCGCCTTCACCAGCCGCCAGGCGAGGCGCACCTCGCGCCGGCTGTTGCAGCTGCCCCAGCGCGCGAGCGCGGAGGAGATGAAGAGCTTCGGGACCGGGAGGCCCGCGCGCGCGGCGAGCTCGGCGAGGCGCGTCCCCAGGTGCGCGCGCGCGGCGCGCTTGTACCAAACGACCACGGCGCGCCGGATCGAGTCTTCCGATCCATCGCGCGTGGCCACGCGAAGCGCGCCCGGCAGGGCGATGGCCACGGCGCGCGCGCCGCGGGCGAGCTGCAGCTCGAGCCCGCCGCCGAGATAGGGCAGGCGCGCGCCCTCGGTCCATGCCATGGCCGGCACCCGTCGCACGCTCCACTCCGCGACCTTGCGCACGATCCAGCGCTCGCTTTCGAGCGCCAGCGCCTCGATGCGCGCGAGCGGCATCGTCGCGGGTGCGCTCACGGTGAGCCCGTTCGCGTCGACCCTCAACCCCACGCCGCGACGCCCGAGCCGGCGCACGAGCAAGCAATCCACGTGCCCCCCGCCCAAGGGCAGGCGCAGGAGGCCGCGCGAGACCACCTCACGCCGCTTCATAACGGTGCGGCGAGATGCGGCGCATCTGTCCCTCGATCCACTCCTGGACCTCGGCGTTCACGCTGAGGACGTCGCGCCCGGCCGTCGGGATCGGCGGGCCGATCACCACCTTGACGCGGCCGGGGCGCTTGCGAAACGCGTAGCGCGGCCAGTATTCGCCCGCATCGTGCGCCATAGGCAGGATGGGCGTGCCGGTGCGCACCGCGAGCAACGCTCCGCCGATGCCGTAGCGCCCGACCTTGCCCGGAGCGGTGCGCGTGCCCTCCGGGAAGATCGATACCCACATGCCCTGCGCGAGGCGCAGCCGGCCCTGCTCCACGATCTGGTCGCGCGCGCTGTGGCCGCTGGAGCGGTCGATCGCGATGCAGCGGATCGCGTAGAGGCCCCATCCGACGAAAGGCAGCCAGAGGAGCTCGCGCTTGATGATCCAGCACTGCGGCGGGAAGCGGCTCTCCATAAAGAGGGTTTCCCACGCCGACTGGTGCTTTGCCATCACCACCACCGGGTGCGCGGGCACATGCTCCCAGCCCTCCACCTCGCACGTAATGGCGAGGCTCCACTCGATCCACTTCAGCATCACGGTCGCATAGTTCCGTGCGATCGCGCAGCCCGCGCGCCAGCCGAAGAGCCCGCCCAGCGGCACGAGGATGCCGTACACGGACGTGGTGGCGACCCCGCCGGCGAGGAAGACGATCGAGCGCAGCGTGCTCATGGCGCGACCAGGTGGCGCGCCGCCTCGGCGAGGGTGTCGAAGACCTGCGTCTTGCGCGGCATGCCCCCGAGCTCGCGCGTGCGCGGCCCCTTGCCGGTGAGCACCAGGATCGGCTGCGCGCCCACCGCCTCGGCCGCCTGCAGGTCCTTCAGGCTGTCCCCGACCACCGGGACACCCTTCAGCTCGGTATGGAAGCGAGACGCGATCTCCTCGAACATGCCCGTACGCGGCTTCCTGCAGTCGCACGACTCGGCGGCGGTGTGCGGGCAGAAGAAGAGCGCGTCGATGCGCCCGCCCTGGCGGAAGACCATCTCCATCATCTTGTCGTTGATCGCGTTCAGCGTGGCCATGTCGAAGAGGCCGCGCCCGATTCCGGACTGGTTCGTCGCCACCGCGATGCGATAGCCGCCCTGGTGCAGGCGCGCGATCGCCTCGATCGACCCCGGGATGGGGCGCCACTCGGCAGGCGACTTGATGTATTGGTCGCTGTCGAAATTTATGACGCCGTCGCGGTCGAGGATGACGAGCTTCATGCCTCAGGCGGCCAGTCGCGCGATGTCGGCCACCCGGTTCATCTCGAACTCGAGCAGGTAGAGCAGCGACAGGCGCCGGCGCCGTTCCACCGGATCCTCGCACATCACCATGATCCCCTCGAAGAACGCGTCGACGGGCTTGCGCAGGACCGCGAAGCTCTTGAGGTACCCGGTGTAGTCGCCCCTCTCGAAGAGCGGCCCGGCGACCGCAGAGACGCGCTTCAAGGCCGCGTCGAGGTCGGACTCGAGCTTCTCCGCGAATGTATGGCCGTCGGGGAACCCGAGGTGCTCGCCCTTCTCGTGCGCCTGGCGCAGGATGTTCGCGATGCGCTTGTTGGCGGCGGCCAGGCTCGCGGCCTCGGGCAGCTTGCCGAACTCGCGCACGGCCTCGAGCTTGCGCGGCACGAGGTCGAGGCGATCCGGCTTGGACTCGGCGCTGTCCACCTCCATCACCGCGGCTACCTCGTTGGCGGAGTAACCGCGTTCCTTCATCAGGTTCGCCAGCCGCTCGCGCACGAAATCGCGCACCGATCCGAGGATCGCGGCCCGGCGCTCGGCGGGCACGCCCAGGGTTTCGGTCGCAGCCGAGATGAGCGGGGAAAGCTCGGCGTTGATGGGCGGCGTGGTCTCCATCAGGATGCGCACCACGCCCAGCGCCGCGCGCCTCAATCCGAAGGGGTCCTTGTCCCCGGTCGGCACCTGGCCGATGGAGAACATGCCGACGAGCGTGTCGAGCCGGTCCGCGAGCGCCACCGCGATGCTTGTGTCGCCCGTGGGCAACGCGTCGCCCGAGAAACGCGGCCAGTAGTGCTGCTCGATCGCGCGGCACACCGACGGCTCCTCGCCGTCGGCCTCGGCGTAGTAGCGCCCCATCACGCCTTGCAGCTCGGGGAATTCCCCCACCATCAGCGTTACCAGGTCGGCCTTGGCGAGGAGGGCCGCACGGTCCGCGTAGGACCGCCCCTTCTCCCCGCGCGGAAGCGACACCTGGATCTTCGAGGCGAGCTTGCGCAGGCGCTCGACTCGGTCGAGCTCGGTGCCGAGCTTGTTGTGGTACGTCCGCGCGGCGAGCTGGGGCACGCGCGCCGCGAGCTTGGTCTTCTTGTCGGTCTCGAAGAAGAAGCGCGCGTCGGCGAGCCGCGGCCGCACCACGCGCTCGTTGCCCTGCACGATGTTCCTGGGATCCTCGAGCCGCATGTTGCTCACGATGAGGAAGCGGTGGGTGAGGTTGCCGGCGGCGTCGAAGAGCGGGAAGTACTTCTGGTTCTGCCGCATGGTGAGCGTGAGGCACTCGGCCGGCACCGCGAGGAAGTCCTGCTCGAACGTCCCCACGTAGACCGTCGGCCGCTCGACCAGGGCGGTCACCTCGTCCAGCAGCGCCTCGTGGTCGCCCCTGGGCCCCAGCGTCGCATCGTGCCGCTTCGCCCCGGCCTCGAGCTGCTCGAGGATGGCGGCGCGGCGACGCGCGAAGGACGCGACCACCCCGCCCTCCTCCGCGAGCGCGCGCTCGTAGTCGGAAGCCGTCGCGAGCTCGATGCGCGCGGCGCCCTGGAAGCGATGCCCGCGCGTGGTGCGGCCGGCAGCGAGCCCGAGCGCGCTCACCGGGACGACGTCGGACCCGTGCAGGGCCACCAGGCCATGGGCGGGCCGCACGAACTGCACGGTGGTCCTGCCGTCGGCGAGCTGGTAGCTCATCACCTTCGGGATCGGGAGCGCCGCGAGCGTCTCGTCGAGCACGGCCTGCAACGCCTGCGCGAGCGGCATCGCGGGCGTCGTGGTATCGATGAAGAGCGACTCGGCCTTGCCGTCCATGCGGCGCTTGAAGCGAGCGGGGTCGATGCCTGCGAGGCCGAGCGCCCGCAGCTTCTTCTCCAGCGCGGGCGTGGGCTTGCCGCCTTCGTCGAGGCCGACGGACGCGGGCATGAGCTTCACCTCGAGCGCGCGCGACTCGGAAGCGGCGCGCACCTGCCGCAGCCCCATCGCGAGCCGGCGAGGGGTCGCGAACTCGAGCGCGTCGCGCGGCTCGTCGACCAGGCCGCGTTTCGCGAGCCCGTCGCGGATGCCGGCGGCGAACGCGGCGCCGAGCCGCGCGAGCGCCTTGGGCGGCAGCTCCTCGCACAGCAGCTCGACCAGCAGCGGCGCGGCGCTCATGCCGCCTCGCCTCCCAGCATCGGGAAACCGAGCCGCTCGCGCGACTCGTAGTAGCTCTGCGCGACCGCCTGCGCGAGCTTGCGGATGCGTCCGATGTAGGCCTGGCGCTCGGTGACCGAGATCGCGCCGCGCGCGTCGAGCAGGTTGAACGCGTGCGCGGCCTTCAGCACCTGCTCGTAGGCTGGCAGGGCGAGCCGGGCATCCATCAGATGCCTCGCCATGCGCTCGTGGTCGCCGAAGTGGGCGAAGAGGGTCTTGGCATCGGAGTGCTCGAAGTTGTACGCGGACTGCTCGACCTCGTTCTGGTGGTAGACGTCGCGATAGGTCAGGCTGCGCCGCAACCCATTTTCTTCCCCTTCGGTCCACACCAGGTCGTAGACGTCGTCCACGCCCTGCAGGTACATCGCCAGCCGCTCGAGCCCGTACGTGATCTCGCCCGTGATCGGCTTGCAGTCGAGCCCGCCCACCTGCTGGAAGTAGGTGAACTGCGTGATCTCCATGCCGTTCATCCAGACTTCCCAGCCCAGCCCCCACGCGCCGAGCGTCGGGTTTTCCCAGTCGTCCTCGACGAAGCGCACGTCGTTGGCCCCGAGGTCGAAGCCGACGGCCTCGAGCGATCCGAGGTAGAGGTCCAGAATCTCGGGCGGCGAGGGCTTCAACACCACCTGGAACTGGTAGTAGTGCTGCATGCGGTTGGGATTGTCGCCGTAGCGCCCGTCCTTGGGCCGGCGCGAGGGCTGCACATACGCGGCCCGCCACGGCTCCGGGCCGAGCGAGCGCAGGAACGTAGCTGTGTGCGAGGTCCCGGCGCCGACTTCCATGTCGTAGGGCTGGAGGATCGCGCAGCCCTTCTGGCCCCAGTAGTCCTGTAGCCGCAGGACCAATTGCTGGAAGGTCGACATCGCGGGGAAGGTGCTCCTAAAGCCGCGATTTTATCGCGTTCCGGCGACATCGCCCGAAAAGCGGCACACTTGTACGATGAGCGCCGACGCTTCGCCCGCCATCCGCCTGCCGGCCTGGCAGACCTGCCTCGACATCGAGGGCCAGGATGCGGCCCACTACCTCGACTACGTGAACGAGCCCATGTTCCTCGGCATCGACGGCGATCCGGGCCGCGTGCTCGAGCTCGGCTGCGCGGCGGGAAAGTTCGGCATGGTGCTGAAGGAACGCCATCCGCAGGCGCGGGTTACCGGTATCGAGGCCGGCCGCGCCGCAGCCGAGATCGCGGCCACGCGCCTGGACAAGGTGATCTGCTCACGCATCGAGGACGTCGACTTCGCCGCGCATGGGATCGGTCCCGGCGCGTTCGACCTCGTGGTCGCCGGCGACGTGCTCGAGCACATGAGCAACCCCTGGGCCGCCCTGGTCCGCCTGCGGCCGCTGATCGCCCCGGGCGGGCGCCTGGTCGCGAGCATTCCCAACGTGCGCAACCTGCAGGTGCTCGAGGGGCTCGCCGTGAGAGGCCGCTTCGACTATGCCGACCGCGGGCTGCTCGACATCACGCACCTGCGCTTCTTCGCGCTCGACGACATCCGCCTCATGCTGGACACTACCGGCTACAAGCTCGAGGCCTTCCACTTCACCATCTCGCCGCGGCTGCACAAGACGTACAAGGAGAACGAGGGCAAGGAGAAAGTGACGCTCAACGTCGGCCGCATGACGCTCGCCGACGTGACGCCGCGCGACCTGATGGAGTTCTGCGCCGAGCAGTACATCGTGCGCGCCCGGCCGCGGCCCTAGCGGCGCCGGCGCGATCCCGCAAGAAGACCGAGCGCGGCTGCGAGCAGCAGCGCGGGCACGTTGCCCGCGCTCGCGTACGGCGTCATGCCCTTGCGCGGCTCGACCCGCTCGATCAACGTGCCGGCCGTGAACTGCGGGAGGCGCGAGACCACGCGGCCGCGCGGGTCGATGGCCGCCGATGCCCCGGTGTTGGTGGAGCGCACCATCCAGCGCCCGGTCTCCAGCGCGCGCATCTGCGAGGCCTGCAGGTGCTGCTCGGCGGCGAACGACTTTCCGAACCAGGCGTCGTTGCTCACGTTCACCAGCACCTGCGCCTCGGGCAGCGCGTCGATCACTTCCTCGCCGAACATGTCCTCGTAGCAGATCGCCACGCCCAGGGGGATGCCGGCGGCGCGCAAAGGCGCCTGCCTGTCCGCGCCGCGCGCGAAGTCGCTCATCGGGATCCTCAGCACCGCGAGGATCCAGCCGAAGCCCGGCGGGATGAACTCGCCGAAGGGCACGAGGTGGCGCTTGCGGTATGCGGGCATGGCCGGGTCCGCGAGCGAGACCAGGCTGTTGTAGTAGTCGACCTCGCCGCCGCGCGGATTCCTCTCGACGGTGCCGAGCAGGATGTCCTTGCCGCGCGCGCGCGCGTGCTCGCGCAGGCTCGCGAGGTAGTCGGGCGGAAGCTGGTCCAGAAGCGCCGGGAGCGCGGTCTCGGGGACTATCACGATGGGCGCGTCCGCGGCGAGGATCATTCGGCGGTAGTCCTCGAGAATGCGCGGGCGTGTCTCCTCGCGCCATTTCACCTCCTGCGCGACGTTGCCCTGCAGCAGGGCGATGCGCACCGGGGCGGCCGCGGGCTGCGTCCATTCGATCTCGCGCGCGAGGCCGCCCGCGAGGAAGAGCCCCACGAGGCCGGCGGCGAGGCCCGCGCGGCCGCGCGACCACGCGTGGCTGCCGAGGAGCCCGGTGAGCAGTGCGGCAGCGCCCGTAACCGCGAGCGAGACGCCATAGGCCCCGGCCCACGCCGCGAATCCCACGAGCGGGCTCGACGGCGCCTGCGAGGTGCCGAGATTGAGCCACGGGAAGCCCGTGAAGAGCCAGCCGCGCAGCCATTCGAAGCCGACCAGCGCCGCGGCTCCCATGGCGAGGCGCGCGGCGCGGGTGGGCCGCGAGAAGCGCAGCGTCACCCAACCGGCGGCGGCGGGAAAGAGCGCGAGATAGGCGCAAAACAGGAACGTCGCGGTCATCGCGAGCGGCGCGGGCATCGAGCCGAAGTCGTGCAGGCTCACGAAGACCCAGGAGACGCCCGCGAGGAAGTATCCGAGGCCGAAAGCGAGGCCGGTGAGCGCGGCCTGCAGCGGCGAGCCGCTGCGTGTCCATGCGTGCAGCAGGAGCGCATGTGCCGCGATCGGCACCGGCCAGGCGTAGAAGGGGGCGAAGCCGAAGACGCAGGCCGCGCCGGCCGCCGCCGGCAGGAGCAGCCCCGCCAGGACCGCGCGCGCCGCCGCAGTGCGCGGCGACGCGCCGGCCACTGGCGTCACTCGGCCTCCTTCTGCTTCGGCTTCTCGACCAGGAGCGCGTGGATCTTGCGGCTGTCGGCGCGCAGCACCTGGAAGCTGAAGCCCTCGATCACGATCGCCTCGCCGCGCTTGGGCAGCCGGCCGAAGCGGCCCATCACGAGGCCTCCCACCGTGTCGTAGTCCTCGTCGGAGAAGCCGGTGCCGAAGTGCCTGTTGAAGTCGGCGATCTCGGTCACGGCCTTCACCCGGTAGCGGCCGCTCCGGTCGACCAGGACGTTGTCCTCGGTCTCGTCGAAGTCGTATTCGTCCTCGATGTCGCCCACGATCTGCTCGATCACGTCCTCGATCGTGACCAGCCCCGAGACGCCGCCGTACTCGTCGACCACGATGGCGATGTGGTTGCGGTTGGCGCGGAACTCCTTCAGCAGCACGTTCAGGCGCTTCGCCTCGGGAACGAAAACGGCCGGACGAAGCATCTCGCGGACGTTGAACTCCTCCTCGGCGTAGAAGCGCAGCAAATCCTTGGCGAGCAGGATGCCGATCACGTTGTCGCGATTGTCCTCGAACACAGGGAAGCGCGAGTGCGCGGTCTCGATCACGAAGGGGATGAACTTCTCCGGGCTCTCGGCCACGTCGAGCATGTCCATCTGCGAGCGCGGGATCATCACGTCGCGCACCTGCGTCTCGGAGACCTGCAGCACGCCCTCGATCATCGAGAGCGCCTCGGCGTCGAGGAGCCTGCGCTCGAACGCGCCATGCAGGAGCGCGATCAGCTGGTCTCGGTCCTCGGGCTCGCGCAGGAGCAACGAGGAGAGTCGCTCGAGCAGGCTCGGCTTGGGGTGGTCGTTCATGGCGGGGGGAGGGGGATACTCTATCAAAATCACCCCACCCCTCGCCGCGAGGGTGCCGCGCCGCTTGCCATATCCCCTCGCCGGCCCTTCGGGCGCTCAGGCCCCGGCGTAAGGGTCGGCGTATCCCAGGAACCCGAGGATGCGCCGCTCGCGCGCCTCCATCCGCTTCGCCTCGCGCGCCCGATCGTGATCGAGGCCCTGGAGGTGAAGCAGGCCGTGCACCAGCATGTGCGCGTAATGGGCGTCCACGGCCTTGCCCTGCGCGCGCGCTTCGCGCGCCACGACCGGCGCGCAGATCACGATGTCGCCGGCGAGCGGGCGTTTCGAATAGATGAAGGTGAGCACGTTGGTGGCGTAGTCGCGGCCGCGGAACTCGCGGTTCAGGCGCCGGCCCTCCGCGACGCCCACGAGGCGCAGCGTCACCTCGCCCGCGCCGGCAAGCGCCGCGCGCGCCCACGCGCGCAGCCGCCGGTCGGAGGGAACGTGTGTGGCACGCGTCGCGCGCTGGATCGCGAGCCGCGCGCGCGCCCTCACTTCTTCTTCGGCCCGTGGCGGTCGTACGCGTCCACGATCGCCTGCACCAGCGGATGGCGCACCACGTCCTCGGAGCGGAACTCGATCATCGCGATCCCGCGCACGCCGTCGAGCACCCGGCGCGCGTCGTCCAGTCCCGAAGTTTGGCCCTTCGCGAGGTCGACCTGCGTGACGTCGCCCGTCACCACCGCCTTCGAGCCGAAGCCGATGCGGGTGAGGAACATCTTCATCTGCTCGGGCGTGGTGTTCTGCGCCTCGTCCAAGATCACGAACGAGTGGTTCAGCGTGCGCCCGCGCATGAAGGCGAGCGGCGCTATCTCGATCGCCCCGCGCTCGAAGGCGCGCATCACCTTGTCGTAGCCCATGAGATCGTAGAGCGCGTCGTAGAGGGGGCGCAGGTAGGGATCGACCTTCTGCGCGAGATCGCCGGGCAGGAAGCCCAGCTTCTCGCCCGCCTCGACGGCCGGGCGCGTGAGCACGATGCGCTTGACGGCGTCGCGCTCGAGCGCATCGACGGCGGCGGCGACCGCGAGAAAAGTCTTGCCCGTGCCCGCGGGGCCCACGCAGAACGTGATGTCGAAGTTGCGCATCGCCTGCAGGTAGTCGGCCTGACGCGGGGTGCGCGCGGTGAGCTCGCTCCTGCGCGGCAGCAAGAGTGCCGGCGATTCGACCTCCCTGCCCGAGCGCTGGTGCGAGATCTCGACCAGCCCGAGCTGGATGTCCTCCACCGAAAGCTCCTCGCGCGCGGCGCGATCGTAGAAGCGCCTGAGCGCTGCCGCGGCCTGTGCGGCCTTCTCGCGCGGCCCCGAGATGCCGAAGCGCTCGCCGCGGCGCGCGATGGTCACGTCCAGGGCGGTCTCGATCTGCCGCAGGTTGGCGTCGAGCGGCCCGCAGAGCGCCGCGAGCCGGCCGTTGTCGACCGGCTTGAAGGCCACCTCCTCGGTGGCCGGGCGGCGCCGTGCCGCGCTCAAGGAACGCGCGCCCGTCAGGCGCCCACGCGCTGCATGGGAGCCTTGAGCGCCTCCTCGAGCGTGTTGCGGCTGTCGGCGAGGTGCGCGCGCGCCTCCTGCGACAGGCCCTTGCGCGCCTCTGCCGCCGCGAGCTTCGCCACCAGAGCCCGCGCATTCTGGCGCTGCAGCGCGCGCGCGTCGGCGGGCGAGGCCTCGGCGTGGGTGAGCGCGAGGGTGAGCCGGCGCACGTGCTCGCGCTGCAGGTTGCGGCGCATGAGAGGGATGTCGGAGGCGCCCTTGAGGTCGCTCCAGATGGAGGCCTGCACAGCGGCGTACAAGTCGCCCAGCGAGAGGCCATTCCTGGAATCGCCCACCTTGAAGCTCGAGTCGAGCAGGCGCTTGGCCACGGCGACGCTCATCAGCCGATCGAGCACCTGCGACTGCACGCCGAGCACGCGGGCGGGCAGCGAGAAGGAGCGGTCGCCGTTGGACTCGAAGGGATCGGCCGCCAGGCGCGCGAGGAACTCGGGCTGGAAGCGGAAGCTTTCGGAGCGGAAGAGGCCTTCGGTCACGAGCTTGAGCGCCTCGCGCTGGCGCTCGGGCGCGATCGGAGTGAAGCTCGCGCGCGGGCTGCCGGCGTGGTCGCGCAGGTATACGACGCCGCCCACGTACTTGGCGGCGACCTGCGAGGCAAGCAGGTACTGGTTGAAGCCCGACAGCGTGTTGCGATAGAGAACGTCGCGACTCTCGCCGTCGGCAAGCTTGCGCTTCTGCCAACGGTCCCAGAGCTCGCGCGACAGCGCCATGCGGCGCTTCGCGAACGCGAGCGGATCGGCGCCCAGGTCCCGCTGGTTCACCTCGGGGTCCGCGGCCTCGATGCCGACGCCGGTCTCCTCGTCGGTGGCGAAGGCGAGCTGCGGCTCGCGCGAGCGTGCCGCGATCTTGGCCAGCTCGGTAGCCTCATCGGCGGGGGGGAACGGCCTGTACGCGTACTCGATCGCCCAGTAGTCGTACGGGCCGAGTGTGCTCATCACGTACTCGCCCTGCTTCTCCCCTGCGAGCGCGATGTTCCACGCGTTGTAGTCCATGACCGATCCCGCCAGCCCGTTCCTGCGCGTGAACTCGGGATCGGCGATCTGCGCCTCGGTGTAGATCGTCGAGGCGCGGAAGTTGTGGCGCAGGCCGAGCGTGTGTCCGACCTCGTGAGTGATCACGTCCTTGAGGGTGGCCTTGACGATCGCCTCGGCCTCGGGGCCGCCGGGATCGAGGTCGCCGCGGGCCTCGAGCAGGCCCGCGCCGAAGGCCGCCTCGCTGAAGGCCTCTTGGCCGTAGCTGCAGAGCGCCGCATCCGAGTGGTCGTGGCCGGCGTGCGACTGACCCATCGGCTTCGGGAACTGCTCGCCCGAAAGGCGGCGCGGCAGGCGCGTCCAGCCCTGCGAGACGGCGATGTCGGCGTCGAGGATCTCGCCCGTGCGCGGGTCCACGCGCCGCGGACCGATCGCGAGCGCGCCGTCGCTGGTGTCGAGGTACCAGCGGATCGAGGCATGGCGCAGGTCGGCGGTCTCGAAGTCGGCATCCTCCGGCTGCAGCTCCACGCGGATCGCATCCTTGAAGCCGATGCGTTCGAACGCCTTGTTCCACTCGAGCACGCCGGCCTTCACCGTTTCGCGGTAGGTGACCGGAATGTTGCGGTCGAGCCAGAAGACGATCGGCTGCTTGGGCTCCGAGAGCGCCGCGACCGGGTCCTTCTTCTCCAGGCGCCAGCGATTGACGAAGTACTTGCGCGGGAAGGGCGACACGTCGTCGGTGAACTCGTGGTGGCGCGTGACGAAGTGACCGACGCGCGAGTCGGCAAGCCGTGGGCGCATCGGGTCGTCGGAAAGCTTGGCAAGGCTGTAGTGGTAGCCGAGGAACATGCTGCGCGGGTCCTCGAGCGTGGTCGGCAGGCGCGTGCGCGAAGGGGACGGCCCCGACGAGGGCGGCGGGAGCTTGGGCATCGCGAAGTGCGCCGAAACCGCGAAGGTCGCCATGTCCGTGGTCGAGCGCACCTTGGTGAAGCTCGAGTTGCGCTGGTCGAAGGCGTAGGGGGCGCGGAACGCGGCCTCGAGCTCGGTCGCCGTGCCGGGTATGTCGTTGATGAAGAGGCCGCTCGCGTCGACCAGGATCGACTTGCTCTCGGGATGCGGCTCGCTCGCCACGGGAGCGGCGGCGAGCAGGCTGTCGGTGAAGCTCTCGCGCGTGGCGCGGGCGAGCGCGGTGCCTTCCTTGGCCGCATAACGGCCGTTCTTCGCGATCATCTGCACCAGCGAGCCCACCTTGCGGAACTCGACCACGTACCCGCGCATCATGAACGGATAGATGAACCCCTCGCCCAGGCCGCGCGTGCGGTTGATCGACAGGTAATAGGGCGTCTCGAGCTGGTCGGGCTTGATCTCGATCCAGACCTTTTCGTCCTTCTGGTAGAGCGTGAAGAAGCCCGGCAGCGCCTTCGCGTCGCGCACGACGGTGTTGAAGGCGCGCGGGTTCGGGATCGCCGGCGAGGTCTGCGGCGTTCCGGGCAGCGTCGTCGGCAGGCTCACCGTGCCGGCTGTGCCGTTCGCAGGTTGCGCGGACGGTGGCGTCGCCGCGGGCGGCGTGGCTGCGGGCTTCTGCGCGTAGGCGGGCGCGCCGAAGGCGACGGCGACGGCGAGGGCGGGAACGAGGCGTGTGAATTTCATGCAGGCTCCTGGAGAACGTTGCTGCCGGTTTGCTGTGATGCCGTATCGACCCAGCGGCCGCGCAGGCTGTGCGGCAGGGCGTGGGTGATGTCCACCTCGACGAAGCGGCCCGCGAGGCGCGCCGGGCCGGCGAAGTTGACGATGCGGTTGTTGTCGGTGCGTGCCGCGAGCTCGGCGGCGTCCTTGCGCGAGGGTCCTTCCACGAGGACCCGCTGGCGGGTACCGACCATGGCGCGCGAGTACTGCTGCGCCAGTTCCTGGATTCGCGCCTGCAGCCGCTGCAGGCGCTCGAGCTTCACCGCGTGGGGGGTGGCGTCGGGCAAGGCTGCCGCCGGCGTACCCGGGCGCGGGCTGTAGATGAAGCTGAACGCGCCGTCGAAGCGCACGTCCTCGACGAGCTCGAGGGTCGCCTCGAAATCCGCCTCGGTCTCGCCCGGGAAGCCGACGATGAAGTCGGTCGAGAGCGAGACACCTGGTCGCGCCAAGCGCAGGCGACGAACGATCGAGCGGTATTCCATCGCGGTGTAGTTGCGCTTCATCGCCGCGAGCACCCGATCCGAGCCGGATTGCACCGGCAGGTGCAGCTGCGACACGAGCGTGGGAATGCGGCCGTAGGCGTCGATCAGGCGCTGGGTGAACTCGAGCGGGTGCGAGGTGGTGTAGCGGATGCGCTCGATGCCCCCGATCTTCGCCACCTGCGCAATGAGCAGCGCGAAGTCGGCCGCCTCGCCTCCAGGCAGTTCGCCGCGGTAGGCGTTCACGTTCTGGCCCAGCAGCGTCACCTCGAGCACGCCCTGCGAGGCGAGGTGGCGCACCTCAGCGAGGATGTCCACGAGCGGGCGCGAGACTTCCTCGCCGCGCGTGTAAGGCACGACGCAGAAGCTGCAGTACTTGCTGCAGCCCTCCATGATCGACACGAAGGCCGAGGCGCCCTCGACGCGAGCCGGGGGCAGGTGGTCGAACTTCTCGATCTCGGGAAACGAGATGTCGATCTGCGCCCGGCCAGTCGCGCGCCGTGCGGCCAGCAGCTCGGGCAGGCGATGCAGAGTCTGCGGGCCGAAGACCAGGTCCACGTAGGGGGCGCGGCGAACGATGTCTTCGCCCTCCTGGCTCGCGACGCAACCGCCCACGCCGATGATCACGTGTGGGCGCTGCTGCTTGAGGTGGCGCACACGGCCGAGATCGGCGAACACCTTCTCCTGCGCCTTTTCGCGCACCGAGCAGGTGTTGAAGAGGATGAGGTCCGCGTCGTCGGGTGACGACGTCTTCTCGAATCCCTCGGATGCGGCGAGCACGTCGGCCATGCGGTCCGAGTCGTACTCGTTCATCTGGCATCCGAACGTGCGGATGAAGACCTTCTTGGATTGCGTCATTCCTGGGGGCGGAGGTGATTCCGAGCAGGCGGCGCATGTAGCGCCATGAAGGACAAATCCTACAGCAATCCACTACGAAACAGCGCCGCCAGAGGGGTGACAAATGTAGGTTTTAGCCTACACATAGTCCCATCGGCTCACGCCCATGGGACCTGATGTTGGCCGTCGCGCTGCATGGGCCGTAGGTCGGCGTCGGAAAATGCGTCCACGCGGCAACATGCCGCGCCAGCCGCGTGTCCCATTCGAAGGGCGCGCATTCCGCGCCGGAACGCCTTTTCCCCGCAACAGGAGACACGCGATGATTCGATCCCGATACCTCAGCACCTTCACGCTGGCAGCCCTGCTGGGCGCCGCCCCCGCGTTCGCGCAATTCACCGACAGCGCGCAAAGCGCCACCGCCGGTACCGCGACGCCGACCGCCGCCAACCCGACCGGCAAGCCGCTGTGCAGCGAGCTGGGCCATCCGCAGGCCGGCAAGCTCGCCGACAAGGACACGGGGATGGCGAAGGAGCGCTCATCGAGCCCGGTCCACATGGACTGCATCCCCGACTCCCAGGCTCCGACGTCGGCCGCGGCCGGCACTGACGCCACCGCAGGCACGAACGCCGCGGCCGGCACGAGCGCGGCAACGAGCGGCACCACGGCCTCGACCGGCGTGGACGCGAGCGGCAGCGCCACCGCGAGCCCCTCGGTGACCGGCTCCTCGACCACCCAGGACTCGTCGATCACCGGCTCGTCCACCGACGTCAACACGTCGGTGACCGGGTCTACCTCGACCTTCACCCCCAGCATCGACCTGCGCGGCCGCTCGAGCCTCACGATCGACAACGCGACCACGACGGGCGACCAGTCGGCGAGCACCACGGCCACGACGACCACCGGCGACCAGTCGTCGAGCCAGACGGCCACGACGACCACGGGGGAGCAGTCCGCGAGCGGCAGCGCGTCGCAGTCGACGACCGCCAGCGGCACGACCTCGGCCGACGGCGCCACGTCGACGAATGGTTCGACCGGGGAAGAGGAGAAGCGCAAGAAGGAGCGCGGCGGGTACTGACCCGGGGCGAACGTGGAGAAAAAGCGGGCCGAGAGGCCCGCTTTTTCGTCGTGAGCACACCCGGACACGGTGCGTCAGGCGCCGCGTTCCTTTTGCAGCTCGCGCGACCACTGGTGGAGCGCGCGCGCCACCGCGAATACCGGCACGAGTCGTATGGGATGGGCGAGGCCGTAGAACTTCGCGAGCTTCGAGCGCGGGATGACCTTGCCCAGCGCGATGGTCTCGTCCCACGGGACGAGCTGATCCCTGTCCCCGTTCACCAGCATCACCGGGCAGGCGATCTCGCCCAGCGCCTCGGCGCCGAGGGGCGGCGCCTTTCCGAGCGCCTCGAAGAAACGCTGGTTCAGGCGCGCCACCTCGCGCCAGTCATTGGGCGCGTGGGTCTTCTCGAGCTGCTTCGCCCGCTCGCTCCCCTCGAGGCGGCCGACGCCGGCAAGGTAGGTCCAGTATTTGATCGTCGGCGCGTCGAGGACCGCCTTGCTCGCGAGCGCCATCACGCCGTCGACGCGTTCGGGAAAATGCAGCGCCATGTAGAACGCGACGTAGCCGCCCAGGCTGTAGCCCGCGATCCAGGCGCTGTCGATGCCGCGGCCATCCATCCAGTCGATGAAATCGGCGGCGAGCGCGGGCACGTCGATGTCCTTCGGCACGGGACGGCCGCCGTGGCCGAGCCAGTCGGGCGCGGAGACTTCGAAGTAGTCGCTGAGCGCGACCCGCAGCGGCTCGATCTCGGCGCTGCCGCCGTTGGCGCCGTGGAGGAGGACGAGGTGCATTTCGCTTGTGTCAGGTACGGCCTGTCACCTGCGTGACCGGGGCCGTACCTTGCATTGGTGGCGAGTCAGGGATTTGAACCCCGGACCAACGGATTATGATTCCGCTGCTCTAACCGCTGAGCTAACTCGCCGGAAGAACTCGATATTTTACCGGATCGCGCGAAGCCGGGACAAGGATGGCGCCCGCGCCATCCGGAAGCGTCAGACGTTGAAGCGAAAGTGCATGACGTCGCCATCCTGCACGATGTATTCCTTTCCCTCCAACCGCATCTTGCCGACCTCTTTCGCCTTCGCCTCGCCGCCGAGGCGGACGTAGTCGTCGTACGCGATCACCTCGGCGCGGATGAAGCCCTTTTCGAAGTCGGTGTGGATCACCGCCGCGGCCTGGGGCGCCGTGGCGCCCTTCTTCACCGTCCACGCGCGCACCTCGTCCTTGCCGGTGGTGAAGTAGGTCTGCAGGCCGAGCAGGTCGTAGGTCGCGTGGATGAGGCGATCCAGGCCGGGCTCGGTCATGCCCATGTCGGCGAGGAAGACCTGCTTCTCCTCGTCCGAGAGCTCGGCGATCTCGGCCTCGAGCTTCGCGCTGATGGCGACCACCGGCGCGCCCTCGCCGGCGGCGTACTGCCTCACGCGTTCGAGCAGCGGATTGCCCTCGAAGCCGTGCTCGCCCACATTGGCGATGTAGAGCGCGGGCTTGGCCGTGAGCAGCTGCAGCGGCTGCAATAGCGCCATCTCGTCGGCGCTGAGGCCCAGGGCGCGCACCGGATGAAAGCCGTCGAGCGCCTTCTCGACGCGCTCGAGCAGCGGCACGATCTTCATCGCCTCCTTGTCGCCCGCGCGCAGCGTCTTGCCGAAGCGGTGCTTCGCCTTCTCGATCGACTGCATGTCGGCGAGCGCAAGCTCGGTGTGGATCACCTCGATGTCGGAGACCGGGTCCACCTTGTTGTTCACGTGGATCACGTTGCCGTCCTCGAAGCAGCGCACCACGTTCGCGATCGCGTGGGTCTCGCGGATGTTGGCGAGGAACTGGTTGCCCAGCCCTTCCCCCTTCGAGGCTCCGGCGACGAGGCCCGCGATGTCGACGAATTCCACGATCGCGGGGATCACCTTGAGTGGCTTGTCGATGGCCGCGAGCTTGGCGAGGCGGGGATCGGGAACCTCGACGACGCCCACGTTGGGCTCGATGGTGCAGAAGGGATAGTTCTCCGCCGCGATGCCCGCCTTGGTGAGCGCATTGAAGAGGGTCGACTTGCCCACGTTGGGCAAGCCGACGATGCCACATTGCAGGCTCATGTCGCTTCTTTCTTCGGTTGTCCGTTCGCGAGGCGCGCCTCCAGCGCCGCCTTGCGCTTCGCTTCGTCCTCGGGGGATGTGTGGAGCCACGCCATCGCGTCCTGCATGCGGCCTTTCGCGAGCCGGGGCAGGAGCCCGAGGCTGCGATCGAACGCGGGGTCGATCAGCTCCTGTTCGTCGCGCCGCGCCTTCTTGAGCACGTAATCGGGAACGAGGTCCTTGTTGCCCGGGTGGCCTATGCCGATGCGAAGGCGCCAGAAATCCTTGGTGCCCAGGACCTCCGAGAGGTCCTCGAGGCCGTTGTGCCCGCCGGTGCCGCCGCCGCGCTTGAGCTTCACGGTACCGGGTGGCAGGTCGAGCTCGTCGTGCACCACGAGCATCGCGCCGGGCTCGAGCTTGTAGAACTGCAGGTACTTGCCCACGCTGCGCCCGCTCTCGTTCATGAAGGTGGCGGGTTTCAGCAGCGCGAAGTCGACGCCGCCCTCCGCGACCTTCGAGGTCCAGCCGGAAAACTTGGTCTCCTTGCTCCACGCCGCCCGCTTCGCGTGGGCGACGGCGTCGACCCACCAGAAGCCCGCGTTGTGGCGGGTCTTTTCGTACTCGGCGCCCGGATTTCCCAGGCCGACAATCAGTTGGATATCCATAGATCAGTACCGGCGGGCGTTCTCTTTGCCGCGACGGCCCTTACTTCTTGTCCTTCGATTCCTTCATGTTTTTCTTGTCGTCCTTCACCGTCGGCTTGCTGCCCGCGCTGGTGGCAACAGCCGCCTCGTCCCCCTCCTTCACCTTCTGCGCGATCGTCGGCACGTCGGACGCCGCCGGCGGGGCCGTGAGCGCCGCCGCTTCCGCCAGCTCCTCCTCCGCCGTCATCACCTTCGGGATGACGATGGTCGCCACCGTGGGGTCGTCGCCCTTCGCCACGTTCGCCTCGACTCCCGCGGGCAGCGCGATGCCCGAGAGGTGCAGCGAGTGGCCGGCCTGCAGGTCCGCCAGGTCCACCGTGATGAATTCCGGCAGGTCCTTCGGCAGGCACAGGATCTCGAGCTCGTTCATCACGTGCTGGGCGATGCCGCCGGCGACCTTCACGCCCGGAGAGATCTCGGCGTTCACGAAGTGCAGCGGCACCTTCATGTGGATCTTCTTGTTGGCGTCGACGCGCTGGAAGTCGGCGTGCAGGATCATCGGCCGGAAGGGATGCATCTGGTACGCGCGCAGCAGCACCTGCGACTTCTCGTTGCCCACCTCAAGGTCGAGGATGGAGGCATGGAACGCCTCCATCTTGAGCTTGAACCACAGGTCCTTGTGGTCGAGCTGGATGGCAAGCGCGTCCTTGCCGGCGCCGTACAGCACGCCCGGTACCTTCGACTCGCGGCGCA
>Ga0307505_10000729_pt1 | contig 32945 bp, 27 predicted proteins | sample 23_S_MG_FD_202183 | JGI IMG/M metagenome (GOLD analysis project Ga0307505, IMG submission 202183) | Soil microbial communities from Populus trichocarpa stands in riparian zone in the Pacific Northwest, United States - 23_S | ecosystem: Environmental > Terrestrial > Soil > Riparian zone > Trees... | reverse complement strand
TCGCGACTGCCTTGGAGGGCTTTGTCGTCGGTGATAGGGCGACTGCATGAGTAAAGAACTCGAAGAAGGAACCGAACTGCGGCTGGATTTCGCCAAGCTGGCGAAGGTGGGGGTGAATGCGCCGGACGTTCTGCCGGTCGCGGTGCAGAACATCGACACCCAGGAGATCATCCTCGTCGCCTACGCCAACGAGTTGGCTTTGAGGACGTCCATTGAAACGCGCACGGCCGTCTTCTGGAGCACCTCGCGCAAGGAGCTGTGGGAGAAGGGCAAGACGTCCGGTGAGATGTTCGACCTGCACGAGATCCGCGTCAATTGCGAGCAGAACTCGCTGGTCTACATCGTGCGCCCGCGGCGCGGCGACATCTGCCACACCAAGAACGCCAACGGCGCCCCGCGCAACTGCTACTACCGCAAGCTCGACTTCGAGACCGGCGCGCTGGTGAACCTCGACCCGTGACCGTGACCGACGGCGTCAGGCGAGTTTGGCAAACGCCTCGATCACGTCGGCCGGCGCCTGCACGAGCTCGATCAACACGCCCTCGCCGCTGAGCGGCGAATCGTCGCTGCCCTTGGGGTGGATGAAGCAGACGTCGAATCCGGCGGCGCCCTTGCGGATTCCGCCCGGAGTGAAGCGCATCCCCTGCCCCGTCAGCCACTCGACGGCCGCGTGCAGATCGTCGACCCACAGACCGATGTGGTTGAGCGCCGGGTCGTGCACCTTCGGCTTCTTCTCCGGGTCGATCGGCTGCATCAGATCGACTTCGACTTTGAAGGCGCCGGCGCCGGTCGTGATGATGTCCTCGTCGACGTTCTCTTTCTCGCTGCGAAAGGTCCCCGTCGGCGTGAGGCCGAGCGTGTCGACCCACAGCCGGCGCAGGGCGCCCTTGTCGACTCCTCCGACCGCGATCTGTTGAATCCCTAGCACGGAAAACGGGCGCTTCGTCACGACGATCACCTCCAGGCCGAATGTGGCGGCGACAGTAGCCGCACGAGGTACGAGGGACAAGACGGGGACGGAAGCGGCGCCGCGGTGGAATTTCTCGGCGGAGACGGCATAAGGTCTGCCGCGGAGGGTCACCTGCATGAAGCTACCGGCAAGCGGATCGCCCGTCGAGGCAGTCGTCGCCAAGATGAAGGAGCGCAAGGCGGAGGACGCCAACTGGCGCGGCGGCAAGACGTTCAGTCTGATCTACCCCGCCGGCGAGGACGTCGATCGCGCGCTGCGCGAGTTCAACAATCTCTACCTGTACGAGAACGCCCTCAACCCCTTTCGCTTCCCGAGTCTGGCGACGATGGAGAAGGAGGTCGTCGAGATGACGACCGATCTCCTGCACGGTGACGAGAACGCCGCCGGTTCGATGACGTCGGGCGGCACCGAGAGCATCCTGATGGCGGTGAAGACGGCGCGCGATCGCGCCCGTGCCGAGCGCGGCGTGACGGCGCCGCAGCTTCTCGCTCCCGTGTCCGCGCATCCGGCGTTCGCCAAGGCGGCCTCCTATCTCGGACTCGAGCACGTGCAGATCCCCCTCGCCGACGATCTGCGCGCCGACGTCGGCGCGGCGGAGAAGCTCATCACCGACCAGACGGCGATCATCGTCGGCTCCGCGCCGAACTATCCGCACGGTATGGTCGATCCCATCCCGCAGCTCGCCGCGCTGGCCGCCGCGCGCAACATCCACTTCCACACCGACGCCTGCGTCGGCGGCTTCCTGCTGCCGTTCCTCGAGAAGCTGGGATACGACATTCCGCCGTTCGACTTCCGCGTTCCGGGCGTGACGACGATCTCCGCCGACGTACACAAGTACGGATACTGCACCAAGGGCGCGTCGGTCATCGCGCACCGCCACAAGGACACCGCGCAATACCAGATGTTCCTCTACGACAAGTGGCCGGGCGGACTGTACGGTTCGTTCGCCATGGCCGGCGCGCGACCGGCCGCACCGGTCGCCGCGGCGTGGGGAATCATGAACACGCTCGGCGAGGACGGTTACTGCCGTTTGGCGGGCCGGGCGATGGCCGCCGCGCAGAAGTTCCGCGCCGGCATCGAGGCGATTCCCGGCCTGCGCATCTGGGGTGAACCGGTCGCGTCGCTGCTCGCCTTCGGGTCGGATACGCTCGACATCATGGCGGTCGGCGACGTCATGGACGACCACGGATGGCACCTCGACCGCCAGCACGGACCACCCGCCCTGCACATGATGGTCTCGCCAGAGCACGATCGCATCGTCGACGACTTTCTCGCCAACCTGCGCGACGCGGTCGCCTCGCACGGTCCCTCGCGCGGCGTGGCGGCCCGCTACTCCTGACGAACTGAAGGTGTGAACATGAAGGCAATCGCAATCGCTGTATGGGTACTCGTCGCCGGCGCGGCGAGCGGGCACGCGCAGGAGATGACGCAGGAGGAGATGGAGGCCCGCGCCGTGGCGGTGGCTACACGCCGCGCCGCGCGCGACCTGCACCGCTCCCAGAACGCCCCGAGTCGGCCGATGACGCTGCGCGAGCCGATTCCGCTGCCCGTGGTGCCCAGCGTTCCTCCCGGCGGCGATGCGGCGGGCAAGTCCTGTCCCACCGAGGAGTCCTGCAAGATCGACTACGCCGTCCCCGCCGGACGCATTCTCGTCGTAACCGCGCTGTGGTCGGCTACCGACGTTCGCTGTGACCAGGCCGCGCTGGGGAACAGCCCGGCAAACGGCCAGGTCATCGCGCCGTCGTGGCACTGCAGCCGATCACTCGCGCTCGAGGGACGCGGGGCTGGCTTCGCCGGCTATCTGTTCGCGCCGCCCCAGTGAGTTCAGTGCGGCCAAACCACCGCCAAACGTACGTTTGACCGCTCCGCCGCAACGCGTTACTTCGGTGGACGTTTGAACCGGCGCCGCGTCAGCGTGTCGCCGGTATTCCCACCGCACGGCACGCATCGAAAGGACACTCCATGTACATCGGTTACAGCGAGGAGCAGACGGCTCTGCGCGCCGAGCTGCGCCAGTACTACGCCAAGCTGCTGACACCGGAGCTGCGCCGACAGCTGCAGATCGAGCACGGCATCGGTACGACGACGCGCGCGGTCGTGCGCCAGATGGGACAGGACGGCTGGCTCGGCGTCGGCTGGCCGGTCGAGTACGGCGGCCAGGGCCGCTCGCACGTCGAGCAGTTCATCTTCTTCGACGAGTCCATGCGCTGCGGCGCCCCGGTGCCGATGCTCACCATCAACACCGTAGGCCCGTCGATCATGAAGTTCGGCTCGACCGAGCAGAAGAACTTTTTCCTGCCGAAGATCCTCAAGGGAGAGATTCACTTCTGCATCGGCTACACGGAGCCGAACGCCGGCACCGATCTCGCCGCCTTGCGCACCCGCGCCGACCGCGACGGCGACCAGTTCGTCATCAACGGACAGAAGGTCTTCACCAGCCTGGCCAGCGACGCCGACTACATCTGGCTCGCCTGCCGCACCGACCAGGAGGCGCCCAAACACAAGGGCATCTCCATGATCATCGCCGAAATGAACACTCCGGGCATCGTCGTCGATCCGATGCACCTCTTGTCGCAGCACGACATCAACACCGTGTTCCTCGAGGACGTGCGGGTGCCGGCGAGCAACGTCGTCGGCGCCGTCAACGGCGGCTGGTCGCTCATCACCAACCAGCTCAACCACGAGCGCGTCACGCTGTGCGCGCCGGGCATGTTGGAAAGCGCGTACGACGAAGTGTTGGCGTGGACGCGGGAGACGCGACTGGCCGACGGCACACGCGTCATCGACAAGGAGTGGGTGCAGGTCAACCTGGCCAAGGTCCGCGTCGGTCTGGAGTTCTTGCGCCTGATGAACTGGAAGGTCGCCTGGACCGGCACTCAGGGATCGCTCGACGTCGCCGACGCATCGAGCGTCAAGGTCTTCGGCACCGAGTTCTTCCTCGCCGCGTTCCAGCACCTGATGGAGATCGTCGGTCCGCGCTCGTACCTGAGCTACGACTCGCCCGACATGGTCGCCAGCGCCAAGCTCGAGACGCTGTACCGCAGCTTGATCATTCTCACCTTCGGCGGCGGCACGAACGAGATCCAGCGCGATCTGATCGCGATGTTCGGCCTCGGCCTGCCGCGCGCGCTGCGCGCCTAAGTTCAGGATCTAGGATTCAGGATCTAGGATCTGGTGGGTCAATGATCCTGACACCCCAGATCCCAGCCCCCAGATCCTAGATCCCTGTTTCTGAACAGATCCCAATTTGAGGAACGACACACATGGATTTTTCGATTAGCGACGAACAGGGCGAGATCGTTGCGCTGGCGAAGCAGATTCTCAGCGACGGGTCGGAGCACGAGCGCTTGAAGGCGCTCGAGACTTCGGGGGCTCCGCGCTTCGATGCGGAGTTGTGGTCGGACATGGCGCGCGCCGGTCTCGTCGGACTGGCGATCGACGAAGCCCATGGCGGTGGTGGGTTGGGCTTTCACGAACTCACGCTCATCCTCGAAGAGGTCGGTCGTACGGCGGCGGCCGTTCCGTACTTCGAGACGACGGTTCTCGGCGCGCTGCCGATCGCCGCGTTCGGCGATGCGGCACTGCAGGCCGCGCTTCTGCCCAAGGTCGCGTCGGGAGAAATGATCCTGACCGCCGCACTGCTCGAAGCGGATCCCGACGCGGCGAAACCCGACGTCACGGCGGTTGCCGCGGGCGATGCTTGGAAGGTCAGCGGGACGAGATTCTGCGTGCCCGCCGGCGTGATCGCCCATCACGCACTGGTGCCGGCGACCACCGGCGACGGACGCGTCGGCGTGTTCCTGGTCGATCTCAACGGAACCGGCGTCGAGCGCACGGCGCTGGCGACGACAGCGGGACACCCGGAGGCCCGCATCGTGTTCAGCGACGCCCCGGCACAGCTGATCGGCCCCGCGGACGCGGAGGCTTCGGTTCTCAACTGGATCACCGAGCGCGCGACGGCGGCGCAGTGCGCCATGACGGTGGGATTGTGCGACGAGGCGTTGCGCCTGACCGCGGCGTACACCAAGGAGCGCAAACAGTTCGGCGTCGCCATCGCGACGTTTCAGGCGGTCGGGCATCGCGCCGCCGACGCTTACATCGACGCGGAGGCTATCCGGCTGACGGCGCGGCAGGCGTGCTGGCGCATCGGCCAGGGACTGCCGGCGGCGACGGAGACGGCGATCGCCAAGTACTGGGCGTCGGCGGGCGGCCAGCGGGTCGTGCACGCGGCGCAGCACCTGCACGGCGGCATGGGTGTCGATCGCGACTACCCGCTGCACCGGTATTTCGTCCTCGCCAAGCAACTCGAGCTGCCGCTCGGCGGCGCCACGCACCAATTGCGGCACCTGGGCAGGATGATCGCCGCGACGTGAGGTCGGCGGCGCGAGCGCGAGCTTCCCGCCGTCGATGCCACAGTTCGTCTACTTCCTGATTGTATCGACGGCCGCCGCCGCGGCTTGGTGCGTTGGCGACGCAGTTCGCCGCCGCACCATCAACGGCAAGCGCGTTCCACTCGGCGCAACGTCCGCCGTCCTGGCCGTCGCCGCCTTGGGTGCGTTCCTCCGCTATGACGTCGCGACGCCGCACCTGGCGATGTACATCGACGAGCCGTGGTACGCCGAGGCCGCCTGCAATCTGGCGCGCAACGGACGTCTCGAAGTCTGCGAAGAGAAGTGGACCGGTCGGTCGTGCAGCGAATTCGAGAAGGCCCCGGGTTGGCCGGCGCTGCTCTCGCTTTGGATCGCGGTTCGCGGCTGCGCGATGTCGGCCGGCATCGAGGTGAGCCAGGTACTCGGCACCGCGACTCCCATCGTCGTCGCGATCGCCGCCGCGTTGGCCGGCGCCGACCGGTGGACCGCCGCCCTCGCCGCATTCACCGTCGCGATCCACCCGGTCCATGTGAAGTGGTCGGCGACCGGTGAGACCAACGTCGCCGCGGCTTTCGTTCTTCTCGTCGCCCTGTGTGGAGCGCTTTTGTACATTCGCCACGGCGCGAGGAGTGGAGCATCGCTGGCAACGGCCGCATTCGCTCTGGCGACTTCGATCCGACCGGAATCACTGGTGGCCGCGCTCGTCGCGGCGACAATCTCGTTCATCGCCCACCGCCGAGACGGTTGGCGCGGGGTGGCGGCGCCCGGCGCGATCGCAATCATGTCCGCGATCGCCGCCGCCGGAACGTCGCGGCTGTGGACGATGAACGAAGAGATCTCCGGCGGCTCTTTCTTCGCCGCGGGGAACATCGTGGCGAACGCGACCGCTCTCGACGCAACGGTGCACGGCGTCGCCGCGCTATTCGCCGTCGCCGGCGCGGCCGCGATGCTGCGCGCCGGGAGGCGTACTGGCGCGGCAATGCTGTTCGGTGTCGCTGTCGCGGCGGCGTCCGCGGCACTATCCTACGACCGATTCACCGAGCGCATGTTGCTCGCCGCGATCGTGTCCGCCGCGCCATTGACGGCGTTCGCATTCGCGCTTTGCCCGCCACTCCCCCGCTGCTTCGCAGCCGCACTGCTGGCCGCGCTCTGGTGGCACGAAACGCCTGCGGGTCTCGAACCTTCGGCGACCCAGCAACTGGAAACGCGCATCGTGCGGGCCATCGCCCGACAACCCTTCCCGGACGGAGCACTCTTCATCACCGCGCAGCCGACGATACTGGCGGCGACGGGCAGCGCACGGGTGATGAGCACGAGTGAGGCCCTGGGCAAGCCCGGCGAGTTGGCGAACCTCGTTCGCGGCGGCGCAGTCGTTTTCTACCTACACGACATGTTCTGCGATGAACTCTTCGCCGGCGGCGCCAGCGCGCCCCTGTGCAGGCGAATGAGCGAAGAATTCGTGCTGACGCCCGCGATCGAGGAGAGTTTCCCCCCGCACGGCTACATCCTCTACGCGGTGGCGAGCGGCGAGGGACGATAGCGCCGGAATGAAATCTTGGTGTTTATGGATGATTCTGGGGCGGGGCCTTTGGGTGCTTATGGGTGCGCATATGGGTGGAGTTCGCTCCAAAAGCCAAAGGAAGTTCCGCGAGTCCCTCAAGAACCGTTCTGGTTCTTGGCAAATCGTCCCGGCGACTCGCCGGTCCAGCGCCGGAAGGCGCGGGTGAACGTGGCAGCGTCGGAGAAGCCGAGCAGGAACGCGACTTCCTTGATGCTGTACTTGCCCTCGCGCAGGTATTTGCGCGCCAGGTTCTGGCGCGCGCGGTTGAGCAAATCCTTGTAGGACGTACCGCCCTGCGCGAGTTGCAGTTGTAGGTTGCGCGAGCTCATCGACAAGCGCCGCGCGATCGCCGCCTCCGACGGCCCACCGTCGGGCAAATGCTCTACCAGCAGCGCGTGCACGAGATCCGCCAAGGTGCCGTCGCGTCCGGTGCGCGCCAGGTAGTCGGCGACGATGGCGTCGCTTTGCTTGGCAAGCTCGGCATTGGCGTGCGGCAACGGTGCTTCCACGTCATTGCGAGCATACTCCACGATGTCGCGTGGCGCGTCGAAGTGAATCGGACAACGGAAGATCCGATAAAAGAGGTCGGACGGCCGCGGCTCCGGGCGGCGCAGGTAAAGCACGGTCGGGTTGACCCGGGCCGTGCCGCTGAGACCGCGCAGCGTGCGCACACCGGTCGCCGTAAACGCGTCGATCGCTTCATGCGGCGGGCCCATCGAGGCGTGGCGCTCGATTACCATACGATAGCGCTCGCCACGGCGCTCGAGACGTTGGTCCATCGCGTCGCTGATCAGGCGCTGAAATCGGATCCAACGTTGGAACACTGCCTTGAAGTCCGGGCTGGCGAGAATGGCGTAGCCGAGCGCGTGAAACGTCACCGGACTGACGAAGCGCGGAACGAGCAGCCCGAAACTCGGGTTGCCGGTCGCCTCGACGGCGAGGGTCCACAGCCGCGTCACGGCCGGCTGCGGTGCCCGCTCCTCGGGGTTGTGCAGCACACGCGAACGGATGCCGGCCCGCAGCGCGAGCGCTTTCCCGTCGACGCCCTGGTCGTCCAAGGCGCGCACAATGGCTTGTATCCATGGCCCCATCGTCGAAGGCACCGCGGTGTCCGCCCGGATCGTGTCCATGCGGATCCCCTGAAACCACACTCTTGCGCCTCCGGCAAAGAGTTCTGCGCGTTCGGCAAAGAGATCACCATGGCCGCCACAGCGGCCGCCGGCCTATCTTCCGCGTCACTGAGTTCCGAACCGGAAAGCGAGGGGTCGATGAGAACCGATTGGCAAAGCGTGAAGTCCGAACGGCGCCGGCGGGTGGCGGGCCGTGAGTTGTGCTTCCCACTGCTGTGCACGCTGTTGGCCCTTGGCGCGCCGGCGGCAGCGCAGTCGTTGGCCGATACCGACGACGTGCTGGAAGGCACCCGCTACCTGGTGCGCGCCGACGATCTGGTGGTGGCCGATCCGTCTGCCTACGTGGCCCTCGACGGCTCGAACGCGACCCACGCGACGTATTTCAGACTGAACACCGAGGACGGGCTCATCACCAGCAGCGAGGACGTCGCGGCGACGCCGATCACCAGCGCGTCGTGCGCGGCGAACCCGCCCGCCAGCACGCCGTTCCCGCAGCAGACTCTTACGATGCGGCTCTTCGATCTGCCATACGACGTGATCGTCACTCTGGCGCCGTCGAGCGGCACCACGGGAGCCGGCTGCGCCAACGGTCAGCCGAACAACATGAGCTTCTACATCGACGACCCGATCACACAGGCGCGCCAGACCATACCCGTCGGAAACGCCGGCATCACCGTCGGTTGGCTGCACAGCGCGGTAGCCGATTTCAACGGCGACGGATTCGACGATCTCTTCGTCCTGTCGAGCCAATGGGCGTACGTGGTCACCGCGCACGACCCCAGCGATCCCAGCCTGGGCGTGACCATCCGATCTTCGTTCAACTTTTCGAAAACCCCGATGGCCGAGCCCGCCGTCGGCGACTTCAATGCCGACGGCAACCTCGACGTGGCCTGGATGGGCGCGAGCTTTACGAGCGGCGCCACGCCCGCGGTGCACTTCGCCACCATCTGCCGCGGACCCTTGGAAGGCACGATGTGCGACGGCGCCGCCAGCTTCACCATCCGCGGCTCGAGCGCGACGATCGTGCCCAAGGCGCCGACCGGTGCGCTCGCAGCCGTCGGCGGCCACTGTGTCCAGAACGACAACAACCAGACCGGCAGCGAGTTGCGCTCGCCGGCGATGGCCGTGGCCGCGGGCGAGTACGACACCGCGCCGGGCAGCGAGCTGCTGGTGGTCGCGCTGTACGAAGACGACGACAAGAACTGCAAAGTGGTCGCCGAGGTCTATAGCTTCACGACTTTCACCGGCAGCGGCACGACCGGCCAGAACCTCACGCCGGCGCTCGAGAACACCCAGGACAACCTCGGCCCGCACAGCCATATCGCCAGCCCGTCATCGATTTACGCCGCGGCGGGTCGGATCGACTGGTCTGGCGAGACCGACGACGTCGCGATCGCGATCTCGGGCGGCACCGAGCACAACGTCATGGTGATCACGTTCACCGAGGGCCTGTTGATGACCCTGCGCGATCACCCGTTCGACAGCGGCAACGTCAACAAATCGTTCGCCGGCCTCGCCGTCGGCCGCTTCAGCTCCGCGCCCGCCGCCGACGCCTCGGCCCCGTGCAGCGCCGACAGCGAATGCGGCGACACCTGCCACGACGATGTCTGCGACATCTCCGGCGCCGAATGCACCGCCGACGGCGACTGCGCCGGCGTCTGCACCACCGAGGGCATCTGCTCCTACATCAAGCCGAACAACTACGACCTGCAGATCGCGGCGCTGCTCATGGCGCGCAACAGCGACGATCATTTCACCGAGGTCTACGTCTACTCCGCCGAGCCGCTGCACGCTTTCGCGCCTCAGGAGCTGCAGCACTTCAACGTCGGGAACTTTCAGAACCCGGCGATGGACCGCGGATTCCGCGGCGGCAGCTTGCTGCGCGCCGGCGATCTGCGCGGCCGCTCGCAACGGTTGGGGACACCCCGAGTGGTCCGCATCCAAACCAACATCCAGCCGGACCTGATCGTCTCAGTGCCGCCGATGCACGCCGACTGGTTGCCGTTCGGCGACGTCGGCGAAACCGCGTTCTGCGAGCCGACCCCGGGCGACTGCAAGGCGAGCTTCAGCGCGAGCAACCCGTGCAACTGCACCGATCTGGAATCCAACACGCACTGCGCCGACGGCCGCGAGCTGCGCTGCCTGTTCAACTTCAGCACCCTCGCCGGCGCCTACACCTCGCGCTACGAACTCGAGCAGACCCAGACCAATCAGTCGGAGTCGACCGAGACCACCAGTTGGTCGCTCGGCCTGTCGGCCGATTTGAGCGGCAAGGTCAAGTCGGTCGATGGCGGCGCGGAGGTGACCCAGGAGATCAAGTTCGCCGCCGAGGACACCTACGACCGTTCCGTGAGCAAGACCAACAGCAGCTTCAAAACGCAGAGCTTCAACGCCGCCACCTCAACCGGCTTCTTCGACCACGTGTGGTACACGGTGCGCGACTACAACGTCTTCTACTATCCCGTGATCGGCCAGACCGTATGCGTCGACACCTGCCAGACCCCCGGACTCTGCAGCATCTCCAGGGCGGCCTGCGAAGATGACGCGGATTGTCCGCCGGCCCCCGACACCTGCGATGACGAGGACCAGCAGCAGATGTACGTCCAATACTCGGGCTCCAGCTCGGTGAAGTCGCTTTCGGCCGACGGCGCGGCGCTGGAGTGGTACCAGCCGGTGCACGAGCCGGGGCAGATTCTCTCGTATCCCTGGGACTGCCAGCAGTTGGCGGCGCGCAACGAGGTCGCCATCTGCCCCGAAGATGAGGGCAGCGCGGGCTACTCTCTGTTGTCGGAGACGTCGTCATTCAGCACCGACACGACCGAGCAGGAGTACACGTTGACGTGGAAGGGCGGCAGCGACACCAGCAAGACCGTCGACCAGTCGGGCGAGTTCTCCCAGAAGCTCACCTACACCACCACGGCGTCGACGCCGGCATACGAGGAGTCGGAAGAAGGGGTCAAGTTCAAGCAGTCGATCTCGATCAATGCCAATGAGGCGATCAAGACCGGTCACACCAACAAGAGCTCCTTCGATTCCTCCACCGGCATCACCGTGAAGCGACCGGGAACATTCCTCAATCCGGCCAAGTTTGCCTACACGGTCGACGGCTTCATCTTCGGCGACCCGCCGGCGCCGGGGACACTGCAGAGCCTGCCCTCGGCCGGCGGCGACATCCAGAGCAACGGCGTGCTGCGCTCGGCATTCACGGTCGACCCCCGCGCGTTCGGCGGCGGCTCGTGGTGGGCACGAGGCGCCTACAATCAGTACATCGACGTGGCGCTCAACCGTCCCGTTCACCTGAAGCCGGATCCCGGCGTGGGTGCCTCGATGCCATCGCTCACCAGCTGCCTGCCGGTTTCCGACGACAACATCTCGACCGCGGATTGCGTTGCCGCCTATCTTCCCAATCCGACGCCGGGCGGACTGTTCTCGAGCCAGTTCTATTGGCTGCGCGGATTCTTCATCACGCCGGCCGGAGCCGAGGGCGCAGGTCCGCAACTGCAGCAGGCCAACGCGGGCGACGTGCTCGCGCTCCAGGTGCGGGTCTACAACTACAGCTTGCAGGATATGAACGTCGGCACGATCAAGGTCGACTTCTACGCGCAGGAGTGGGATCCGCAGTGCAACACTCCGGCCGGGTACTACAACCACGAGCAGAGCTGCACGCAGCCCGGCGGCGGCGTGGTGCCGTGTCAGAACTCGTGCGACCCGTGCTGCATAGCGAATCAGGCGGTCGACAGCATCTACATCGGGCAGGATGTGCTCGGCCCGCTGCCGGCATTCAATTCGACCGCGCATTCCGGCGATCCCAACTGGTCGGTGGCGAGCACCACCTTCGACACCGGCAACCCGAGCATCTGCGGCAGCCGCGGCTGCAGCGACAAGGACTTCCTGTTCTGGGTGGTGACCTGGCCCGAGCTCGACGACAACAGCGGCAATCCCGCGCTGCGCGCCGAACTGCCGGATCACTCGCTGACGCACATTCCCGGTCGGCTCAGATCGATTGCCGACCTCTGCCCGATGGGCAACGACTGCGCCAACGGCACCTGCCGCGCAACCGGCGAGTCGTGCGCCGCCGACGCCGACTGTCCCACCGAGGAGGACAACACCTGCGGCGCCGGTGGCACCTGCGCCATCTCCGGTACCATGTGTGAGTCGGATGAAGACTGCGGCGAATGCCTGTGCGGCGTGTGCATCGACGAGTTCAGCAACAACGTCGGCTTCTACAAGCAAGCCTTCGTCATCAACCCGGAAGGCACCAGTCCTTCCGCGGTTGCGAGCGGGGCGACCGGTGGGCTTCCGATCGGCGGTACATTGGCGGTCGAGCACGTGACCGCGACCCCGGCGGAGGTCGGCGTGGGCGGGGACGTGGTAGTGCGCGCCGGCTTGCGCGCCATGGGCGGGCGAATTGACGGCCAGGTCGTGCGCTTCTACGCCGTGCCCCCCGACCAAGCACTGCTCGGCGCCGAGGAAGTGTTCGCCACCGGGACCGCGTTCGATACCGAGATTCTGTCGCGCATCCGAGCCGATCGGGTTCACGAGGCCCAGGCTCCGTTTTCCCCCCGCCAGAGTGGCGTGCATCAGATCCTGGTATCGGCACTCATCGGCGGAGAGGAGGTACTGATCGGCAGCACCGAGATCGACGTCGGCGGCCCGCCGCCGCCAGCGGTTGTCGACGAGGACGACGGATGCACGATGACGGGCTCCCCCAAGAAAGGAACCGCTCGCTCGCTCCTGCTCTTCGTCGCACCGTTCATCCTCGCTCTGCTGCGACGAACTTCGGTACGCGGAGGGGAATAGAATCGCCCGCGACTGGTCCTTCACATCTGGATGACTTCGAGTCGATGATTGGCGTCCGGGTGCTCGGGCGAAGGGCCCGCCGTCAACAGGACGATCTTTCCGGAAAGATTCTGTCCTTCCAACATTCGCCTGATGTAGTCGTTCCAGGAGTTCGGATCGTTCGGCTCGTGCCTCGGCACGACGCCGTAGGAGAACAGTAGGCTCTGGCAGGTCTCCTTCTTTGTGCTGACGGCGATCGTCCACACCGGCAGGCGCAACAGCGCCATCCGTCTGGCCGATGTGCCGCTGCGCGTAGGAACGACAATGGCCGCCGGCGGAAGGTATTCGAAGCACGCTTCGACACTCAGGGCGGCGAGGTGTTCGGGAGCGAGGTGGCTGTGCAAATCGACGCCCTGGAACATCTCGCTGACACGAACGCGGCGTCGCGTCGGCTCCACGTTCGCAGCGATTCTCGCCAGCATCGCCACCGCTTCGACGGGATAGCTGCCGGTCGCCGACTCGGCGGAAAGCATCACGCAATCCGTGCCGTCGAGAATGGCGTTGGCGACGTCGGTGGCCTCGGCTCGCGTCGGCAAGCGATGCGTAATCATCGACTCGAGCATCTGGGTGGCGGTGATCACCGGCTTGGCCCGCCGGTTGGCCCGCCGCATGATGTCCTTCTGAATGACGGCGATCCGCTCGATCGGCACTTCGACACCGAGGTCGCCGCGGGCGATCATCACGCCGTCTGCTGCATCGAGGATCTCGTCGAGGCGGTCGAGGGCGCGCGAGCGCTCGATCTTGGCGATGACGAAGGGGTCGTAGCCGAGGTCGCGCGCCGCCTGGCGCACGGCGGCGATGTCCACCGCGCTCTCGACGAAGGATTGGCTCACCGCGTCGACACCGTTCTCCAACGCGAAGGCAAGACACTGGCGATCGCGCTCCGTAAAGGCGCTCATGCCGAGATCGATGCCGGGGATGTTCAGTCCCTTACGCGATCGCAGTTCGCCGCCAACCCTGACGACGCACTCCACGTTGGTGCCACGGACCTCGACGACTTCGATCTGGACATAGCCGTCGTTGAGAGAGAGCGTGTTGCCGGGTTTCACCGCCTGCGGCAGCCTCTTGAAGCTGACCGACACGCGGCCTTGGTCGCCGACGACGTCATCGGTCGTGAGGGTGAAGCGGTCGCCGCTCCGCAAGTCGATTTTGTCAACGCCGAAGTCACCGATGCGCATCTTCGGACCCGACAAATCCGCCATGATGGCGACGCGGCGGCCGGCGGCGGCCGATGCGGCGCGTAGATTCTCGATGGCGGACCGGTGGCTCGTGAAGTCGCCGTGCGAGAAGTTGAGGCGGGCAATGGTCATACCCGCCCGGAGCATCGCCTCCATCACCTCGGTCGATCGCGAGGCGGGGCCGATCGTGGCGACGATCTTCGTCTTGCTCGCCGAGAGATCCATCAGTCTCCGAGGCAGATACCGAGCGCCCGTGCGCCGCGCACGAAACCACCGTCGAGCGGAACCCTGCGCAGTTGTCCGACCGCCTCGGCGAGCGGCACGCTGCTGATCTGCGCTCCGGTGAACGTCACCATCCGACCGAACTGACCTTCGGCGGCGAGGTCCACCGCCGTGGTGCCGAAGAGCGTGCACAGCGCGCGGTCGAAATTGGTGGGAGCGCCACCGCGCTGCAGGTGGCCGAGAACGACGACGCGTGCCTCCTTGCCGGTGCGGCGTTCGAGCTCCGCCGTGACCTGCGCACCAATGCCGCCCAAGCGGGCCTCGCCGTCCTGTCGCTGGTCTCCGGCGGTGACAAACCCACCGCCCTCCGGTCGTGCGCCCTCGGCCACCACGACGATGCTGAAGTGACGGTCCGCCTGCTCACGCTCGGCGATCTTCGCGCAGATCGAGTCGTAGCGGAACGGGATCTCGGGAATGAGGATCACGTCGGCGCCGCCGGCAATACCCGCATAGATGGCGATCCAGCCGGCGTAGCGCCCCATCACCTCCAGAACCATGACGCGCTGATGGCTCTCGGCCGTGGGGTGCAAGCGGTCGAGGGCATCGGTCGCACAGGCGACGGCGGAATCGAAGCCGAAGGTCATGACGGTCGCCGCCAGATCGTTGTCGATCGTCTTCGGCACCCCAACGACGGGAAGGCCGTGCTCGAAGAGCTGCTGCGCAATGCTCAACGAACCGTCACCACCGATCGTCACCAGCGCGGACAGGCCGAGCGCCTCGCAACTTTGCTTGGCTCCGTCGAGCACGGCGGTCGGGATGCGCTGTGCTTCACCGTGCCCCACCTTGGCAGCGAAGCGGCCGCGATTGCTGGTGCCGAGAATCGTGCCGCCGCGATTGAGCAGCCCACCGAGCTCGCGATAGTCCAGGGCGCGAACGCGTGGTGGCTCCAGCAACCCGTCGTAGCCGCCGAGGATCCCCACGGTCTCCCAGCCGCGCCGACTGGCTGCCTTGGCGACGGCGCGAATGACCGCATTGAGACCGGGGCAATCGCCACCCCCGGTGACGATTCCAAGCCGTTTCATGACCATGGTCTCCTAGCCCGGATTATTCATGGATGTTCGAAAGCGAAAGCGCCAAATGTGCGTCAGATCGGGGCGCGCGCAGGGATGAGCGACGCAGGCATAGTAGACACTATGTCGAGGAGCGAAGAGCGAGCACGGCCCGAGATGGCGTGCAGTTGGAGCTTGCAGCCGAAGATTCATGAATAGTCCGGGCTAGCAGTCCGTTGAAAAACAGGCGCGAGAGCGAAAACGAGGATTTCGGCGCCAGGGCAAGGTGCGAAACCGGAAGCCACGTCGGAACGTTTGTTGAGGATGTCGCAACGCAGCCATGGCACGGAAGACCACTTGCAGTCGGCGTCCTCTTTTTCAACGGTTGCGGCACTCGATTTACGCGGCGGGCGCCGGCCGCTCTCGGTCGATCCGGATTCGATCCAGGGCCTAACGTCGGCCCCGCCGATTCGGCCCGCACCACGTTCATATCGACGCACACCACGCAGCGTGCCGGGTGCTCCCCCGCGTTGTCGACTTCCGTGGCGTGGTCTCCCTGAAGTCACCGCATCGCCGCGACGGCTTGACCGTTTCGGGCGAACCGTCGACGATGCGCGCCATGTCTGAACGAGTCACAGTGAGAATGCAGGGCGGCGTCGCCGACGTTCGCCTCAACCGACCCGACAAGCTCAACGCGATCGATCGGGCGATGTTTCTCGCCCTGATCGAGACCGGGGCACAACTCGCCCGCGACAAGACACTGCGCGCGGTCGTCCTCTCCGGCGAGGGCCGCGGATTTTGCGCCGGGCTGGACTTCGCGAGTTTCATGGCGATGGGGGACGCTGGCGACGCCGGCTCGCGCCGCGAGGCCGGCGGCGATCTGCTGAGCACGGCCGGCGACAGTCCGGCGACGATGGCGCAGCAGGCGGCGTACACCTGGATGAGCCTGCCGGTGCCCGTCATCGCCGCCGTGCACGGCGTCGCCTTCGGCGGCGGGCTGCAGATCGCACTCGGCGCCGACATCCGTATTGCCGCGCCGGACGCGCGCTTCTCGGTCATGGAGATCAAATGGGGACTGATTCCCGACATGACGGGCACGCAGACCCTGCGCCATCTCGTCCGGCTCGACGTCGCCAAGGAACTGACGTTCACCGGGCGTATCGTCGACGGTGAAGAGGCGGCGAGGTTGGGACTGGTGACGCGCGTCAGCGCCGATCCGCACACCGATGCGATGGCGATGGCCGCCGAGATCGCAACCAAGTCGCCCGACGCGATCCGTTCGGCGAAGCGGCTACTCGGCGACGCGGTCTATGTGGATCTCGCCGACGGGTTGCGCAGCGAGGCGCGAGCACAGGAGGCCCTGATCGGCAGCGGCAACCAACTCGAGGCCGTGCGGGCCAACCTGGAGAAGCGCTCGCCCGATTTCTCGGACCCGGAGTGTTGATTCACATCCTCCCCTCGCATGCGGCACGGCGGCGCGTTATTTCGCCGGGCTGTCGATCGGCGCAGTCTTGGAGCGACTGGGGAATGTGCGGTCACTGATTTCGAAGCCAGTGACTCTGGTCGATGCCTGACGAGGAGGAACCATGAAGTTCATGTTGATGATCTATGAAGACGACGCGGACCGTGTGGCGAACATGGACGAGCGGATGCCCAACTGCGGCGCTTACGTCGAGGCCATGAAGAAGGCCGGTATCTATCTGAGCGGCGAGCGGCTGCGGGGGGTGACGACAGCGACGACCGTGCGCGTCGCGGCCGACGGAACGAGCGTCGTCGACGGCCCCTACGTGGAAGCCAAGGAGCAACTCGGCGGATACCACATCATCGACGTGCCAGACCTCGACACCGCCCTGACCTGGGCCTCTCGTTGCCCGAGCGCGGCGCGCGGCGCGGTCGAAGTGCGACCCGTCTGGCCGCTCTGATCCGATCCGGTGACGGGGTCGGCGGCGTGACCGCGCGGGAGGATTTCGAACCGGCCGCCGCGCAAACCGCGCGCGCGGCGGCGGAAGCCGTGGCTCGGCAGAGCTACGGCAAACTGGTCGCTCTGCTCGCGTCGCGCACCCGCGATGTCGCGGCGGCGGAGGACGCGCTCGCCGAGGCATTCGCAGCGGCGCTGGTCGACTGGCCGAACGGCGGCGTGCCCGACAGCCCGGAGGCATGGCTGCTGACCGTTGCGCGGCGCCGTCTGATCGACGCTTCGCGCCGCGTGCGCAGCCGCGTCGAGGCATCCGATCATCTGCAGCTGATGGCCGACGAGGTCGAGGCCGCGGCGGCCGACCGCTCGGCGATTCCCGACGAGCGACTCGCCCTGATGTTCGCCTGCGCGCACCCGGCGATCGATGCAGCGGTGCGCGCGCCTCTGATTCTGCAGACGGTCCTCGGCTTCGACGCGGCCGCCATCGGCTCCGCGTTTCTCGTCTCCCCCGCCGCCATGGCGCAGCGCCTGGTGCGCGCGAAGAACAAGATCCGCCTCGCCGGCATTCCGTTCCACGTCCCCGAGCGCGCCGACCTCGCGGCGCGCGTGGACGCGGTCCTCGACGCCATCTACGCCGCCTTTGCCGAGGGCTGGTCGGACCCGGCCGGCACCGAGGTGCGCCGCCGCAATCTGGCCGAGGAGGCGATCTGGTTGGGCCGGCTCGTCGCGACCCTGCTGCCGGACGAACCGGAGGCGCTGGGACTCCTGGCGCTGATGTTGTACGCGCAGGCGCGGCGCGACGCACGGCGCAACGCAAAGGGCGACTACGTGCCGCTGGCCGAGCAGGATCCGAACGCGTGGAACGGCAACCTCATCGGCGAAGCGGAAGCTCTTCTCCTGCGCGCCAGTGCCCTGCCGCGACTCGGCCGCTACCAACTCGAAGCGGCCGTGCAGTCCGCGCACCTCACGCGCCGCCACGGCGGTCGCGCCGACTGGGCGGCCATCGAGCGCATCTACGACACGTTGTGGTCGATGACGGGTTCGCCGGTGGTCGCGATCAACCGCGCCGTCGCGGTCGCCGAGACGCGCGGCGTCACCGCCGGTCTCGCCGCCCTGGACGAACTCAGTGAGGATCGCCGGCTCGCGGAGTATCAGCCGTACTGGGCCGCGCGCGCCGAGTTGCTGGCGCGAGCGGGCGAGCAGGCCGCGGCGAGCGACGCGTACGAACGCGCGATCGGCCTCGAGACCGACGAGGTCGTACGCCGATTTCTGCGGCGGCGGCTCGCAGAAATCGGCGTCACCTGAACGCGAGCCAATCGATCAGTCGCAAGGCTCCAGCGCCCCCGCGTTGGATGCCTTGAACTGCTCACCGTCGGTGCCATCGGCCTTGATCTTGCCGCCGAAGGTCACACAGTACGACGGCGTACCCAGCGTGATTTTCACGCCGATCGGGACCTGCTCCACGCCCGACTCGAGATCGAAATCGAGCACCGACGGCCCCTGGCCGCTGCACAGCGCCTTGGAGGTCTTGCCGGGAGCGAACGACACGACCTTGCACGGACCGTCGTCGAGTTCGGGGTCGCGATATAGATAGCCCTTCGACGTTTGCTCCCAGTTGGCGCAGGGCAACGCCTGCGCGACGATCTCGCCGGAGGTCGCGCTCGCGATCTCTATGCTCGCCGAGCCGCCGCCGGCGCACGTCGGATCGTCGGCCGAGCCGGGCGTCGGCACGTCGGCCATCAAGCCCTTACCGCTGAACACGATGCGGTTGTTGAACTCGTTGTCCGGCGACGAGTTCTTGATCGCCAGCTTGGAGCCACGGCTAACGTCATAGCTGTACGCCGCGCCGGGGTACGACTCCGTCGCTTCGTCCCAAGCGTACGCGGAGCCGATGAGGATCCGCGAACCCTGGATCGCCGCCGCCGACCCGAAGTAGTTGTTCCACGGTTCGGCGTCACCCGGGATCATCCTCGCCGTCAGCGACCAGCCGGAGCCGGCGCGCTTGTAGAGATAGGCCGCGCCGATGTCGAGCATCTCCTCGGCGTCGATGTCGAAGCTGCCGTCGGTCACCACGGCAAGGTCGCCGTCGATCGCCACCGCTTCGCCGAACACTTCGGCGCGCTCCCCGCCCGGCGAACCGACCTTCTTCACCATGCTCCACGTCGTTCCCTGGCGGTTATAGAAATACGCGGCCCCGTAGTTGCCACTGTCTTGGTCGTTCCACGCGCCGACGACGAGATCGTTGCCGTCGAGCGCGACGGAAGTCCCAAACTCGTTGAACGATGAGTCGGCGGGATCCAACGTCGTCTGCAGGCTCCAGGTGCCTCCGCCATCGCGCACGTACACCGAGACACGCTCATTGGGATAGTTCGACGAGCCGACCGCGAGCGTGTCGCCGTCGAGCGCGAGCGACCATCCGAACGAACCATCACCGGCGCGGCTCAGCTTCGTGTCGAATTCCCACTCGCCATCGACGCGATGGAAGATGTACACCCCTCCGGAACCGGACGGGCCCCCCGACCACGCGCGCGGCGCGCCCACGGCGACGTAGTCACCGCTGACGTCGATCGCCCAGCCAAACGCGTCCTTGGCGACGCCGTCAGGTGCGACGAGCTTTGCCTTCTCGATCCAGTTGGCGCCGTCGTGCTCGAACATGTAGGCGCGGCCTGGCTCGCCGACGACCGGCCAGCGGTGGTATGCGCCGACCGCGATGGTGTCGCCGTCGATGCTTACGTCGATGCCGAACTCGTCGCGGTCCACGCCGTCACTGGCGGTCAACGTCGTCAATGGCGAGAATCCGCCACTGCCGACGGCGTAGAGGTACACGGCGCCCACGTCGTTGCCGAGCGTCGAGTCGACCGGCGCCCCGACCACCGCGAGACCTCCGTCGAGATCAAGTGACCAACCGACTTCGCCGTCCGTCAGACCAGCGGGAACGAGCTTCTGCTCGTTTGTCGTCTTGAGACCCCACGCCGCCGCCGAGAAGCAGAGCGAAAAAACGAAAAACGGAACGGCTCGGCCGAAGACAGTCCGGCCAACCCCTGCGGAAACAATTCGGTCGCGCACCGAGATACCCCCCCTTCGGTCGACGAAATCCTCCAGCGCGTATCGCATGGCGGCGCGACGTTGGTCAATGAATTGTTCGACGGGCAACACCTCGCTGGGCGGGGCTCCCCACGGGATCAGGGGGTGTCAAAATCCGGCCCCCGACCCAGATAACGGCTTTGCCCGCCAATTCAATCGCAATCCCACTTAGTCACCCCGGCGAAAGCCGGGGTCCAGGCCGCATGCCACCGCCGCCCCACCTGGATCCCGGCTTTCGCCGGGATGACGTGCTTTTCGGCTTCGCGCTTCCCACCACTCGAATTGGCGGGCAAAGCCCGGATAACCCTCACGGCCGATACCGATACCGACCCCACAGAAGTAGGATGATCGGCAGTTGGAAGGGTCAGCCGCCGGCCATGGCGCCGATGATCGAAAAGGGCTCGGCGCCGGTCGCGACGTCGTCTGGGAGGGGCTGATCGGGGGAATCGTGCGACAGGTCCTCGCCGCACGCGAAGAAGCGGACGAACGGCCGGCGCTTCAGGGTGGTGTGATCGCGGATGGTTCCGCGCAACCGCGGATAGCGCGCTTCGAGCGCGTCGAGGATCGTCCCCTGGGTCACCGGGCCGGCGACCTCGAGGGCGACCTCGCCATCGACGCCCGCCAACTTGCGCAGGTGGGCGGGCAACGTGACGCGGATCATCGCAGCGTCTGAACCTCGACCGACAACACCGGGGGCAGGTCCCGCACGATGGCGTTCCACGTATCGCCCGCGTCGGCCGACGCGTACACCTGGCCGCCGGTGGTGCCGAAATACACGCCGCACTCCTCGAGCGAATCGACCGCCATGGCGTCGCGCAGCACGTTCACGTAGCAGTCGCGCTGCGGCAACCCCTGGGTGAGCGCCTCCCACTCATCGCCACCGGTGCGGCTGCGGTAGACACGCAGCTTTCCGTCGGGCGGGAAGTGCTCGGAGTCGCTCTTGATCGGAACGACGTAGATGGTCTCCGGCTCGTGGGCGTGGACGTCGATCGGAAAGCCGAAGTCCGTCGGCAGGTTGCCGCTGACCTCGCGCCACGAATCACCGCCGTCGTCGCTGCGCATGACGTCCCAGTGCTTCTGCATGAACAACACCTGGGGCCGCGACGGATGCATGGCGATGCGGTGGACGCAGTGGCCGACCTCGGCCGTCGGATCGGGGATGCCCTCGGACTGCAGGCCGCGGTTGATCGGCTGCCACGTCGCGCCGCCGTCGCTACTGCGAAACGCGCCGGCGGCCGAGATGGCAACGAAGATGCGGGCCGGGTCGCTCGGGTCGAGCAGGATCGTGTGCAGACACAGACCGCCGGCGCCGGGTTGCCAGTGCGGACCGGACCCGTGACCGCGCAGACCGGCCAACTCGTGCCAGGAGCTCCCGCCGTCGGTGGAGCGAAACAGGGCCGCGTCCTCGACACCGGCATAGATGGTGTCGGGGTCGACCAGGGACGGCTCCAGGTGCCAGACGCGCGCAAACTCCCAGGGGTGCGGCGTTCCGTCGTACCACTGGTGGGTGCCGGGTACGCCGTCGTAGACGAACTCGTTGCCCACCGCCTCCCAGGTCACGCCGCCGTCGTCGGACCGCTGGATCAGCTGGCCAAACCAACCGGTCCCCTGCGAGGCGAAGATTCGATTCGGCTCCACCGGCGACCCTTTGAGGTGGTACATCTCCCAGCCGCCGAAGTGCGGGCCTTGAACGTCCCATTTCTGCCGCTTGCCGTCCGATTGCAGGATGAACGCGCCCTTGCGCGTGCCCACGAGAACCCTAACAGCGCTCATCTATCGCCCCTTCCCTGACCTACCGTGTTCTATCTGATCTCCCCCAGACCCGGGGGCGACTCTCTTACCGATGTCGCATGAACCGGTACGCGATCGACAGGCCCGAATAAAGAATCGCGCATCGGCACGGCGTCAGCGAACACCTCACCGCTCGAGAACCCCCAGCGCGTCGGGAAACGTGAGTCCGTCGTTGATCTTTTCCGGCGGCAGCGGCACGCCGTTCTCAAAGCGAACACGCCGCACCGACCCGCCTTCGGGCTGCGGGCCGATCCCACCGGGCGAAACGACCAAGCCGAGGTCGGCGAAATACATTGTGCCGTCGGAATCGGCGGCGACGCCGAGCGGCGCTCCGTTGGTCAGAGGTTCGGCGCCGAGCGTTTCTCCGGGCAGCGGCTCGAGAACGCGGCGCACGAAGTCTCCGTCGCCGTCGTATTCGGCGACGATACCGCCGATGACGCTGGAGACGTAGAAGGTCCCGGTCGGAGTACCGGCGACGCCGTTGACGATCGCGACGTTCTGGTCGGCGGCGATGAACACCGCGCGGTCGACCGCATCCGCCAACGGCGCGCCGGTCGCGTCGACACGGCCGCAGCCACCCGCCGCGTCGGCGGAGGTGGGGAATGGTCCCGTGTAGCGGTGGACACCGGGAGCGACTCGCGCGCTGGCGACGTACACGCGGTCCTCGGCATCGACATAGATGGTTCCCGCCGTGCCGATCTCGATGTCGAGCTTGCAGTACCGGACGTCGTTCTCGTCGAGCGGCGGAAACCAGAGGATGAGTTGGCCGTTCGCCGGGCCGCTCTGGTTGTTGCCGATATCGGTAGTGAGGAGTCGGCCGTCCGACAGGAATGCGCAGCCGAAGGGATCGGCGGAGTTGGGCACGCCCTCTTCACCAGGCTCGCCTTGGAAGGTCGGAATCAGCTTGCCGACCTGCGCCGCGGACAACTCGCCGACACGCGCGCCATCGAGTTCGAAGAGTCCCCAACCCGGCGGTGGACTCGGCTGTCCGGTATCCTCACCGGCGACGAAGCGGCCGGTGCCGGGTTCGAAGCAGACTTGGCCATTGATGTCGCGGCCCGATCCGGGCGCGTCGCTCGCGCTGGGGATCACCACCTGCGCGCGGGTCCCGCGTTCGTCGCTGGCGTAGGCCCAGAGCCGATTTCCCTCCGGCGCGAGGAGAATGCGGCGATCGCCGCCGCCGCCGTCGTCGTCACCACAGCCGAGCGCCGCGACCAATGACGTCGCGGCAACGACCTTGCGCATCCTGTTCCATTGATTCATCGCTCGTTTCTCCCCCCGGGCGGGCGACCGGGCGTTTCACGGCGTGAAGAAGTGACAGCATTGCGCGCGAGCATCAACTATTCGCCGCAACCATCGGAAAGCCCCCGCGCCGCCAGCCGGTGCACCGTGTCCTTGACGCCAACGGTCGCGGCGCGGTAGCCGGCCAGCATGGTCGCAACCCCCCGCCCCGCATGGCGACACCGACATGAGTGAGTACGTCCTGGCCATCCACGCCGGCGCCGGCGCGGGCGTGCGCGGCGATGCAGAGGAGATCGAACAGGTGCGCGCCGGTCTTCGCGATGCGCTCCTCGCGGGGCAACACGTCCTCGCCGCGGACGGCTGCGCGCTCGACGCGGTCGAGCGCGCGGTGTGCGCTCTAGAGGCCTGCGACCTCTTCAACGCCGGGCGCGGCTCGGTGCTGAACAGCGACGGCGCGGTGGAGATGGACGCGTCGATCATGTGCGGGCGAACCGCGGCGGCCGGCGCGGTCGCAGGCGTCACGACGATCGTTCACCCGGTGTCCGCGGCGCGGGCGGTGATTGCACGAACACCGCACGTTCTGCTGGTCGGCGCGGCGGCCGACGCGTTTGCCGTGCGCGCCGGCATTGCCGTCGCCGATCCTTCCTCCTTCGTCACGGTAGCCCGCCGCGCCCAGTTCGATCTCGCGCGGCGAGGCGGACCAATCGACGCGGACTTCGGGACGGTCGGCGCGGTCGCGCTCGACCGCGCCGGTCATCTAGCCGCGGCGACGTCCACCGGCGGCACGATTGATCAAGCTCCCGGGCGGGTCGGCGACTCGCCGATCATCGGCGCCGGAACCTGGGCGGCCGACGGCCGCTGCGCGGTGTCGGCAACCGGCAGCGGCGAGATGATCATGCGGACGGCGCTGGCGCACGAAATCGACGCGCGATTGCGGTTCGGAGCTGAGTCGATCGACCAGGCGGCGGCCGCGGCCGTCGCATTGGTCACCGCGCTCGGAGGCGGCGCCGGCTGCATCGCCATCGACGCCGAAGGTCGGGTCGCGATGCCGTTCAACACCGCGGCGATGCTGCGCGGCGTCGCCCGCGACGGCGGAACCCCGCTGATCGCGATCGGCGCCGAGTTGCTCGCCTCATGAATCCGCCTTAGCCCGCCGCTCAATCAACCGTCGGGAAACTATGCACGTGGTTGTACGTGCTCTTGCCTGTATCGAGCTGTGCGCAACTCTACGTGGCGGAGCCGCCACACTATTTGTCGCTTGTCACCGGCAGTGCCTTTGGTGCAAGCTTCAGCACTGAGCGCCCATGGCGCGGTCGACAAGGAGGAACCTCATGGCCCAACGACTCTTGTGGACGGCCGTCACCGCGGCATTCTTTTGTGCCGCGTTGTCGGGAACGCTTTCGCGGGCAGCCGAGGCACCGGCCGCGAAGAGCTCCAGTTACGCACCCGTCGTCATCCAGGAAGATTTCAGTTCCGTCATGCAACGCATGACCGCGGCGAAGGCCGCGATCGCGACGCGGCAAAGCGCCCTTCTCGATGAGCGCTACGACCTCAGCGACCGTCCAGCATCCGGCGTTACGATGACGCGCGGCAAGGCGGTGCAGGATGGCGTGCGCGTGCGACTGCCAGATGGAGTCGACTGGACGGAACTCGCGGCGATGACCCCGCAGGAGATTCGCGAGAAGGACCTGTTTCCGGCGGGATTCCTCCCCCTGCCCCACCCCAACCACGCGGAAGGCGGAATGGTGTTTCCCCGATTCCACATCGACGAGATCGTGGAACAGGAGAATCGAGATCTCACACGCTTCGATCTCGACTACGATCTGCCGGACCAGTTTCTGCCTGAGTTTCCGGCGCCCATCTACCTCACCACACGACTCGACCTCGGCGATGTCTCCCAGGGAAGGGTGGTGACGATCGACAACTACTACGAGCTCTTCAACGGGATCTTGAACCCAAAGCAGATCGAAGGTCTGCGCCTGCTGCTGACGCCCTTTCCGCAACAGCAGTTCAACCAGACCGAGGACCGGCGCTCGGCGCGCCCCAGCCGCGGCGTGACCTGTTTCGACTGCCACACCAACGGTCACACCAACGCCTCGACGCATCTCGTAGGTGACATTCGTCCGCAGGAGTTTCGCCATCGCATCGACACGCCGACGCTGCGCGGCGTGAACATCCAACGGCTGTTCGGCTCGCAGCGCGCGCTCAAGAGCGTCGAGGACTTCACCGAGTTCGAGCAGCGCGCCGCCTACTTCGACGGCGATCCGGTGACCGCGCAGAAGAAAGGCGTGAACGTTCTCGAACGCGCCAGCCAGGTGCATTTCATGGCGGAGTTCCAGGCTCTGCTCGACTTTCCGCCGGCACCGAAACTCGGCATCGACGGCAAGCTCGACCCCGCCGCGGCGACCGAGGCGGAACTGCGCGGACAGGACGTCTTCTTCGGCAAGGCCCGCTGCGGCGACTGCCATCCCGCGCCGTATTACACCGACAACACGATGCACAATCTCCGCGTCGAGCGCTTCTTCGAGCCGCAGATGATCAACGGCCGCATGGCCAGCGCCGACGGTCCGATCAAGACGTTTCCGCTGCGCGGCATCAAGGACTCGCCGCCCTACCTACACGACGGCCGACTTCTCACGCTCGAAGACACGGTCGAGTTCTTCAATGTCATCACCGGCGTGCAGCTGACCGATGAGGAGAAGAGCGACCTGGTCGCGTTCATGCGCCAGCTATAGGGCGAGCACGGAGTCCGGAGCACTACCCGAAGGAGCAGACGTACTCGGCGAGGCCGCTGTCGACGCGGATCGTGAACCCGCTGTCGCCGGCCACATCGAACGCGCTGTCGGGGCCGTACGACTTCCATGCCTCCGCGCCGTCGATGCACACCGCGCAGCTACCGGCGACGATCTCCATGCGCTCGGGGGCGCCGGTCGCGAAGTGATACTCGCCGGGATAGATCAGCCCAAGAGTCTTCCTCGACCCGTCGGCGAGAACAACGGTGTGGCTGACTACACGCCCTTCGAAATACACGTTGGCTTTCGCCGACACCGTCACGCCCGAGAACTCTAGAATCGCCATGCTTGGCTCGTTACACCGCGGCACGAGAAAAGCCAACGCGCGCAGTGTTGCGGGTTCGATTCGCTGGCCCTTCGGCAGGTTCAGCGCGGGCTGTTCGCCGGCAACCCAACCCTGGACGCAGGCTAAAGACCTGCGCCTGTTCGCCGGCCACCCAACCCTGGACGCAGGCTAAAGACCTGCGCCTACCGGTAGCCGGGCCAACCCTGGACGCAGGCTAAAAGACCTGCGCCTACCGGTAGCCGGGCCAACCCTGGACGCAGGCTAAAGACCTGCGCCTACCGGTAGCCGGGCCACCCCGTAGCCGCAGGTCTTTAGCCTGCGTCCAGGAATCCGTGCGTCACGCGCAGAGATTCGACGAAAGCGGTTCAGGGCGAACGGGAAATCCCCTTAGTCACGCCGGTTTCAAACCCACCAACTCACGCGGTTGTACGTCGATCGATCGACGGTGCGGTAGGCGGATCGCGGGAGCACGAAGCTCTCGTGGTGCCGCGCCGCGGCCCTCGGGGACTCCGCGCTCCCCCGCACGAACGGTTTCAGCCGCCGCCCAGGCTCGACTTCAGCGCGTTCAATGCGTCGAGATTCTTCTGCAGCCCGGACACGTGTTCCTGCATCTCGACGATGGAGGTGCCCAACTTGCTCGCCGCTCCCAGCGCACCGCCCGAGTCACCGGCCTGGTCCATCGCCTGCTTACCGAGTTCCCCGAGCTGCGCGTCGGCGCTTCGCTGGCTCACCGTCCCGCACAGAAACCCGACCGCGAACACGGTCGCCACCATACCGGCGCGCACCGCGCGCCCTCTCGCCGTTGGAAACATCGCTTCCTCCTTTTCGAGCTATGGCCCGATCGCGTATGCGATCTGGGCGCGGGACGTGTTCCCAGTGAACACCACATCGCCAACGGCGACAACATTCCGACCCAGCGAATTTTCAGGCGGGCGATTGGGCCGCCGCGTGGCTCACGGCAGACGGAGACCCGATCGTGAAGTAGACCGTCGCGCCCTTCTCGACCGCGGCCTCGGCCCAGACCCGGCCGCCATGACGGTGAACGATGCGCTGCACCGTCGCGAGGCCGATACCGGTTCCCTCGAACTGTCCGGCGTCATGCAGCCGTTGAAAGGCGCCGAAGAGCTTCCCCGCCTCTGTCATGTCGAACCCCGCGCCGTCGTCGCGTACGAAGAACACGCGACACCCGTCGCGTTCCGTCATTCCAAACTCGATGCGTGCCGACGGGTGATGGCTGGTGTACTTCCAGGAATTGCCGAGGAGGTTCTCCAACACGGCGGCGAGAAGGTGCGGATCGCCATCAACGACCAGTCCCGGTGCGACGATGATGTCCGCTCGTCGATTCGGCTCCGCCCCGCGCAACTCGACGACGATGGAACGAGCGATGGCGCTGAGGTCGACCGACTCCAACGCCATCTGCCCCTGCGTCGTCTGCGAGAGCCTGAGGAGGTCGGCGATGAGCTGTCCCATGCGAGCCGCGCTACCCGCGATGCGCGTCAGGTAGTCGCGCCCCTCGCCGCCGAGCCTGTCCGCGTAGTCCTCCATCAACAGCTTGATGAAGCCCTCGATGTGGCGCAGCGGCGCGCGCAGGTCGTGCGAAACGGACTGGCTGAAGGTCGCCAGCTCGGCGTTGAGCGCATCGACCTCGATCGTTCGCTCGCGAACCCGCCGTTCGAGCCCTTCCGTCAGGGAGGCGATCTCCACCTCCAATCGCCGTCGAGCGGTGATATCGCGAATGTTGCATTGGATGATGCGGTCGCCATTCACCGGATAGACGTTGCTGACGAACTCCACGTCGGTCCGCCGACCGCTCTTGGACTCCAGCGGTAGATGGTCGTATCGAATGTATTTTTCGGCCTGGAGCTTTTGAAACGCATCCTTGTTCGCGGTGATGTCGCGGAACGGAGCGATCTCCCAGAGCTCCTGCCCCACCAGCTCCTCGAGACGATAGTCGAGCATCTTGAGCAGGAACGGGTTCGCGTCGATGATCCGGCCGCTGTCGGCATTCAAGATGATGATGCCGTCCTTGGCCGACTCGAAGAGTCGCCGATAGCGCAACTCGGACAGTCTGTGCGCTTTCTCCGCTCGTTGACCGGCTTGTCGCGACGCCGCGTCGCGCAATTCGCGATCGATGGCCGGCCCCAAGCGCACCAGGTTCAACTTGCTGACCACGTCGCAAGCGCCGGCCTTCATCGCGGCTACTGCCACCTCTTCGGCAGCCTGACCGGATACGATGATCACGGGATACGCCGGCTCGTGCTGCGCGAGGATCTTCAGGGCCGCCGGTGCCGTGAACGACGGCATGACCCAGTCGCACGTGACCACGTCCCACTCTTTCCGCAGGGCATTCTCGAGCGACGCGGCGGTGTCGACCCGTTCCCACGTCAAGTCATAGCCGCTGCGCTGCAACTCGCGCACGATGAGGCGCTCGTCGTTCTCGTCATCGTCGATGACAAGCAACCGCAGCGGCATCGAGGGCTCGGTTGAGACCGCACCGGATTCGCTTTTACCCGGCCCGGCGCCGTTCAGAGTCGATTCGATACGCATCATGTCTCACCTCGTCGGTCTCTACCCTTAGCACCAAGGCGAAGTTCGTTGCAGATCGAACAACTACGCGCGTAGTAGTACGCGGTGACGGCCGGAGGTGGCCCTGACGGCGAATCTCGTCCCGCTATGCCCCGAAGAGTCGGTCGGCGTTGCCGCGCAGGATGGCGTAGCGCACGTCCGGACGGCCCTCCGTGACGATCAGGACTTTCGCGAGGGTCGCCGCGAGATGGTAGAAGGGCCAATCGGTGCCGAACAGCAGTCGATCGGACCCGACCGTCTCGATGAGCTCGTGCAGCCGCGTGACGCCCTGGCCGTGAATCTCCATCCATGCGTTGGGGTACTTGCGGGCGAGTGGCACGGCGTCGGCGAAGTCGCGGGCGCCGGCGTGGCCGAGAACGAATTGGACGTCGGGAAAGCGGCGCAGCATGGCCTCGTAGTTGCGCATGACGGTGAACTGGTGGGTGTATTCGGGCTCGATTCCTGCGCGACCGGCGTGGAAGAACACGACCAGCCCCAGTCGGCCGCACGCCTCATAGATCTCCATGGCGTCGTCCGAGTCGGGGTAGAAGCGTTGCCCGGCCGGGTGCAGTTTGACGGCGCGCGCACCGGCACGGGCGTAGCGCTCGAGCTTCTCCACCGCCTCGGGGTCGCCGTGGTGCACCGAGGCGCCGGGCATCAACCGTGCCTCGGCCTGCGCCAGCCGGATCGCTTGCATGAATCGCTCGGTGAGGTCGTCGCCAAACGGCAACCCAAAAGCGATCGGCAGAACGAGCGCGCGCTGCACGCCGGTCGCATCCATCTCGTCGAGCAGATTCGGGATGGTGTGGGTCGCCGCGGCACTGCTGCCCCACAACAGCTGTGCGACCGCGCCCCACTGCAGCGACCGCAGATCCGCTGGGGTGAAGTTCGCGTTCACGTACACGTCGAGATCGAGCTCGCAGCCGGGGTCCTCCCCGTCGCAGTCGAGCAGGTGCCGCACCCTCTCGGTGCGCGCCTGCAAGTCGATCTCCGGCGCCAGCAACAGCGACATACCGAGATGGGCGTGGGTGTCGAACGCCGGCGGTAGGTCCTCGACGGTGCAACGCAGGTTTCCATTGCCGTCCAACTCGAACCACGGCAGCTCGGCGAGGCCGCGGTAGCCGCGATAGCGATGAACGCCGAACGGCCCGGTGCCGGACAATTCTTTCTCCCGGGCGCGCTGCGCGGCGAGTCCGGCGACATCCTCGTCCGTGTATCGGTCGCCGTCGACACAGCCTGTCGCCCCAGCCGCGGCCGCCAAGAGTAGCTTCTCTAGAAAAGTTCGGCGCGTCATCATCATGGCAACTGCGAGTCATCTGCGATTGGAGTCACGCGATCAAGGGAGTAGCTGTCAGCGTTCAGCTATCAGCTTTCAGCTATCGGCTTTCAGCTGGTGGCCGGGGGTCGGCGCCACGCTGAAAAATCGACGACCGATTCCCTCGGTCCGAGACCCTTTGCCTTTACCCGAATGACCCGGCGTTCCGGGGACGTCCCGGCCCCACTGGCTGAGAGCTGATGGCTGACAGCTGACAGCTGGACAATTGCGGGTCCGAAGGGCCCACAATTGTCCGACCAGTTGACAATCGGACGATTCGCTGGCACGGTCCCTCGCCATGACGGAGCAAGTGGCTGAGGCCTTCACGCCGGTTCGCCGGCAGGCGCTTTCGGATGCGGTTTTCGAGCAGCTGCGCGCGCGCATCGTCAACGGCGACCTGGCGGCCGGCGCTCCGTTGCCCGCCGAGCGCATCCTCTGCGAGGCGCTGGGCGTCAACCGCAGCTCGGTGCGCGAGGCGCTGCGCCGACTCGAGCAGGCGCGGCTGATCTCGGTCCGGCACGGCGGCACGTCGCACATTTTGGACTACCGTGAATCGGCCGGTCTCGACCTGCTGGCGGCGCTGCTCGTCAACGCCGGCGGTTTCGACGCTCGCGTGGTGCGCGGCGTGATGGAAATGCGCTCGGCGATCGCCGCCGACGCGGCGCGCCTGGCCGCGACGCGCGCCGACGCCACTGTCGCCGACCGACTCGACTCCGTCGTGCACGCGATGAGCGAGGCTGGCGGCGATCTCGTCCGGCTGCAATCGCTGGCCGTCTCGTTCTGGTCCGCGATCATCGACGCTTCCGACAACATCGCCTACCGCCTGGCCTACAACTCCTTGCGCGAGACCTACGATCAGTGCCGCGCCCTGCTCGTCGAAGCGCTCGCCGGGGAGTTGCGCGACGTGCCCCGCTACGCCGCCATCGCCGACGGCGTTCGCCGGGGCGACGCGGCAGCGGCGGAACACCTTGCGCGCGAACTGGCGCGACGCGGCGAGGAAAGCATCGGGCGCATTCTGCGGCGGCTCGACACCGCCAGCACCGTCGACGGAGGAATTCGATGACCGCCAATCCGGCCCTCAATGCCCAGACCGCCGCGAGCCTCACAGCCGAACACGAGCTGCGGCTCGACGACGCCCGCCGTTCTCGCGACGATTCACCCGCGTCGCTCCCTGAAGCCCTGCGCTACTTCGTACGTCGCGGCAGCCCACGCATTCTGATCGCCGCCACCGCGGTGAGCGTGACGGCGCGCCTGCTGCTCGGCGGCTGGTCCCTGTGGGACCTCCTGCCGGTGGCGCTTCTGGCCGCGGTATGGCCGGTGCAGGAGTGGCTGATCCACGTCTACATCCTGCACTTCAAGCCGTTTACCTGGCGCGGGCGCACCATCGACTTCGCCGTCCCGCGCAAGCACCGCCGACACCACCGCGACCCGGGGAACCTCGACATCCTGTTCATCCCGCTGCACACCTTCGCCTACACGCTGCCCGCCGTCGTGCTGATCTGGTTCGCCCTGGCGCCGAGTCCACAGCTGGCGCTCACCGGCCTGAGCGTCCATTTCCTCTTCTCGCTGAACTACGAGTGGATCCACTTCCTGGTGCACACGCGCCTGGTGCCGAAGAGCGCCGCGTACCGCCGGCTGTGGAAGAGCCACCGCCTGCACCACTTCAAGAACGAACATTACTGGATGGGAGTTTCGCGCCTCGGCGGCGATTGGCTGCTGGGCACGACCCCCGAGCCCACATCCGTCGCGACGTCGCCGACATGTCGCACCCTGTTGGCACAGTAAATCTTCACCACGGAGGCACGGAGACCACAGAGCGAACGTCGATCTAGATTAAACTCAGAATCGCATCAAAACACCGGAGCAGAACTTTGTGTTCTCCGTGTCTCTGTGGTGAGAGTCATTCCCACTTCTTGCGCGCCCGTGCGTTTGCTGCTCAATGTCCGGCCTCTGCTGGATGGAGGAGACTGTCGATGAATGTGATCTCTCGCGCGGCGCTGCATGCTCCCATTGTCATGATGGTGTCGCTGCTGCTGCTGGTGGTTGGTTGTGGTGACGACGACGGCGGCGGCGTGCAGGTGGCGACGGTCTCCGGCAACGCGATCCCGTTCGACCGCGGTCCGGACGGGCGCGTCGCGGACGCGGAGGTATGGGTTCTCGAGCGGCCGGACATGCGCGTCACAACGGACGCCGACGGTTACTTCGAGTTCAACGATCTCCCCGTCGGCAGCGAGGTCACGTTGGTGATGGACCACCCGGACTACGTGGCGATCCAGACCGGCACGATCGACCTCGGCCCCGAAGGCGCCGAGCGAGTCACATTTCAGGCGGTCTCCCATCAGATCTACGAGGCCTTCGCCGTGATCGTCGACGTCGATCCGGACGAGACGAAATGCCAGATGGTCACCACCGTAACCCGCGTCGGCAAGTCGATCTACGATCCCGGCGCGCACGGCGAAGGGGGCGCGATCGTCACCATCGATCCGCCGCTGTCGGAAGAGCAGGGCCCCATCTACTTCAACACCTCGGTCATTCCGGACTTCACACTCGACGAGACGAGCGACGACGGCGGCGTACTCTTTATCCAGGCCGAGCCGGGCGAGTACATCTGGACGGCGACCAAGCCCGACGTCGAG
>Ga0307505_10000728_pt1 | contig 32964 bp, 36 predicted proteins | sample 23_S_MG_FD_202183 | JGI IMG/M metagenome (GOLD analysis project Ga0307505, IMG submission 202183) | Soil microbial communities from Populus trichocarpa stands in riparian zone in the Pacific Northwest, United States - 23_S | ecosystem: Environmental > Terrestrial > Soil > Riparian zone > Trees... | reverse complement strand
TGGAGCTCGTGCTGGCGCCGCTGCGGCCCGGCGGCTCGTGGCTGGTGCTGAAGGTGGTGCCGCTGCTGCTGCCGCTGCCTGCGCTGCTGCGCGGCAGCGCCTACGCGATGCAGTGGGCGCTGTTCATCGTGCTGATCTATCTGTTCGAGGGCGCGGCGCGCATGTTCGAGCCCGCGCCCGCGGCGGCCCTGGCGCTGATCGAGCTGGCAATGGCACTGGCGTTCTTCGTCAGCGCGATCGTCTATCTGCGGCCCATGAAGCTGGCCGCGAAGGCGCGGTTCGCTGCACGCGAACGCGGCGCGACGCGGTGAGCGAGACCATGAACGAAGACAGCGCGCCTGCCGCAAGCGATGCCGTCGCCGCGCTGCTTGCGATCGTCGGCGCACCACACGTGCTGACGGCCGCCGACGACGTCGCGCCGTACCTGACGGACTGGCGGCGACGTTACATCGGCAAGGCGCTGGCCGTGGTGCTGCCCGGCAATACGCAGGAGGTCGCCGCCGTCGTGGCGTGGTGTGCGCGCACGCGCACACCCATCGTGCCGCAGGGCGGCAACACCGGGCTGGTGGGCGGCGGCACGCCGGACGATTCGGGACGTGCGATCGTGCTGTCGCTGAAGCGCCTGCGTACAGTGCGCGACATCGATGCCGCCAACGGCACGCTGATCGCCGAAGCCGGCTGCGTGCTGCGCGACGTCCAGGACGCCGCGCGCGCGGCCGGCCGCCTGTTCCCGCTGTCGCTGGCCGCCGAGGGCAGCGCCACCATCGGCGGCAACCTCAGCACCAATGCGGGCGGCGTGCAGGTGCTGCGCTATGGCAATGCGCGCGAGCTCACCCTGGGACTCGAAGTGGTGCTGCCGTCGGGCGCGGTCCTGGACGGCTTGCGCGGACTGCGCAAGGACAACACCGGCTACGACCTGCGCGATCTTTTCATCGGCGCCGAGGGGACGCTGGGCGTCATCACCGCGGCGTGCCTGAAGACCTTCCCGCTGCCGCGCGCGCAGGCCACCGCGCTCGTCGCGGTGCCGTCGCTGGACGCCGCGCTGCGGCTGCTGGACGCCGCGCAGACGACCTGCGGCCCGACGCTGACGGCCTTTGAATGCTTCAACGCGCTGTGCCTGTCACTGGTGGAGAAGCACTATGCCGCGCGCTCGCCGTTCGCCGAGCGCTACCCGGCCTGCGTGCTGATCGAGCTCAGCGATCACGAGGAACAGGCGCATGCGGACGCGCTGCTGGAGCGTCTGGCGACCGATGCGATCGAGCAGGGCATCGCACTGGACGCGGCGATCGCACAATCGGTGGCCGACGCGCGCGCGTTCTGGGCGCTGCGCGAGCTGATCTCCGAAGCGCAGGCGCTGGAAGGCAAGAACATCAAGCACGACATCTCGGTGCCGATCTCGGCGATCGCGCCTTTCGTGACCGACACCGACGCGCTGCTGCAGCAGCGCTTCCCCGGCGTGCGCATGGTGACCTTCGGCCACCTGGGCGACGGCAACCTGCATTACAACGTGAGCCCGCCGGTCGGAGGCAGCGAAGCGGAATTCCTGGCGCTGCAGCCGGCGATCAACGAGGCCGTGTATGACGCCGTGCACGCCTGCGGCGGATCGATCTCGGCCGAGCACGGCATCGGCCAGCTGAAGCGCGCGGCGCTGCCGCACTACAAGTCGCCGGTGGAACTGCAGTTGATGAGCTCGCTCAAGCGCGCGCTGGATCCGCTGGGCATCATGAACCCCGGGAAGGTGATCTCGCCTGGAACGGCCAAGGCTTGAGTCCCACCTTCTTGGGAGCGAATTCCAACCCTATTCCCGACGATCAAACCACAGGCCAGCCATTACCATTCGCGACCATCGATGCTCGGCAGGCGCGCTGCGTCCGCCGGGCCGTGCCGTCCAGAGCTGCGCCGTATACCGGAGGTAAACAATGAAAAATCCCGCCCGTCGCTGTGTGCTCGCACTGTCGATGCTGTCCGCCCTGGCCGCCCTGGCTGCGCCGCTGGCCCATGCCCAGCAGACCGACAGCGTGGTCTACGGCCCCGCTCCCAGGCCGGTGGTCGTGCCCGGCGCCAAGGCCATCACGCTGCCGTCCTTCGAGGCGTTCCGCGGCGAGGGGCTGTATCACATCCAGGGCACCCAGGTGTCGAACGTCCGCGCGGCCGCGGTACCCGGCGAGGGCAACCGCTATGCGCTGGCCGAGATCAGCAACGACGCCGCGCACACCACGATCAACGGCCAGATCGACGTCGCGCACGCGGTGCTCAACGGCGAGCGCCGCGCGCTGGGACGTCCGAACTACGCGATCCCTGGCAACGACGGCTCGGTGTACATCGTCTACGCCGGGCAGGCGCCGCTGCGTATGGCGCTGACGCTGCAGGCCTACGACGTATCCGACATGCCGATTGCGCACTTCCTGCGCACGCCCGAGAACTATCCGCACCAGCAGGCCGCGCGCGTCGGCAACCGCACGTTCCCCAAGGGATCGATCGCCTACCTGGCCACCGCGCGCTTCTTCGACGACGTGCTGATGCTGCCGCGGCGCGAGTCGTTCACCGGCGCGGCCAACACCATGCAGTTCGTCGGCAATTTCTCCAAGCAGATTCCGTACTGCCTGTCCTACGAGGATCGCCAGGGCGCGAAGCCCTACGCGATGCTGTTCAAGCCCGCCGGCTCCGCCAGGAAGGGCGACGTCACGCTTTACCAGGCCAAGACCGGCACACTGTTCTGCGACCGCGCGGCCGACCAGATCGTGGGCCAGGGCGAATGGGAAGAGCGCACGATCGGCGGCACCAAGGCGATCGTGCTGTCGTTCCCGGCGCAGGTGGACCCGCTGGACACGGGCGTGACCAACGTCGAGCGTGAATCCGCGCGCATCGCGTTCATCGAGCCCACCAAGGGGTTGCCCGGCGTGCGTCCCGGCAAGCTCTACCAGGCCGGCGCCAGCGTCTACGACTACCAGTACCGTTTCAACAAGATCGCGGCCGATGCCGTGATCAACTCCACCGGCGTCACGCAGTAGCCGTCAAGCCCCGCGGCCGCGGCAACGGGCGTTGCCGCGCGCTGCGCGCATGCGGAAGCGTCGGCTATGCTGGCGCAATGAAGTTCGCCGGTCCCGTCTGTTGCGGCATCGCACTGTTGCTTGCTGCTGCTGCGCCCGCGCAGCAGATCCAGCGCTGCGAAGGGCCCGGCGGCCGCATCAGCTACTCCAACTCCGCATGCCCCGAGGGAACACGCGCGGTCGGCGAGATAAAGGCTGCGCCGGCGCCGTCGCCCGAAGCGCAGGCTGCGGCCCGCGAGAAGGCGGCGCGCGACGCGCAGACCGCCGCCGCGCTGGCGCAGCAGCGGCAGACGCAGCAGGCCAGCCTCGCGCAGCAGCACCAGAAGGAGCGGGCCGCCAACTGCGCGTACCTGCGCGGCGAGATCGACTCGCTGCGTCGCCTGCGCAACGTCATGGTCAACCGGCCGTACTACTCGCTGGACGACCTGCAGCAGATGGACGACCACGCAGCCCAGCTCGTCGCCGACTACCGACGCGTGTGCGGATGACCCCGCGCGTCGTCGCCGCCGCGCTGCTGGCTGCGTTGCCCACCGCCGCGTCGGCGCAGGGCGTGCAGCGTTGCGAATCGCCGGACGGCAAGGTCACCTACTCCAATACGCACTGCCCGGAGGGAACGTCCTTGGTGCGGCAGGTCAATACCAACCCACCGGTGGCGGTCGAGGAGGCGAACGCGGCGCAGGAGCGCGCGCGCAGCGACGCTGCGCGGGTGCGCGATCTCGAGAAGACGCGACAGGACGAAGAAGCAAAGGTCCGCAGGGCCGCGGAGCAGAAGCAGCAAGCCGACGCGAAGTCCGAGGCCGCGGCGAAGGCCAAGGAGCGTGAGCGCTGCGAGCGTGCGCGCCGCGAACTGGCCCGCGCCCGCGACGAGCGCGCGCATCTGATGGAAGAACGCGCCGCGAGCATCGGTCAGATGCAGAAGGCAGACCGCGAAGTCGGGCGGCGCGAGGCCGCGCTGAAGGGCTGCCCTTCGCCGGCCGCCTAGGCGGCCGCGCGCTGCGGGGCCTGCAGCTCGCTCAGCGCGACGTCCAGAATCCGCGCGCCCGCGCTTTTCAGCAGCGCGGCGTCGCTCAGCATGCGCCGCCACTGCCGCGCACCACGCAGTCCCTGATAGAGGCCCAGCATGTGCCGCACCACGTGGCGCGGCTCGGTGCCGGTCGCACATTCGCGCTGCAGGTAGCGCGACATGCGTGCGACCACGGCGCTGCGCTGCTGCGCCGGTTCGCTCGCGTCGTACAGCGCCGCGTCCACGCCGGCCAGCAGCCAGGGATCGTGATACGCGGCGCGACCCAGCATCACGCCGTCGAGGCCGACGCCCTGCTCCATCGCGTCGGCCAGTGTCAGCAGCCCGCCGTTAAGTACGAAAGCTGCATGCGGAAAGTCGCGTTTCAGCCGGTGCACGAACGCGTAGCGCAGCGGCGGCACCTCGCGGTTCTCGCGCGGCGACAGCCCCTTCAGCCACGCGTTGCGCGCATGCACGATGAACACGTCGCAGCCGGCGCCGTGCAGCGCGCCGACGAAGTCGCGCACGAAGCCGTAGTCCTCGCCGCGGTCGATGCCGATGCGGTGCTTGACCGTCACCGGAACGGTCACCGCGTCGCGCATGGCCTTCATGCAGTCGGCGACCAGCGCGGGCTCTGCCATCAGGCAGGCGCCGAACGCGCCGCGCTGCACGCGCTCCGACGGACAGCCGCAGTTCAGGTTGATCTCGTCGTAGCCCCACTGCTCGCCCAGCCGCGCGCAGCGCGCGAGCTCGTCGGGTTCGCTGCCGCCCAGCTGCAGCGCGACCGGATGCTCTTCGGCGTCGAAGCGCAGGTGCCGCGCCGCATCGCCATGCAGCAGCGCGCCGGTGGTCATCATCTCCGTGTACAGCCGCGCATGGCGCGACAATTGCCGGTGGAAGTAGCGGCAATGCCGATCGGTCCAGTCCATCATCGGCGCGACGCAGAAACGCCAATCCGTCATCGCTGGAGCATCCACTGGATCACCGACTTCGCGACGAATCCCAGGATCCCGAACGCGAGCACGAAGAACAGGATGAACGTGCCGAAGCGGCCGGCCTTCGAGTCGCGCGCCAGACGCCAGATGATGACCAGCATCAGCGCGATGAAGGCGCCGACGCCCCAGGTCATGCCGAGGTGTGCGATCTGCTCCTCGGTAAAGCCGAACAGCGTGCCTTCCATGCGTTTTCAGCCGTCCGACGCGTCGGCGTCGTCGCGCAGCGGCACGCCGCGGGTGTCGACCAGATCGCGATACGCATACCAGCTCGCGTGGCCGATGACCGGCACGGTGACCAGGAAGCCCAGCATGCCCGTCGCCAGCGACACCGACGTTGCGACCAGAATGACCGTCGCCCACACGAGCATCGTCCCCGGGTTGTCGCCGACCGCGCGCACGCTGGTCAGCAGCGCCGTGCGCAGGCCCACGCGCCGGCCCAGCAGCAGCGGCGGCGACACCACCGTCAACGCGAACACGACAGCGACGCCCATGCCGCCGACGATGGCCCACAGCACGAACAGCAGGTTGCCCTGCTCCATCGCGGCGTAACGCAGGAAGTCCAGCGGCCCGCGCAATGGTGCCGGCGCGAACATGCCGAACAGCAGCGCGGAAGCGACCACCCAGGCGGTGCCCAGCACCGCGAGCAGGATGCCCAGTCCCACCAGCGGCCGCGCGGCGCGGCGCCATGCCGCGGCGGCATCGGACAGGCGCGGCCGCTGACCGCGGCCTATCAGGCGACTGGCTTCGTAAAGGCCCGTGGCCAGGATCGGCCCGAGGATCACGAACCCGGAATACGCGCCCGGCGCCAGCAGGCCATAGCGCATGGACACCCACAGCACCACCCAGCCACCGATGGCGACGAACGCGCCGTGCACCAGCCCGATGCCGGGCACCCGCAGGAAGTCGCGCCAGCCCAGCGCCAGCCAGCCCAGCGGACGCGCCGGCGGAACGCGGTAGATGGGCAGGGGCGCGCCGGGATCATGATGACCGGAGCGCGGAGCAGGAACGGCGGTGGGCATTGGCAGATTATCGCCGGCCAGATCGGTATGCTGGCGTGGTTCACGTATCCGGCTGACGCCATAGAGATCCGCCCATGACCACAAGCACCGATTTCGACACGCGCGCGGCCACCTGGGACGAGGATCCCGTCAAGCACGAACGCGCGGCAGCCGTGGCGGCCGGCATCCGCCAGCGACTCGCGCTGACGGCGGCCACGCGGGTGCTGGACTATGGCTGCGGCACCGGACTGCTGGGCCTGCTGTTGCAGCCGTACGTGGGACCGCTGACGCTGGCTGACAGCTCGGCCGGCATGCTTGCGGTACTGAAGGCAAAGATAGCGGGCGCGGGACTGAGTGACGTGCACGCCGTCACGCTCGATCTGGACAGCGACCCGCTGCCCGCCGAACGCTTTGACCTGATCGTCACGCTGATGACGCTGCACCATATTGCCGACACCGACCGCATCCTGCGCGACTTCCGCTCTCTGCTGCGGGCCGGCGGTCACCTGTGCGTCGCGGACCTGGACGCCGAGGACGGCTCGTTCCACGGACCGGACTTCAACGGTCACAAGGGTTTCGATCGCGAGGCTCTGGCACGACGCGTACGGGACGCCGGTTTCGCGACCGTGGACTTCACGACGGTCTACCGCATGCACAAGCCTACCGATCATGGACAGGTGGAGTTTCCGATTTTCCTGATGACCGCTGGCCGGTAGTCTGGAAACCGGCGACGGGAATGGCCGTCGGCCGCGACGCCGGCGGCCTTGGAGATCGTCATGCTCAGGACTGCCCGCTGTGGAATCGTTGCATGCCTGCTGCTGTGCGCAGCACCCGGCGCGAGCGCACAACCGGAGCTTCCCGCGAAGGTCCAGGCGGCACTCGAGTCGTGGCTGACGCAGCGCACCGCGGAAGAGAAGGTCACGGGCATTGCCGCCTACATCAGTTTCGGCGATCCGGGACCGGCGATCGAGGCCTTCGCCGGCAAGGTCGGCCGCGCACCGAACGACGCGCCGATCGGCCGCGACACGCTGTTCCAGATGGGCAGCTCGTCGAAGTCCTTCGCAGCCGCCGTGGTCCTGAAGCTCGAGGCTGCCGGCAAGCTGTCGCTCGACGACACGATCGGCAAGTGGCTGCCCGAGTATCCGGCCTGGAAGAACGTCGATGTCCGCAGCCTGCTCAACATGACCAGCGGCATCCCCACCTACTCCGAGACCGAGTTCATCTCGCGCGTCTGGACCGAAGAACCCACCCGCGCGCTGAGCGCGGCGGAACTGGTCAGGGCGGCCTACCCGACCGGTACGAACGACCTGCCGGTCCCCACGGGTTACTTCTACTCCAATACGAACTACATCCTCGCGGCGATGATCGCCGAGAAAGCCGCCGGCAGCTCGTATCGGAATCTCGTTCACCAGCTCATCATCGAACCGCTGGGCCTGCACTCCACCTTCTACGAAAGCGGCGCCTATCCGCCGGCGGTGGTGCAACGCCAGGCACACGGCTACTTCGAGAACACGGCGTGTGCCGACTATCAGCCGAAGGACTGTCAGAAGTCCTGGAACCTGCCGTTGGTCGGCCGCGACGTGCGCGAGGACAGCCTGTCCTGGGCCCAGGCCGCCGGTGGTGCGATCGCCGGCGCGCGCGACGTCGATCGCTGGGTGCGGACCATCTTCTCGGGCCGGTTCGTGCCGCCGAAGCAGCAGGCCGAATGGCTGCGGCTGGTATCCACCAGGACGGGCAAGCCCATCGCCGAGGTGTCGGCCGACGATCCGGGTGGTTTCTCCCTCGGCCTCGCGCGTTCGATGCTGCCCGAGGTCGGTGCCCGCTGGTTCTACGAGGGCGAGACGCTGGGCTACCGCACGCTGTACGTCTGGTTTGCGGACGACGACATGGTGATCACGGTCCAGACCAATTCGCAGCCAAACGGCAACACCGACAAGCTGGGCGATGCGGTACTCGCCCTCTATCGAATCGCTAAGGGACAGGCCGGCGGCAAGTAGCGGCCGCGCGGTCAGCCGCCGACCGACTCGCGGCCGCGCCGCACAACGCCGTGCAGTTCGTTGAGAACCAGCGCACCCAGCACGATGGCCCCGCCGGTCAGCGTTGCAACAGACGGCTGCTCGCCGGCGCCGAGCCACGCCCATAGCGGGCCCAGCACCACCTCGAGCAGCGCCAGCAGCGCCACCTCGGCGGCCGACAGGTGCCGTGTGGCCACGACCAGCAGCATGCAGGGTATGCCGAGCTGGAACACGCCCAGCAGCGCAAGCAGTGCGATATCGCGAAGTTCCGCCTGGAAGGGCAGCGCGAAGCGCAGCACTGCAGCGGCGGAGATCACGCCGCCCAGGAACACCGCCGGAATCAGGTCCACGCTCGCGCCGCGCTTCTTCAGCACAACCACGTTGATCGCCGAAGCCAGCGGCACGCCCAGCGCGATCAGCATGCCCAGCGCGCTGCTTGCCGATTCCACGCGGTAGCTGCCCGCGAACATCCAGCCGATGCCGAGCATCGCGGCGAAGATCGCCACCCAGGTGCGTGCGGTGATCGGCGTCTTCAGTACCGCGCGCGCCAGCAGCGCGGTGATCAGCGGCGCGATCGCCATCACGATCAGCGTGTTGGCGGTGGTCGTCAGCGTCAGCGCCAGCATGAAGTTGACGAACATCACCGCCCACATCAGGCCGGACAGCAGGCTGGGCGCGCCTGCACGGCGCAATGCGCCGGCAAAGTCGCGCCGCACGAACGCGAGGAACGCGCCCACCGTCAGCGCGGCGAACACGCTGCGCCAGAACGTGATCTCGAAGCGGCCGGTAGCCTGAAGCTCCGGCGACAGATTGCGCGTGACTACGCCGGCGATGCTCCACATCAGCGGGGCGAGCACCATCAGCGCGACGGCGCGGCGATGCTGCTGGGGGGTGGTCATGATGGGCGAGATTGAAAATGGATTCCCGCTTGCGCGGGAATGACCGGAGTGTGTGGTGTCATTCCCGCGCAAGCGGGAATCCATTTTGACTTATGCGGCCTCACGCTGAGCACGTTTCCTTTCGTGCTCCTTCAGATACCGCTTGCGCAGCCGGATACTCAGCGGCGTGATCTCCACCAGTTCGTCATCCGCGATGAACTCCACCGCGGACTCCAGCGTCAGCTGGATAGGCGGCACCAGGTCGATGTGCTCGTCCTTGCCCGACGCGCGCACGTTGGTGAGCTTCTTCTCGCGCACCGGGTTGACCACCAGGTCGTTGTCGCGCGAGTGGATGCCGATGATCATGCCCTCGTACAGCTTGTCGCCGGGGCTGACGAACATGCGGCCGCGCTCCTGCAGCTTCCACAGCGCATAGGCCACCGCTTCGCCATCGTCCTGGCTGATCAGCACGCCGTTGCGGCGCTCGCCCACTTCGCCGGCGCGCACCGGGCCGTACTCGTCGAACACGTGGCTCATCAGGCCGGTGCCGCGCGTCAGCGTCATGAATTCGCCCTGGAAGCCGATGAGGCCGCGCGCCGGGATGCGGTACTCCAGCCGCACGCGGCCCTTGCCGTCGGGCTGCATGTCCTGCAGGTCACCCTTGCGACGGCCCAGCTCCTCCATGATGCCGCCCTGGTGCGTCTCCTCGATGTCCACCGTCAGCATCTCAAAGGGCTCGAGCTTCTCGCCGTCGACTTCCTTGAACAGCACGCGCGGCCGCGACACCGCCATCTCGTAGCCTTCGCGGCGCATGTTCTCCAGCAGGATAGTCAGGTGCAGTTCGCCACGGCCGGCGACCTCGAACACGGTCTCGTCGTCGGTTTCGCGCATGCGCATCGCGACGTTGGACTTCAGCTCGCGCTGCAGCCGCTCGCGCAGCTGGCGGCTGGTCACGTACTTGCCTTCGCGGCCAGCCAGCGGCGAGGTGTTGACCTGGAAGTTCATCACCAGCGTGGGCTCGTCGACCTTCAGCAGCGGCAGCGCATCCGGCTGGTCGGGCGGGCACAGCGTGCAGCCGATGCCGATGTCCTCGATGCCGTTGATCAGCACGATGTCGCCGGCCAGTGCTTCGTCGGCGATCTGGCGCTCCAGCCCCTGGAAGGTCAGCACCTGGTTGATGCGGCCGCGCGTGGTCGGCGCGTTCTGCGCGCCCTCGGGCCCGTGCATCACCAGCACGTCCTGGCCGGGACGCAGGCGGCCGCGCGTGATGCGGCCGATGCCGATCTTGCCCACGTAGCTCGAATAGTCCAGCGAGCAGATCTGCAGCTGCAGCGGGCCGGTCGGATCATCGTCGCGCACGCGCACGTGCGACAGGATCGCGTCGAACAGCGGCCGCAGGTCGCCGCTGCGCACGTCGGGCGTGGTACCCGCGTAGCCGTTGAGCGCCGACGCATAGATCACCGGGAAGTCGAGCTGCTCCTCGGTGGCGCCCAGCTTGTCGAACAGGTCGAACGTGTGGTTCACCACCCATTCCGGCCGCGCGCCCGGGCGGTCGATCTTGTTGACGACGACGATGGGCTTCAGCCCCTGCGCCAGCGCCTTGCGCGTGACGAAACGCGTCTGCGGCATCGGGCCTTCGACCGCGTCGACCAGCAGCAGCACGCCGTCGACCATCGACAGCACGCGCTCGACCTCGCCGCCGAAGTCCGCGTGGCCCGGCGTGTCCACGATATTGATGTGCGTGCCTTCGTAGTCCACCGCGCAGTTCTTCGCGAGGATCGTGATGCCGCGCTCGCGCTCCAGGTCGTTGGAGTCCATCACCCGCTCGGCCACCTGCTGGTTGGCACGGAAGGTACCGGACTGCTGCAGCAGCTTGTCGACCAGTGTCGTCTTGCCGTGATCGACGTGCGCGATGATCGCGACGTTGCGCAATGCGCGTTTCATGATGTTGCCTTCTCTGTAATCCTGTCGGGGCCAGCGTCGCCGGCCATCAATCGTTCCGGCGCGACCACGCCCCATTCGCTGACGTTGGCCGTGCCCAGCAATCTCTGCTGTGGCGCATACACCCGCACGCGCGCGCCGCGCGGCTGCGCCTCTATCGCCAGCCGCTGACCGAGCCGGAAGCGCTCGCTCAGCGCGTCGTCCAGGTCCACGCGCGGCAGCGATGCCACCAGTGCGTCCACCGGCGCCAGCCGTGCGCGGCGCTGGCGTTCGTCCAGCGCCTCCAGTTCCGGCAGCGTCACGGCGTCGTCCAGCCGCAGCCGCCCCACGCGCGTGCGGCGCAGCGCCGTCAGGTGCGCGCCGCAGCCCAGCGCGCGGCCTATGTCCTCGGCCAGCACACGCACGTACGTGCCCTTGCTGCAGTCCACGTCCAGCACCAGCGTGTCACCGTCGCGCTGCACGTGGCTCAGCGCGTATATCTGCACCTGCCGCGGCGCCCGCTCCACTTCAACGCCGGCGCGCGCCAGTTCGTACAGCGGGCGCCCGTCGCGTTTCAGCGCCGAGTGCATCGGCGGCACCTGCTCGATGGTGCCGGTGAAGCGCGCCAGCACCGCGTCCATCGCCGCGTCGTCGACGGCCACCGGCGCGGTCGCCGTCACCTCGCCTTCGGCGTCGCCGGTCGTCGTCATCACGCCCAGCTTCACCGTCGCGCGGTAGCTCTTGTCGGCTTCCAGCAGGTCGGCCGAGAACTTGGTCGCCTCGCCGAAGGTCAGCGGCAGCAGGCCGGTAGCCAGCGGATCCAGCGTGCCGGTATGGCCCGCCTTCTCGGCATTCAGCAGCCGCCGCGCGCTTTGCAGCGCGCGGTTGGAGGTCATGCCCGCGGGCTTGTCCAGCAGCAGTACGCCGTCGATGCGCGCCCCGCGCGCCCTGCCCACTTCATCCCCCTACGCGCCGCGGTCGCGGTTCGCTTCGGCGATCAGCCGGTCGATCTCGATGCCGTGCTCCACCGACACGTCATGCAGGAACGTGAGCCTCGGGATCGTGTGGATCGCCAGCCTCTTGAACAGCAGCGAATGGAAATAGCCGGCCTTGTCGTCCAGCGCCTTCTGCGCGGCTTCCACCGGCGCGCCGATCACCGAGTAGTAGACCTTCGCATGCGCGTAGTCCGGCGTCACTTCCACGCCGGTCAGCGTGATCAGGCCGGCGCGCTCGGTCGAGACCTCGCGCTGGATCATCTCGGCCACGTCGCGCTGGATCTGGTCCGCGATGCGCAAGCCACGGCCCGGTTTCTTGCTGGGTTTCATGTCGCCGCTTCCGGTGCGCGCGTATCAGGCCCGCGCGACGGCGCAGCCCCGTCAGAGACTGCGCGCCACTTCCTGTACCTCGAAGATCTCGAGCTGGTCGCCTTCCTTGATGTCGTCGTAGCCCTTCAGGCTCAGGCCGCACTCGAAGCCGGCCTTCACTTCCTTGACGTCGTCCTTGAAGCGCTTCAGCGAATCCAGCTCGCCCGTCCAGATCACCACGTTGTCGCGCAGCAGGCGCGCGCTGGCGGTGCGCTTGACCACGCCGTCCAGCACCATGCAACCGGCCACCGCGCCGATCTTCGGCACGCGGAAGATCTGGCGGATCTCCACCATTCCCAGCACGTGCTCGCGCTGCTCCGGCGACAGCAGGCCCGACAGCGCGGCCTTCACGTCGTCGACCGCGTCGTAGATGATGTTGTAGTAGCGGATGTCGATGCCGTTGCCCTCGGCCAGCTTGCGCGCCGACACGTCGGCACGCACGTTGAAACCGATGATCACCGCCTTCGAGGCGAGCGCCAGGTTCACGTCGCTCTCGGTGATGCCGCCCACCTGCGCGTGCACCACCTGCACCTTGACCTCGTCGGTCGAGAGCTTGGTCAGCGCGTGGTTCAGCGCCTCCTGCGAGCCCTGCACGTCGGCCTTGATGATCAGCGGCAGCGTGCGTACCGAGCCGTCACCCATGTTCTCGAACATGTTCTCCAGCTTGGCCGCCTGCTGCTTCGCGAGCTTGGTGTCGCGGAACTTGCCCTGGCGGTACAGCGCGATCTCGCGCGCCTTGCGCTCGTCGCCCAGCACGATCAGTTCGTCGCCGGCGGCGGGCACGTCCGACAGACCCTGGATCTCGACCGGGATCGACGGGCCGGCCGCCTGGATCGGCTTGCCGGTTTCGTCCAGCATCGCGCGCACGCGGCCGAAGCTGGAGCCGGCCAGCACGACGTCGCCGCGCTTCAGCGTGCCGCTTTGCACCAGCACGGTCGCGACCGGGCCACGACCCTTGTCGAGCTGCGATTCGATGACCAGACCCTTCGCCGGGCCGTCCTTCACCGCCTTCAGTTCCAGCACTTCGGCCTGCAGCAGCACGTTCTCGAGCAGATCGTCCACGCCGACGCCGGTCTTGGCCGACACCGGGATGAACGGCGACTCGCCGCCGTAGTCCTCGGGTACGACCCCGTTGGCAACCAGTTCCTGCTTGACGCGGTCGGGGTTGGCCTCGGGCTTGTCGATCTTGTTCAGCGCGACCACCAGCGGCACGCCTGCGGCCTTCGCGTGCGCGATCGCTTCCTTGGTCTGCGGCATCACGCCGTCGTCGGCGGCCACGACCAGGATGACGATGTCCGTCGCCTTGGCGCCGCGCGCGCGCATCGCCGTGAAGGCCTCGTGGCCCGGCGTGTCGAGGAAGGTGATGATGCCGCGCGGCGTTTCGACGTGATAGGCGCCGATGTGCTGCGTGATGCCGCCCGCCTCGCCCGCCGCGACCTTGGCGCGACGGATGTAGTCGAGCAGCGAGGTCTTGCCGTGGTCGACGTGGCCCATGATCGTGACCACCGGCGGACGTGGCTCGAGCTCGGCCTCGTCGCCGACGGCTGCCGTGGCGGCGCTTTCGGCCAGCAGCGCCTCGGGATCGTCGAGCTTCGCGGCGATGGGGTTGTGGCCCAGCTCGCCGACGATGATCATCGCGGTGTCCTGGTCCAGCACCTGGTTGATGGTGACCATCTGACCGAGCTTCATCAGCACCTTGATGACCTCGGCCGCCTTCACCGACATCTTGTGCGCGAGCTCGGCGACGGTGATGGTTTCCGGCACGGAGACGTCGCGCACCGTCGCCTCGGCAGGCATCGCCGCCTGCGCGCCGTCGGACTCGTCGCGCCCGTGCTTGCGATGGCCCTTGGGCCCGCGCCACGCGCCGGTGCCGCCCGAGGCGTCGCCGCGCGTCTTCAGCGTGCGCTTCTTCTGCTGCTCCTCGGACCAGCTCGACGCGAGCTTGCCGCTCTTGACTTCCTTGACGCCGGGCTTCTTGTCGTCCTTCTTCTCGCCCGGCTTCGCATCGGCCTTGGCCGCCGGCTTGTGCAGCGTGCCGGTCGCGGCCGCGGTCGCCGGCTCGGGCGCCTTCGCGACCTTCTTGGGCGCCGACATCATGTTCTTGATCGCGGCGACCTCTTCCTCCACCGCGCGGCGCGCGCGCTGCTGCGCCTCGGCCGCTTCCTTCGCGGCGCGGTCGGCATCGCGCTGCGCCTGCTCGGCGCGCGCCAGTTCCGCGGTCGCCGCCGCCTCGCGCTCACGCGCGACGTCGACGTCCTGCTGTTCCTTCTGCTGTGCCGCGGCCAGGTCGCGCTGCGCGCGCTCGGCCTTCTCGCGCGCCTCGGCCATCTGGCGCGCGGTGAACTCGGCCTGGCGACGCGCCTCTTCCTCGCGCTTGGCGAGTTCGGCCTCGTCGATGACGGGCGCGGCCGGCGTCGCCGGCACCTCGGGTTCCGGCGCGGCGGCTTCGTCGCGCTTGACGAACACGCGCTTCTTGCGCACCTCAACCTGGATGGTGCGCGCCTTGCCCGACGCGTCGGCCTGCTTGATCGAGGTCGTCTGCTTGCGTGTCAGCGTGATCTTCTTCTTCTCGGCAGCCTCGCCCCCGTGGGCCTTGCGCAGCGACTCCAGCAGGCGCGACTTGTCCTCGTCGGACAACGCATCGCCTTCCGTCGACTTGACGACTCCGGCCGCCTTCAGCTGCTCGATCAGCAGCTGCGGCGCGACCTTGAGCTCGCTCGCAAACTGGGCCACGGTGATACTTGGCATAAGCTTTCCTGTTCCTGCGTGTGCTGCCTTGCGTTGACTGGTCCGATCCGGTGCGTCACTGCTCGGCGGATTCGAACCAGTGCGCGCGCGCGGCCATGATCAGCTTCTTCGCGCGTTCATCGTCGATGCCGGTCATCTCGGTCAGCTCGTCGACGGCCAGTTCGCCCAGGTCGTCGCGCGTGCGGATGGAGTTGCCCGCCAGCTTCGCGGCGAGGTCGCTGTCCATGCCGTCCAGATCCACCAGATCCTTGTCGACGTGCTCGAGGTTCTCCTCGCGCTTGATCGCTTCCGTCAGCAGCGCGTTACGCGCGCGGTTGCGCAGCTCCTCGACGGTTTCCTCGTCGAAGGCGTCGATCTCCAGCAGTTCGTTGACCGGCACGTAGGCGATCTCCTCGAGCGTGGAGAAGCCTTCCTGGATCAGGATGTTGGCAATCTCCTCGTCGACGTCCAGCTTCTCCATGAAGGTCTGACGCACGCCGACCTGTTCGCTTTCCTGCTTGGTCGCGGATTCCTCGGCCGTCATGATGTTGATCTGCCAGCCGGTGAGTTCGGAGGCGAGCCGCACGTTCTGCCCGCTGCGGCCGATGGCGATCGCGAGGTTGTCCTCGTCCACCACTACGTCCATCGCGTGCTTGTCCTCGTCGACGACGATGGAGCTGACGTTGGCCGGCGCGAGAGCACCGATGACGAACTGCGCCGGATCATCGGACCACAGCACGATGTCCACGCGCTCGCCAGCCAGTTCATTGGTCACCGCCTGCACGCGCGAGCCGCGCATGCCGACACAGGTGCCGATCGGGTCGATGCGGCGGTCGTTGGTCCACACGGCGATCTTGGCGCGCACGCCGGGATCGCGCGCCGCCGACTTGATGACCAGCAGCCCTTGCTCGATCTCCGGCACTTCGAACTCGAACAGCTTCATCAGGAACTCGGGCGACGTGCGCGACAGGATCACCTGCGGGCCGCGCGCCTGGCGGTCGATCTTCTGCACGAACGCGCGGCAGCGGTCGCCGATGCGCAGGTTCTCCTTCGGGATCATCTCGCTGCGCGGCAAGCGCGCCTCGACCTTGCCGATCTCGATGACCGCGTCGCCCTTGTCCATGCGCTTGATCGCACCGCTGACGATCTGGTCGCCGCGCGCAAGGAAGTCGGACAGCAGTTGTTCGCGCTCGGCGTCGCGGATCTTCTGCAGGATCACCTGCTTGGTGTCCTGCGCGAAGCGTCGACCGCTGGCCACGTCCTGGCGCGGCAGCAGCTCCTCGATATGCTCGTCGACCTCGATGTCGGCGATCTGGTCGCGCGCATCCGACAGGATGACCTGGTGGCCAGGCTCCTGCAGCCCGGCCTCGTCGGGCACGACCTGCCAGCGCCGGTAGGCGTCGTATTCGCCGGTTTCGCGGTCCACGGCGACGCGGATGTCCACGTCGTCCTCGGTGAACAGCTTCTTCGTGGCCATCGCGAGCGCAGCTTCGAGCGCGCCGAAGACGGTTTCCTTCGGCACGTTCTTCTCGCGCGCCAGCGCATCGACCAGCAACAGGATCTCTCGACTCATCGCGCCACGCTCCTCAATCCCTTACCCGCTCCGTCGGCCGGATCCGCGGAAATCCAGTTCCGGAACCAGCCTCGCCTTGTCCACATCGGCCAGCGCAAACTCCACGATCGCGCCCGCCACTGCATCCTTCGCCGTGCGCCGCGCCACGCGGCCCTTCTTCGCGCCGGCCTTGCCGGCACCTGCGGCCGCCTGCACCGCGGCCTCGTCCACCAGTTGCAGCTTCACTCTTTCGGCGCCCGCATCGCCCGCAAGTTCCAGCAGCCTGCCCTGCAGCCGCTTGCGCCCGCCCGCGGCGGCCAGCGGCACATGCAGCTGCACCTGGACCTCGCTGCCGGCGAAGCGCCGATAGTCCTGCGCCCGCTTCAGCGGACGGTCCAGCCCCGGCGAAGACACCTCCAGCCGGTCGTAATCCACGTCTTCCACTGCGAACACGTGCGTCAGCTGGCGGCTGACGCGCTCGCAGTCTTCCAGCCCTACGCCTTCCGCGCCCTCGCCGGCCGGGGTCTTGTCCGGGGCCTTGTCAATCGTCACCCGCAGCAGGCCCCCCGACAGCCGTTCGGCGTCGACGAACTCGTAGCCCAGACCTTCGACGGTCCGTTCCACGGTCTGCGCTGCCGTGCCTGTCAAAGCTGCCATGACTTATCCGTATGCCCAGCCCCGCACCTGCCATAAAGAGCCCGGAAATAAAAAATGGGCTCGAAAGCCCATCCGTTGATTTCAACAGGCCTGCACGGAGAGCGGCGCATCGCTGCTGCGCCCGCCGGATCAGCAACCCGGCGTATCTCCGTACAGCCGACGCCCAAACCATCGATACCCGATGCCCGCGCACTATCGGCAACCGTGCATTATATAGGCGCTATGCGCGCCGCAACAAGCCACAAACGAGGGCGGGCTCCCGCCCCTGCTCAGAACCCGCGCTGAACCTTGCCCCGCTTGAAGCGCGCCGGCCGGCCGTTATTGGGCAGGCCGTGGCCCGCAGCGATGTAATTGACGCTGCTGGTCATCGGATCGGGCTGGCGCGGCGGCCGGTTGCCCTGCGGCTTGCCGGGTGGCTTGCCCTTGCCGCGGCCGCCGGGCTGGCCGCCGCCACCGCCACCACTGCGCTGCGGATTGCCGCCGTAGCCCTGCGACTGCCCGTAGCCGCTGATCGGCGTATAGCTCTGGCCTTGGACCCCGCCGTAGCCGGCGCCGGGCTGGCCGAACCCGGGCATGCCACCCTGTCCGCGCCCGCGCTGCCCGCCCTTGCCGCGCGACTTGCCGGCACGCGGGGGGTTGGGACTGCGGCTGCGCACCTCGTCGATCGCCATGCCCAGGTCGTGGACCCAGGCCTGCACCCACTCGGGCGCCAGCTCGTAGAAACGGCCGCGCGACAGCGTGCGCGGCAGCTGGATCGCGCCGTAGCGGATGCGGATCAGCCGACTGACCGTCAGGCCCACCGCCTCGAACAGGCGGCGCACCTCGCGATTGCGCCCTTCGGACAGCGCCACGCGGTACCAGTGGTTCACGCCCTGCCCACCCGCGTCTTCCAGCTTGCCGAAGCGCCCCGGCCCATCATCGAGCTGCACGCCGTCCAGCAGTCGCTGGCGCTGTTCGTCCGTGAGCTGCCCCAGCACGCGCACCGCATATTCGCGCTCCACTTCGTAGCGCGGGTGCATCAGCCGGTTTGCAAGCTCGCCGGACGTGGTGAACAGGATCAGGCCCTCGGAATTCAGGTCGAGGCGGCCGACGGCCACCCAGCGGCCACCAGAGACCTTCGGCAGCTTCTCGAACACCGTCGGGCGCTCACCCGGATCGTCCTGCGTGACGATCTCGCCGGACGGCTTGTGATACAGCAGCACGCGCGGCGTACGGCCGCCCGGCGCACGCCGCTGCAACGGCTTGCCGTTGATGCGCACCTGGTCGGTGGGCATCACACGCTGGCCGGTGTGGGCCGGCTGGCCGTTGACGGACACACGGCCGGCGATGATCAGCTCTTCCATGTCGCGCCGCGAGCCGATGCCGGCATCGGCCAGCACCTTGTGCAGCTTCTCCGACTGCGCATTGAGCGCCTGCTTGGCCGCGCGGCGGCCGCGTTCCAGCAGTTCGCGCGGCAGCGCCGCATCGGGCATCGCCGCGGGATTCAGGTCGTCACCTTCGCCGGCCAGCGGCACGCTGGGCATGTCGGGGCGCGTATCGGCCGGCTGCGCTGCGCCTTCGCGCGGCGGCTGGGCCGCACCGGCGGCCTGCGCATCGCGCGGGCCTTCGCCGCGATCGCGCGGGCCTTCGCGATCGCGCGCACCTTCGCTGCGACCGCCGCGCCCGCGCCGGCGGCGACCGTGCGGTCCGCGCTGGCGCGGCGCGGCGCCCGGCCCGGCACCATTGCCATTGCCTTCGCCATCGACGTCAGTATCGGCATTGGCGACCGCAACGTTGCCGTTGGCATCGTCCGGCAGCGCATGCACGTCGTCGTCAGCGTGCTCGGGGCCGTTGTCCAGCGGTTCGCCGGGTTCGTGGGTTTGGTCGGCGGGGTGTTGGCTCATCGCAGTCTCAGGCGGGGGTCGTGGCCGAGTCGGAGGATGTGGGTTCGGCATCAGCAGAGAGCTCGGCGTCCGCTGTTGCAGGCTCCGGCGCGTCGGCGGCATCGGGCTCGATCATCGAGTCCGACGCGTCAGCGGCCAGTAATGGCGCCGATGCCGCGCTGCGCGCGGCATCGGCGAACTGCAGTTCGAATTCGGGGGCCGCGCCGGGCGCATCGGCCAGCGGCGGCAGCTCTTCCAGCGAGCGCAGGCCCAGGTCGTCGAGGAAGCTGCGCGTAGTGGCGAACAGCGCGGGACGGCCCGGCGCCTCGCGATGGCCGATGACCTCGATCCATCCGCGCTCTTCCAGCACCTTGATAACCGTTGCCGCCACCGTCACGCCGCGAATCTCCTCGATGTCGCCGCGCGTCACCGGCTGGCGGTACGCGATGATCGCCAGCGTCTCCATGACGGCGCGCGAATAGCGCGGCGTCTTCTCGGGATTCAGCCGGTCCAGGTAGGGGCGCATCTTCGCGGCGCTCTGGAAACGCCAGCCCGAAGCCAGCGCCATCAGCTCGATACCGCGGCCGGCCCAGTCGCTGCGCAGCTCATCGAGCAGCACGCGCAGCGTGTCCGCGTTGATCTCGTCGTCGAACATGCGCCGCATCTCGCCGACGGACAGCGGTTGCTCGGCGGTCAGCAGGGCCGCCTCCAGAACGATCTTCGCCTCAGCAGTGTTCATCATCTCCAGCTTGGAGAGAAAAGGATCAAGAACAGCTCACGCTGTGTACGGCCGCATCGCGCTGCGACGAATCGCGCCGTCAGCGAAGGGCAGGCCGGTGACCAAATCCAGGAGCGAGGTCCGATGGCCGCAAACGCGCAGGCGTTGTTCTTGCAGGAGCCTGACTGGCGCGGGAACCGGACGATACGGCTGTTGGCAGGGCCGGGGGACGCCGCAGTGAGGCTGCGGTTCCGCAAACGGCACGAACGAACAAGGCCGTGATATTGAAGATTAGTCTATCACAGCACCTCGGCGCGACAAGCATGCAGCGCGCCGTCCGTCCGACGGATGCTGCAGCAAGCGCCGGCGTGCTATTCCACGCCTTCGACGATGCGTACCTCGCGTTCCACCAGCCCGCGCATCTGGTCCAGCGCCTGCTGATAGGCCGCGCTCTCGTAGACGGACCGCGCCTGCTCGACGCTGTCGAACTCGACCAGCACGCAGCGCTGGTTGTCCCCGCCTTCGTAGGTCGCCGCCGCAGCTCCGCGCGCGAGAAAGCGCCCGCCGCCGGCCTGCAGCAACGGCCCCGCCAGCTTCGCGTAGCGTGCCAGTGCGTCGCCGTCGGCGACGTTGCGATAGCAGGCGATCCAGTAGGCCTTGGGCATCGGCGTTCCTCCAGATCGGCGGCGCGATCGCGCTGCCGGAGAGTGCAATTGTGCACGAGCGTGCGCGGCCGACCGCCGCGCCGGCATCAGCGCAGTTCCCTGCGCACCACCAGCTTCAGACCCGACCACACGTCCGACACCGCGCATACCTTGACGTCCACCCAGCCCAGCGGCAGCGCGAGCTCGCGGATGACGTCCTCGGTGACGGTCGTCGGCACCTTCGAGGCTTTCTTGGGCCACGAAATCCACAGTACGGCGTCCGGCCGCAGCTTCGCGCGCAGCGACCGGAGATGCTGTTGCAGATCCTCGCGGCGCGTGACGAAGACGTGCGCGACATCGACGCGCGGTCCCGGTTTGGTGTCGAAAGCCACGTCATCCGGCAGCGGCGCCAGCAGCATCCCGTAGTCATCCGGCGCATTGATCGCCAGCAGGCGCATGGCCGGCGTGATACCCAGCTTGCGCGCCAGCGGCGTGCCGGAATAACCGGCGGCAGGAGGCGACGGCATCAGCGAACCATGACCAGTGCCGGACGACGCCTCATAGCGCGCGCCGTGTCCACTGCGCACGCGTCAGCCGATACAGGCAGTGCGGACGCAGCCGATGCCCTTCGGGAACGGCCGGATGCTCGAAGTCCTGCCGCGCATCCGACATGCCGATGCGTTCCATCACTGCCCGCGAGCGCAGATTGGTCAGCGCCGTGAACGACACGATCTCTTCCAGTCCGAGCTGGTCGAATCCGAGGCGCAGTGCTCCGCGTGCCGCCTCGCTGGCGAATCCCCTGCCCCAGTGATCGCGCGCCAGCCGCCAGCCGACCTCCACGCACGGCGAAAAGGGCAGCGCGCGGCGCGGCACGTTGAGCCCCACGAAGCCGATGAACTCGCCACTGTCGCGCCGTTCCACGGCCCAGTTGCTCCATCCGCGTTCGTCGAACTGCGCTTCCCAGGCGTCGATCGCACCATCGCTGCTCGCGCGCGTCTGCAACGCGGGAAAGAATTCCATGACGATCGGGTCCGCGTTCATCGCGGCAAACAGAGCCCGATCGACGTCGCGCCAGCGCCGCAGCCGCAGGCGCGGCGTGTCGAACTCGATGGCCGGGTTCACGCGGGGAAAGTCTTGGGCCTCCACTTGATTCAGGATCGACGATATCCAAGGCGTGTCGCTCAGCGCACGTCGGCCACCACGGCCTGCCCTTGCTGGCGCACGAGTTCGATCTCCAGCGTTGCATGTGCCGGCTTGTCGACGATGTGAGTCTGCGGAGTCTGAACGAACCGGGCGGAGTATGTCGTGCTGTGACTGGATATCGTCGTACCGCTTGCGTCGTTGCACCAGACGATCAGCGCACCGACCTTGTCGACCTGCACCCGGTACGGCCCGACGCACTCACGCGACTTCGACGGAAACGGATGGCGGATCGTGGTGGCGGCTCCCTCGGCGGCGCCAAGGCGCGATGCGCCCGCCTTGATGTCGTAGGCGAGCCGAGTCGCAGGATCGGTCAGATCGCAGCCGACCAGACCGACCGCACAAACCAGCGGCAGCGTGAACCGTGCGCTCATGCACGATAACCGCATAGACTCACTGCCCGGCAGGCGGCTGCCACAGTTCGACCTTGTTGTCTTCGGGATCCATGACCCAGCCGAATTTGCCGTACTCCGAATCGTCGGTCTTCTCCAGCACGTTGCAGCCTTCCTCGCGCAGCACCTTCAGCAGCGACGCGAGATCCGCAACGCGGTAGTTCACCATGAAGGGCGCGCTGCTGGGCGCGAAGTAGTCGCCTTCGCCGCCGCTCACTGACCAGACAGTCGTGCCGCCCGCGGGCTTGCCCGCTTCGTCCGTCCACGTGAAGGCAGCGCCGCCCCACTCCTGCACGTCGATGCCCAGGTGCCGGCGATACCAGTCGCGCAGCGCGACCGGATCCTTCGCCTTGAAGAAGATGCCGCCTATGCCCGTCACTCGCTTCATTGGCCCTCCTGCCGCAAAGTCAGTTGAACAACCTCCAGTCCGCCACCGGGTACGAGGCGAGACACGTTATCGATTGTTCCTGCCTGCAAGCTGCAGGCGGACCACGGGCCGCGTCGGCCGGCGGCGCGCGACTTCGCTGAAGCCCGCCGCGTCGTACATGGCCTTCGCACCGAACCACATCGAGTCGTCGGCCACGCGCCCGGCCTTGTCCACCGGATACGCCTCCAGCAGCCGCACGCCGCGGCGTGACGCATAACGGACGGCGCCGGCGAGCAGCCCTTTCGCCACGCCCTGCCCGCGGTACTCCGACGGCACGACGAAACAGATGATCGACCACACAGGCCGCTCGTCCACCGGCTTCATCACCACCGAACGCTGCAGCCGGGCGAAGTCCTCTCTTGGCCCCAGCGATATCCAGCCCACCGGTGTCCTGCCGGCATAGCCGATCAACCCCGGCGGCGGATCGTGGTCCACCAACGCGCGCAGTTCAGCACGGCTGCGCGACGCTGACGACTCACCCGGTTTCAGATCGGTGCGCCTGCCGCTGCGCCGGTAGTACATGCACCAGCAGTGGCGCGCGACCGAGCAACCCTTCGCGTTGAAAAGAGCCTCGAGGTCCGGCCAGCGTGCCGGCGTCAGCGGGCGTACGACGATGGTCATGGCGCGTTGCTCAATGCTCCGGACGGAACGGGGCGTTACCCGCGCGGAACACGTTGAAGGCATGCAGTTCGGACGCGAAGGTTCCGTGCACCATCACCGGATCCCTGTTCATCTTGGTCGCACGGAGCACATTATGCGTGGCGCCCGCATGACCTTTCCACATGGTCAACAATAAGGACGACCTCACGGACTCGCGGTCGCCGAGTCGTTTGCATGACCCGGATCAACACCCTCCTACCCGCCCGCCACTAGGTTGCGCCGGGGACCAGCGCACGAGGTGAACGTGCCGGTCGCTACCGCCAAAAAAAGCAAGGAGGAGACATGAACTGGTCGCAAGTTTACGACCCGTTGAACAACGCGACGCTGTCCACCATCGTGGCTGCGCTGCCGATCGTCGTACTCCTCGGCAGCCTCGCGTTCTTTCACATCAAGGCGCACTGGGCCGCGATCTACGGCCTCATCGTCGCGCTCGCAGTCGCCGTCTTCGTATACGGCATGCCCGCGGAGATGGCCGGGAAGACCGCCATGTGGGGCGCGCTGTTCGGCCTGCTGCCGATCGGCTGGATCGTGCTCAACGTGATCTTCCTGTACCGCCTCACTTCCGAGGCCGGCCTGTTCGAGGTGATGCAGAAGAGCATCACCGGCATCACCGACGACCGGCGGTTGCAGGTCCTGCTCGTGGCGTTCTGCTTCGGCGCGTTCTTCGAGGGCGCCGCGGGGTTCGGCACGCCGGTGGCGGTGACGGCGGCGATCCTGATGGGACTCGGCTTCAAGCCGCTGTCGGCGGCGGGGCTTTCGCTCATCGCCAACACGGCGCCCGTTGCGTTCGGCGCGCTCGGCACGCCGATCGTGGTGCTGGCGGCAGTCACCGGGCTCGACCTCATGGACCTGAGCTCGATGGTCGGGCGGCAGCTTCCTTTCTTCTCGCTGCTCGTGCCGTTCTGGCTCATCTGGGCGTTCGTGGGCTTCCGTCGCATGATGGAAGTCTGGCCCGCGATCCTGGTCGCCGGCGTGAGCTTCGCCGTCCCGCAATACCTCGTGTCGAACTTCCACGGACCATGGCTGGTCGACGTGGTGGCGGCGATCGCGTCGATGGGGTGCCTCGCCCTGTTCCTGCGCATCTGGCACCCGAAGACGGTGTGGATCAGCACCACGCGCGAAGGCACCGGCGTGACGCGCGAAGAAGCGGCACGCACTGCCGTCCGCCACGGCTATTCGCGCGCGCAGATCCGCAAGGCGTGGACGCCGTGGGTCATCCTGAGCGTGCTCGTATTCATCTGGGGACTGCCGCAGGCGAAGAACTTCTTCAACGCGATCTCGGCGCCGAAATTCCCGATCGAGGGCCTGCACAACATGGTGATGCGGGTGCCGCCGGTGGTGCCGAAACCCACTCCCGAAGCCGCGGTGTTCACGCTGAACTGGATCTCCGCGACGGGCACCGGCATCCTCATCGCCGCGATCATCGCCGGCCTCGTCATGGGCGTGTCGCTCGGCAAGATGGTGAAGACCTACGGTCAGACGCTCAAGGTGGTGCGCTTCTCCCTGCTGACCATCGCCGCGATGCTGGCGCTGGGTTTCGTCACCAAGCAGTCGGGAACCGATGCCACGCTTGGGCTGGCATTCGCCAAGACCGGATGGCTGTATCCGTTCTTCAGCGCGATGCTGGGCTGGCTCGGCGTGGCGCTCACGGGCTCCGACACGTCTTCGAACGTGCTGTTCGGGGGCTTGCAGAGGATCACAGCCGAGCAGCTCGGGCTGTCACCGGTGCTCACCGCCGCCGCCAACAGCTCGGGCGGCGTCATGGGCAAGATGATCGATGCCCAGAGCATCGTCGTCGCATCCACCGCCACCCAGTGGTACGGGCACGAAGGGGAAATACTGCGCTACGTGTTCTTTCACAGCGTCGCCCTGGCATCTCTGATGGGGCTGCTCATCATGGCGCAGGCCTACTGGTGGCCGTTCACGTTGCTTGTTATCGGCAACTGAGCATCGGGAACTGACGCGGAGCCGCGCGTGGGACTCGTCGATCGCCATGGCGGTGCGGCCGGCCTGCGCGCGCCGTACGACGCGCTGCATCGCGAGCTCGAGGCGTTCATCCCGCGCAGCCGCCTCGTCACCGACCCGCTGCGGCTGCTGACCTGGGGCACCGACGCCAGCTTCTATCGCCTGGTACCGCAGATCGTGGTCGTGGTGGAAAGCGAGCAGGAGGTGGTGCGCCTGCTCGGTGTGTGCGCGCGCCTGGGAACGCCCGTGACGTTTCGCGCCGCGGGCACGAGCCTGTCCGGCCAGGCGATCACCGATTCCGTGCTGGTATTGCTCGGCGAACGCTGGCGCGGCTGCGACATCAGCCCCGGCGGAGATACGGTGACGCTGCAACCCGGCGTGATCGGCGCCGAAGCCAATCGCCGCCTGGCGCCGCTCGGACGCAAGCTCGGACCGGATCCGGCGTCGATCGACACCGCCATGATCGGCGGCATCGCCGCCAACAACGCAAGCGGCATGTGCTGCGGCACGGCGCAGAACACTTATCACACGCTGCTCGGCGTGCGCGTGGTACTCGCCGACGGCACGGTGGTCGACACGCGCGACCCGGAAAGCCGCGCCGCATTTAGCGAACGCAGCGCCGAGCTCGCGCGCAGCCTCGAGGCGCTGGTGCGCGACGCTCGCGGCAACCAGGCGCTCGCTGCGCGCATCCGCCACAAGTTCCGGATGAAGAACACGACGGGGTACAGCCTCAATGCCCTCGTCGACTTCGCCGATCCCGCGGACGTACTCGCCCATCTCATGATCGGCTCCGAGGGCACGCTCGGCTTCATCAGCGAGATCACGTACCGCACGGTGCCCGAGTACGCCGACAAGGCGAGCGCGCTCATCCTGTTCGACGCGCTTGAGGCCGCGTGCGAAGCGGTCACCATCCTGTCGACGACGCCGGTGGCGGCGGTGGAGCTTGCCGACCGCGCCGCGCTGCGCTCGGTCGAGGGCAAGCCGGGACTACCGGAATCGCTGCGCTCCGTAGCGGCCGGCGGTGCGGCGCTGCTGGTGGAGACGCGTGCGCCGGACGCAGCCACGCTGGCGGCGCAGATCCGCGCGATCGAAGCCGCGCTCGCGGGCGTGCGCACGTTCGAGCCGGTGCGCTTCTCGACCGACCCCGCCGAATGCGCGCGATTCTGGAACGTGCGCAAAGGCATGTTCCCTTCCGTCGGCGCGATGCGCAAGGTCGGCACCACCGTCATCATCGAGGACGTCGCGTTCCCCGTGGACCGGCTCGCCGCGGCCACGCTCGACCTGCAGGCGCTGCTGCACGAGTACGGCTATCCCGACGCGATCATCTTCGGGCACGCGCTCGCGGGCAACCTGCACTTCGTGTTCACCCAGGACTTCAACGCGCCGGCCGAGGTCGAACGCTACCGCCGTTTCATGGACGCGCTGTGCGCGATGGTCGTGCAACGCTACGATGGCGCGCTCAAGGCCGAGCACGGGACCGGGCGCAACATCGCGCCCTTCGTCGAGCTCGAATGGGGCGCCGAAGCGTACGCGCTGATGCGGCGGATCAAGACGCTGTTCGACCCGCACGGACTTCTGAATCCCGGCGTCGTCATCAACGATGATCCGCACGCGCACGTCACCCACCTGAAACCGCTGCCGCAGGCCGATGCGCTGGTCGACGCCTGCATCGAATGCGGCTTCTGCGAGCCCAAGTGCCCTTCCAAGGGACTGACGCTGTCGCCGCGGCAGCGCATCGTCGGCTGGCGCGAGATCGCGCATCTGACGCGCATCGCCGACGGATCGACTGCCGACCCATCGACGACCTCGACGCCCGCAGCGAGCGTCGCGGACATGAGGCGCCTGTACGACTATCACGGCATCGACACCTGCGCCGCGTGCGGTCTGTGCGCCACCGCGTGCCCGGTCGGCATCGAGACGGGCCTTCTCATCAAGTCGCTGCGCGGGCGCCGCGCCTCGCCTTTGGCAAAGCGCGTGGCCGGCACGCTCGCCGATCATTACGGCACTGTCACCATGGGCGTCGGCGCAGGACTTGCCTGCGCCGACGCGATTCACGGCGCGGTCGGCACCGATGCCATGCGCGGCTCGCTAGACGCGCTGCGCCGCTGGTCCGGCGGCCGCTTGCCGAAATGGTCGCCTGCTATGCCGCGGCGTGCTCCCGCGGTGCGTGAGCGCGGAGCGGCAGTAGAAGCGGCAGCGGTGGACGCGCCCAAGGTCGTCTATTTTCCGAGCTGTGCCACGCGCACCATGGGCACGCAGCGCGGCGACGATGCAGAGTCGCTGCCGCGCGCGGCGGAGCGGCTGTTCCGCAAGGCGGGATTCGACGTGATCATTCCCGACGGCCTGCGCGAGCTGTGCTGCGGCCAGCCGTTCGAGAGCAAGGGCTTTGCCGAAGTCGCCGACGCCAAGTCTGCGGAGCTCGAGGCGGCGCTGAGGGCTGCAAGCGATGACGGGCGCCATCCGATCGTCTTCGACACGAGCCCGTGCGCGTACCGGATGAAGCGCTACGTGGGCAGCAGGCTCACGGTGCTGGACAGCATCGAGTTCATCCACGACACGGTGCTGCCGCGGGTGACGCTGGCGCGCGTGCAGGAGCCCGTCGCGGTGCATCCCGTATGCAGCGTGCGCAAGATGGGGACGGTGGGCAAGCTCGACGCCATCGCCCGCGCGTGCAGTGCCGAAGTGGTGACCGCGCACGGCGTGCTGTGCTGCGGATTCGCCGGGGATAAAGGATTCGACACCCCCGAGCTCAACGAGTACGCGCTGCGCCGCCTCAAGGAAGACATGCCGGCAGCGTGCCACCGCGGGTACTCGACCAGCCGCACGTGCGAGATAGGCCTGTCGGAGCGCGCCGGGTTCCCGTACCGCTCGATCATCGACCTCGTCGACGGGTGCGCGCAGGCCAGGACCTGACGCATACGCGGCGTCAAAGCCGTTCGCGGTCGCCGCTTGCGTCGGCTGCGATCAGTCCAGCGCCCAATCCGCCCGCGCCGGCCGCTGCCCCGCCACCGCCGCCGCCCCCACCGCCGCGCCCCTCACCTCGCCCACCGCCTTCACCTTCGCCGCGGCCGGCGCGCACGCCCCTGCCGGGTCCGGACGCGGGCAGCGCGGTGCCCGGCGGGATGGGCTCCAGCCCCAGTTGCATGCGCAGGTCGAGGCGCAGCGATTCGATCAGCGGCTGGTAGTCCACCGGCTCGCCGCGCTTCAGGCCGTTCACACAGCGCACCGCGAGTTCGACCTGGCCCAGCGAGCCGAAAAGCACGACGTCGGCCAACGCCTCCTCGATCTGCGACACGCTCTCGTGCGTCGCCGGCGTGAACGATCCTGCCAGCGAGCGATACGCCGCCACCAGCGACTTCAGGCGCTCGGTCTCCTGACGGTTCTCGCGCTGTCGGCGCTGCTGCACGCGCTGCATGACGAACACGCGCACGGCCAGCAGCACCACCGCGACGACCAGCGACGCGATCAGCGTCAACGGCAGCGGCCCCAGATCAGTCAGTCGCATATGCGTATCGAGGAAACGAAGGCCGCGGCCGTGCCGGCCGCTTCAGGGCGCCGATCTTGCGCCCGCCGGTTGAAGACTGTCCAGCCTGCCGGCCATCGCAGCCCGCTAGAAGCGGGCGCCCTTCTCGCGCAGCAGCTCGCGCAGCACGGAACGGTGACAATGGTCCTCGTCCTCGCAGTAGCAGCCGACGGAGAAATTTGCTGCATGCGACAGTGTCGCCAGCAGCTGCAGCGCGTGCGACGCATCCGGCCCGGCCATCTCCGCGCGGTACTTACGCTTGAACGCCGCCCACTGGGCGGGCGTTTCCGCCGCGTGCCCGAGCTTCATCGTCTCGATGCTGGGCGCGAGCGTCGGAAACCACACGTCGTACCAGTCGCGCGACGCGAATTCCGCCTTCGGTACGCCGCGCGGCGGCCGCCGAACCGTGCCTATGCGCGGGCCTTCGTCGCGCGACCGGGCTGTGCCCAGGCGAACCACGCGAACTGCCATCCGACCTCCTGCACCGTTGATCCTTCAGCTTCGAACACGAAGCACCTCGCAGATAGTCTGGTTCGGCCCCGACGACAGGCGTGCCCCTTCACAAGCGGACGCCTCGCGCCGACGCCTCGATGAGCCTCGCCAGCCGTGCCTGCCGCGTCTCCGGCCGCTTGGCACTGGTCACGTACCACGCGAGACGATGGCGGTAGTTCGGCGCCTGCGCCTCGAAGAAGGTCCAGGCTTTCCGGTTCTTGCGGAACTGCGCCTGCTGCGCCGGCTCCAGCTCCGTCCGCTTCACCTGCTCGTACGCGTAGATGCGCGACTTCGCGTCGTTCCTGCAGGCAAAGGCATCGAGCCCGGCCTGCGTCATGCGCCCCTGCTCCTGCAGAAGGCGCACCTTCTGCACGTTGATCGCGCTCCAGACCGACGTCGACCGCCGTGGCGTAAAGCGGATCTTGTAAGAACGCTCGTCGATGCGCGTGCGCACCCCGTCGATCCAGCCAAAGCACAGCGCCTCGTCCACCGACTCTTCCCACGTGATGCTGCGCAGGCCGCTGTCCCGCTTGTAGAAGCCGACAACCAGCTCGGAAGCCGTCGCTGCATGCCGGCGCAGCCATGCGCGGAACCTGGCCGGCGTCTCGAAGAAGACCGGATGCGATGACATTCCGGTAATTTACTTCGGACAGTTGCACACCGGCTGGAAGTCCCGATCGGCCATCGACTTCGCGAAGGCGATCTCCGCATCGCGCACCTGTGCCACCGTATCCGCCGGCGAAAGCGCGGGCGGTGGCGTAGCGCAGCCGGCACAAAGCGCCACCGCGAGCCCGGAGAGACACAGCCAGATTCGATTCGTCTTCAGCATGAATGCAAGTCCGCTCGTTCAGGCACGCCAAAGAACATACACGACGTACCCATAGTTATCGAATCGCAGGCACTCATCGCTCCACTACCGCAATTTCGGCAAAGTCCTCGGTTTCCGACGGAGGCTCGACCGCGGCGAAAACGTTGCGCAGGCCGTCCTCGCCCACGATCTCGTCAGGCGGACGCGCTGCATTTCGAGCCAGACACACGTCGAGCGGAGTTCGAAACCAGACGGCGACCGCAGGGACCGAATGCCGGCGGGCTTCCGCCAGAATGGGTGCGCGCTCCGAGCGCTTCACGAGGATCGCATCGAAGATGACGCAGCGGAGCTCCCGTATCTTCTGCTCCCGGGCCCAGGTGCTCTTGCCGGAACCCTGGGCCCCGACCAGCACGTAGAGAACGCCGCAGCCCTGCATTTCGGCAAGCGCGCCCGGAAGAGCAGCGAAGCACTGCTCCCACGCCCAGGCATTGCGCTCCGGCGTAGTGACGCGTCCGGCGGGCGTTTGCAGGAAGTGATCGGGGTTGATGTGCATGACTGGCCTGGTTCGGCCAACGAGCCACCGAAGCGGTTATGCAACACGCTTGCAGACGGCTTCAATGCGATAGCCCTCCGGATCCATGACAAACGCTGCGTAGTAGCCCGGACCGTAGTGCTCGCGCAACCCCGGCGCTCCGTTGTCCCTGCCGCCCGCCGCCACGGCGGCCGCGTGGAACGCCGCGACAGCCTCGCGCGTTTCGGCAGCGAAGGCGATGTGAAAGCCGGGAAGGTCCGGCGTTCCCGTCCGTGGGACCTGCTTCAGCGCAAGCTCATCGCCACCGCCGGGCAGGCCGTAGCCAACGGCTTGCCCTTCCTCGCCGGGACGCAGGTCGCTCCAGACGCGAACGTATCCGAGCGGCGCCAGCACACGGTCATAGAAGGCTGCCGCCGACTCGATGTCGAGGACGCCGATGGAGATGTGGTGAAGCATGTCGGGATGATCTGGATTAGCTGGATGGCATCATCACCGGCCCTTCGACCGTGTTCAGACTCGAAGGGACCCGCGGAAGCCTCTGGCGGCGTAGTACGACTGTGCGCCGTTGTGATACACGAACACCTTGCCATAGCGGCGATCACAGAACAGAGCTCCACCGAGCTGTCGAATGTCAGATGGGGTTCTGATCCAGCTTGAGGTCTTCGTATCGAAGTCACCGAGCTTCTGGAGATCTCGGTACTGTTCCTCCGTCAACAGCTCAATGCCCATCGCGCCTGCCAGTTCGACGGCGCTGTTCTCCGGCTTGTGCTCCTTGCGAGATTCACGCGCTTCGCGGTCGTAGCAGAGACTCCTGCGGCCCGTGGGACTCTCTGCGGAGCAATCACAGAAGGTGTACCGGCCTGCTTCCTTGTCCTGGCCGACGACGTCCGGTTCGCCACCCGTCGACTCCATTTCGCACAGCGACCTCAGTGCTGGGAGATTGCCTTCGAGTCTGGCGCGTACATCCGGCCATGCGATTCCCCGATGACGGTGCATGTTCTTCTCGAAGCGAACCTTCAATGCGTGCAGCAGATCTTCCCGTTCATTCGCCTTCATAGTGTCCACCGCTGGTTGCAGTTCGGCGAGCGCAACGCACTTCGACCGCTGCGCGGCGTCCCAGTCGTTCGAGCAAACATGAACAGGCTCACCTACAGTCGGTCAGTGACGAGAACCCGGCCCTTTGCTCCAACGGCGGTCTTGCCGTTCTGGCCTCGTATACGGCCCCGCAACTCGACGATGTCGCCTTGCAGTTTCTCGTTAGGCGTGACCTTCACGACGAGCCATTCCAGAGAGATCGTCTCGTCGGCGTAGATTGGTCGGCGGAACCGTACCCAGAACTCGAGTCCCAGCATCGCTCCTTTCTTTGAAAAGTGAGATGCGGTCAGTGCCAGCAGCAGAGCGGTAGTGTGCGGCCCACTGGCGGTGGGCCGCCCGAACCGCGTGCTTGCAGCAAAGTCGGGATCATGATGTATCGGGTTGTTGTCGCCCGCAGCGTCGGCAAACGCGACCACCATTGACGGCGTGAGTGATACATCGGAAGAAAAACGCTCTCGTGGGTAGGCTTTCATGGTTGTCTCCTCGCGGTGACCACACAACGGCACTTCAAGTTCGAGGTGAGGAGCCGTGTTCGGCAAGGACCTGAAGCACATGCCGCGCTCGCTCCGCTGGAGGCAGGCAAGGCAGTTCGTGCAGCTGATAGCCCCACCGCGCGTAAAGCGAGACGATGCTCTCGTGGACAGCAAAGCAGTGTCGCACGGAGTGATCGCGCTCGCCATCCTGTCTGTAGATGTCGGGCCAAGGCGGCAAGACAAAGACGGATCGATGGAAGTGAAGGTCACCTGTCAGAGCCGCGAGTTCAGAAGGCGGCATCGGTGCAGCTTCGTGAAGCATTCCAAGAGCCTCCAAGGGACTTCGATCGAAGAAGGTCCAGGCCTTGCCCTCGGGCGTTTGGTTGTACTTGGCCATGTCGCGCCGAAGGATCTCGCTGGCGAAGACAACGGGTTCAGGCCTGGGCGGCAGGCCTGCGGCCAAGCGTTCGCGAATGATTGCCCTGGCGGATTCGTCAACGACAGCGTAGCCAAGTAAAGCGAGTTCACGAAGCACCGTTGTCTTTCCGACTCCGGGACCACCGGTGAGAATCACGCGCGGCATGGACCCAAGTATGAAGCCGCGAAGCAAAGCGTGCCAGAGATGGACGGTTGCTGCTGGCGGTTCGTCCGACGATGAGGCGCCGGCCGCCTACGACGCTCGCGCGCTGGCTCGGCGAGACAGTACTGCGGTCTGCTTGTCGGGTTCGAAGCCGAGGCTTAGATAGAGATCCCTCGCCACTGGGTTGTCCGGTCTGAAGCAGAGCTTGATGCGCATTGCGCCGGCCTTGGCGAGAAGGTCGACACCGGTGGTGAGTAGGTGGCGGGCGAGTCCTCGTCGCTGGTGATCGTCTTCAGTGCGCATGGGTTCGACGAGGCCCGTGGCGGTTTCCGGATCAAACCAGAACAACCCGTACGCTGCGACTCCTTCGCGACTGTCGAGTATGAGAAGGTCGAGGTCAGGGCGGTACAGCGAAGTTTGACGAAGGCGCATCTCGA
>Ga0307505_10000727_pt1 | contig 33026 bp, 28 predicted proteins | sample 23_S_MG_FD_202183 | JGI IMG/M metagenome (GOLD analysis project Ga0307505, IMG submission 202183) | Soil microbial communities from Populus trichocarpa stands in riparian zone in the Pacific Northwest, United States - 23_S | ecosystem: Environmental > Terrestrial > Soil > Riparian zone > Trees... | reverse complement strand
GGCCTCGCCCCCTCTCCCGACCCTCTCCCCTGAAGGGGAGAGGGCTATAACGCTCGCCGCCGTCGCCGGCGCGCACGGCGTGGCGGGTGAAGTCCGCCTGAAGCTGTTCGGCGAGGGGTATGCCGGGTTCGCGGCTCATCGCCGCTTCAACGATGGCGCGTTGACGATCACCAAGGTCCGCGACGACGGCAAGGGCGGCGCGGTCGCGCGCTTCGAGGGCATCGGCGACCGCACCGCCGCCGAGAAGCTGCGCGGCACCGTACTGACCGTGCCGCGCTCAGCGCTGCCCCCGCTCGAGGAGGGCGAGTACTATCACGCCGACCTGCTCGGACTCCCCGCGCTGTCCGACGCCGGCGAGGCGCTCGGCACCGTGATCGCGGTCGAGAACTTCGGTGCCGGCGATATCCTCGAAATCGAGCGCTCCGACGGCAAGCGCTTCATGGTCCCCATGCGTGAGGACGCGGTGCCGGCATGGGATGCGGAGCGGTTGATCGTGGCCGCCCAATTCGCCGAGGTCTAGCGCCTGAGCGGCTCCATTTCCGCCAGGTAGTTGCGGATCGCGGTCGCGGCGACGCCGCCGTGGCCCATCGCGTGGCTGATCTGGTCGAGCCCTTTCACCACGTCGCCCGCGGCGAACAGCCCTGGAATGTTGGTTCGCTGGTGCGAATCGACCAGCAGGCAGCCGTCCTCACTGGCCTTCGCGCCCGCCTCGACGGCGACGTCTGAGCGCACCCGCGAACCGAGCGCGGGGTAGACGCTGTCGAAGCTCAGGCGTCCCTGTGCGGTATCCAGCGCCAGCTGCCCGTGTTCTATCGCATAGCCTCCGCAGGGGCCGTCGATGCGGGCAATGCCGGCCTGGTCGAGGTCTGCCTCGCACCGCGGGTCGAGGTCATGCTCGGCTTCGGGCGAGATGAGCGTGATGTCGGCGGTGTAGCCGCGCAGGAACACGGCCTCCGCGGTGCCGTGACTGCCGGTGCCGATCACCGCGACGCGCTTGTCGGTCGCCTCGTAGGCGTCGCAGATCGGGCAGTAGCGCAGCAGGCCCTTGCCGAGCGCTTCGGTGTGGAGCGCGTCGTCCATGCCGGAGGGGCGTTTGTTGATCACGCCGGTCGCGATCAGCACGGTCTTCGCGTGGAACTCGCGCGCTTCGGCCCAGACGGCGAAGCCGTCCGCGTCGGGCTCGATCTTCGTCACCCGCGCCAGCTCGCGCTCGGCGCCGAAGCGTTCGGCCTGGGCGAGCATCCGGGCGAGCAGCTCGGTGCCGGCGATGCCGTCCGGATAGCCGGCGTGGTTGTGCGTGCAGGGGATCAGCGCCGCGCGGCTGGTGCCGCAGTCGAACAGGCGGATCGAGAGATGGAAGCGCGCGAGGTAGATCGCGGCGGTCAGCCCGGCCGGCCCGGCGCCGACGATGATGCAGTCTTCCACCCTTGCCTTGCTCCTGAACCTTGGCGCATGGCGGGTCATGCCGTTCGCCGCCATCGTCCTAACGCTCTATCCCGAAATGTTTCCCGGGCCGCTCGGCGTATCGCTGGCGGGCCGGGCGCTGGAGGGCGGCGCGTGGTCGCTCGAGACCGTGCAGATCCGCGATTTCGCGGCCGACAGGCACCGCACGGTCGACGACACTCCGGCCGGCGGCGGAGCGGGGATGGTGCTCAAGCCCGACGTGCTTGCTGCGGCGATCGACCATGCCACGGCGCTTCGTCCCGATTGCCCCGTGCTGGCGCTGACGCCGCGCGGTGCGCCGATCGCGCAGGCCCGCATCCGTGAGCTGGCGGCCGGGCCGGGGGTGACGCTGCTGTGCGGCCGGTTCGAGGGATTCGACGAGCGGATTTTCGAGGGCAGGGAGGTCGAGGAGGTCAGCCTGGCGGACATCGTCCTGTCGGGCGGAGAGCCCGCCGCGCTGGCCATTCTCGACGCTTGCATTCGCCTGCTGCCCGGCGTAATGGGCGCGGCCTCAAGCGGGGCCGAGGAATCCTTCGAGGAAGGGCTGCTCGAATATCCGCACTATACCCGACCTCAGGAATGGGAAGGGCGCACGATCCCTGAAGTGCTGCGATCGGGGGATCATGCGAAGATCGTCGCCTGGCGGAAACAACGGGCGGAAGAAGACACACGGTCACGCAGGCCGGACCTTTGGGAGCGCCACAGGGGCGCTCGGGACCAGTCTGCCTCTGGCGCGCGGCGCGACGATTAGAGGAACCCGTCATGGGCCTGATCCAGGAACTCGAGGCCGAGGCCATCGAGGCGTTCAACCAGAACAAGAGCATTCCCGAATTCCGCCCGGGCGACACCTTGCGCGTCGGCGTGCGCGTGGTCGAGGGCGAACGCACCCGCGTGCAGAACTACGAAGGCGTCTGCATCGCCCGCTCGAACCGCGGCATCAACAGCAATTTCACCGTGCGCAAGCTGAGCTTCGGCGAGGGCGTCGAGCGCGTGTTCCCGCTCTATTCGCCCAACGTCGACAGCATCGAGGTTGTCCGCCGCGGCGCCGTTCGCCGGGCCAAGCTCTATTACCTGCGTGGCCGGACCGGCAAGCGCGCCCGCATCGCCGAGCGCAAGCAGCCCGCGACCCAGGAGGGCTGAGGCTCTCCACCCGCGTCACAGGATTCGAGGGGGCGTCCTGGCTGGCCGGGGCGCCCCTTTTCATTTCGGACTTGAGCGAGGATTGGTCGAATGGGTTACCGGGTAGCGGTCGTCGGAGCGACGGGCAGCGTGGGCCGCGAGATGCTCGCGCTCCTGGTCGAGCGCGAGTTCCCGATGGACGAGGTAGCCGCGGTCGCCAGCTCGCGCTCGCAGGGCATGGAAATCGAGCTCGGCGACAGCGGCAGACACGTCAAGTGCCGGAGCCTCGAGCATTTCGACTTCGGCGGCTGGGATATCGCCCTGTTCGCCGCCGGGTCGGCAGTGGCGAGGGAATACGCGCCGAAGGCGGCAGCGGCGGGCTGCGTGGTGATCGACAATTCGTCGCATTACCGCATGGATCCGGACGTGCCGCTGATCGTGCCCGAGGTGAACCCCGACGCGATCGACGGCTATTCGAAGCGCATGATCATCGCCAACCCCAACTGCTCGACCGCGCAGATGGTCGTGGCGCTCAAGCCGCTGCACGACGCGGCGACGATCAAGCGCGTGGTGGTCAGCACCTACCAGTCGGTCTCGGGCGCCGGGAAGGCCGGGATGGACGAGCTGTTCGAGCAGAGTCGCGCCATCTTCGTCGGCGACAAGCCGGAGCCCAGCAAGTTCACCAAGCAGATCGCCTTCAACGTGATCCCGCACATCGACGTGTTCCTCGACGACGGTTCCACCAAGGAAGAATGGAAGATGGTGGTCGAGACCAAGAAGATCCTCGATCCCAGGATCAAGCTCAACGCCACCTGCGTGCGCGTGCCGGTGTTCGTCGGCCATTCGGAAGCGATCAACATCGAGTTCGAGAACGAGATTTCGGCCGAGAAGGCGCAGGACATCCTGCGCGAGGCGCCGGGGATCATGCTCGTCGACAAGCGCGAGGATGGCGGATACGTGACCCCGGTCGAATGCGCGGGCGACGGCGCGACCTACGTCAGCCGCGTGCGCGAGGACCCAACCGTGGACAACGGCCTTACCATCTGGTGCGTCGCCGACAACCTGCGCAAGGGCGCCGCGCTCAACGCGGTGCAGATCGCCGAGCTGCTCGGGCGGAGGCACCTGCAGAAGGGGTGAGGCAGTTCACCTCCCGCGAGCGGTAGGGGAGAACCGGCCTACCTGCGATACGTCGGGCTCTTCCTCATCAGCAGCACCAACGGCACCGCGGCGAGGCTCAGCCACATCATCAGCCAGAAGTCGTTGAGGTAGGCTATCATGGCGGCCTGGCGGTTAACTTCCCCATCAACGACCGTCAGGCCGGCGCGGCCGTATTGCTGGAAGCGGTCGAGCGCCCCGAGGTCGAGCATCGCGGAGGCTTGCGGCGTCACGTAGCCGGCCAGCTCCTCATGATTGCGCTGCAGGCTCCGCGCGAGCAGCGTCATCACCACCGAAATGCCGATCGAGGAGCCGACCGAACGCGTCAGATTGAGCAGGCTCGAACCGTCGGTGCGCAGGTGAGGCGGCAGCGTGGCGAAGGCCGTGGCGTTGAGCGGGATGAACACCAGCCCGATGCCCAGCCCCTGGATCAGCCCGGTCCACACGAAGTGCCCCCGGTCGGTCGCGAGGTTCCAGCCGGTCATGTCGTGGAGCGACCAGGCGCCGATCAGGAAACCCACCGCAACCAGCCAGCGCGCATCGACGCCGCGCCGCATCAGCAGGCCGGACAGCTGCATCGAGACCAGCACGCCGACGCCGCGCGGCATCAGCACCATGCCGGTATCGATCACGTCGTAGCCGAACAGGCCCTGCAGCATCGGCGGGAGCAGCGCCATCGTCGCGAACATCACCGCGCCGACCACGACCATGAACACCAGCGAGATGGCGAAGTTGACGTCGGCGAACATCCGCCGGTCGAACAGCGGCTCCTTCGCCGTGGCGAAATGGATCACCGCGATCCACATCCCCGAGACGCACAGGCCGAGCCAGACCCAGCTTTCCAGCGAGGTGAACCAGTCGAGTACGTTGCCGCGGTCGAGCAGCAGTTGCAGCGAAGCGAGCCCGAGGCCGAACATGGCGAAGCCGAACAGGTCGAACCTGCGCCGGCGCACAGGGTGGCTCGGCAGCTCGGCGATCAGGATGACGAGGCAAAGCGCTCCGATCGGCAGGTTGACGAAGAACACCCAGCGCCAGTTCGCCATCTCGGTCAGCCAGCCGCCGAGCACCGGGCCGAGGATCGGGCCGATCATCACCCCCATGCCCCACAACGCGATGATCTGCGGCTGTCGGCTCGGGCGGGTGGTGTCGAGCAGCGAGCTCTGGCTGAGCGGAGCGATGAACGCGCCGCCCACTCCCTGCAGCGCGCGGAACAGCACCATCTCCTCGAGGTTCTGCGCCAGGCCGCACAGCATCGACGCGCCGACGAACAGCGTCACCGAGATCAGGAACAGCCGCCGCGAGCCGATCCGGTCAGCCAGCCAGCCGGTGATCGGCATCGCCACCGCCGAGGCGATTATGTAGCTGGTCAGCACCCAGCTGATCGTGTCGGGCGTGGCGCCCAGCGTCGACTGCATGTGCGGGATCGCGACGTTGGCGATGGTGATGTCGAGCACCTGCAGCAGCGAGGCGGTCATCACTCCGACGATCAGCAGCCAGTGGCTGCGAACCGGGAGCTGGGCGACGTCCTCGAGCTGGGCTGGACGGGGGCGGCGGCCCTTGCGCCTGCCGGCGTCGGCGGCGGACGCCACCTACTCGTCCGTGAACACTGTCACGTGCGTCGACAGGCCGGCGATCAGCGGGCGCGGGCTGGGCTCGTCGAGCGCGATCCGAACCGGCACGCGCTGCGTGACCTTGACCCAGTTGCCGGTGGCGTTTTGCGCCGGCAGCACCGAGAACTGCGAGCCGGTGCCCGCGCCGATCGAGACGACGTGGCCGCGCAGGACCACGCCCGGATAGGCGTCGAACCGCACTTCGGCGCGCTGGCCAGGGCGCATCGCGTCGAGCTCGGTCTCCTTGAAATTGGCTTCGACGTAAGTGCTGTCCTCGGCGACCAGCGTCACCACCGGCAGGCTCGGCACGATCTGCTGGCCCGTCTGCAGCCGATCGGCCTGCGCGACGCGGCCTGCCACCGGCGCCCGCACCTCGGTACGGCGCAGCTCCAGTCCGGCGCTGGCCTTCTGCGCTTCGGCGATCGCCACTTGCGGGTTGCGGTCCGGGACCGCAGCGCCGCGGGCGAGCCGGGCTCGAGCCTCGGTCTGGCGCGCCTGGGCCTGACGCAGCGATTCCTCGGCCATGGCGACCGCGTGCCGCGCCGCGTCGAGATCGGCCCTGGTGGTGAAGCCGCGCTCCCACAGCTCCTCCTGGCGCACGAGCTTGCTTCGAGCGAAGGCGATGTCCTCGCGCGCGGCCCCGATATCCGCGCCGATGAGATCGCTATCGTTCGAGAGCGCGGTCAGGTTGGCCTGGGCGCTGGCGATCGCCGCGTCGGCGCGTGCGATCTCGATCTGGAACGGCTCGGGGTCGATGCGGAACAGCAGGTCCCCCACGGCCACGCGCTGGTCCTCGCGGACGTTGACCTCGACGATCCGCCCGCCGACCTCGGCGCCGACCGCGACCATGTCCTGCTTGACGTACGCGTTGTCGGTGGTGACCTTGCCCTGCAGCCCCTGCCAGTAAAGGACACCGCCGGCGAGAAGCAGCAGCGGCAGCGAGACCATGGCCGCGATCCGCCCCCAGCGACGCCGTGCTGGCGCGGCCTCGGTGGCGTCGGTTCCTGCAATCTGCGGGTCGGCTTCCGCCATCGGGACTTGTCGCTCGCTTGTCGCTATGCTGGCCGCTCAATAGGCTAGAGGCCGGTACCGGACAACGGAGTCAGTAGATTACCGGAGGAAGGAAGTGACGATGCGCGAGATGACCGGCGGGTGCCAGTGCGGGCGCGTGCGCTACACCGCGCAAGTGGCCGACGATGCGGCCTATCTGTGCCACTGCCGGATGTGCCAGCGGGCGACCGGCGGGGTTTCGATCGCCTACAAGAACCTCGCCAAGTCGAACATCGCCTGGCAGCACGAGCCCGACTGGTACGCCTCTTCCGAAGTGGCGAAGCGCCCGTTCTGCCGCGAGTGCGGCACACCGCTCGGCTTTGCCTTCAACGCCAGCGAACGGATGGACCTGACGGTCGGCTCGTTCGACGACCCGGCGGCGTTCTATCCGACCGAGAACTTCGGCATCGAGAGCAAGCATGCCGCATGGGAGGATACGAGCCACCTGCCGGGGACGAAAGTGGTCGAGACGCCAAGCGTGATCCAGCGCTGGCAGGAAGCCGGGCTCGAGGTGCCGGAATGAGCGAGATCCGCACCGAGCGGATCTCGTCGTTCGATGGTACCGAGCTTGCACTGCACCGCCTGGGCGAAGGGCGGCCGGTGCTGCTCCTCCACGGACTGTTCTCCAGTGCCGAGATGAACTGGATCCGCTTCGGCCATGCGGCGAAGCTGGCGGAAGCCGGGTTCGAGGCGATCATTCCCGACCTCAGGGCGCACGGCGACAGCGCGAAACCGCACGATCCCTCCGCCTATCCGCCTGACGTGCTGGTGCGCGATGTGGTCTCGGTGGTCGAGGCGCTGGGGCTGAAGGATTTCGACCTCGTCGGCTTCTCGCTCGGCGCACGGACCGCCGCGCGGGCGGTGGTGCAGGGGCTTGCCCCGCGCCGGCTGGTGCTCGCCGGCATGGGCCTAGAAGGTCTCGCCGGCTGGGACCGGCGGGCGGCGTTCTTCATCGACGCGATCGACCGCTTCGACGAGGTGAAGCGAGGCGATCCGGCGTTCATGGCGGTTTCCTTCATGAAGACGATGAAGGTCGACAGGATCGCCGCGCGGCTGCTGCTGCAGTCGGTCGGCGACACCGAGCCGGACGATCTCGCCAAGGTCGCCGTGCCCACCCTCGTCTTGGCCGGCGACAAGGACCGCGACAACGGTTCGCCCGAGTCGCTCGCCGAAAGCCTGCCCGACGCCCGTCACGAGACGATACCGGGCACGCACATGAGCTGCGTCGCCGAGCCCGCTCTGGGCGAGGCGATCGCGCGCTTCCTGACGGGTTGATTAAGGCGCCCTGCAGCTTAAAGCCGGTAGCCGATGTAACCAGTTTTCCATCCCCCAAGAGGATCGTTTCGAAATGAAGATCTTTGCTTCCGTCGCCCTGTTGGCGCTCGCCGCCGGTCTGGCCGCTCCCGCCGCCGCGCAGAACGCGGCCCCCGCGCCGGCCGCGACAGCCAGCCACCCGATGACTCCGCAAGGCGCGGCCGATTTCGTCGCCGCGGTCGAGAAGGACCTGTTCGACTTCTCGGTCGAGTTCGCGCGCATCCAGTGGGTCAACGCCACCTACATCACCGACGATACCGACGCGTTGGCCGCGCGTTACGGCGCGATCGGCACCGAGAAGTCGGTCCAGTACGCGCTCGAAGCGGCGAAGTACGCCCAGGTGCAGGGGCTCGACCCCGTCGTCGCGCGCAAGCTCGACATCCTGCGCACCGGCATCGTCCTGCCAGCGCCGACCACGCCGGGCGCCGCGACCGAACTCAACAACATCTCGACCGAGCTGCAGTCGCAGTACGGCAAGGGCCGCGGCACGCTTAAGGGCCAGCCGATCGCGGGCGTCGACATCGAGGCGGAGATGGGCGAGCTCGATCACACCCCGGCCGAATACGCCGAGATGTGGGCCAGCTGGCACGACAACGTCGGCGCGCCGATGAGGGACGATTACGCCCGCATGACCGAGATCGCCAACGCGGGCGCGAAGGAACTCGGCTTCAGCGACGTCGGCGCGATGTGGCGTTCGAACTACGACATGCCGCCTGAAGAATTCGCGGCGATGACCGAGCGGCTGTGGCAGGAGGTCAAGCCGCTCTACCTGTCGCTTCACACTTACGTGCGCACCAAGCTCAACGAGAAGTACGGCAGCGAGGTGCAGGCCGCGACCGGCCCGATCCGCGCGGACCTGCTCGGCAACATGTGGGCGCAGGAGTGGGGCAACATCTACCCGCTCGTCGCGCCCGCGGGCGCCGGCGACATCGGCTACGACCTTACTGAGCTGATCAATGCCAAGGGCTTGAGCGAGCTCGACATGGTCAAGGCGGGCGAGAACTTCTTCTCCTCGCTCGGCTTTGAGGCGCTGCCGGAATCGTTCTATCAGCGCTCGATGTTCCTCAAGCCCGCGGATCGCGAGGTGCAGTGCCACGCCAGCGCCTGGGACGTCGACAACGTCGACGACCTGCGCATCAAGATGTGCATCAAGAAGAACGCCGACGACTTCATCACCATCCACCACGAGCTCGGCCACAACTATTACCAGCGCGCCTACAACCAGCAGTCGTTCCTGCACCTCAACGGCGCCAACGACGGCTTCCACGAGGCGATCGGCGACATGGTCGCGCTGTCGATCACGCCCGAATACCTGGTGCAGATCGGCCTGCTCGACCGCGCCCAGGTGCCGAGCGCGGACAAGGACATCGGCCTGCTGCTGCGCCAGGCGATGGACAAGGTCGCGTTCCTGCCGTTCGGCCTGCTGGTCGACAAGTACCGCTGGGGCGTGTTCGACGGCTCGGTGACGCCGGCCGAGTACAATACCGCCTGGGTCGACCTGAAGCGCGAGTACCAGGGCATCGTCCCGCCGGTCGAGCGGCCGGCCGACGCGTTCGATCCGGGCGCCAAGTACCATATCCCCGCGAGCGTGCCCTACATGCGCTACTTCCTCGCGCGGATCCTGCAGTTCCAGTTCTACAAGGCCGCCTGCGACGAGGCCGGCTGGACCGGCCCGCTGCACCGCTGCAGCTTCTACGGCAACGAGCAGGTCGGCGACAAGCTGAACGCGATGCTCGAGATGGGCGCCAGCAAGCCGTGGCCCGACGCGCTCGAGGCGTTCACCGGCAGCCGCGAGATCAGCGGCGAGGCGCTGGTCGAATACTTCGCCCCGCTCAGGACCTGGCTCGACCAGCAGAATCGCGGCAAGCCGCAGGGTTGGTAGGCCGGACGCACGAGACCCGAGGCACGGCGCGCCCCCTGGCGTTGGGGGGCTGGGGGCGCGCCGGCCTCAGTCCGCCATCGCGGCGTCCGGAACCAGGGGCGCGAAGCGGCTCTCGGGGCCGGTGACGCGGGCCAGTTCGTCGCACGACAGCGGCTCGAGCAGGCGGACCCCGGCCTGGCCATGGCCCGACCAGCGTACCCGTGCCTCGCGCTCGATGCCGGATTCGAGAAACAGCCGCAGCAGCATGTCGCGCGCCAGAGTGCCGTCGTGCGCCAGGCCCATACCGCGGTGCGACACGTCCACGACCTTGACCGCGCGGATGCCGTTCTCGGCATAGGTCGTCGCCAGCCGGGCCGCGGTCAGGCGGACGCTGCAGCGCCGGTCGGCGCGCTTGTGCTCGGCCCCGGTGCGAAGCAGCGCGGCGCAGTCGATCGGCCGCTCGAACCGGATCCCGCAGCAGCGCTCGTCGTGCCACAGCACGGTGCCGGGGATGGCCAGCCGTTCGGACAGGCTGACGACCACCGGCTCGCCGATCGGGAGCGCGGCGTGGCTGTGCACCATGATGCCCGAATCCGAGATGTCGCGGGCGCGGAACAGCCCGGCTCCGCCGCTGCGCTCGACCGTGACGTCGAAGCACACCGTATGGAACCGCGGCGAGACGCGCCGGTCGGGAATCGCGAAGGGGCTGTCGTCCGGCCCGCATGCGCTCGGCGGCGACCTGAAGCTGTCGGCCATAGTTCCCTCCTTCCCTGGTGGGTTGGAAGACTGTGACGATCCCTTTATAGTTAACTCTAGTCCGGCTGAAGATGTGTAGGTCTATGTCCGACTAAGGGCAAGACTTGTCAATATTCCAGGACAAATAATACGTAAGCGACGTTGCGTACAAGGATTATACTCCATGTTAACCTTAACATTCCGCGGGATCGGCATCGTCTGGCACCGGACGGATATTCGGGTTAGGATCGGCGCAGGGAGAGCGCGTATGCGAAGCGGCGGTGCGACAATGGCGATGGCCCTGCTCGCCGGCTGCGGCGCGGCGGAAAAGCCCGCCCAGGCGCAAGGCCTGGAGAGCGCGTCCGGAACGCTGCTGGTCGCCAACAAGCGTGGCAACAGCCTGTCGCGCCTCGAACTCGCGAGCGGCGCCGAAACGCACGAGGTGGCGAGCTGCGCCAACCCGCACGAGCTGGCGGTCTCGCCAGACCGTCGGCACGTCGCGCTGGCCTGCTACAGCGGGCAGGAACTGGAGATCTACCGCACCGCCGACCTCGGCCTGGTCAAACGCATCGAACTCGGCGCCGGCGCGCGGCCGCACGGTGCGTTCTGGCACGCCAACGGCACCCTGTTCGCAAGCGCGGAAGGCCGCGGCTCGATCTTCGTGATCGAGGATCCCCTCGCCGCCGAAGCGAAAGTGCGCGAGATCGGCGGCGGCGGCGAGGGGCCGCACATGGTGGTCGTCGACGAGGCCGGCGCGTTCGCCTGGGGCACGATCGTGCCGACCGGCACCGTGGTGCGCTACGACATCGCCGCCGGACGCGAGACCGCACGGCACATCCTCGGCGGCCAGACCGAAGGCATCGCGCTCGCGCCGGGCGGCGGCGCGGTTTGGGTCGGCGCCAACCAGGCGGGCAAGGTCTACCGCCTCGATCCGGAGACGCTCGCGGTGCAAGTCAAAGTGCCGGCCGGCCCGGTCCCGATCCGCGTCGCGGCGCATCCGGGCGGCGAGTGGGTGGTCAGCTCCAACTTCGGCGGCGGCGACCTCAGCGTGATCGACGCGGCGACCGGCGAGGTCGTGCGCACGATTTCCGTCTCGGGCAGCCAGGCCGCGGTGCAGGTGACATTGGTGTTCTCCGCCGACGGCGCGCGCCTCTATGCCGCCGAAACCGCCGCCGACACCATCGCCGAAGTCGACTTCGCCAGCGGCGAAGTGCTGCGCCGCCTGCCGACCGGCGCGGGCGGCGACGGGCTGGCGGTGTTCGACTGACCGGCCCGCCGGGTGTCGCCGCCGCTCGGGGGGTGGAGACGTCACCTTCCCGAGCCTGCGCCGCGGCGGATTTCCGCGGCTTCGCGGCCCATGGCGAGCGCCCGGCGTGTCGCCTTCGGGCCGGAAAGCCACACCGGCCCATGGCCGGCTCCGTCCGGAACTGGTTGATGAAACACAACCGGGCGGGAAGCTACGCGTTACCAAAGGGCCGGCCTGCCGCGCCGGCGTGCGGCCTTGCGGGGCGGATGACGGGTGACGCCTCGAGAGCGGCGAATGGTCCCAATGTTCGCACTGGCCATGAGCCCTCTCCGCCACGGCGCCCACCCCCCTTCGGCTGCGTGCGGGGCACGCGCCCGGGGCGGACCGGCGCGCGCGGACGGGGACGGGCGCGGAGCCTGTCCTGAGCCCAGTCGAAGGGCCTGTCACGAGCCCGGTCGAATGGGCCGCGAGGCGCGGGCGCTGGGTGCGGGGAGGCCGGGGCATCCGGCGAGGCTAGGCAGGTTGGGGGCGTGTAGGAAAATGGTTTTTCTCTAGATTGGGTCGAGCGCTTGTCCGCTTCGCGCCCATTTTAGCTATTCGCGGGACCGGGGCTGTTACCCGAAATCGGACGCTTAGCTGGCGCCAGGCTTCTGCAGCGAAGTATGGATGCTCGGTAAGCTGCGCTGGCGGAGAAGAGAACTTCTCGTACCAGCGCAGCACCGTTTCCGCGGATCGCCGTCGCTTTGCTTGTGTGGGCGTCAGCCGCCCCGGTCTTCCCTGCTGACCGCTATACTGGCTTGCAGATCCGTTGGACGAATGACCGGCATGATCGGGGCCCCGGCGACCAGTTTGACCCACAGGGAATTCCCGTCCCTGAACCAGGAAGTCTCGTTCGCTTGGCGCAATGCGTCCATGCTGCCCTTTTCCGTTCCGGAGGCTGCATTGGTGAAACCGGGCAGTTCGAATATGACCCATGAGCCCTGGTCCATTTCGGCCAGACTGAGAGTGACTTGCGGCCTTTCGGTCTTGACCTGGATCTCGGTGCCGGCACGCACGGTGCTCTGGTCGCCGCTGATCCTGAATTCCTTGCCGCCCCGAACGAGCGCGATGGGCGCCTGTGGAGGACGGCGGGAGAACAGGGCTGCACGCTGGGCCTGGACGAGGGGCGTGTCCGGCGCATTAGGGCCGAGCGAGGCGAGCAGGGCGAACCGGGCGGTGCGGGATTCCAGATCGACTGCGCGTGGAAGTTCGCCCCTGCTGTCCGAGAGATTCAGGCGTCCGATATCGCCCGTGCACACGGCAGCGTTCCAGCTGGGACGGATCTCGCAGCTGTCGTCGGTGGCGACGCTGTCGTTTTCGCCGTCGTGCAGCAGGATCTGGGAATGGGGGACGCCGGTCACCGATCCGTCCAGGTCGCGGAAGGACAGGGTCCGATAGGCGTTGCCGCCGCGGTTGTCGTTATCGAACCTGGCATCGAATTTCGGAAAATAGACCGGCTTGGCGTTGACGAACTCGGCACCGCTGATGGTGCTTCCGGTACTGAGCCCCGCACTCGTGAACAGCAGGAACGACAGCGCGCCTGTTTTCCTCCGGTCGTTGTCCTGGAAATTCACGAATGTCGCGTTCACCACATCATCGCGGTAATCGTAGTATTCGTAGCCGCGGATGGGGAAGTCCGGGATCGAGGGCTTGGGCAGGCTGCGTCCGTAGGCCACTTCCTCCGGCGTTGTTGGATTGCCGATGTTGTCGGTCTCGCCCACGACCAGCGAATCAACCAGCCGTGAACTGAACGGCAGGCTGCCGATATCACCGGCGGCCTGCGTCATGCCGATGGCATTGTCGGCAAGTTTCATGTTGCTGTATACGTAAAGGTCCCCCCGGCCCCAGAGACCGCCATTGCGGTTCTTGTAGGCGGTCAGGTTCTCGAAGTGCGTCTCCATCACTTCGCTCTCCAGATCGGTGGGATCCGTCAAAGGCAGCAACGGAATGGAGGCCAGCCCGAACGTGTTGTCGTGGTCGATGTGCCGGTCGATCAGGAATCCGTCGAAGTTGGAATGGGCCGTGTTGCCCCTGAATTCGCGCAGCGGCGTACGGCGCGGCCAGGTGTCGAGGCTGACTTCCGTCCCCAGGAAGGCGCCATTGGGGTGTTCCGGGATCGACAGCCAGAAGCCGACCTGATCGGATCCGGCCGCCACATTGTCTATGTAGCTGTTGTCCGGGTTGGTGATCCAGAAGGACGCCACCGTATTGTCCGAAGGCAGCAGGGTGTTTCCGCCGTGGAAGCTGGCTTGCCTGGCGGCCGCAGCATTCGCGAACGGGGTGCCTTTCTCCCCGTTGGCGGCGAGGTTGGTGGGCACGCAGTCCAGTGTCGGATGACACTTGGTCTGGATGGCCAGGTTCCTGACGAACTCGTTGCCGGTCTCGATCCCGTCTTCCATGAAGAAGCAGTGGCCCACGGTGTTGTAGGTCACATTGTTCTCGATGCGCAGGTCATTGGTGCCGTGCACGGTCACGCAGCGGTTGTAGGTGTCGTGGATCGAGGCGTTCCTGATGTACTGGCCCTGCGCGTCACCGAGGATGTGAAAGTGCATCGGATAGCGCGCCAGCGTGAGGTGCTGGCCCATGCGGTTTAGTTCCACCCCGTCGACATAGGCCTTCGATCCGCCCATCGCCATGATGTGGCCGCCGATATAGCTATCGGCGGCATCCTCGGACGCCTGGATCTTGATGTTGCGGGTCAGGTTGGCGACCTCGCCGCGCTCGTCGACGCCGAAAGTGATCTCGCCGTAATGCATGTATTCGAGCGGCTCGGCGAAGCTGATGGTGTTGCCGCTGACGCGGGTGATCGTCCGGCGTTCGGCCTGGCGCGGATTGAAGTCGGTCGAGGCGAGCACGATCTCGTCGCCCGCGCGCCATCCGGACGCGTCGAGGACGTTGATCGAAGTGGCACCGGCCTCTGCGATGCTCGACAGCTTGGTCCAGGTGTGATCGCGGTTGCCGTGCATGTTGAGCGTGCCGCTCATCAGCATGATGCCGCGATCGCCCATGGTGTTGATGTCCTCACCCGGCACGGTGTCGGTCAGCGTGATCGTGGCGTTGTGCTGGAACGGGCTGGCCTCGGTGCCGATCTGCACCTCGCCGCCGGGGACGTAGATCCAGTCGGTGACGAGGTCGAGATCGCGCTCGTCGGCGAAGGTCAGCTTGCCCTGCACGGTGATGCCGCGCAGCGCCGGGGGGCTGACGTCGAGCACCATCTCGGTCCCGCGCGGAATAGTCACTTCCTCGCCGGCCGCGGGCACCTTGCCCGAAGGCCATGCCGAGGCATCCGACCACTTCACGGTCCGCGTCATCGCGGCCGGCGCGGCCGCGTCCATCGCCATGTTGGCGTGATCCTCGTGACCCTGCGCGGCGGCGCCGGTACCCATGGCGAGCAGCAGGGAGGCGGGAACGAGGCCAGTGTAAATGAACAGGCGAAAGTGCTTACGCATGACCGGATTTTCCCTCTCGGGGGACGATGAGGTCCCTCTTATATTCTTGGTTTGCGGAGGATTATGAAACGAGTGATCTTCTTTGCCAAGCGGTCGAGCGGCAAAAGGCGGAAGAAGTCCTCATGGTTTCTGCCTCGGGGCTGAGACGACACCCCGACGGGGTGCACATGACGGTCAGGCTTACCGGCGCAGTCTTTGTCGCATTCGCTTCGAAGCTCGCCTTTTCCAGGCATATGTCCGCAACCTGGTCGTGAGCTGATCGTCCGCTTCTGCGCTCTCCGGCTCGCAACCAGACGGTCCTCTATCGGCCAATTACGGACGCCCGAAGTACATCGGCGGTAACCAGGCACAAACAAAAAAGGCCGGCGGATCGCTCCGCCGGCCCCCTTGGTGATCGCTTTCGCGAGCGTGCTCAGCCCTCGGCGGGTTCCTCGCCCTCGGTGGCCGGTGTTTCCTCGGCCGCTTCGGCGGGCAGCTCGCCCGGCTCGGCGTTGGGATCGAAGGCTTCGGTGAAGCCTTCGCCTTCGGTGCGCTCTTCCTCGGCCTGCTGGCCGATCACGTCGACGCCCTGGCGCTGGAGCTCGGCCTCGTCGTCCGAGCGGGCGACGTTGGCCTTGACGTTGACGCGGACTTCCGGGTGCAGCGCGACCTTGACGTCGAACAGGCCGAGCGTCTTGATCGGCCGCTCGAGGATGATCTGCGACTTGTTGATGTCGAAGCCCTTGTCGCGGAGCGCGTCGGCGATGTCCTTGACGCTGACCGAGCCGTAGAGCTGGCCCGAGTTCGACGACGCGCGGATCAGAGTCAGCTCGGCGCCGTCGACCGTCGAGCCGGCCTTGGCGGCCTCGTCGCGGCGCGCCGCGTTCTCGGCCTCGAGCCGCTCGCGGTTGGCCTCGAACACCTTGCGGTTGGCCTCGTTGGCGCGCAGCGCCTTCTTGTTCGGCAGCAGGAAGTTGCGGGCGTAGCCGTCCTTGACGTTGACCACGTCGCCGATGGTGCCGAGCTTCTCGATGCGTTCGAGCAGGATTATTTCCATGGTCCTGGCTCCCTCACTTCACGATGTAGGGCAGCAGGCCCAGGTGGCGGGCGCGCTTGATCGCCTTGGCCAGCTCGCGCTGCTTCTTGCCGGAGACGGCGGTGATGCGGCTCGGCACGATCTTGCCGCGCTCGGACATGAAGCCCTGCAGCAGGCGCACGTCCTTGAAGTCGATCACGGGGGCGTCCTTGGCCGAGAACGGACAGGACTTGCGGCGGCGGAAGAAGGGACGGGCCATCAGAAACGCTCCTCACGTTCGGAGCGACGCTTCTTGTCGCGCTCGTTCTTGCGCATCTGCGCGGACGGGCCTTCCTCGTGCTCGTCGACGGAGACGGTAAGCCAGCGGATCACGTCCTCGCTGATGCGGTTCTGCCGCTCGAGCTCGGCGACCACGGGGCCCGGGCACTCGATGTTGAGCAGGACGAAGTGGGCCTTGCGGTTGCGGTCGATCTTGTAGGCGAGGCTCTTGAGGCCCCAGGTCTCGGTCTTGGCGACCTTGCCGCCGCCCTGCTCGACGATTTCCGTCGCGGCGGCGGCGAGCGCATCGACCTGAGCCTGGCTCAGATCCTGGCGCGCCAGAAAAACATGCTCGTAAAGCGGCATGCGCGCGTTCCTTTCATTTCCATGCCGATCGCTGGCTGATCCGCCCGAATGGCGGGGCCCCTCCGGCTTTCTTGGGGTTTCCCTGCAGGCATGGCCCGTCGGGAACGCGCGCACATACAGCTTTGCGGGCCGATTGCAAGCGCGCGGCGCCATCGGCGATGGCGAGGCGACGCGGGGAAAGCGATGGGCGCGCCCCGGTGGGCGTTCTGGCGATTGATCCTTTACAAAACTGCAAATGCGTCGCAATAGCATATTTCGAAAGGTGCAACACATGCGCGGATCCCCATCGATGGCTTCGCTGGTGTTCGTCAGCCTCTTCCGCTTGTGGGCAGCGGCGCGCGCGGGAGGCGACAATCCGCTGCCCGCGCTGCACGATCGGCTCGCCCTGTTCGCTCCCGGGCCCGAGCTTGCCGCCGCCTGCGCAAGCCTGTTCGAACTGGTCGAGGCGCAGCTGGGGCGCGAGCTCGTGCCGGAATGCTGCTGCAGCCGCGCGTTCTCGCGCGACGAGCGGGCGCTGCTCGGCCTGCTGCGCCATGCGCCGGGCGCTGGGCAGACGTTGACCGGCGCGTCGATCCCGCACGGACTGCCGGGCGCTCTCCGCTGGGCGGCGTTCGCGGTGCGGCGAGGCCTGCGCCGCAGCCTGGGCGGGGCGCCCGAGGCCGATGGCGAAGCGCCGCCCGGGCAATGTCCGTTTCGCTCCGGGCCCGGCTTTTCCCGCAACGACGGCACGAACCGGCGCACGGGCCGGAACCTTCCGCGAGTGAGAGCACTCTAGGCGCGTGGACATCGTCGGCTGGCTCTTCGATCACGTTCCCTTCCTGGCTTGGCTTCTCGCCAACGAGCTGTTGCTCGGCCTGACGTTCGTCGCGCTGACAGCGGCGCTGGTGGCATCGGGAGTGCCGGGGGTGCTGGTGCCGCTGTCGCTGTCGTCCGGCGCGCTGCTCGGCGGCTGGCTCGGCATGGTGGTGGTCGTCTCCGGCGCGGTGATAGGCAGCCACGTCCTGTTCGTGGTGACGCGCCGCTGGCTCGGAGCGCGGATCCGCCGCCGCTGGGGGGAGCGCCTCGCCAGGTTCGACCGGGCGATCTCGCGGCGCGGCTTCTTCTATCTTCTCGGCCTGCGGCTCACCGGCGTGCCGCACCTGTTGGTCACTGGGGCCAGCGCGCTGTCGGCGATCCCCCCGCGCCGCTTCGCGTTCGCGACGCTGCTCGGCTTCCTGCCCGCGATCGCGCTGTCGGCGATGGCGGGATCGGCGCTGTGACCGCGCCCGCTTGCTCAGGCGGGACGACCTGCTAGCCTCGCCCGAAGGGGAGGCTTCATGCGACATGGGTTGATTTTTATCGCGCTGGCGTGTGCCGCGCCTGGGGCGGCGCAGCAGGACCCGACGCTCGAATTCGTGTTCGAGGAGATCGTTCTGCTCGGCCAGGCGACCGCCCCGGGCGACACAGCGATGGGCGGCCGGCTGATCATCCCGATTACCGGCGGGACCTTCGAAGGGCCCGGCAACGGCGAGAGCATCAAGGGCACGATCGTGCCCGGCGGCTGGGACTGGCAGCTGCGCCGCGCCGACGGCTGCACCGTGGTCGAGGCCGACTACTTCCTCAAGACCGACGACGGGGTGGTCATCAACGTGGTCAACAAGGGGGCGATCTGCCCGGGCGAGGGCGGGGCGATGCGTCCGGCGCGCACCCACCCGGTGTTCGAGCCGCCGCTCGGCAAGTACCAGTGGCTCGGCCAGTCCGCCTTCATCGGCACGCTCGAGATGGCGCCGCCGGAACATGGCGCGGCGGTGAAGATCCGGTTCTTCCGCGTCCGCTGAGCACTGTTGCCAGGGCGGCGGAATTGCTTAGCTTCCGGGAACGCCAGGAATCCCCGGGGAGTGGAAATGCATAGACTATTCAAGGTTTCGCTGCTGGCCGGGGCGGCTCTGCTCGCCGCCGGCCCTTCGCGGGCACAGGACGTGGGCCGGGCCAGCGACTATGCCGAGGTCACCCAATGGCCCGACTGGAGCGGGATCTGGTCGCCGGGCGTCGGCACCGCCTCGCGCACCACCGCGACGCCGCCCAAGCTCACCCCCGCCGGGCAGGCGCTGGTCGACGCCTTCGAGGCCGGCAAGGCGGAAGGCCGCAACCTGCAGACCCAGGCCGCCAACTGCGTGCCCAACGGCATGCCCGGGATCATGCGGCTGCCTTATCCGATCGAGTTCATCTACTCGCCGGGCCGGGTCAACATCATGATCGAGACCTACAGCGAGATCCGCCGCATCTACGTCGACGGACGCGACCTGCCGGAAGACCCGGACCCGTTTTTCAACGGCACGTCGGTCGGCCGTTGGGAGGGCGACACGCTGGTGATCGACACGGTCGGGATCCACCCGATGGTCAGCGTCGTGCCCGGCATCCACGCCACGCCGAAGACCCGCTTCCAGGAACGCATCACCCGCGTCGCGCCCGACCGGTTGGTCGACGAGATCACGCTGACCGATCCCGACCTGTTCGCCGAGCCTTACGTGATGGTGCAGAGCTATTCGCTGAGGCCCGACTGGGCGATGCGCGAATACGTCTGCCAGGAAAACAACCGCGACGGCGCGGATGCCGAAGGGCGCCCGCTGATGGACCTGGGCGTCGACGATCCGTTTGGTGATCTCGACGTGACGACCGTCAACTCCAACGGCTCTTGATCGAGTCACAAACAGGAAGGAAGTTAGCTCAAACGCGCCAGCACATCCTTCGCGAACGCCGTCAGCGTGTCATCGCGCGCGCCCATGATCGCGATGCGGTCGCCGGTGTGGGCGAGCTCGACGATGCGCGCGCCGCAGGACTCACGGCTCGCGACGTACTCGGCGCGGCCGCCGGCTTCCGCAATCAGCCGCACGATCCGTTCGCTGCCCTCGCTGCGGTCGACGGTGCCGCCGAAGTAGACCGGGTCGCACAGCAGGGTGAGGTCGTCGGGGCCAAGCTCCTCGGCAAACGTCTCGGCCAGCTCGTGGCCCATCTGCCGGAGCGGGCCGAACCCGTGCGGCTGGAAGAAGGCGATCACCCGGCCGGGGTGCGCCTTCAGCGTGCGCAGGGTGGCCCGGCATTTCTCCGGGTTGTGGCCGAAGTCGTCGATCACCGTGACGCCGCCGGGGCTGGTGCCGATCACGTCGAAGCGGCGGGCGAGGCCGGCGAAGCTCGACAGTGCGAGCACCGCCTCGTGCACCGGCACGCCCGCCGCGGTGGCGCCGGCGACGGCGGCGAGCGCGTTGGCGAGGTTGTGGCGGCCGGGCATGGCGACGCGCAGCACGTGCGCCTCGTCCTCGCGCCGGTCGACGAGGATGGCGGCGACACCGGCAGGTGTGTCCTCGATCGTGCCGGGCTCGATGCCGAGCGTCGCGTCGGGGTGGTCGATGCCGAACGACAATACCTCGCCGGCTCGCTCGGCGAGGAAGCGGGCTTCCTCGTTGTCGAAATTGACCGCGGCGCGCGGGGCGGACGCGACGAAGTCGCGAAACAGCACCCGCAGCTCCTCGATCGACTTGTGGTCGAGGCTGACGTTGAGCAGAACCGCGACTTCCGGCCGATACAGCGCGATCGAGCCGTCGCTTTCGTCGACCTCGGAAACGAATACGCCGCCCCGGCCGACGCGGGCGCTGGCGAACGGTACGTCGGCGGATCGGAAGTTCTTCATCACCGCGCCGTTCATGATCGTCGGGTCGCGGTCAGCTTCGTGCATGATCCACCCCAGCATGCCGGTGACGGTCGATTTGCCGCTGGTGCCGCCGACCGCGATGCCCATCGGTGCGGCGTTGAACAGCGCGGCGAGCAGCTCGGCGCGGGTCATGCGCGGGCAGCCGAGCTCGCGGGCGCGGACGACCTCCGGCACGCTGTCCTCGATCGCGGCGGAGGCGACGAGGATCTGCTCCGCCGAGACGATGCCGCTGCCGTCCTGCGGAAACAGCGAGAAGCCCTGCGCTTCGAGCCACGCGAACTTCTCGGGCGTGCGGCCCTGGTCACGGCTGCGGTCAGAGCCCGCCACCTCGGCGCCATGGCCGCTGAGGATCATCGCCAGCGGCAGCATTCCCGAGCCACCGATGCCGCAGAAGAACCAAGGGTGAGCGGCGAGATCGGAGGGGGTGGAGGTCATCGGCGCGAGTGGCTATTGCTTTGCCTGCGCCTTGGCAACCGTGGCGTACCCGCGCGTCCTTCGACAGGCTCAGGACGGCGGGGGAGAGGTGGCGACCACCTTTCCGCTCGTGGTGAGCCTGTCGAACCACGAGCTTGACACGACCCATGACCCGCATCGCCATCTGCGCGCCCTCGACGCCGATCTCGCGCGACGTGGCCGGGCGCGTCGTGGCGCTGGCCGCGGCGGAGTTCCCGCAGCTCGAGATGGTCTTCCACGAACAGTGCTTTGCCGAGGACGGGCATTTCGCCGGCAGCGACCGCGTGCGACTCGGTGCCCTGATCGAGTGCGCCAACGATCCCGGATTCGACGCGGTGTGGTTCGCCAAGGGCGGGTACGGCGCCAACCGCATTGCGGTGCAGGCGCTGGCGGCGTTCGGCGATGCCGCCCGAAGCAAGACCTTCCTCGGCTATTCCGATTGCGGGTATCTGCTCGCAGGTCTTTACCGCGCCGGACGCGGGTATCCGGTGCACGGCCCGATGCCGGTCGACCTGAAGCGCGAGGGCGGCGAGGCGGCGGTGCGCCGCGCCCTGGCGTGGCTGGCCGGCGATGCGGCCGGGCTCGATCCATCGCTCGACGACACGCCTGCCGCCGCCTTCAATCTGATGACGCTGGCGATGCTGTGCGGCACCGAGCTGATGCCGGTGCTGGCAGGCCACGTGGTCATGGTCGAGGAAGTGGCCGAGCATCTCTATGCGGTCGACCGATTGTTCTTCCACGTCACCCAGCACTTGCGCGGGATCGCCGGGCTCAGGCTCGGACGGATAAGCGCGGTGCCCGAGAATGACCGGCCGTTCGGATCGAGCGCGGAGGACATCGCCCGCGACTGGTGCGCGCGTGCGGGCATACCGTTCCTGGGAAGCGCCGATATCGGCCACGATGCGGCCAACCGGATCGTCCCCTTCGGTCTTGCCCGCAAGCCCGGCCGATCCTAACCGCGCCCCTTGAGAGGAGCAGGCATGACCGCATTCGTATTCCCCGGGCAGGGCAGCCAGAAGGTCGGCATGGGAGGCGAGCTCGCCGAGGCCAGCGCCGCGGCGCGCGAGGTGTTCGAGGAAGTCGACGAGGCGCTCGGGCAGAACCTGTCGCGGATCATGCGCGAAGGGCCGGAGGAGGAGCTGACCCTGACCGAAAACGCGCAGCCGGCGATCATGGCGCACGCCATCGCTGTGCTGCGGGTGCTCGAGAAGGAAGGCGGCATTTCGATCGCGGCAAGGGGCGAATGCGTCGCCGGCCACTCGCTCGGCGAATACACCGCGCTCTGTGCGGTGGGCGCGTTCTCCCTCGCGGACACCGCGCGGCTGCTCAAGCTGCGCGGGCAGGCGATGCAGGCGGCGGTGCCGGTCGGCCTCGGCGCGATGTGCGCGCTTCTCGGCGCGGATCTCGAGAGGGCGAGCGCGCTGGCCGAGGCGGCGGCCGAAGGCGAAGTGTGCCAGGTCGCCAACGACAACGACCCGGGCCAGGTCGTGCTCTCGGGCCATCGCGGCGCGATCGAGCGCGCGGTCGCGCTGGCCAAGGACCACGGCATCAAGCGCGGCGTGCTGCTGCCGGTCTCGGCACCGTTCCACTGCAGCCTCATGCAGCCCGCGGCCGAGGCGATGGCCGAGGCGCTTGGGCGTACCCCGCCGGGCCCGTTCCGCCTCCCGCTCTACGCCAACGTCAGCGCCGCGCTGGTTATCGACCCAGGCGAGGAGCGCCGCCTGCTGGTCGAGCAAGTCACCGCCCGCGTCCGCTGGCGCGAGAGCGTGCTGGCGATGAGGGACGCGGGCATCGCCCGGTACATCGAGCTCGGCGGCAAGGTGCTCGGGCCGATGATCGGGCGGACGGTGGAGGACGTGGTCGTGACGAGCGTGATGACGATGGCGGACACCGAGGCACTGGCGAAGGAATTGTAGGCGCTCACAGAGACACAGAGACACAGACGGTATCGTGGCGAGGCGAATCATGGACCGAGATTTGAATGTCTTGTCGGGCATCGTCGTCGACGAATGCATTCGCATTCACGGAGAACCCGGTCCTGGACTGCTCGAGAGCGTCTACGAGGTCGTGCTGGCGGGTGCACTTGAACGCCGCGGACTGAAGGTCGACCGGCAAGTGCCGGTTGACATTCACTACGATGGACTGACGTTCGCCGGCGCCTTTCGCATCGATATTCGTGTCGAAGGCGTGCTCATTCTGGAAATCAAGTCGGTGGAGAAGCTGGCAAACTTGCATGCCAAGCAACTGCTGACCTATTTGCGTCTCACCGACAGCCCACTCGGCCTGCTCTTAAATTCTTCTGGCGAGACGATGAAGGAAGGCATTCGCCGCGTAGCGAATTGAACGGTTCGGAAAGCCCCCTGTGCCCCCTGTGCCTCCGTGAGTGTAAATAAGGACCAAGACGACATGTTCGACCTGACCGGAATGACCGCCCTCGTTACAGGCGCCAGCGGGGGGATCGGTTCTTCGATCGCGCGGTGCCTGGCGCGGCAGGGGGCGCGGCTGGCGCTGTCGGGGTCGAACGCCTCGAAGCTCAGGTCGTTCCGCGAGGAGCTCAACGAAGAATTCGGCCCAAATACGCATGGGGACCATGTCGAGATCACCTGCGACCTTTCAAACACGGTCCAGGTGGAGGAGCTGATCCCGGCGACGGTCGACACCTTCGGCCAGCTCGACATCCTCGTGAACAACGCCGGCATCACCCGCGACAACCTGGCGATGCGGATGAAGGACGAGGAGTGGGACGCGGTGATCCGCATCAACCTCGAAGCCGCATTTCGCCTGATGCGCGCCGCCGCACGGCCGATGATGAAGGCGCGGTTCGGCAGGATCATCACCGTCACCAGCGTGGTCGGGGCGACGGGCAACCCCGGGCAGGTCAACTACGCCGCGGCCAAGGCGGGCCTCGTCGGCATGACCAAGAGCTACGCCCAGGAAGTTGCCAGCCGCGGCATCACCGCCAACTGCGTCGCCCCGGGCTTCATCCGCACGGCGATGACCGATGGGCTCCCGGAGGCGCAGAAGGACGCGCTCAACCAGCGCATTCCGATGGGCCGGATGGGCGAAGGCGAGGACATCGGCGCCGCGGTCGCCTTCCTCGCCTCGAAGGAAGCCGGCTACGTCACCGGTCACACGCTGCACGTCAACGGCGGCATGGCGATGTTCGCGTAGAAGGTTTTCCCCAGCGAATCCCCCATCGCGGGCATTCTTCCTTGCCGCTCGGCGCTGCCCCGCTAAGGATAAATCGACTTATTCCGGCGCTTGTGGGCGATTCCGGCCACAGGTGCGCAAGGGGGTCTTTGTTGCGATGAAAGCCACCATCGAACGCGCGAATCTGCTGCGTTGCCTGTCCCACGTCCAGTCGGTGGTGGAGCGCCGCAACACTATCCCGATCCTCTCCAACGTGCTGATCGAGGCATCGGCCGAGGGGCGGGTGCGGATCACCGCCACCGACCTCGACCTGCAGGTGGTCGAGAGCCTCGATGCCGTCTCGGTGGAGGCGGCGGGCGCGATCACCGTCCAGGCGCACCTGCTGTTCGACATCGCCCGCAAGCTGCCCGACGGCAGCCAGGTCAGCCTGGAGACCGCCGACAACCGCATGACCGTGAAGGCCGGGCGCAGCCGCTTCCAGCTGCCGACCCTGCCGCGCGACGACTTCCCGGTGATCGTCGAGGGCGACCTGCCTACGGGGTTCGAGCTGCCGGCGCGCCTGCTGGCGGAGCTGGTGGACCGGACCCGCTTCGCGATCTCGACCGAAGAGACGCGCTATTACCTCAACGGCATCTTCCTGCACGTCAGCGACGGCGAGCTGAAGGCGGCGGCTACCGACGGCCACCGCCTCGCGCGGTTCACGCTGGCGCTGCCCGAAGGCGCCGACGGCATGCCCGACGTGATCGTGCCGCGCAAAGCCGTGGGCGAGCTGAGGAAGCTGCTCGAGGAAGCGCTCGACGGAAACGTCCTGGTCGATCTCTCCGCCAGCAAGATCCGCTTCACGCTCGGCGGCGAGGGCGGGGTGGTGCTGACCAGCAAGCTGATCGACGGCACCTTCCCCGATTATTCGCGCGTCATTCCTACCGGCAACGACAAGCTGCTCAGGCTCGATCCGAAGAGCTTCTACGACGGCGTCGACCGCGTCGCGACGATCGCCACCGAGAAGACCCGCGCGGTCAAGATGGGGCTCGACACCGACAAGGTGACGCTGTCGGTCACCAGCCCCGACAACGGCACCGCGGCCGAGGAAGTCCCCGCCGACTACCGCTCCGACGCGTTCGAGATCGGCTTCAACGCCAACTACCTCAAGGACATCCTCCACCAGATCGACGGCGACACCGTCGAGCTCCACCTCGCCGACGCGGGCGCGCCGACGCTGATCCGCCAGGACGAGAAGAGCCCGGCGCTGTATGTGCTGATGCCGATGCGGGTGTGAGGGCGCGGAGCCGGACCCCGGAACAGGTCCGGAATGACTCCAACTGAACAACGCCCCTTCGGAGTCACCCCGGACTTGCTCCGGGTCCAGCTGACCGGCTATTCCCGCGCCCGGATCATCGCCGCCACGTCGACGAACTTCTCGCGCGGGGCGCCTTCCCGGGCGGCGCGTTCCTCCGCCTCTTCGATCTTCTTCCAGTCGCGGAAGGTGACGACCTCGAGACCGCGCGCCTCGGCCAGCGCGTCGAAGCCGGCGCGGCCCTGCTTGTGCTCAGCGCCGAGCGCGCCGCTGGCGATGTCCTCGTGGATCTTCACGGCCACCGAATAGCCGTCCGGCCGGTTGGTGCCGATCGTGCCCGAGGGGCCGCGGCGGGCCCAGCCGACGCAGTACAGGCCGGGCAGGATACGGCCCTCGTCGTTGGCGAAGCGCCCCTGCCGCTCGTCGAATGGCACGCCTTCGATCGGTGAAGTGCGGTAGCCGATGCAGGCGATCACCAGGTCGGCGGGAAACGTCTCGGTGTCGCCCGTGCCCTCGGCGCGGCCGTGGACGAGCCGGGTCTTCTCGATCTCGATCGCTTGAACCTTGTCCTTGCCGATCAGCGCCCTGGGTGAGGACATGAAGACGAATTCCAGCGCGACAGGCTTCTCGGCGCGGATATGCTCCGGCGTCGCGGCGAACGCGCGCAGGTGGCCGACCGACTTGCGCAGGCCCGGCTCGAGGATCGCGTCATCGTCAGGGGCGGGCAGGTCGGCCTGGGCGACGTGCGGCGCGGCGCGCTCAAGCTCGCCGAGCTCGCCCAGTTCCTTCGGCGTCATCATGATCTGGTGCGGTCCGCGCCGGCCGAGGATCACGATGCGATCGATCCTGGAGCCTTCCAGCGCCTCGAGCGCGTGCGCGACGATGTCGCTGCCGGCGAACTCGGCGCGGGTCTTGGCGAGTATCCGCGCGACGTCGAGCGCGACGTTGCCCATGCCGATCACCACCGCGGTCCTGCCCGACAGATCGGGGTCGAGGCCGGCGAACTCGGGATGGCCGTTGTACCAGCCGACGAACGCCGCGCTGCCGAACACATTGGCGAGGCCGGCGCCGGGAATGCCGAGGTCGCGGTCCTTCGGCGCGCCGGTCGCCAGCACGACCGCGTCGTAGAGCTCCTGCAGCTCGGCGATCGAAACGTCGCTGCCCACGCGCACGTTGCCGGCGAAGCTCACGTTGTCGGACAGCGCCACCTTCTCGAAGCGCCGCGACACGGCCTTGATCGACTGGTGGTCCGGCGCCACGCCGGTGCGGATCAGCCCGAACGGCACCGGCAGGCAGTCGAACACGTCGATCAGCACCTCGTCGCCGAACGCCCTCTGGGCGGCCTCGGCGGTGTAGTATCCGGCCGGCCCGGAGCCGATGATCGCAACGTGCCGCATGCCGGTCCCTCGTCCCACACCCGCCCATGCCCGCCCGGGCAGCGCGACCTTAGCGGCGCGCCCACCGGCGGCAACTTCGGCGCGCGTAAACATGGCGATAACTTAACCGATTCTCAAAGCTGACAAGGGCATAGGCTGGTCATGTCCCGGACCGGCCAGGCATTGTCGACTATGGCCGCGCCTGCGAGCGGAAAGCGCCCCGTCGCCGCTGAACCCGCTTCGCGCGGCGCGCAGGAATCGGCCGCATCGTCCGGCAAGGACGAACAGCGCCGCGGACCGCGCCGCCGGCTCCGCTCGGACCGGGCCGCCGTACTTCAGGCGCGTTCGACGGCGGGGCGCAACTGGCTCCCGCCGCGCTGGCCCTACCTGATCCTGACCATGCTTGCCGCGATCGGAAGCGGGATCGCGGCGACACGGGCCATCCCCGGCGGCGAAATCGTCGGCATGTTGGCCATCGCCGTCCTCGGTGTCGCCTGCGTCGGGCCCGCGCATACCTTCGTCGCCATCCGCAGCCATTGGTCCCGCCTGGCGGCGGTGCTGGCGGTGGTGGTGTTGCCGCTGTTCCTGTTCGGGCTCGGCGTGATCCGGTGGACCGGCAACGGGGCTCTTCCGTGGGACGTCGCGATCGCTTCGCTGCTTTGCGTCGCCGGCGTCGCCGCCGCGTACTTGCGCCGCCAGCCGGGCGTGATCTTCGCCGCGCAGCTGTCGGTCTGGTCGGCGGCGGTCGTCGCCAATGCCTCGGTTGCCGGCGCCGCCACCATATTCGTCGCGCTCGCCGTGGCGATCCTGGTCAGCCGCGAGCAGATCCGCGAGCAGCGCCTCGAGGAGGAACGGCGCCGGGCCCGCGACCGCATCCAGACGCGGGCCAGAGACATCCTCGCCGACTACGAGGAGACGCGGCAAGGCTGGTTCTGGGAGACCGACCGGCGAGCGCTGCTGACCTACGTCTCGGCACCGGTGGCCCAGGCGGTCGGGTATTCGCCCGACCAGCTCATCGGCCAGCCGCTGGTCGAACTGTTCGACCTGTCCGACGACGGGCAGGAAGGGGAGCGCACGCTGCAATTCCATTTCACCGCGCGCTCGGCTTTCCAGGAACTGGCCGTGCGCGCCGCGATCCCAGGTGAGAAACGCTGGTGGTCGGTTAGCGGCCGCCCGATCCACGACGAATTCGGCAACTTCGTCGGCTTTCGCGGCTCGGGCACCGACCTGACCGCCAAGCGGCGCAGCGAGGAGCAGGCCTCGCGGCTGGCACACTACGATTCGCTCACCGGCCTCGCCAACCGGTTCCAGATGTCGCAAACGCTCGAGAAGATCCTGTCGTCGCAGCAGGACGCGAACCGCGCCTGCGCGGTGCTGCTGCTCGATCTCGACCGCTTCAAGCAGGTCAACGATACGCTGGGCCATCCGGCCGGCGACGCGCTGCTCAAGCAGGTCGCCCAGCGGCTCGAGCGGACGGCGGGGCAGAAAGGGCAGGTCGGCAGGCGCGGCGGTGACGAATTCGAAGTCATCGTACCTGGCCGGATCGAGCGCAAGGACGTCGGACACCTCGCCGGCGAGATAATCCATTCGCTGTCGCAGCCCTATTCGATCGACGGGCAGCGCGTGATCATCGGCGCTTCGGTCGGCATTGCGCTGGCGCCCGACGACGGCAAGGTCAGCGAGGAGCTGATACGCAACGCCGACCTCGCGCTTTACGCCGCGAAGGATCTCGGACGCGGGCGCTATCACTTCTTCGCCGAAGATCTTCACGCCGAAGCGGAGGCCCGTGCGCGGCTCGAGCAGGACCTGCGCGATGCCGTCGCCCACGGACAGCTCGAGCTCTACTACCAACCGGTGGTCTCGACCGCGACCGAGAAAATCTCCGGCTTCGAGGCGCTGCTGCGCTGGAACCACCCCAAGAAGGGGTGGATTCCGACCGAGAAGTTCGTGAAGTCCGCCGAGGACACCGGGCTTATCGCGCAGATCGGCGAGTGGGCGCTGCGGACCGCCTGCCACGACCTTGCCCAGTGGCCTGAGGAAGTGCGCGTCGCCGTCAACGTCTCGCCGCTGCAGTTCGCCAACCCGCAGCTCCCGGCGATCGTCACCAATGCCATTGCGCGGGCGGGCATCCACCCGTCGCGGCTCGAGCTCGAGATCACCGAAAGCGTGTTCCTCAACGACGACGCAGGCACCGATGCGATGTTTGCCGCGCTGAAGGGCGTCGGCGTGCGGCTGGCGCTCGACGATTTCGGAACCGGCTATTCGTCGCTCGGCTATCTGAAGAAGGCGCCCTTCGACAAGATCAAGATCGACCAGAGCTTCGTGCGCGGCGCCACGAGGCCTGGCAGCCGCAACGGCGCGATCATCGCTTCGATCACCAGCCTCGCGCATGCGCTCGGCATGGACACGACCGCCGAAGGGGTCGAGACGCTCGACGAACTCGATCTCGTGCGCATGCACGGCTGCAGTCATGTCCAGGGTTTCATTTACGAGCGGCCGCTCTCCTTCCAAGCCGCGACCGAGCGGCTGAAGACGGGCCTCGCCGCCGTTGCCCGCGGACCGCGCGCCTCGCGCCAGCCGCGCCAGACGATGCTGCGCAAGGTGGTGCTCGACCATCACGGCCAGCTCTATCCGGCCACGATCAGAAACATCTCCGCCACCGGTGCGCTGGTGGAAGGGCTGTGGAACGTGCCCGCCGGGACGATATTCAGGATCCAGGTTTCGGACGCGCAGGCGGTCACCGCGACGACCCGCTGGTGCGAGGAGAACCGCATGGGTGTGGAATTCGCCGTACCGCTGCAGCACGATGCGACCGGCGCCATCGCGGCGGCGCTGGGGAAGGGTCCGGAGCCCGTCGCTCGAAGCCTGCTGAAGGAGGCGAGCTAGCCGTGGGAAGCCCCTGGTTCTTATCGGTTTGGTAAGCGTGATCGTTTACGCGCGAAACGACAATCAGAAGGGTCGCTCCGGTTCTGCGAACGAGGAGTGAAGAGCAAGATGGTCATGCGCGGAATGCTGCGGAATCTCGGTGCCCGGGGCGCCGCGTCCGCGCGCGGTCCGGGCGCGGGCCGCGGCTATTCGCAGATCGACGCCTCGGAACGTCTGGCCATGCTCGATGCCTTCGAGGAGGAGGAGATCGGCTGGTTCTGGGCGACCGACAGCGAAAACCACCTGATCTACCTGTCTCCGTCGGCGGCACAGCGCTTCCCCGCCGACCGCGCGGTCCTCGGCGAGCCGCTCGGCGCGGTGGTCGAGGCAATCCCCAGCGAGGGCGAGGATCGATCGGAACGGCCGCTCTCGTTCCTGTTGAGCGCGCGCAACAAGTTCGCCGACCTGTCCGTCCGCGTCGAGACCCGCAACGGCGAGATGTTCTGGTCGCTGACCGGCAAGCCCAGCTTCGACGCGCATAACAACTTCCTGGGCTATCGCGGCAGCGCGAAGGACATCACCGCGCACTACGAGCGGCAGCGCGATGCCTCGCGTCTGGCGCAGTACGATTCCCTGACCGGTCTCGCCAACCGCCACCGCATGGCCAAGCGCCTGACCGCGATCCTGACCGCGTTTCGCTCAGCCAAGCGCAGCTGCGCGCTGCTGATGCTCGATCTCGACCGCTTCAAGCAGGTCAACGACACGCTCGGCCACCCGGCCGGCGACGACCTGCTCAAGCAGGTCTCGCAGCGGCTGCAGCGGATCGTTTCGGGCCCGGCCGAGATCGGCCGCCTCGGCGGCGATGAATTCCAGGTGATCATCCCCGACATCGACGACCGCGGCAAGCTGGGCGAGCTGGCGCAGCGCATCATCCAGATGATCTCCCAGCCCTATTCGATCGAAGGCGCGCGGGCGATAATCGGCACCAGCATCGGTATCGCCATCGCGCCCTACGACGGCATCGAGCCCGACGAGCTGGTCAAGAGCGCCGACCTCGCGCTCTATGCCGCCAAGGGCGGCGGCCGAGGCCAGTATCGCTTCTATTCGAACGACCTCAAGGACTCCGCGCACGAACGGCGCGAGATCGAGGAGGATCTGCGCGACGCGCTGACGCGCGGCGAGCTGCAGATGCACTACCAGCCCGTGGTGCGCAGCTCGGACAACAAGGTCAGCGGGTTCGAGGCGCTGATGCGCTGGAACCATCCGGAGCGCGGCCCGATCAGCCCCGGAGTGTTCATCCCCATCGCCGAGGACAGCAACCTCATCGCCGCGCTTGGCGAATGGGCGCTGCGGCAGGCCTGCGCCGATGCCGCGCAATGGCCGGGCGAGCTGAAGGTGGCGGTCAACGTTTCCGCGCAGCAGTTCAACTCCGACAGCCTGCCGGCCACGATCACCAACGCGCTGGCCTCGTCCGGCCTGAAGGCGAGCCAGCTCGAGCTGGAAATCACCGAAAGCGTGTTCATGGGCGATGTCGACGCGGTGCATCAGATGTTCAAGCGCCTCAAGAAGATCGGCGTGAAGCTGTCGCTCGACGATTTCGGGACCGGCTATTCCTCCTTGGGCTACTTGCGCAAGGCACCGTTCGACAAGATCAAGATCGACCAGAGCTTCGTGCGCGGCTGCACCGAGAAGGACAACACCAGCGCGGCGATCATCACTGCGATCGTCAGCCTCGCCAGTGCCCTCAAGATGGAGACCACCGCCGAGGGGGTCGAGGCGATGGACGAGCTGGCGCTTGTGCGCAGGCTCGGCGCGACCAACATCCAGGGCTTCGTCTATTCGCGCGCGGTGCCGCAGCAGGAGGTGCTGGGCAAGCTGGCGGACGGCGACCTCATGTATGAGCCGATGGGTCCCGAACGATACCGGGCCGAACGGCGCACGGTATTCCGGCGCATCGGCGTGATCCACGAGGATCAGAGATACGACGCGGTGCTGCGCAACCTGTCGCGCACCGGGGCGATGATCGAAGGCCTGCTCGACGTGCCGGTCGGAACCGACCTGGTGGTGGACCTCGGCGAGGGCCAGCTGGTCGTCGGCACGGTGCGCCGCTCGCGCGAGGCGACCCAGGGCATCGAGTTCGAAAGCCCGCTGATCAGCGACGGCGCCGACGGCCTGTGCACGCGCCACCGCATCTCGCCCTACGCGCTGGCGGCGGCCGGCATGCCCCTCAAGGCGCTGCCGCCGGGCCACTACTCGCCGCCGATCAAGCCGGAAGGCACGCGGAGCGCGCCGCGCTTCATGCAGATCGACCTGTCCTCGGCGGCGTCGCGGGCGGCTTGATTGAGGGCTGCTGACAGCGCCGCGGAGCGCGGCTAAGGGCGCGGGATGGTTGAACTGTCCCGCATACGCAACTTCTCCATCATCGCCCACATCGACCATGGCAAGTCGACGCTGGCGGATCGGCTGATCCAGGCGACCGGCGGGCTGACGGCGCGTGAGATGTCCGAGCAAGTGCTTGATAACATGGACATCGAGCGCGAGCGCGGGATCACCATCAAGGCCCAGACCGTGCGCCTCAACTATACGGCGCAGGACGGCGAGACCTATGAGCTCAACCTGATGGACACGCCGGGCCACGTCGACTTCGCCTACGAGGTCAGCCGCTCCCTCGCCGCCTGCGAAGGCGCGCTGCTGGTGGTCGACGCCGCGCAAGGGGTCGAAGCGCAGACCCTCGCCAACGTCTACCAGTCGATCGAGCACGACCACGAGATCGTCCCCGTGATCAACAAGATCGACCTCCCCGCCGCCGAGCCCGAGAAGGTCCGCGCCGAGATCGAGGACATCATCGGCCTCGACGCCTCCGAAGCCGTGCTCACCAGCGCGAAATCCGGCATCGGCATCACCGAAGTGCTCGAGGCTGTGGTCCGCAAGATCCCGCCCCCCAAGGGCGACCGCGCCGCCCCGCTCAAGGCCATGCTGGTCGACTCGTGGTACGATCCCTACCTCGGCGTGGTCATCCTCGTCCGCATCCTCGACGGCGTGATCAGCAAGGGCCTCCAGGTCCGCTTCATGCAGGGCGGCACCGAGCACCTGATCGACCGCGTCGGCTGCTTCACCCCCAAGCGCGTCGAGCTGCCCGAGCTCGGCCCGGGCGAGATCGGCTTCATCACCGCGCAGATCAAGGAGGTCGAGCAGGCCCGCGTCGGCGACACCATCACCACGGTCAAGGGCGGGGCGACCCAGGCGCTTCCCGGCTACAAGGAAGTCCAGCCGGTGGTGTTCTGCGGCCTGTTCCCGGTCGACGCCGCCGACTTCGAGAAGCTGCGCGAGAGCCTCGGCCGCCTGCGCCTCAACGACGCCAGCTTCAGCTTCGAGACCGAGAGCAGCGCCGCGCTCGGCTTCGGCTACCGCTGCGGGTTCCTCGGCCTGCTGCACCTCGAGATCATCCAGGAGCGCCTGACCCGCGAGTACGACCTCGACCTCATCACCACCGCGCCGAGCGTGGTCTACCGCATCGTGCTGGGCGCCAGCCGGACCGAC
>Ga0307505_10000726_pt1 | contig 33037 bp, 35 predicted proteins | sample 23_S_MG_FD_202183 | JGI IMG/M metagenome (GOLD analysis project Ga0307505, IMG submission 202183) | Soil microbial communities from Populus trichocarpa stands in riparian zone in the Pacific Northwest, United States - 23_S | ecosystem: Environmental > Terrestrial > Soil > Riparian zone > Trees... | reverse complement strand
GCTGCGCCGGCTCCTGCATGAACTCGACGACCCGTCCTGCCGCCTCCCGGTTCTCGCCGTGGGCGGTCATCAGCACCAGATCGCCGGCCACCGCGACCGGTGCGGCGTAGCGGCCCGGGCCGCCCCAGTAGCCGACGATCTGAAACCGCTCCGGGCGCTCGCCGAAGATCGCCCCGGGAGCGATCATCGCGAACGCCCCCTCTCCCCCTAGAAACCGCTCGAGCGCCTGCTGATCGGTGGTGTCGTTGACGTCGGCATTGACGTAGCGCTTGGCGGTCAGCTCGCCGAACCGCTCGATCCAGGCCGAGATCACCGGCTCGTCGGTCGCCAGCTCGCCGAGCAGGTTCTCGCCCAGCTGCTTGACCGAGTCCATGAACTCCATGCTGATCGCCTGGGCCCACTTGTCGGCGGCGAAGCCGTCGGCGACGCCGATCGTGATCGGCGTCTCGCCGCGGCGGCGGATCCGCTCGCAGGCATCCATGAACGACGGCCAGGACTCCAACCGTCGCCCGACCTCGACTCCGGCCGCGTTCAGGTGGTCGCGGTTGGCCACCAGGAGCGCCTGCTCGGCGTAGAACGGCGCGCCCCAGTACTTGCCGCCGATCCGGTTGGTGAACAGCCAGTCGTCGGTGGCGCCGGCACCGACGTTGTCCTCGACCGGGACAAGTGCGTCCTGAGCGATGAACTCGTAGGTGAACCAGTCCGGGAACCACGTCTCGAGCTCGGGCCCCCGCCGGGCGGCGTGGTTGGACTGCAACCGCGCCTGCATGTTCGCGTAGGGCACCAGCTGGAGGTCGGTCAGTCGGGCGTCGAGCTCGGAGGCGGCGAGCCGGTCGGCGAGCGACTCCCAGTAGCGCTTCATGCTGCCCGGCCGACCGGCGTACTCGAAATCGAAGACCGCGGCCACGTCGCGACCGGCGCCGGCGCCGGTCGAGGAGCCGCCGCACGCCGCGAGGTAGAACGCGCCGAGCCCGGCCGCCCCCAGCCCCAGCGCTCGACGCCGGGTGACCGTCGCATCGAGACCGCTTGCCACCATCTTCACCTTCCCTCCCGCTGGGCCATGACATGCGGCCCGCGCCGCCGCGGCGACCATACCCCACCGCATCGGACGTGCCTAGACGCGACGTTATCGCTGTGCCCTGACAACTGTCAGTCAGTTGGCATCCAGCGATATGGCATGTAACATCACGCGGTACACATTGGTCAGTCCAATTTCAATGATCTCTCCTTCCCCGCCCATCCCTCTTCGAGATCTCGACCCGATCCGGCTCGCGCCTCCGTCGCGGCCCCGGGTCGACCCCACACCGGCTGCGACCGTATCCGGCACCCTTCACGGACCGAACCCTCCCCGTGATCCCGCCGGACACGGTTCGTAGAGCCGCGCTCGCCGGCGGCGGCAGGCCCCTCCCTCCGGGCCCCGCCGCCGGCGCCGGTGCTTTTCGTCACTGTGGCAGTGGTCACTTTGGCGCAAGCGCCATTTCCGTACCGGGCGCGGGTTAGACTCGCCGAGTGGATACCGCGGCGGACAGGGCAGCAGGCGGAATTCGCGCGCTCATCGCGTCGGGGGACTACGGTCCGGGGGACCGCCTCCCCTCCGAGCGCGAGCTCGCGCAGCAGCTCGGCGTCTCGCGCCCGGCGCTGCGCGAGGGCATCGGCCGGCTGCGCAGCGGCGGCGTCCTCGCGTCGCGGCGCGGGTCGGGGACCTACGTCGGCGTCGCAGATCTCGACGGGGTCTACGACGTGCGTCTGCGCCTGGAGCCGCTGGCCGCGGAGAAGGCGGCCCGCCAGCGCACGGACTCGGAGGTCGGCGAGATGGAGCACGTGGTCGGACAGATGGCCGCCGAGATCGACGACGCCGACCGCTTCAACCTGCTCGACGCCCGCTTCCATGCGCTCGTCGCCGAGGCGAGCCGCTCGACGGTCCTGATCAGCACGCTCGACCAGCTGTCGGAGCTCGCGCTGCTCAGCCGCAGCGTGATCGCCACCAACCGCCGCTTCCGCGTAACCTCGCTGGTCGACGTCGAGCGCGTGCTCGGCGCGATCGTCCGTCAACACCCGAAGCGAGCCGCCAACGCCATGGAACGCCACATCCGAGCCGTACGGGCCGACTACTTCAGCGTCGTGACCTCCGATCGCCCCTCCGCCGGCCGGGCAGCCGAGGCCTGAGCCGGATGCCGCGCGAGATCGTCCTGGCCCGTCACGGCGAGACCGAGTGGAGCCGCGACCTGCGCCACACCGGGCGCACCGACGTGCCACTCACCGAGCACGGCCGCGAACAGGCCGCGGCGCTCGCGCCACGTCTTGCCGGGCGCGAGTTCTCGGCCGTATTGGTCAGTCCGCTTGGGCGCGCCGTCGAAACCTGCGAGCTCGCCGGCCTCGGCGCCTCCGCGGAGCGGCGGCCAGAGCTGATGGAGGTCGACTACGGCTCTGCCGAGGGCCTGACCACCGAGCAGATCCGCGCCACGACCCCCGGCTGGACCGTCTGGACCCACCACACTCCGGGCGCCGAGACGCTCGAGCAGGTCGGCGAAAGGCTCGCGCCCCTGGTCGCCGAGCTGGCCTCCGGCGACGGAGGCGATGGCGACGTCGCGATCTTCGCCCACGGCCACATCCTGCGCATCCTCGCCGCGCTCTGGATCGAGCAGCCGCCCCACGGCGGCGCCCGCCTCGCGCTTCAGACCGGACGTCTCAGCGCGCTCGGCTGGGAGCGCGAGACGCGCTGCATCCGGGCCTGGAACACCTGAGCCGGCCGGGGAGCCAGTCCAACGTCTTCCAGCTCGCGCGATCCACGCCAGGCCAGTCAGGCGACGCGGCGCAGCCGGACGTGGGCGTGGTGCTCGAGGGTCTCGGCGATGGCGCGATCGGCCTGACCGAGAGCGACATCGGAGGCGGTCGGGGCCTCGGCGAGTGGGCTGCCGAGCGCGACGACGAGGAACCGGTGCGCCTCCTCCCCGAGCGGGAAGGAGCCCGCTTCGCAGGCGAGGCAGACCACCCCGCCGGCCGCTGGCGAGAAGCCACCGATGTGCTCCGCCTCGCCGCAGGAGGCGCATGAGGCCAACTCCGGCGCGAACCCGGCCGCCAGCAGCAGCTTGACCCGGAAGGCGAGCGACTGGGCACGGGTCGCCGCGTCGGGATCGCGATCGAGCAGCGCGAGGTGGTTGCAGAGCAGGTGGTATGCGGCCGTGTTCGGCTCGCTGGAGTCCAGCAGCCGCAGCACCGACTCGCACGCCTGCGAGGCCCGCTCCAACGACGCCCGACGCTCCCACAACCCGGGGTGAGCGCTGACGGTGTCGACCGAGGAGATCGTGCAGAGGTCGCCGCGGCCGCTGCGCAGCACCAGCCGCACGCGCGAGAGCGGCTCCAGCCGCCCGCCCATCCGCGACCGCGCGCGCCGCACGCCCTTGGCGATCGCCCCGACGCGACCGTGGTCGAACGTGTAGAGGTGGAGGATGCGGTCGGCCTCCCCGTAGCGGATCGAGCGCAACACCACGGCCTCGGTCTTGAACGTGGCGGGCATGACCGATCAATGTTCGCGCCCGCCGCGGACGCCCCCGCGTCAAGCCCGCCCCGCCCGACGACGCGCCGCGCGAAGGATCCTTGGGGGTATACCCCCAAGGATCCTCCGTCCGGCCCGGTAGTGCGCTCAGGCGCCGCGCGGGCGGCGCTGGCAGCGCGGGCAGACGTAGGTGCCGCGGCCGGCGGCGCGCAGCTTGACGATCGTCGTGGCGCAGTTCGGGCACGGCTCGCCCTCGCGGCGGTGGACCAGGAAGCGGTCCTGGAAGCTGCCGCGGGCTCCGTCGGGGTGGCGGAAGTCGTCGATCGAGGCCCCGCGGGCGTCGATCCCGGCCTCCAGCGACTCGATCACCGCTCTGTGCAGCGCCTCGATCTGGGCCGTCCGCAACGTCCCGACCGGGCGCAGCGGGTGGATCCGCGCGCGAAACAGCGCCTCGTCGGCGTAGATGTTGCCGACCCCGGCGATCCGCTCCTGAGAGAGCAGGAAAGCCTTGACCGGCGACCGTCGTCCACGCGCCAGCTCGCGCAGCAGGGCCGGCGTGAAGTCGGGGCTCAGCGGCTCGACGCCGAGCCGGGCGGCGAAGTACTCGTCGCGGGCGGCGTCGCCGAGCAGCACGAGGCCGGTGCCGAAGCGGCGCGGATCGGTGAACAGGACGGTCGCGCCGTCGTCGAGGCCGATCCGAACGCGCGCGTAGGGCCGCTCCTCCCCGTCACCGGGCGGGATCAGCAGGAGATTGCCGGTCATCCGCAGGTGCATCACCAGGTGGACCTCGCCCGCGAGCTCGACGTCGAAGTACTTGCCGCGCCGGCCGACCTCCACCACCCGCCGGCCGACGAGCGCGTCGGCCAGCTCCTGCGGCGCGGCCGGCGCGCACCAGCGCGCGTCCGGTACCTCGAAGGAGTCGATCCGGCGGCCCTCGACGTGCGGCGCGAGCTTGCGGCGGATGGTCTCGACCTCGGGCAGCTCCGGCATCGCCGGGCTTCTATCAGGTCTTGCGCCTCAGCCAGCGACCGCGCGCGGGTGGGCGCGGAAGTAGACGTCCTTGAGCCGCTCGCTGGAGAGGTGGGTGTAGAGCTGGGTGGTCGCGATGTCGGCGTGGCCGAGCATCTCCTGGACGGCGCGCAGGTCGCAACCGCCGGCCAGCAGGTGGGTGGCGAAGGTATGGCGGAGGGTGTGCGGGCTCATCCGCTGCTCCAGGCCGGCCGCGCGCGCGTGGCGGGCGACGATCTTGTAGAGCCCCTGCCGGGTCAGCGCCCCGCCGCGGAAGTTGACGAACAGGCGCGGCTGAACCGCGCCGCCGACCAGCTGCGGGCGGCCGCGCTCTAGGTAGCGTCCCAGAGCTGCGGCGGCGGCCCGACCGACCGGGATCAGCCGCTCCTTCGAACCCTTGCCGTGCGCGCGCAACAGCAGCTCCTCGAGGTCGACGTCGGTCACCTCGAGCCCGGTCGCCTCCGATGCGCGCAGGCCGCAGGCGTACATCAGCTCCAGCAGCGCGACGTCGCGCAGGGCGATCGGGTCGGTCCCGGCCGGCGCGGCGAGCAGCTTGGCGACCTCGTCGCGGCGCAGGACGCGCGGCAATCTCCGGCTGCGCCGTGGCGTCGAGAGCTCCGCGGTCGGATCGGTCGCGAGGATCCCCTCACGGCGCAGGTGCCTGTAGAACGAGCGCAGCGACGCCTGCTTGCGGCGCACGGTCGCGGGCGAGGCGGCCTCGCCGTCGGCCCCGACGAGCCCGGCGAGGAAGTCGGCGATGTCGGCGGGCGTCGCCTCCAGCGCGCCGATCTCGCCCGCCGCGAGGAACTCTCCGTACTGCAGCAGGTCGGAGCGGTAGGCCGCGAGCGTGTTGCGCGACAGCCCGCGCTCGAACTCGAGGTGGGCGAGGAAGTCGAGCACCAGGTGCTCGTAGGGGCGCGCTGCGGGCGGGCCTGCGACGGTCGCCATCCCACCCTGTTCGCCGCCGCCACCACCGTCTCCTCGGCGGTGCAACGGCACTGGCGCGGCGGCGGGGACCGCGGCCCCCGCTCAGGGGACCTGGAAGCCCCCGTCGGACAGTCGCCCGATGTCGTTGGTCAAGCCGATCGCGAACAGCCCGATCACGAGCATGAAGCCGACCACCCCCGCGCGCTCCATCACGCTCATCGACACCGGCTGGCCGCGGACCTTCTCGACCGCCGCCCAGAAGATGTGGCCGCCGTCGAGCGGCAGGAACGGGAAGAGGTTGATGATCGCCAGCGACAGCGAGATGACCGCCAGGATGATGACCGCGTTGGCGAGGTCGTTGAGGATCGTCTGGCGGGTGATCTCGTAGGAGCCGACGATGCCGGTGATCTCGCTGCGCTTCTGGGCGTCGAGCAGGCGCGCCGGCAGTGTCACCGTCTGGCCGGCGACGAAGCCGAAGCGGTCGACCGAGATCGTGACCGCGTCGCCGAAGGGCAACGGCTCCCGGGGCGGGCCGAGCGCAAAGCCGAAGCCGATCCGCGTGCGCTCGACGTCGGGCGTCGCGTCGTAGACGGGCTTGATACGTTCGACGATCCGCTGGCCGTCGCGCATCAGCACGAGCGTCGCGGCGGTCGCCGCCTCGCAGCCGTCGACCTGCTCGCCGGCGCAGCGGTGGGTGCCGATCTGCTCCGACATCGCCTCCGAGTCGCCACGCACTCCGTCGACCGAGATCAGCTTGTCCCCTGGCTCGAGCGTCACCGCGGCCGGCGTGTCAGCCTGGATCGTGCCGACGCGGTCGGTGACGGTCTCCGGGCCGATCAGCCCGAAGTAGACGAAGAACAGCGCCAGCGCAACGATCAGATTCACCGCCGGCCCCGCCGCGATCACCGCCATCCGCTTCCAGACCGGCTGGGCGTGGTAGGCGCGGGTGCGGACCTCGTCGGGCAGGTCCTCGGAGGGGTTCATGCCGGTGATCCGCACGTAGCCGCCCGCCGGGATCGCCCCGATCGCGTACTCGGTCTCGCCGATCTTCTTGGAGACCAGCGTCGGCGGGAAGAACAGCGAGAACTTCTCGACCCGCATCCCGACCCACTTGGCGACCGCGAAGTGGCCCAGCTCGTGCAGGATCACCAGCACGGCGAAGCCGACGAAGGCCAGCGCCCAGCTCACGCGACGGCCTCCCGGCAGAGCTCGCGCGAGCGCTCGCGGGCCTCCGCGTCGGCCGCGTAGAGGTCGGAGAAGTGGCCGACCGGCCGCGGCGCGAGCGCCGCGAGGGTATCCTCGATCACCGCCGCGATGCCGAGGAACGGCAGCTCGCCGGCGAGGAAGGCGTGGACGGCGACCTCGTTGGCCGCGTTGAGCACGCACGGCGCGGTGCCCCCGGCTGCGGCGGCGGAGCGGGCCAGGCCGAGGCACGGGAAGGCGTCGTGGTCGACCTCCTCGAAGGTCAGCGCCCCGACGGCGGCGAGGTCGAGCGGCTCGATCGGGAGGTCGGCGCTCTCGGCGGAGTGCAGCGCGTAGGAGATCGCGATCCGCATGTCGGGCGGGCCGACGTGGGCGAGCATCGCGCCGTCGGCGAGGGTCACCAGGCCGTGGACCAGCGATTGGGGGTGGACGACGACGTCGAGACGGTCGTAGTCGATGCCGAAGAGGTGGTGGGCCTCCATCAGCTCGAGGCCCTTGTTCATCAGCGTCGCCGAGTCGATCGTGATCTTGCCGCCCATGCTCCAGGTCGGATGGTCGAGCGCCTGCTCGGCCGACACGTCGACCAGCTCGGCACGCGTGCGCCCGCGGAACGGACCGCCGCTGGCGGTGATCGTCATCCGCTCGACCGCGCCGGGGCCGAGCCCCGCGATCAGCTGGTGCAGCGCGGTGTGCTCGGAGTCGACGGGGACGATCCGCGCGCCGGTCGCCTCGGCCAGCGCCATCACGAGGTCACCGCCGACGACGAGGCTCTCCTTGTTGGCGAGCGCGAGGTCGATCCCCTCCCCGAGCGCCGCCACGGTCGGGCCGAGGCCGGCCGAGCCGACGAGCGAGTTGAGCACGAGGTCGCACTCGGTCTCGACGATCAGCTCGACGAGCCCCTCCGGCCCGGCGAGCACCCGTCCGCCGGTCCACAGCTCGCCGGCACGGGCGGCGGCGTCGGGATCGGCGAGGGCGATCCGGTCGATGCCGTGCTCGGTGGCCTGCGCGAGCAGCGCGTCGGCACTCGAGGCGGCCGCCAGGCCGACGACCTCCAGCGAGTCGCTGCGGGAGATCACGTCGAGGGCCTGGGTGCCGATCGAGCCGGTCGATCCGGCGATGACGATTCTGCGCACCCGCTCCAGTCTAGGACGCCGCGCGGCCCGCGGCGGCGATCCGCAGCAACAGCTCCAGCCGAACGGCCGCCGACGCGAACGCGGCGGTGTCGCGATCGCCGTAGAGCTCGACGAGGAAGACGCCCGATCCGTGCGCCACCGCACCGACCAGCGCCGATTCGAAGCCGAGCAGCTCGAGCAGCCCGCTCTCCGCCGGGTCGGTGCCGTCGTCGGCGGCGTGGGCGACGAAGCAGCCGCGGCCGTCGCGCAGCAGCATCCCGGTGTGCGGGTACTCGTCGACCCGGAAGGTCTCGTTCTCGAGGCCCATCCGCAGGCCGCGCAGCCGGCTGTCGCGGTCGTCGGCGGCGACCGTCGAGCGAATCACCGCGCTGCCCCGCTCCCAGCGTGAGATCGCCCAGGCGGCCGAGTCGGTCGCCGCGGCGAAGGCGACGGCGACAGCCTCGATGCGGTCGAGCGCCCGACCGTGGGCGTAGTCGCCGTCGAGCAGGCGCAGCGCACGGGCGGCGGCACGGTCGACGCGCTGGTCGAGCCGGTGACCGCGCAGCTCGCGGCGGTCGCCGAGACTGGTGATCGCCGGCGCCTCGTCGGTCTCCGAGGAGGTGCAGAGCCGCCCGCCGCCGCGCCGCTTGGCGGCGTACTGGGCGGTATCAGCGGCCCGCAGCAGCCCTTCGACGGCGCTCTCGGGGGTCGCCTCGGCGGCCCCGAAGGAGAGCGACACCGGCAGCTCGTCGTCGGCGGCGAGCAGTTCGAGCGCGGTCTGGGTGACGTCGGTCGCGACGGCGAGGTCGCACCGCTCCAGCAGGACGCAGAACTCGTCGCCGGCGAGCCGGCCGACCATTCCGGCCGACTCGGGCGCGGCGGCGCCGATCAGCGCGTCGGCGACGCGGCAGAGCGCACGGTCGCCGACGTGGTGGCCGTGGGCGTCGTTGATCTCCTTGAGGCCGTCGACGTCGGCGAGCAGCAGGGTCAGCGGCAGTGTGTCGCCGCGGCCGGGCTCGAGCAGTTGGGCGAGACGCTCCTCGATCGCGCGGCGGTTGGCCAGCCCGGTGAGCGGATCCTCGTAGGCGAGCCGCGAGACGCTGGCGAACCGCTCGCCGCGGGCGAGCACGAGCGCCAGCCGGTCGGCGATCGCCTGGAGGAAGCGGGCGTCGGAGTCGTCGAACAGCCGCGCGCTGCCAGCGGTGGTCGCCCAGACCTCACCCCAGACCTCGCCGTCGCGGACGATCGGCACCCCGACGCTCGACGCCTTGCCGAGCGCGCGCAGCAGCGCCACCTCGGCGGGACTGGCGTCCGGATCGTCGACGGTCGTCCTGTACGGGAGCCCGTCGGAGATCATCCGCGCCGCGAGCGGGTGGTCGGCGATCACGTAGACCTCGTCGACGGGCAGCCGCTCCTCCCCCGGCCCGAGGTCGCCGACGTTGATCAGCGTGCGCAGCGCCTGGCGGTCGGGCTCCCAGCGACTGATCGACAGCGACGCCGCCCCGGTCACGACCAGCGCGGCCTCGGCCGCCTGCTCCATCACGTCCTCGAGGCGGTAGGCGTCGGCGGTCGCGGCCGCGATCCGCATCAGCGCCTCACGCTCGCTGCCACCGTGGCGGCTGCCGGTGGCACGGAGCCGCGCGCGACCGCCGCGCCGGTTGCCCGTCCGCCCGCCCGCACGCTGTGGCTGTCCGCCCATCACCCCCCTATCGGCCACTCGTCACTCGGCCTGAACCGCGGGCGCGCGAGACCCCCGGACCTCATCCATATCCGAGCAGCAGCGCGGCGTAGAAGCCGACGACGATCGTGAAGAAGACGGCGTCGAGACGGTCGAGCACGCCGCCGTGGGCGCCGAACGCGCGGCCGCTGTCCTTGACGTCGAGATCGCGCTTGATCGCCGACTCGAACAGGTCGCCCAACGGGGCGGCGAGGGCGACCAGGAAGCCGATGATCAGCGCATCGACCCCGGAGAGCCAGTCTTGGTAGAGCCCGGCGAACCAGAAGGCGGCGGTGGCACCGACGATCCCGGCGACCAGGCCCTCGACGGTCTTGTTCGGCGAGATGTCGGGCGCGAGCTTGCGCTTGCCCCAGAGCCGGCCGCCCGCGTAGGCGGCGGTGTCGCCGACGAAGGTCGCGACCAGCACGTCGATCACCAGCCCGTCGCCGTGCTCGAGCGAGCGCAGGAAGACCGCGTGGGCCAGGGGCAGGCCGACCCAGACGACACCCAGCACTGTCGCGGCGAGGCCCCAGGAGATGTTGCTCAGCGACGGCCGCGCCATCGCCAGCAGGAACGCCACCGGCAGCACCGCGACGAACGCGATCAGCACGTCGGCGCGCTGCTCGTAGGTAGCGAGCACGACGATCCCGGCGACGGCGAGATACCCGGCGATGTCGACGGGTCGCGCCCGCCGCATCAGGCCGTAGAGCTCGCGCAGCGCCAGGATCCCGAGCGCGATCAGCCCGAGCGCGAAGATCAGCCCGCCCTGGACGACGATGAACACCGCGAACGCGGCCGCGGGTATCGCGACGGCGACCCGTCCCGTCAGCTCCGACCCGCGGCGGGGCGGGCGCTGCGGCGGCGGACGGCGCGGTGGACGGCGGGCGCTGCGCTCCCCGCGGCTCAACCGATCACCCGTCCCCCGTAGCGCCGCTGGCGGCGGCCGTACTCGGCGAGCGCCGCCTCGAAGGCCGCGCGGTCGAAGTCGGGCCAAAGCTCGTCGGCGAACACCAGCTCGGAGTAGGCGCACTGCCAGAGCAGGTAGTTGGAGATCCGCTGCTCGCCGCTGGTGCGGATCAGCAGGTCGGGGTCGTGCATCTCGGGCGCGTAGAGGCGGGCGCGGAACTCCTCCTCGGTGGTGCCGTCGAAGCCGCGTGCGGCGTCGACGATCTCCGCCCGGCCGCCGTAGTTGAACGCGACGAACAGCGTGATCCGCTCGTTGGCGGCCGTCGTCCGCTCGGCCCAGTCCATCCGCTCCTGGAGGTCGGCCGGAACGCCCTCGCGCCGCCCGACGAACCGCATCCGCACGCCCTCGGCGTCCAGCTCGGGGGTCTCGCGGTCGATCCGCTCGGCGAACATCGCCATCAGCCCGGCCACCTCCTCTGGCGAGCGGCGCCAGTTCTCGGTCGAGAACGAGAAGACGGTCAGCTCGCGGACGCCCAGCTCGACGGCATCGCGCAGCCGTGCCTTGACGACGTCGGCGCCGGCGCGGTGGCCTTCGATCGTCGCCAGCCCGCGTCGCTGCGCCCAACGGCCGTTGCCGTCGGTGATGATCGCGACGTAGCGCGGCGTGCCATCGCCACCGTCGCCGTCCGTCGGATCCGCCGCCATCGCGGTCAGACCTGGAGTATCTCTTCCTCTTTGGCGGCGAGCGACGCGTCGACCTCGGCGATCCGCTCGTCGGTGAGCCGCTGCAGCTCGGTCTCGGCGCGGTGCTCGTCGTCGGAGCCGATGTCGCCCTCCTTCTCGAGCTCGCGCAGCTCCTGCATCACCTCGCGGCGGACGTTGCGGACCGCCACGCGCCCCTGCTCGGCGAGGCCGTGGACGACCTTGACCAGCTCGCGGCGGCGCTCCTCGGTCAGCTCGGGGATCGTCAGGCGGATGAGGTTGCCGTCGTTGGAGGGCGTGAGGCCGACATCGGACTCGAGGATCGCCTTCTCGATCGCCTTGATCGAGCCCTTGTCGTAGGGGGTGATCGTCAGCAGCCGCGCCTCGGTCGCCGAGATGTTGGCGAGCTGGCCGAGCGGCGTCTGCGCGCCGTAGTAGTCGACGACGACGCGGTCGAGCAGCTGCGGGGACGCCCGTCCGGTGCGCACCGTGCCGAACTCGTGGCGGGTGGAGTCGACCGACTTCGCCATCCGCTCGGAGGCGTCGTCGAGGTACTCACGGACGATGTCATCGTCCATCGCTGCTCACCACCGTTCCCACTCTGGCGCCGCACACTATCCGGTCGATGTTCCCCTCGTCATCCATGTTGAAGACGTGAATCGGCAGGTCGTTGTCCATGCACAGCGACAGGGCGGTCGAATCCATCACGCCGAGCTGACGCTCGATCGCCTCGCGGTGGGTGATCGTCGACAGGAAGTTCGCGTCGGGCACCTGGCGCGGATCGGCGTCGTAGACGCCCTCGACGCCGTTCTTGGCCATCAGGATCGCCTCGGCATGGATCTCCAGGGCGCGCAGCGCGGCCGCGGTGTCGGTGGTGAAGAACGGGTTGCCGGTGCCGGCGGCGAAGATCACGATCCGGCCGCGCTCGAGGTGGCGGATCGCCCGTCGGCGGATGTAGGGCTCGGCCACCTCGGAGATCGTCAGCGCCGACTGGACGCGTGTCACGGCGTCCTGCTTCTCGAGCGCGTCCTGGAGCGCGAGCGCGTTGAGCACCGTCGCGAGCATTCCCATGTAGTCGCCGGTCGCACGGTCCATCCCTTGCGCGGCGCCGGACATGCCGCGGTAGATGTTGCCGCCGCCGACGACGATCGCCACCTCCACCCCGCGCTGCTGGACGTGGGCGACCTGGGCGGCGATCGCCCGCAGGCGAACCGGGTCGGCGCCGTACTCCAGCGAGCCCATCAGAGCCTCGCCGGACAGCTTGAGCAGGACGCGGCCGAAGACGGCGCCGCCGTCCTGGGTGACGCCCTCGGCCACGTCCGCCGCCAACGCGCTACTCGCCGATCTGGAAGCGCGCGAAGCGGCGGATGACCACGTTCTCGCCGGTCGTCGCCGAGATCCCCGCGCGCAGCTCCTCGATCGTCTTGCCGTCGTGGCGGTCGGCGTTGACATGGGTCTGGCTGAGCAGGACGACCTCCTCGAGCCACTTGCGCATCCGGCCCTCGGCGATCTTCTCCTGGACCGGCGGCGGCTTGCCCTCCTCGGCGGCCTGGTCCTGGAGGACCTTCAGCTCGGCGGCGCGGTCGGCCTCCGGGACCTCGTCCTCGGAGACGTAGCGCGGCGCCGCCGCCGCGATGTGCGAGGCGACCTCGCGCGCGAACTCGGCGAACTCCTCGTTGCGGGCGACGAAGTCCGTCTCGCAGTCGACCTCGAGCAGCACCCCGACCCGTCCGTTGTGGTGCAGGTAGCTGGTCACCAGGCCCTCGGACGCGGCCCGCTCGCCACGCTTGGCGGCCTTCGCCTGCCCCTTGACTCGGAGCAGCTCGATCGCCTTGTCCATGTCGCCGTCGGTCTCGACCAGCGCCGACTTGCAGTCCATCATCCCCGCGCCGGTGCGCTCGCGCAGCTCCTTGACCGCGCTGGCGGAGATCGTGCTCACGACTGGCTCCCCTCGTCCGGGCTGAACGTGCGCTGCTCGGCGGGCGCGGCAGCCGGCGCGGCGTCCTGGTCCGGCGAGAAGCTGCGCTGCTCGGCGGGCACGGCAGCCGCGGGCGCCTCCGCGGCCTGCTGCTGCTGTTGCCGTGCCTGCTCGGCGGCCGCCGCCTGCTCGGTCTCCTTGCGGGCCTGCTCCTCGGCCTCCTTGCGGGCGCGCTCCTCGGCCTCCTTGCGGGCGCGCTCCTCGGCCTCCTTGCGGGCCTGCTCCTCGGCCTCGCGGCGGGCGGCCTCCTCCTGGGCGCGGAACGCCGAGTGCTGCTCGCCGACCGTGCCGGCGATCGCCTCGATGATCACCTTGCAGGAGCGGATCGCGTCGTCGTTGCCGGAGATCACGTAGTCGACCGGCGCCGGGTCGCAGTTGGTGTCGACGAGACCGATGATCGGGATGCCGAGCCGCTGGGCCTCCTTGACCGCGATCGCCTCGGTCTTGAGGTCGACGACGAACATCGCGTCGGGGACGCGCTGCATGTCGCGCACGCCGCCGAGGTTGGTGGTGAGCTTCTCGTACTCCTTCTGCGCTGTGATCCGCTCGCGCGTCGGGAGCAGGTCGAGCGTGCCGGTCTCGGTCCACTCGGTCAGCTCGTGGAGCCGCTTGATCCGCTTGTTGATCGTCTGGAAGTTGGTCAGCAGGCCGCCGAGCCAGCGCTGGTTGACGTAGGGCATGCCGGCGGCGGTGGCCGCCTCGGCGATCGTGTCGCGCGCCTGCTTCTTGGTGCCGACGAACAGCACGGTGCCGCCGCGCGAGGCGACCGAGGCGGCGAAGTCCTGAGCGCTGGCGAGCAGCCGCTCGGTCTTCTGGAGGTCGATGATGTGGATGCCGCCGCGCTCGCCGAAGATGAAGCGGCGCATCTTTGGGTTCCAGCGGCGCGTCTGGTGGCCGAAGTGGACGCCGGCCTCCAGCAGCTCCCTGAGTGTCACCTGATTGGACAAGGGGTGCTCCCTTTTTTGAAGTCTGTTCACAGAGCCCGGCGAGACGTCGTGCGCGGAACCCGGACCGTCCTCGGTCCGGGCAGGGCCGCGCGGCCACCGCCGGGGTAGCTTGCGGATTGACCGGCAAGGATACGGCATCGCACCGACCGCCGGCCAGACGCGAAGCGGGGCGGCCCAGTGGACCGCCCCGCCCCGATGTCAGCTCCCGACTGGCCCTCCGGGAGCCGAGCCCCGCCGGGCCGCGTCCAGCGCGAGACGCAGGTCGGCGGGGAGCTTGGACTCGCACTCGATTCGTTCCCAGGTCTCCGGGTGGCTAAACACAAGCCGCGCGCTGTGCAGGAACTGGCGCTCCAAGCCGATCCCCACGCCGCAGCGGCGTCCCCCATAGGCCGGGTCGCCACAGACGGGATGGCCGATCGCGCGCATGTGCGCTCGGATCTGATGGGTCCGCCCGGTCTCGAGGCGGACACGCAGCAGGGCGCGCCCCTCCAAGAGCTCCTCGACCTCGAAATGGGTCACCGCGTCGCGGGGCTTGTCGGTCCGCGTCGACATCACCGTCCGGTTGTTGCGATCACGGCCGATCGCGGCGTCGACGGTGCCGGTGCGCGCGTCGGGCCGGCCCTCGACGAGCGCCAGGTACTCGCGCTCGACCTCGCGCCGGCGGATCGCCGCCTGGAGCGCCGCGTGGGTGACCTCGTCGCGGGCGAGTACCAGCAGCCCCGAGGTGTCGCGGTCGAGCCGGTGCACGACTCCCGGCCGCTCGGGGTCCGGCCCGCCCGCGACGCGCCCCGCCAGCAGCTGCACGAGCGTGCCGTCGGACACCCCGGCCCCGGGATGGACGATGAGGCCCGCGGGCTTGTCGACGACGAGCAGGCGGTCGTCGGCGAAGACGACCTCCGGCTCGGCGCTCATCGCCCGTCCGCGCCGCCGGCCGTCGAGGCGGCTTCGCTCTCGGGCTTGGGCTCCCCCGGTCTGACCTCGGCGACGTAGAGCAGGATCGCCACGCCGACGACGATGCAGGCGTCGGCCAAGTTGAACGCCGGCCAGGCGATCGGGTCGATGAAGTCGATCACCGCGCCCTCACGGATGCGGTCGACCAGGTTGCCGAGCGCTCCGCCGAGCAGCAGGCCCGCCGGAAGCCACAGCCACGGGCGCTGCGCGTTGACCGCGAAGTAGCTGACGAGCGCGGTCAGTGCCACGCCGACCAGCAGGGCGACGATCGCCCCCCGCCCTTGGAGGGCGCCGAAGGCGATCCCGGTGTTGCGGGTGTTGGTGATGTCGAGCCCGAGGAAGACGTTGACCGAGTCTCCGCGCGCCACCGCGGAGATCGCGATCTGCTTGGTGATCTGGTCGAGCGCAAGGACCAGGCCGAGCGCGACGAGCATCCGCGCCCAGCCCCCGGACCGGGTGCGTGCGCGCATCTCAGCCCCGGATGAGGCCGGCGACGATCCCGCCAACCACGAACAGGAACAGCAGACCGATCGTCGGGCTGAGGTCCAACGCGCCCGGGCCGATCTTCAACGGCGGCAGGAAGCGCCGGAAGACGTTGAGGTAGGGGTCGGTGACGTCGTTGACGAAGCCGACGCCCGCGCTGAGGAAACGGTTGTAGGGCAGCGGGCGCATCTGCTGGACCCACGACAGGACGATCCGGACGATGATCAGGATCGCGTAGACGTAGACCAGGGTGATCAGGTAGTCGGCGGCGTCGCCGCGATCGACCGCCAGCAGCGTCATGACCGGCTCGCCTCCACGACGAGGTCGACCGCTCCGTCGAGCGCGTCGCGCAGTCCGCGCTCCTCGAGCAGGCGCAGTCCCTTCTCGGTCAGGCCGCCGGGGGTCGCGACGCGGGCGCGCAGCTCCTCGGCGTCGAGGCCGTTGGCGTCGAGGTAGGCGGCGGTGCCGGCCATCGTCTCGACGACCAGGCGCAGCGCCTGGTCGGGGTCGAGGCCGTGGCGCGATCCGGCGTCGGCGAGCGCCTCGACGACCAGCGCCAGGAAGGCGGGCCCGCAGCTCATCACCGCGGTGGCGGGCTCGAGCAGCGGCTCGTCGAGCTCGATGACCGCCCCGGCGCGGCCGAACAGCCGCAGCAGATCCGCTTCGGGACCGTCGGCGGCGCGCGTGCCGGGGACGTAGCAGAACACCCCGCGGCCGATCTCGACCGGGATGTTCGGGATGAAACGGTAGACCGGAGTGTCGGGGTAGACCTCCTCGAGCCGCGCGATCGGCGTCGCGGCGACGATCGAAGCCACCGCCTTGGCGGTGCCGGCTACGCCTTCGGCGGCCTCCTCGAGATGGGCCGGCTTGTGGGCCAGGATCACCACGTCGGCCCGGCGCGCGAGATCCCCAGCCGAGTCGACCGCCTCGCCACGGACCGCGTCGGCGAGCGCCCGCGCCCGCTCGGGCTGGACGTCGTAGGCGAGGGCCGGTTCGGCCAGACCGCGCGCCAACGCCGTCGCCATGCTGCCCGCCCCTAGGAAACCGATTCTCATCAGGCGCGCCAGTCTAGTGCGCGCCCGGTCAGGACTGGTTGAAGAAGCCCTTCTCGATCAGTCGCGCGCGCTCCTCTGCGGATACGTCGACGTTGCGCGGGGTCAGCAGGAACACCTTGTCGGCGATCCGCTGCATGCCGCCGTCGAGCGCGTAGGTGAGGCCGGAGGAGAAGTCGATCAGCCGCTTCGAGAGGTCGGCGTCGCTCTGCTGGAGGTTGAGGATGACCGGCACGTCCTCCTTGAACCGGTCGGCGATCTGCTGGGCGTCGTTGAAGCTCTTGGGGACGACGAGGTGGACCTGGAGGTCGAGCTCGCGTCCGCCGTTGCCTCCGACCGAGCGCAGCACGCGCGTCTCGCGGCCGAAGTCGCGCGAGGACTCGTCGGCGAAGATGTCGTCGAAGTCGTCGCGCCGGCGGCGCTGGAGCCGGCGGACGTTGGGACGCTCGCGGTAGCGGTCCTCCAGCTCGGCCTCGGGCTCGGCCTGGTGCTGATCCTGGACGACCTCGTAGCGCGGGTCGTGCTCCTCGGCGAGGCCGAAGTAGACCAGCGTGCGGTGCCATGTGTCGCGGAGAGCCATCGCTGAGCTGTTTTCTAGGGGCGGACGGAAAACCCTTCGGGCGAGCCGCACCGCGTTCGTAGGAGGATATCGGGTAGGAACCGCCTGGAAATGGCGACCGCGACGACTCCCGAGCCCGCAGACTTCGCCGTCGACCGCGGCGACGGGCTGGTGCTGCGCGGCGATGACGCCGGCAGCGGCTTCCCGATCGTGCTGGCGCACGGGCTGACCGCGACGCGCCGCAACGTCGTCCAGGGCTCGCGCCACCTGCTGACGCGCGGCTGGCGGCTGGTCGGCTACGACGCCCGCGGCCATGGCGAGTCCTCGGCGCCGTCGGCGCCCGACGCCTACGGCTACCCGGAGCTGGCCGGCGACCTGGCGGCGGTGCTGGATGCCCGCGGGATCGAGCGGGCGGTGCTCGCCGGCAGCTCGATGGGCGCCGGCACGGCGGTCCGCTTCGCGCTGGACAACCCGCAGCGGGTGGCGGCGCTGCTGTTGATCACCCCGCCGATCACGCCCCCGTTCCGCCGCGACGACGCGGCCGACGACTCGGGGCTGGCGGTCTGGGACAGGCGCGCGGACGCGCTCGCCGCCGGCGACGTCGAGGCCTTCGTGGATGCCACCGGCATCGACGCCCTGCCCGAGCGCTGGCGCGGGCCGGCGCGCTTGGCGACCCGCCAGCGGATCGAGCGCCACCGCGACCTTGCGGCGGTCGCCGACGCGCTGCGCGGCCTGCCGCGGTCGCGGCTGGTCGACTCGCTCGACGACATCACGGCGATTGCGGCGCCGGCGCTCGTCGTCGGCAGCCGCGACGACGGAGACCCCGGTCACCCGCTGGCGATCGCCGAGGAGTACGCACGCCTCCTCCCCGACGCCGAGCTCGCGGTCGAGGAGCCGGGCGACACGCCGCTGGCCTGGCAGGGCGCCCGGCTCTCGCGGACGATCGACGACTTCCTCGTCAACCGTCTCGGCGCCAGCCGCTAAGCCGGCCGTCGAGGGGCCCCGGCGGCGTGGGTCGCCGCGACGTAGCCCCACGTCAGGCCACGGGTGTTCGCCGTGCCGCTGTGGAAGTATGCGCCGAGGTCGCGGTAGGCCATCGCGTTGCCGGCCGCGTAGAGCCGCTCGATCGGCTGATGGTCCTCGTCGAGGATGCGGGCGTGCTCGTCGCAGAGGAGCCCGGCGGCCGTCAGCGATCCGCCCGTGGTCTGGGTGAGGCGGACGCCGTAGAAAGGCGGCTCGTCGATGGGACCGAGGCAGGGGTTCGGCGCGGCGTGCCTGTCGCCGTACTGGATGCTCGCCCAGAGGTTCTCGCCACGGCCGAACTCGGGGTCGACGCTCGCGCGTGCGCCGACGTTGAACGCCGCGACCGTCTCCGCGAGGGCTTCCCCGTCGATGCCGAGCGCGCGAGCGAGCTCGCCGAGCGTCCGGGCCTCCACGAAGCAGTCGGCGATCGGCTCGCCGGGGGCGGCGCGGCCAACGGCGTACTTGGCCCGGTAGCGGCTGTCGAAGATCCCGAACGCGGGCCAGTTCAGCGGCAGCCCCTCGGCGTCGTGCATCCGCCCACCGATGCTGCGGTTGCCGAAGCCGGGCACGTCCTCCTCGCAGCCGAAGCGGCGGCCGGCCTCGTTGACCACGATCGCGTGCGGGAAGGCACCCCAGAACACCTGGGTGCGCGGCGCGGGGTCGCCGCCGAAGCCGGCCGGCTCGACGAAGCATCCGAGGCTGTGCCGGGGGACGGTGCGCGTCACGGGGCGCAGGTGCCCGAGCAGCGCGAAGTGGTCGCCCGTAACGGTCGGCGGCGCCGACGAGCCCTGCGACGTGCGCTTGTCGAACCGCGCGACCAGCTCCGGGTTCCAGTCGTAGCCGCCGGTCGCGACGAGGACGCCCTGCGCGGCCAGGATCGTCTGGCGCTCGCCGTCCATGTCGGCGATCACGCCGGTCGCGCGGCGACCCTCGGTCATCACCGCCTCGACGGCGACGTCGGTGCGCACCGGGACGCCGCGGGCGTGGATCGCGACCGCCAGGTACGCGGCGAGTGCGGAGCCCTGCTGGCGCAGCGGAGGCGCCTCGGCGTCGGCGCCCGGGTCGGGGTGCCACTTGTAGCGGTGCGCCCGCCCGCCCATCTCCCAGTTGATCTGCTGATTGGTGTAGAGGTGCGTTCGCGGGCTGTGTCGGACCCGGTCGCTCCAGATCTCGGGCAGCAGTCGGGGGTCGAACGGCTCGAGCTCGAGGCAGCGGCCACGCTCGAGTGAGCCCGGGAGCTCGGGCCAGCGGTTGTCGGGATCGTCGAAGAGGCGCCAGCGGACGCCGACCTCCTCGTAGTACGCGAACGCCGCGGGCGCCGTGCGACAGAGGGTCTCGAGGAGGCGGTCGTCGTGCGTACCGCCCGAAAAGGCGCGCAGGTAGGTGAAGCCCTCGCGCCATGTGTCCGCGATTCCGGCGCGTGCGGCGAGATGGTTGCCGGCGCACCACTGGTAGCCCGAGGACTGCGCGCCCGTGCCGCCGAGCTGGTCCGACTTCTCGAGGACGAGCACCGACAGGCCGAGGTCGTGGGCTCGAATAGCGGCGGCGAGGCCGCCGAGCCCGGCGCCGATCACGACGAAGTCATGGTGCTGGTTGGGGGTCACTCCATCGCTCCTTTCGGGCGGGTCTTGGCGCGCGCGTCGGGGAGAGGCACACGCGTCGGCCCTATTTCTGATACTAATTATCCATGATACTCGAACAGCGCTGCGCTCCCAGGGAGGACCTCACGGACCTCTGGGGCTGGGCGATCAAGCCGGAGGGGGCCTGCAAGGCCGACCAGTGCGTGCCGCTGCCCTCGCGCGACGATCAGGTCGACGTCATCGACCTGGCCGAGCGGCTGGGCATGGCCGTCGCCCACGACGAGGAGCAGGGCATCTGGGCCGTCGGACCGGTCGGCGGCGGCCGCTTCCTGGAGTCGGCCGTGTGCCCCGACATCGTGCTGCCCGATCTGGACGGCCGGCCGTTCGCACTCTCCTCCCTGCGGGGCCGGAAGGTGCTGCTCGTCACCTGGGCGTCCTGGTGCGGCTGTCGGCACGACCTGCCCGTGTGGCAGGAGCTGTACGAGGAGCTCGGGCCGCGGGGCCTCACGATCGTCACCGTCTCGATGGACGGCGGAGGTCCAGACGGCCCGCGCGGCTACCACGAGGTCGCGGGGACGACGCACCCCGCGCTGATCGACACGTGGCACTCCCTCGACGCGCTGCTCGGTGTGGTGAACGTCCCCAACGGCGTCTGGATCGACGAGGAGGGCATGATCGTCCGGCCCGTCGAGCCCGCGGCGCCGCAGCCGATGGTCGAGGCGCTCGAGCACGTCGCCTACGACGACAGCATCCCGGCACGTGTCCACGAGATGCTGGCGGAATCCCACAAGATCCGCCTGTACTCCGAGCAGTACATCCCGGCGCTGCGCGACTGGATCGAGAAGGGCGCGGCGAGCGAGTACGCCCTCGCCCCCGAGGAGGTCGTCCGCCGCTCGCAGCCCCGCGACGCCGACGCGGCGCTCGCCGCGGCGAGCTTCGAGCTAGGTGAGCACCTGCACAGGGCGGGCCGCGAGGAGGCGGCGATCCGCTGGTTCCGCGACTCCCACCGGCTGCAGCCAGACAACTGGACCTATCGCCGGCAGGCCTGGTACTACGCCGACCCCGTCCGCATCGGCCCGAACTTCGACGAGGGCAAGCAGCGCGAATGGCCCTACGAGAGCGACTGGCTGAGTGACGCTCGCAAGATCGGCGTGGAGAACTACTACCCGCCGCTGGACATGTAGCCCGCGGTTCTCATCGGTCGTACAGCGTGGACCCGAGCCGGACGATCGTCGCCCCCTCCTGGGCGGCGACCTCGTAGTCCTGTGAGGTTCCCATCGACAGCCGCGCGAGACCGTGCTCGGCGGCCAGCTCGGCGAGCCGGGCGAAGTGGCGGCGGTTGTCCTCGGGCCGCTCGACGTAGGGCGGCATCGTCATCAGCCCGCCGACCGGGACCGGACAGGCGGCGAGGAGCTCCCCGAGCGCCGCCGGTGCGACCCCGGCCTTGCCCTCCTCCCCGGCGACGTTGACCTGGATCAACACCTCGCGCGCCGGGTGCTGGGCGAGCTTCGCGAGCGCCGACTCGGAGGCGACAGAGTGGATCAGCCGGGCGATCGGGGCGATCTCGCGCACCTTGCGGCTCTGCAACGCCCCGATGAAGTCCCAGTCGAAGCGCTCGCCGTGGGCGGCATGCTTGGCGACCAGCTCCTGCGCGCGGTTCTCCCCGACCAGCCTCACCCCCGCCTCGGCGAGCCGCGGCAGCTCGTCGAGGGGCACGTACTTGACCGCAGCCAGGATCTCGACCTCGCCGGGGTCGCGCCCGGCGGCCGCGATCCGCTCGCGGACACGCTCCAGGTTGGTCTGCACCCGAGCTGGATCGATGTCGCTGAACTGGCGTGCCACGCGCCATACGGTGACGGATCGCCCGCCGGAGGTGCCTCACGCCTCGCGGGCGGCGGCGAGCGCCGCCGCGAGCTCGGCGTCACGGCCGGCCAGCTCGCCGTCGAGCTTGCGGTCGAGCGCCAGGTCGAGCGCGCGGCCGAGCGCCGGCGACGGCGCCACCCCGGCGGCGAGAAGGTCCGATCCGGCGACCTCCAGTCGGACATGGCGCAGACGTCCGCTGTAGTCGAGCACCGGCTCGCTCGGCGCGCCGAGCGCGAGCGCGAGAGCCAGCGCCTCGGGCGGCTCGCCGTCGAGCAGCCGGCGCAGCTGCGAGGGCCGCAGCGGTGCGCCCAGGCGCTCGGACAGCTCGGGCGCGACCGCGGCCGCCCGGACGACGGCATCCCGCGCCCCCGCCCCGATACCGAGCCGGTCGACCCAGGCTGCGCCCTCCGCGAAACGGTCCGCGGTTCCGTCGACAGCATCGACACCACGCGCAGGGAGGCCACCGACGCCGCCCGGCCGAGGGCAGAGCAGGGCGGCCAGCGCGGCGAGCACCGGGTCGGCGCCGATCTCGGCGGCCGCGAGCTGCGCGCCGGCCACGAGGTCGGCATCGGCCGACAGCGCCGGACAGAGCGCCCGGTCGAGGCCCAGCTCGCCCAGCAGCGCGACGCCCGCCGAGGCCTCCGGCTCGGCGAGCAGGTCGCACAGCTCGTCGCAGACGCGGCTGCCCGAGACCGTGCCCGGCGCGCCGTCGGCGACGGCCGACCGCGCCAGCCGCTCGGTCTCGGCCTCGAGCGCGAAGCCGAGCCGGACCGAGTAGCGGATCGCGCGCAGCAGCCGTGTCGGATCGTCCTCGAAGCTGCCCGGGTGCAGCACTCGGATCAATCCGGCGGCGAGGTCGTCGCGCCCGCCGAACGGGTCGTGCAGCGCCTGACGGCGGCCGTCGAGGTCGAATGCCATCGCGTTGACGGTGAAGTCGCGCCGGCGCAGATCCTCGGCGAGCGGCGCCGGCACCACCTCGGGCAGCGCGCCCGGCACCTGATAGGTCTCGCGACGCGTCCCGGCAAGGTTGATCTCGCGCAGCCAGGGCCCCCCGGCGGCCACCTCCGGCGGCAGGGTCACCGTCGCGGTGCCGAACCGCCGGTGCGGCTCGACCGTCCCGCCGAGCGCGACCGCAAGCGGACCGGCGGCCGCGGCGGCATCCCCCTCGACGGCGATGTCGACGTCGACGGGATCGCGTCCCAGCAGCAGATCGCGCACCGCGCCGCCGACCAGATAGGAGGGCGGCCCGCCAGCGAGCGCCGCGACGATGCGGTCCATACCGGGCATCGCGCGGATCCGCTCTGACAGCTCGCGCTCGGACAGCACGCGGCCATTCTCGCAGCGACGCGCGTCGCCGCTCAGAGCCGCACGGGAATCCCGGCCGCGCGCATCCGCTCCTTCGCCTCGCGAACGGTGTGCTGGCCGTAGTGGAAGATCGAGGCGCAGAGCACCGCGTCGGCGCGGCCGCGCTCGACCGCGTCGACGAGATGGTCCAACGCGCCGGCGCCGCCCGAGGCGATCACCGGCACCTCGACCGCGTCGGCGACCGCACGCGTCAGCGACAGCTCGTAGCCGTCCTCGGTGCCGTCGCGGTCCATGCTGGTCAGCAGGATCTCCCCCGCCCCGCGCCCGACACCTTCGCGCGCCCACTCGACCGCCTCGCGGCCGGTCTCGGTCCGCCCGCCGTGGACGAGCACCTCGTAGCCGCGCCCGGTTCCGCGCAGCCGTGCGTCGATCGCCAGCACGACACACTGGGCGCCGAAGACCTCGGCCAGCTCGCCGATCAGCTCGGGCCGCTGCACCGCCGCCGAGTTCACCGACACCTTGTCGGCGCCGGCGTCGAGCACGACCTGCGCGTCGGCGACCGAGCGGATGCCGCCGCCGATCGTGAACGGGATGAACACGTCGTCGGCGCAGCGGCGCGCCAACTGGGCGACGGTCTCGCGCCGCTCGTGCGAGGCGGTGATGTCGAGGAAGACGATCTCGTCGGCGCCCTCGTCCTGATAGCGAACGGCCAGCTCGACCGGGTCGCCGGCGTCGCGGATGTCGACGAAGTTGGTGCCCTTGACCACGCGGCCGCCATCGACGTCGAGGCAGGGAATGACGCGCTTGAGGACCATCGCTACTGGCGCCGGCGCGGCGCCGGGCGCGCCTCCAGCGCCGCCCGCCCCTCGCGGACGGTGAAGCGGCCCTCGTAGAGCGCCTTGCCGGAGATCACCCCGGCGAGGTTGAGCAGGCGCAGGTCGCGCAGCGCCTCGAGGTCGGCGAGGGTGCCGACCCCGCCCGACATGATGAAGCGGCCGCGGACCGCCGCCGAGATCCGCCGCACCTCGTCGACGTCGACCCCCTCCAGCATCCCGTCGCGGTCGGCGTTGGTGTAGACGAATCGCGTCGCGCCCTGCTGCTGCAGGCGCGCGATCAGCTCCTCGGCCCGCATCTGGGTGGCGCGCGTCCAGCCCGATACCGAGACGTGGCCGTCGCGGACGTCGACGGCGACCAGGATCCGCTGGCGCCAGGTCTCCAGCGCCGTCTGGAGGAACTCGGCGTCGCCGTAGGCGGCGGTGCCGATCACAACGCGCGCCGCGCCCGCCGCGAGCGCGGCCCGCACCGACTGCAGCGACCGCAGGCCGCCACCGTACTGGACGGGGATCTCCAGCTCGCCGGTGATCCGCTCGAGGTGGTCGAGGTTGGCCGGTTCGCCGTCGCGGGCGCCGTCGAGGTCGACGACGTGCAGGTAGCGTGCGCCGGCCTCGACGAACGACCGCGCCGCCTCGAGCGGGTCGTCGGCGTAGACGGTCTCGTCGTCGAAGCGCCCCTGGCGCAGCCGCACGGCCTTGCCGTCGCGGATGTCGACCGCCGGCAGCAGGATCATGCGGGGGCCGGCGCTCCAGACCGGCAGCGGGTCGCAAAGTTGCCCAGCAGGCGCAGGCCGTCAGGCCCCGACTTCTCGGGGTGGAACTGGGTGCCGCAGACTCCGTCCTGGTCGACGACGCTGGCGAACGCGCGGCCGTAGCTGGCGACGCCGACGACCTCGGGGCCATCCACGTCGAGGTTCGCGAAGGAGTGCACGTGGTAGAAGGCGCACGGGTCCGACAGGCCGTCGGCGATGTCGCTGCTCCCACGCCAGGAAACCGGGTTCCAGCCGATGTGCGGCACCTTCAGGCCGGGCGCGTCGAGCGCCTGGACACGGCCCGCCAGCAGCCCCAGGCCCTCCGCCCCGTCGTGCTCGGTGCTGCCCTCGTAGAGCAGCTGCATGCCGAGGCAGATGCCGAGGATCGGCGCGCCGGCTGCGCGACGCTCGGCGAGCAGGCCGTCGAAGCCACGGGCGCGGACGGCCTCCATCGCCTTCGGAAAGGCGCCGACGCCGGGCAGCACGACGCCGTCGGCGGCGCGCACCGCCTCGTGGTCGCGGGTGATCGTCACGGTCGCCCCGACGTGCTCGAACGCCTTCTCGGCAGAGCGGAGGTTGCCCATCCCGTAGTCGAGGATCGCGATCGCCGTCACAGCGTCCCCTTCGTGGAGGGCACGCCGCTGACGCCGGGATCGATCGCGACGGCCTCGCCGAGCGCGCGGGCGAACGCCTTGAACGCCGCCTCGATCATGTGGTGTGTGTTGACACCGCGCTCGACGGTCAGGTGCAGCGTGATCTTGGCCGTGCTCGCGACCGCACGCATGAACTCCTCGGCCAGGTCGGCGTCGAAGTCGGCTACCGCCTCGGCGGGCAGGTCGGCCTCGAACACCGCGAACGGCCGGCCGGAGACGTCGATCGCACAGCTCGCGCGCGCCTCGTCCATCGCCACGACGGCGTGGCCGTAGCGGCGGATGCCGCTGCGGTCGCCGAGCGCGTCGTCGAGCGCACGGCCGAGCGCCAGCCCGGTGTCCTCGACGGTGTGGTGCGGACCGGTCTGCAGGTCGCCGGCGACCTTGACGTCGAGATCGAGACGGCCGTGGCGGGCGACGGCGTCGAGCATGTGGTCGAAGAAGCCGACGCCGGTCGCGCGCGTGCCCGACCCGTCCCCGTCGAGGGACAGCGACAGCGTGATGTCGGTCTCGTTGGTGCGGCGGGAGATATCGGCGCTACGGCTCATGCGCGGCGCTCCATCGACTCGGCATGGACGGGAAAGCCCTCGGCGCGGGCCAGCGGCGCCCCGGCGGCGGCCAGACGGCCGGCTGCGTCGCCAGGCAAGGATACGCGAGCCATCCGGCGGCGGAAGGTCGTGGGCGAGACGGCGCTCTGGAAGCGGGCGGCGCCGCCGGTGGGCAGGATGTGGTTGGAGCCGGCGACGTAGTCGCCGAAGGCGGTCGCGGCGGCCGGCCCGACGAACGTCGCGCCGGCGTTGCGGACCTCCCCGGCGAGCGCCTCGGCGCCGGGACCGGCGAGCTGGAGGTGCTCGGGAGCGACCGCCTCGGCGAGCGCGAGCGCATCGGCGACGGTCTCGGTCCGCACGAGTGCGAGCGGCGCCTGCTGGACCGACGGCCGGCCGGGGACCAGCCGCTCGACGGCGACGGCGATCAGCTCGAGCAGGTCGGCGTCGGGCGAGATCGCGGCCACGAGGCTGTCGGCCCCGTGCTCGGCCTGGGCGAGCAGGTCGAGCGCGAGCGGCTCGGCGTCGGTGTCGCCGTCGCTGACGACCACCAGCTCGCTCGGACCGGCGATCCCGTCGATCCCGACCGTCCCGTAGACCTGGCGCTTGGCCTCCTGTACCCATGGGCCGCCGGGGCCGGCGATCACGTCGACCGCCGCGACGGTCTCGGTGCCGTAGGCGAGCGCCGCGATCGCCTGCGCGCCGCCCGCGCGGTAGATCTCCTCGACCTCGCACAGCTCGCAGGCGGCGAGGATCGCCGGGTGGACTGCGCCGTCCGGCCCGGGCCCGGCGCAGACCGCGATCCGCTCGACCCCCGCGGCGCGGGCGGTGGCGGCGGCCATCACCACCGACGACGGGTACGCCGCCCGCCCCGCTGGCGCGTAGATCCCGGTACTGGCGACGGCGTGTTCGGTGATCTCGATCCGCTGGCCCTGCTCGAGCTCGACCGTCACCGCGTCGTGCAGCTGGGCCTCGGCGACTGCGGTCACGTTCGCGACAGCGGTCCGCAGTCCGTCGGTCACGGCCGGGTCGAGACCGCGCGCGGCGGCGGCGATCTCGGCGCCGTGGACGCGTAGCGCCGCGGGATCCACCGCGACGCCGTCGATCCGCTCGGTCAGCGCGCAGAGGGCCGCGTCGCCGCCGGCGCGCACCTCGGCGAGGATCTCGCGTACGCCGTCCTCCACCGAGCGTGGATCCGCCGTGAGCGCGCGGATGTCGGCGGCGGTCGCCTCGGGCCCGAGGTCGTGGCGCCTCACCGCGCTACCTCGCGCAACGCCCCCACCACCGCGTCGATCTCGGCCGCCTTGAGCTTGTGGGCGACCGGGTTGGCGATCAGCCGCGCGGTGCAGGTGACGATCGACTCGACGACCTCGAGCCCGTTCTCGGCCAACGTGCGGCCGGTCGCGGTGAGGTCGACGATCCCGTCGACCATGCCGGTCAGCGGCGCCAGCTCGACGGCCCCCTTGACGGCGACCAGCTCGACCTGGCGGCCGGTGGCGGCGAAGTGGGCGCCGGCGATCCGCGTGTACTTGGTGGCGATCCTCGCCCGACCGAGGCGCCGCAGCGACTCGCCGATCGCATCGTCGCCCGAGCGGCGCGCGACGACCATGTCGCAGCGTCCGTAGCCGAGGTCGAGCAGCTCGTAGACCTCCCGCTCGGGACTCTCCAGCAGCACGTCCTTGCCGGTGACGCCGATGTCGGCGGCGCCGTGCTCGACGTAGGTCGGCACGTCGCTGGGCCGCACCGTGACGATCCCGGCCTCCTCGAAGAGCAGCTTGCGGTCGTTGGCGCGGACCTCCGCGGTGTCGACGCCGAGGCGGTCGAGCAGGTCGAGCGTCCCGCCCATCAGCGCGCCGCGCGGCACCGCGATCGTCAGACCGGTGGCGTTCACCGCTGCTGCTCCTCAGCGGTCTGGGCGATGTGCACACGCTGGACGTCGAGCGCAATCCCGCAGGCGGGCCGCGGCGAGCCGAACCGTCCGATCAGCTCGTCGTAGCGGCCGCCGCCACCGAGCGCGAAGCCGACCGCCGGGTCGTAGAGCTCGAACACCGCGCCGGTGTAGTAGCCGAGGTCGCGCACCAGGCCGAGGTCGAAGATCGCCCGATCGGCGATCCCGCGTGCCTCCAGCTCTCCGTGCAGCTCACGCAGGCGGTCGAGCGCGTCGCCCGCCGGCCCGACGCCGCGGTCGAGCACCTCGGGGCCGCCGCGGAGCTGCGGCAGCTCGACGAGCAGGTCGCGGGCGTCGGCGGCCAGGCCGAGCGCCTCGACGCGCAGCTCGAGCGCGACGAGGTCGCGCCGGGTCAGGCAGGCGAGCAGCTCGCCATGGCTGTCGTCCGGCACTTCGAGCGCGGCGAGCAGGCGGCGGTAGAGTCCGCCGTCGCCGACTCCGACGCGGTGGCGCGCCAACCCCGCGGCGCCGAGCGCTTCGACGGCGAGCGCGACCACCTCGGCCTCGCCGGCGGCGCCCGCGAGGCCGATCAGCTCGATGCCGGTCTGCAGGAACTCGCGCTGCTGGCCGGTGCGCTGGCCGACCGCTCGGTAGGCGTGGGCCGAGTAGCAGAGCCGCAGCGGCCCGTCGCTGCCCGCGAAGCGGGTCGCCACCACGCGGGCGATCGGCACGGTCATGTCGGCGCGCAGCGCGAGCACCTGACCTTGGTCGTCGAACATCCGGAACGCCGCTGGACCGCCGCCACCGCCGGCGGCGAGCACGTCCTCGTACTCGACGGTCGGCGTCCAGACCTCGCCATAGCCGGCGTCGGCGAAGGCGGCGCGCAGGCGCCCCTCGATCGCGCGCAGCTCGCGCATCTCGTCGGGCAGCACGTCACGCGTGCCCGCGGGTATCTGGTGGATCACGACCGTCCCCTCCTCGGCGGTGTGTCCGGCAGGCTAGACGGAGAGCGTCTCACCCTGCTGGGCGACGCCTCGCGGGGGGACACGCTCGATCTGCGCGCCGAGCGCGCGCAAGCGCTCCTCGATCCGCTCGTAGCCGCGGTCGATCTGGCGCACGTTGCCGATCTCCGAGGTGCCCTCGGCGCAGAGCGCGGCGATGAGCAGGGCCATCCCGGCGCGGATGTCGGGGCTCTCCATCCGCTCGCCGTGAAGCAGGCTCGGGCCGCTGACGACCGCGCGATGCGGGTCGCAGACGATCACCCGAGCGCCCATGGAGACGAGCTTGTCGACGAAGAACAGCCGGTTCTCGAACATCTTCTCGTGGATCAGGACCATGCCTTCCGCTTGGGTCGCGAGCGCGAGGGCGATCGACGTCAGGTCGGCCGGGAAGGCGGGCCAGGGGCCGTCCTCGATCTTCGAGACGGCGTCGCCGTCGTCGTCGCGGACGCGCAGGTCCTGGCCGGCCGGCACGACGATGTCGTTGCCGTCCACGTCGATCTGGCAGCCGAGCCGCGCGAAGGCCAGCCGGGTCATGCGGAGATCGTCGGGGACCGCGTCGGTGATCCGCAGCGCGCCGCCGGTGACGGCGGCGAGCGCGATGAAGCTGCCGATCTCGATGTAGTCGGGGCCGATGGTGAAGTCGGCGCCGCCGAGCTCCTGCTGGCCGTGGACGACCATCACGTTGGAGCCGATCCCCTCGATGCGGGCGCCCATCGCGAGCAGCAGCCGCGCGAGGTCCTGGACGTGGGGCTCGGACGCCGCGTTGTGGATGACCGTCGAGCCTGGGGTCAGCGCGGCGGCCATCAGCGCGTTCTCGGTCGCCATCACCGACGGCTCGTCCATGAAGAAGTCGCAGGCGCGCAGCCCCTCGACGGCTTCGATGTCGTAGACGCGGCCGGAGCGGACGGTCGCGCCGAGCGCGCGGAAGGCGTCGAGGTGGGGGTCGAGCCGGCGGCGGCCGATCACGTCCCCGCCGGGGGGCGGCATCGTCGCGCGGCCGAAACGGGCCAGCAGCGGCCCGGCGAGCAGGAACGAGGCGCGGATGCGCTCGGCCAGAGTCACGTCGACCGCGGTGTCGCGCACGTTCGCCGCGCAGATGGCGATCACGTTGTCCTCACGCCACTCGGTCTCCGCTCCGAGCTGGCGGAGCAGGTCGATCTGGGCCTCGACGTCGCGGATGCGCGGGATGTTGCGCAGCACGACCTCCTCGCGGGTCAGCAGGCTCGCCGCGAGGACCGGCAGCGCCGCGTTCTTGTTGCCCGCGGGCGCGACCGTGCCTGAGAGCGGCTGCCCGCCTTCGATGATGAATTTCTCCATGCGCGAATCCGTCCTGCTCGGGAGCGTCGACGGCGGGGCAAGGGTAGCGAAGCCCATTTCGCCTGTGGATTCGATCCTGCCGACGCTTTACCTGCCGGCGGCTGCGCGGCGCGCGATCAGTGCCGGCCCGCCTGGCCGCGGCCAGGCGGCGTCCGGCTGCTGAAGCCGACCGGCAGGCCCCCGCTGGCGCGACTGGGATCGCTGAGGTGGCGCAGGCGACGGGCCCGGTAGACACGTCGCTGGATGTAGAGGGTGATCGTCCCCGCGGCGACGATCGAGACGAGGTTGATGCACAGCTGGCCGAGCGCACCTCCGGCCTCCCCCCACTCCCCGAATGCCGCTGCGACCGCCACGTTGGAGGCGGCGGGGATCGTGGTGACCGAGATCAGGACCCCGATCAGCGCACCCGACTTGGCGCTGGTCAGTGAGAGGACGCCGGCGACGCCGGCGATGAAGGCGATCACGAACGACAGCTCGTCGGGCTGGGCGATGAAGCTGGTCAGCGGGTGCTCGCCGGGGGCGAAGTTGTCGGGCACCTGGTCGAACCCCTTGAGGGCGAGCGCGAAGACCAGGGTCGCGGCGATCCCGATCGGGAAGGCGACGGCGAGCGCGACGATCGACCGCCGCGTCAGCTCGCGCTGGCGTTGGACGATCCCGACGCAGATCCCGGCCAGCGGCCCGAACTCCGGGCCTACGACCATCGCGCCGACGATCAGGATCGGCTGATCGAGCACCAGCCCGATCGCGGCGATCCACATCGCGATCACGACGAAGGCGACGAACGTCGTCGAGAGCTCGGTCAGCTCCTCGCTGCGAGCGTCGACGTCCTCCCAGATCACCGCGTCGCCGGGAAGGCCGGCTGCATGGCGCTCGGCCTCGCGCGCGCCGTCTGAGAGCTGGGTCTCGATCGGCGCGATCGTGATCGACCCGCAGGCGGGGATGTCCAGCTCTGCGAGGTCCTGGACCACGACGCTGGCGTCCTCGCGAGCGACGTCGGCGAGCACGAGGTCGCCGGCCGGCTTGGTGGCCGCCCCGGGGACGGACACGACGTTGAAGACCGACTCTGAGGCGGCGAGCAGCTCGACGGCTCGGTGGGCCACGTCCGACGGCGCGACGATCCTCAGGTGGACCACGGCGCCACCCTAGCGCCGCCCGTGGCCGTATCCGCACGGACACTCCGAAGTCTCGCTGCAAGACCTCTTGCAGGCTCCGGTCGTCCGTCCGGCGGCCCGCCTAGCGTTACGAACACATGTTCCCCCGCATCCGACAGACAGTCCTCGCCCGGGCAGACCTGTTCGTCGAGCTCGTGACGCTCGGCGAGTACGGCCTCGACGAGCACGGGGCGCCGCTGGCGCTTAGGGCCGCAGGGCCCGAGCTCGAGCCCGCTGGCGCGAGCCTGGTGCCGCAGCCGCGCGGCAGCCGCACGCCGGCCGGCGTCAGTCCCTCACAGCGTCCTCAGCCGGCCGATTGCGCGAGCACGCCCCGGTTGCGCGACCGCCGGCGCGACCGTTGTACGCTCTGCGCGGGGGCCCCCGAGCCGTGCCTCACGGCGCGAGCCGCCGGCGCTCCAACTCGCCCTTGAACCAGGCGATCGGCTCGGGGTCCTTGCCCTCGGTCGCCCCGTCCAGCTCGACGAAGCGCAGGAACAGCCCGCGGTCAGGCACGCGCTCGAGCATCGCCTCGAACGCACGCTCGTCGAACCGGCCGGTTCGACGCATCTTTCGCCAGATCCCGTAGGGGCGGTCGTGCAGCTCCACGGTCGCGAGCACGCGCTCGTTCTCGACGTACTGCTCGGCGACGCGCCGCGCACGCGCCGCGTGGTGGTTGGGCCCGTGGTGGGGAAGCCACTCGCGGACCTTGTACTTGAGCGCGTCGTGTACGAGCGACACGAAACGCAGATCCCGGCGCCGCTCACCCTCTTCCCCCCATTCGTCGATCAGCCGCAGCAGGTCCGCGACGTGGATGCCGACCGCACCCTCGGGGTGACCGCTACGCGGTATCCCCCAAGCCAGTCCGCGCAGCACGATGGGGTCCTCTCCGAGCCGGCGCTCGACGTCGTTCTCCGGTACGAAGCCCGGGATCAACTCGCCGACCGGAGCAATGACCTGCACCCCGTTCAGCTCACCGAACCTCTGCGGCGGCCCAACCCGATTCGGAGCGAGCGAGCACCACGAGCATCCGCCGGCGCTGGTCGCGCGCCTCGAAGTGCGCCCGGTCCTCCTCCACGCCGGGCCGGTCGTCCACAAGCACCAGCTCCAGCGCCTCGTACTCCCACTCGGGGTGACGTTCGCGTAGGGCCGTCGCGGCGACGCCCTCCATCAGCTCGCGGTCCCAGCCGCGATCGACCGCTCGTGCAGCCTCTAGAGCGTGATCGGCCTGAGCGAGGTGGTGGTCGTAGGCGCCGGCGTTGCGCGCCATCCGCGATCTCACGGCAACGATCCCGCCGATCAGCAGCGCCGCCACAACGACGGCGGCAAGGATCAGGACGACAGCGAGGGTTGACATCTGGTTGATCTCGGGTGGGGTGAAAGGGAGCGGGCCGCCCACACTGGGCGGCCCGCTCGAGTCAAGAGACGGCGGCGACCTACTCTCCCAGGCCCTTTCAGGCCAAGTACCATCGGCGCAGAGGGGCTTAACTGCTCTGTTCGGAATGGGAAGAGGTGTTTCCCCCTCGCAAAGCCACCGAAAGCGGTGACGCGGGCGGCTCTTGACTACCGCCCACGCACTGGACCGGCACGTAGCCGGGCCCTCAAAACCGCACAGCCAGCCAAACAAGGGCGTAGCGCACTAGGTGCGCGTGCCGCCAAGGCAATCGAAAGGATCAAATATCCGTCAAGCCCTCGGACAATTAGTACCGGTCTGCTTAGCACGTCACCGCGCTTACACATCCGGCCTATCACCTGGTGGTCTTCCAGGGTCCTTACTCCCTCGAAGGGGATGGGAGAGCTCATCTCGAGGTGGGCTTCCCGCTTAGATGCTTTCAGCGGTTATCCCATCCGGACGTAGCTAACCAGCGATGCCCCTGGCGGGACAACTGGTACACCAGAGGTCCGTTCATCCCGGTCCTCTCGTACTAGGGACGACTCCTCTCAACTCTCCAACGCCCATGGCAGATAGGGACCGAACTGTCTCACGACGTTCTGAACCCAGCTCGCGTGCCGCTTTAATGGGCGAACAGCCCAACCCTTGGGACCTACTTCAGCCCCAGGATGCGACGAGCCGACATCGAGGTGCCAAAC
>Ga0307505_10000725_pt1 | contig 33063 bp, 27 predicted proteins | sample 23_S_MG_FD_202183 | JGI IMG/M metagenome (GOLD analysis project Ga0307505, IMG submission 202183) | Soil microbial communities from Populus trichocarpa stands in riparian zone in the Pacific Northwest, United States - 23_S | ecosystem: Environmental > Terrestrial > Soil > Riparian zone > Trees... | reverse complement strand
CGGCCGAGGCTTGCTTGTCGCGTGTGCCCGGTGGGCTAAAGCCCACCGCTCCACAGACTCGGCAAGATCGCATCTTTTCAATGGCGTCCAGGCGAAACGACGAGCGATCACGGTTCGAGCCATCCGCCCTTGAAGCCGGCGCGACGGAGACCGCGGCGGAGGTGCTCGTTCTTTTTCATCGTTTCCCAGACCAGGCCGGAGCGGTGGTTCTCGATCATGGCCACGATCGGGCCCTGGTCGATGCCGAGGTGATCGGTGTCGAACCAGCCAACGCCGGGGACGATGCTGCCCATCTGCACTTTCCGGGGCGTGGTGAGCGTGGCATTGAACGAGTCGAGGAAGCCGTACTTCGTATAGAGGTTCGCGCCGTACGTTTCGATCATGGCGCGGGCTGCCGGAATGGCGATCTCCGGCGCGAAGGCGATCGAAGAGACGGCCGCGGTGGGAGCCAGCGTGCCGTCGTCGCGGAGCTCGTTGGGCGCGGTGCCGCGGGCGGTGTAGGTCCAGAACTGCCGTTCCACACCGTTGATCTCGAGCTTTGCGTCGAGGGGTCCGTCGCAGGCAGTCAGTCCCCAGACGTTCTCGCCATAGCCGCGCCACTTCATCGGATTGGCGATGGCATAGGCCTGCTGGGAGAGCGTGGCCCGCCGCGAGTTCTCGAAATAGTCGATGCCCTTCTCGCGCATCACGTGATCCTTGATGCCGCGGAAGTCGATCCAGACGTGGGAGTACTGGTGCCCGAACAGCGGCGCGAAGACCACGTGCTCCTGACCGTAATGCGTGTCCCACTTATAAGAGCTGGTGTAGGCGTTCCAGGCCTTCGGGGAAATGGGATAGGTCGGCGAGCCGATGGCCAGCACGTAGAGGATCATGGCCTCGTTGTAGCCGGTGTAGTCGTAGTCGTGCAGTCCATTCTCGGGAGTCCAGCCCATGCTGATGAGCGGATTGCGCTCGTGGAAATAGGTCCACTCCGCACTCCCATAAAGCCGGTCCGCACTTTCGCGAATGGCGCGCTCGGTGTCATTGTCGCGATCGAAATACGACTGGCAGAACAACGCTCCCGCCAAAAATAGCGTCGTGTCGATCGTCGACAGCTCCACTTTCTCGAAGCGCTTGCCGGTCTTCATGTCCACGAAGTGGTAGAAGAAACCCTTGTAGCCCTCCACGCCCTGCTCGAAGAACCGGAGCGTGGTCAATACGCGTTGTGCGGCCTGTTCGCGAGTCACCCAGCCGCGCTCGGCGCCAATGCCATAAGCAGTGAGGCCGAACCCCACCGCGGCGATGCTCGAGAACGATTGTGTCGGCCACCGGTCGTTGACCAACCCGTTCTCCGCATTGCTCGTTTCCCAGAACCAGTCAAACGTCCGGCGTTGGATGTCGTCGATCAGCTCGGCATCCGTCAGCGGCGAAGGCGTGGCCGCCGGAGGAGCGGCGGGAGGAGTCGGCGGCGCCGGCGACGCACACGCCAGCGCGAGGATCAAAGTGACCGACAGTGCCATCCGTAGTGTCTGATTCATCCGCACCCCCTGTTTTCATTGACCGCATGCTCTGTTCCGCCCCGCCGTTCGATCCCGGGTCTTCGGGTCTTCGAGTCGTCGAGTCGTCGGGTCGTCGAGTCGTCGAGTCGTCGAGTCGTCGAGTCGTCGAGGAAAGAGTCTCATAGCCTCACAGTCTCATAGACGCCAGTGCCAACCGACCCTATGAGACTGTGCGACGGTGAGACCCTCGACGACTCGACGACGAGAAGACTCGACGACGAGAAGACTCGAAGACTCGAAGACCGTAGACTCGAAACGCGCGAGCAACAGCAAGAAGCAAACGCCCCTCCCCCAATCGGGAGAGGGGCGTTGACAACATTAGAAGCCGTAACGGACGCCGAACTGATACCGGCGTTGCGAGCCGCCGACGATGGCCGTCGGCTTGCCGAGGTTCGGATTTCCCTCGGGCGGGTTGAAGTCCTGGAAGAAGGCGTAACGCTCTTCATTGAAGAGGTTGAACGCTTCCAGGATCAGGCCCACGCGATGACGGCCGGCGATCGTGAAGCCCTTGTCCGCGCGGAGGTCGATCGTCGTCCAGCTCGGGCTTTCGCCCGTCTTCGCCTGGAAGCAACCCGTGCAGAAGCCGCGGCTGAAGTCATTGATGCGGAACCGGTCGCCGGAGCTGTACTGCAAGAGACCGCTCAGGCGGACCTCCCACGGCAGGCCGACGATGCCGCTGGCCACCACGCGATGATCCTGCGTTCCGGGGGTTCCATAACGTGGCCAGTCCGCGATCGTGGGCAGGTCGAGGCTGAACAGGTCGCCGCCGATCTGCTCGGCGTCCGCCCACGTATATGCGACGTTGAATCCGAAGCGTGAAGACTCCGTGTAGGGCCGGTCGAGCGTCAGATAGACGGCGTCGTACCAGGTCTTCACGTCATCCGTGGAGATCAGATAGTTGCTGTAATTCGGATCGAGCTGCGGGCAGCAGGAGCCCTTGCCCCAAACATAGCTGAACCCGTTGAAGCTGCGGATGTTCGCGTAGCTGGCCGAGGCCACCATGCTGCCGAACGTATGGCGCAGACCCAGGTTCCACTGATCCGAGTACGGCACCTTCGTGTCGTTCTCGACCAGGAACACTTCCGGCCTGCCGGTCACACCCGAGGCCAGCAGTTCATTGAGGCCGGCCCTGGTGAAGAAGCGCGAGTCCCACTGGACTGTCGGCGAGCCGTCACGGGGCAGCCCGTCGGAGGAGAAGCGGAACAGGCCCACCGAATACTGCAGACGGAACTTCTCGTCGAGCGTGTTGTTGAAAAGCGTGCGGTCGTAATAGCGACCCGCGCCGCCGAAGGCCACCGTGCGGCCGTTCTTGAAGATGTCGTAGGTAAAGCCGAGACGGGGCTGGAACATGTCCGTCTTCGCTTCGCGGTCGTTGCCGTCCGTGAAGTAACGGGCCGGGAACTCATCGGAGAGACGCGCGCGGATCTCGGCCGGGGTCACATACCCGGTGTCGATCATGTCCGTCTCATAGTCCCAGCGCAGACCGAGGTTCAGCGTCAGTGAGTCGGTGACCGACCAGTCGTCCTGGCCGTAGATGCCGTACTGCGTGTTGTCGGCAGACAGGTCTGGGTTGCCGATGCCGTAGCGCGCCTCGAACGGAAAGTCGGCGCTGATGTCGGAGCGGAAGATAAAGACCGGATTCGAGGTGAACTCTTTGCGAACCGTGTAGTCGAGCTGTTCGATGTTGCCGCCGACCTTGAAATTGTGGTTGCCCTTCCACTGGAAGCCGGTCATGGTCACGTCGTCCCGGAACGCCAGACGCGTTTGGCCGATGTCCTGCTCCGTGTCGCGACCGCCGATGCGGATCAGGCCGATGTAGTCGCGACCCACCAGGTCCTTGTCGAGCGGAGTGGGATTCCAGAGAAAGTCCTGATAGCTGATCGACGCCTCGTTGAGCCAGGAACTGCCCGTGTACTGATGGCGGAGCGTCGTGCCGAACACGTCGTTCTTGACGTTCTCCGCGGACTCGCGGCTGGTTCCACCGCCGAAACCGCGAACGTCGGTTTCCTTGCGGTAGTTCGCGCTGAGGTCGAAGATCTGGCCGGCATTGGGCTGGAAGCTCACCTTGCCGAACGCCAGGTCGGAGCGGAACGGCGAGACGAACGTGCCCGCGTAGGACTGCGCCAGCGCATAGAGCGCGGGATTGTTCGTGAAACCGCCCGAGTTCGCGCTGGGAATGGTGACGGTTTCTTCGCGATCCTGGTCGTTGGCCTCATAGGAGAGGAAGAAATGCATGCGGTCCTGAATGATCGGGCCGCCCAGGCTGAAGCCGTACTGGTTGCGCTCGTACTCCGGATTCGCACCGGTGAGTGGGTTCTCGTCGACGAGACTCTTGTCCTGATAGAACAGGAACACGTCACCGGTCAGGGAATTCGTGCCGGTCTTGGTGACCGCGGTGATGATCGCGCTGGAGGCTTTCTGGTACTCCGCGCTGTAGTTCTGCGTGATCACGCGGAACTCTTCCACCGCATTCTGCGGGAACGGATTGCCGCGGCTCGAGTCCTGGCCCACGACGCCGCCCTGGATGACGTCGTTCTTGAAGCTGACACCGTCGATGAAGACGTTCGTGGCAGAGGAGCTCTGCGCGCCTGCCTTCACTTCCTTACGGAACTCGTCAGTGCCGAGGTTCACGCCGGGGGCGAGAGCGGCGAAGTTCAGGAAGTTGCGATCGTTCTGCGGCAGGTTCTCGATCTGCTGCCGGGTCACGTTCGTGGCGATCTCCGAGGTCTCGGTCTCGACCGCGGTCGAGCCCATGACCGTGATCTCTTCCGACAACACCAGATCGGGAGTGAGCCGGAAATCGATCGAGAGATTCTGACCGATCAACACGCGCACTTCCTTCGCGCTCCCCTTGTAAGACGGCGCGGTGACGTCGATGCGGTAACTCGCCGGCGCCAGTCCGGCCAGCGTATATCGTCCGTCGCCCCCGGCCGTGGCCGCGTTCGTGAAGCCGGACGCGGTGTTGGTGGCGGTGATCGTGGCGCCGGGGAAAGCGTTGCCACTCTCATCGAGCACCGTTCCTGTAATCGTGGCGGTGGTGGTCTGTGCGAACGCGCTCCCTGCGAGCGCGGTCAGGAGCAACATCGCCCCCAGAACTGCGGTAATGCGATTGCGAGACATCGCGAGCCTCCTATTCCTTCCTGGTTTTCCTGTCTTTGTTTGGCTGTGCCCCGCAAGAGCGGCGCACGACGAGCGAGGTGGTGAGTCGGGCAGGTTCACTCTCTCCGCCGATGAGAATCTGCAGGCCCCGCCGCCCGAGCTCGGCGATGGGAACCTTCACAGTGGTCAGCGGCGGATCGAGAAAGCGGGCAATGGGAATGTCGTCGAAGCCCACCAGGGCCAGGTCCTGCGGAACGCGTACTCCCGCGTCCCGGAACGCGCTCAGCGCCCCGATGGCCATGGAGTCGTTCGCCGCGAACACCGCCGTGGGCCTCGGCGAGGACGCGAGGATCTTCTTTCCGGCTTCATAGCCGGAGTCCTCCGTGAAATCACCCGCGTACTCCGCGGCCCGGATGTCCCGGATGCGGACGCCGGCCCGGAATCCGCGGCGGCGCTGTTCCGCGTCGACATTGCGGGCCGGGCCGCCGATGAAGGCGATGGAGCCGTGGCCGAGGGAGGCCAGATGGCGCACCATGTCGCGGGCACCCGCGGCATTGTCGATGGTGATGGACGGTCGCCCCTCTGCTTTCGCGTTCAGCAGCACCGCGGGGATGCCCAGCGGCAGATCCGCGCAGAGCGCCTCCGGATCGAGGTCAGGAGACATGATGATCAGCCCATCCACCAGCCCACGCACCGCCTGCACCACCGCGCGCATCTCATCGCGATCCGCGTGCGATCCCGACAAGAGGAGGTGGTACCCCAGCTCCCGCGCCGCCAGATCGATCCCGCGAATGACCTCGGAGAAGAACTCGCCGTGCAGATCCGGCAGGACCACACCGATCGTGCGCGTCGAGCGGGTGGAGAGACTGCGCGCGCCGGCATGAGGAACGTACTGCAACTCGCCCGCGACCTCCATCACCCTGCGCACGGTCTCCTCGCGGATGGGACCCTTCTGGTTGAAGACGCGGGAGACGGTGGCCACGGAAACGCCTGCGCGAGCCGCTACGTCCCGGATGGTGACGTTCGGAGGGGCGTCGGAGCGTGGCAGCGTGCGCGGCATTGCCGATGTAACCGGTTACAGAACGCTACCGCTGTTGGCCAAACGTTGTCAAGCTCATGTGAAGAACCGGAGGAGAAACCGACAGGAATGGCGGGAGGCCGGCTGCTTTCCCGACTGGAGGAGCGCAGTGACCTGCCTTACGTCCATCGAACGACCGGCGTAAGATGAGCGACGATGCAGGCAGCCCAACGGCACTATACGGTCGACGAGTACTTCCAGGTCGAAGCCATGTCTCCGGTTCGACACGAGTACTTCGAAGGCGAGATCCTGGCGATGGCAGGCGGATCCGCCAATCACAACCGGATCTCCAGGAATGTCCTCCTCTCCCTGGAGCCGCAACTGCGGAAAGGCCGCTGCGAATCGTTGGGACCGGACACCCGAATCCTGACCGCCTCCGGTCTATACACCTATCCCGATGCAGTCGTCATCTGCGGTCCGCTCCTCGCCAGCGGCGATCGCCCGGACACGATCACCAACCCCACGGTCCTGATCGAAGTGCTGTCGCCCTCGACACGGGACTACGACCGCGGAGGGAAATTCGAGCTCTATCGCTCGATCCCCACTTTCCGCGAGTACCTCCTCATCGAACAACATGTCGTGGACGTGGAACACCGCTGGCGCGACGGCGAGGAGTGGTCGTCCAAACGCGCGACATCACTCCAGGACGTGATCCGCTTGAACAGCATCGGTGTGGAACTGCACGTGGCTGAGCTCTATGCCCGAGTGACGTTGAACTCGATGGATGAGGGCCAGCATTATCGTTAACCTGAAGCTCTGATCTCTGAGGCTGCGATGATCGTCCTGAGCCGTCGACTGAAACGATCGAAGCTTCGCCAGTTCCAATCGCTCGCCAGTAGAAGACTCGTAGAGATGAACGAGTACTCAGAATGTGCGCGGTGAGAAAGCTTGGCACGGGCGAGGGAGTTCAGCGATGTCGCAGGCGCGGCATTCGCGGGCACCGACTGTCCAGTGGTCGCGCTCTGGGTGCGTGCACGCGCAGACGATGACCGACGGCAGCGCTCGTCGAGCCTGCGCGGCATGACTCGCAATGTCGGAACGACGTTCTGCGGTCAGACGCTCTCGTGCGGGCTTGTAGTAGCTCACTGCGCCGATTGTACCCCCGACTGACACACAAGAACCGTCGGGTGAGGGGCATCGCCACCAATCGGACATCCAGGAAAGGGCAACGCGCGCCGGTTCTCGACGGATTACGCACCAGCGACAACGACCCGTTCGATCGACTCGAGGTCGACATTGGGGAACGAGGGTTACGGCGGAACCACGCGGTCGTCCCCTTATCTTCTCCAGAAACGCGCCCCGGAGCGTACTCGAAGGACCTCCGATACAGGTACCAAAGTCCAGTAGAATCGGTCCATGCGACATCTCGCGTTGGCGTTATACCTCTTGATGAGCGTACGAGGAGCGGCAACCAGTTGCATCACGCCCGTACCCGACCGCTTGCGCTTTTTCAACGACGCAGAGTCGGTGTTCTTCGCTCGTGCCGAGGTCAGTCTGGAAAACGCGCATGTGTTTCGCGCTCACGAAATCATCCGCGGCACGATGAAACTGGGGGAGACGGTTTCGGTACAACGCCGCGAGTGTCTTTTCGTCAACGAAGGGGAACGGTATCTCGTCGTTCGCCTGAAGTGCGATGAGCCGCAAGGGTGCGTGCATTTCGCCGAGGAATCGCATGCGCCGGCGCTGCTGCACTATCTCGTCAAGGCCCATCCAGAGAACCACGAAACTGTCATGGCGATGTTCCTGCGCTGGTATCGCGAGGAGGTCTCGCTCGCGGAATTCAGCGAATGGATCGACACGGTCGCTGCCCGGATACGGCGTTGGCCAGCCCGAGCGCGAACAGCAAACAGGTGAACGTTGTCTTCTTCATTCGGACAATCACTCACGCGCCGCTCGATCGGCGTCCGGCCCGCGGACGATTGCGCCCTTATCAGTTTCCTTTACATCTCGGCGCGCCATTCGCGGGAGCCGAGACGGTGATCTCGTCGAGGGTCCAGGCGATCGTGCGCAGCGGGTCTTTCATTTTTCCTTCGATCGTCACCGTCACGACGCCTTCGTGCGTCCCGGGCACGAACACCACCGGCTGACCCCGATTTTCGGGCCCGGGCGTGAAGAAGTTCCTCACGCCGGCATCGATATACACCGTGAATGCGTTCGAGTTCGTGTAACTGAAAGCCGCCTCAAGACGCCGGCCGGTTTCCTTGACGCATTGCAGGAGCGGTCTGATGGGCTGGTAGGTGCCAGCATCGACGGCGTCGCGATGCAGCGCCCAGTTGCGAACATCGGCTGCAGTCAACGTCTTATCCACCGCTCGGCTCGCGCTCGCCCGGACAATGGAACTCGTCGTCGTGCCCACGATCTGTGCGAAGAGAGTTCGGGCGGTCTCACATTCACTGGCCGCGGCGTCGACATCGCGGGGAACGCGAAGATTCTTGGCGCACTGGTACTCATGCGTGCCGGCGATGGTCATCTCGAGCCAATCCAGCATCAGCGGACGGGGAGTCGCGGAGCGGGCGCGCTTGGCCAGCGCCTCCAGATCCGCCAGACTCTCGTCGCGCAGATGAGCCAGTCCGAAGGAGAACGTGTACTGCGAGGTGGGGAACCGCCGCCGCAGCTCCTTCGCGAACACCGGGGCAAATCGCGAGTACCAGCCTTCTCCTTCGCTGGCCTCCCTCAGGTACTGCCAGGCTTCGGCGTCGGCACCCTGAGGCTCGGTCACGTCGATGGTCAGGGGATTGGAGATGGTGACCTCCGGCATGGCTTCCAGCACGGACTGCAACGTCGCCTCGCGGATGGCATCGGCCAGGCGACCCTCGTCCACAGCAGCGAGCATCCGGATCGTGTATCGTCCCGCCGGCCATAAGAACGGATGGAGCAGAAAGGAGGGCGTATCCGATTGAGGCCCCACGTCGAGGTCGGCGATCACGGTCGCTCCGGCGGCAATCGGGAGGCTCCCGTCGAATCCTGGCTGGTCCAGCTCCTCGTCGGTGGCTTTTCTTGCCCAACCCGTCCGCATACCGCCGAGGAACCGCTCTCCGCCCTCCCGCTCGACGTGAATGAACACGTCGAAGGGCAGCCGCTTTTCCGTGGTGCTGTTGTTCACCGCGACCAACCGCAACGGGAGAGGAACGCCCGGGAGCTTTTGGCGCACGTCTGACTCGAGCCGCAGAACGAGGCCGAGACCCTGCCCGGATACGGCGTTGGCCAGCCCGAGCGCGAACAGCAAACAGGTGAACGTTGTCTTCTTCATTCGGACAATCACTCACGCGCCGCTCGATCGGCGTCCGGGCCCGCCCCGACGATTGCGCCTTTATCAGTTTCCTTTGCACCTCGGCGCGCCATCGAGAGGAGCCGAGACGGTGATCCCGTCGAGGGTCCAGGCGATCGTGCGCTGTGGATCGTTCTTCTTTCCTTCAACCGCGACCGTCACCACGCCTTCGTGCGTCCCGGGCAGGAACACCACCGGCTGACCCCGATTTTTGGGCCCGGGCGTGAACAAGTTCCGCCGTCCGGCGCCGATATACACCGTGAATACGTTCGCGTTCGTGTAACTGAACGTCGCCTCCAGACTCCTGCCGGTTTCCTTGACGCACCGCAGGAGCGGCCTGATCTTCTGATACGTGCCGGCATCCACGGCGTCGAGATGCAGCGCCCAGTTGCGAACCTCGGCTGCCGTCAACGTCCTTTCCAAGTCTTCGGCGGCTGCCACGCGGATAGCTGAACTTGTCGTCGCGCCGGCAATCTGGGCGAACAGCGCACGGGCGGCCTCACACTCTTCGGCCGCGGCCGCGACATTGCGGGGAACGCGAAGAAGATACTTGTTGCATTCGCTCGAATGCTTCCCGGCGATTGTCATGTCCAGCCAATCCAGCATGACCGGACGGGGAGCCAGATCGCGGGCGCGCGCGGCCAGCGACTCCAGATCCGGCAGACTCTCGTCGTCCAGGTGAGCCAGTCCGAAGGAGAACGTGTACTGCGAGGCGGGAAACCGCCGGCGCAGCTCTTTCGCGAAAACCGGGGCAAACCTCGACAGCCATCCTTCCCCTCCACTGGCCTCCATCAGGTACTGCCAGGCTTCGGCGTCGGTGCCCTGCGGCTCTAGCACGTCGATGGTCAGGGGAGTGGAGACGGTGACCTCGGGCATGGCTTCCAGCACGGACTGCAACGTCGCCTCGCGAACAGCATCGGCGAGGCGAGCCTCGTCCACGGCCGCCAGCATACGGATCGTGTACCGTCCCGACGGCCAAAGGAACGGATACAGCAGAAAGGTTGGCGTATTCGATCCAGGCCCCACCTCGAGGTCGGCGATCACCGTCGCGCCGGCGGCAATCGGGAGCCGACCGTCGAACGCCAGCTGGTCCAGCTCTTCGTCGGTCGCAATTCTTCCCCAGCCCATCGACGACGTTCCGCCAAGGAACGTCTCTTCCTCGCCCCGTGCCACGTGAATGAACACAGTGAATGGCAGCCACTTTTCCGTGGTGGTGTTGTTCACCGCGGCCACCCGCAACGGGACGGGAACGCCGGGGAGCTTCTGCCGTACGTCCGACTCGAGCCGCAGCACCAGGCCGAGACTCTGCCCGGATACGGCGCTGGCCAGGCCGAGCGCGAACAGCAAACATGTGAAAGTTATCTTTCTCATGGCACGGGATCCTCTTAACGGCACTGTGACGCGGGCACGGCCCACCAATCCAAGAAACCTGACGGCAGCAACTTGGGAACCGGGTCGCAGCGTTCCCGGATCCAACGATACTCGCTGTCCGCCGCCCGCGGGTCCGTCACGTAGTGGAAACGGACGATGTCGTCGGTGAACTCCGGCAGCGTCGTCCCGCCCGGCGCGTGTGTGTGGTGCATGAGGCAGAACTTGGACGGGTTGTCGTAGTAGCGGAAGTCGCCGCAGTGCTCCCCGTTGCTGGCGTGGCTGGACGGCCGGTTGGTGTGCCACTGGTGCGCCACCTCGTGAGCCGAGAGCTCTCCCAGGAGGCGCCGCGACGCCGGCGACTGGAACAGGCCGAGAATGTGGCGGACCATCACGTGAGAGTACGAGAAGCCGCTGAAGGTGGAGCGGCAGTTCGCGATCGATGGTCGGACTGGCGAGATCCGATGAGACAGGCTCAGCGGCGAAGATGCTCACGTGCAGAGCTTCGGCCGATCTCATGTCGGATGAGCGAGCCTTCAGCCGGATCTGGGGCGTCACGCCCGCCGATCACTTTCCCTTACATCGAGCCGCCCCGCTTGATGGCGCAGCGACAGTCGCCCCATCCAGAGTCCATGTGATCGACCTCTGCGGAGTGCTCTTCTTTGCATCGACAATGACGGACACGGCGGCTTCGTGACGTCCGGGTAGAAACTCCGTGGGTTGTCCGCGATTCGTCGGGTCCGGAGAGAAGAAGTTCATCGCGCCAGCGACGACATAGACGGTAAAGGCATTCGGATTGACGTAGCCGAACCTTGCCTCAAGGCTCTTCCCGCTCTCCTTTGTGCACTGCAGGAAGGGTATGAGTGCTTGATAGCTCCCAGTCTCCACGGCCTGGCGATGGAGAACGTGATTCCGAATCTCGTCGGCCGTCATCGTGCCGCGCAAACCTTCAGACGCCCTCTGCCGAACTTCGAGATTCGAGGCGTTCACGACTGCGCGCTCGAAGAGCATACGAGCTTCCTCGCATTCTTCGACAGCGGCAGGGACGTCTCGCGGAACTCTGAGGTGCGCGGAGCAGTTCGACGAATGAGCTCCGGCAATCGTCAAATCAAGCCAGTCGAGCATCGGCGGGCGTGGAGTTGCTGCGCGGAGCCGAGCAGCCAATGCTTCAATGTCCGCCAGAGTGGCATGCGTCAGATTCGTCGCTCCGAAGCAAAAGCTGTATTGTGATGCAGGATATCGTTCACGAAGCATCCGCGCATGAAGTGGGTGCTGATCGAACGGCTCGCCGAGGCCAAGCCAACCTTTACCGTGGCTCACCTCCAACAGATAGGCCCACGCGTCGGCGTCAACTCCCTGAGGTGTCATTACGTCAATCGTGAGAGGAGATGAGACGATCAGATCCGGAACCATCGTGGCCACGTCCTGCAGCGTCGGTAAGCGGACAGCGTCTTGCAACTGAGCGTGATCGAGGGAAGCTATCGCCCGCAGAGTGTATCGACCTGGAGTCCACAGAAACGGGTGGAGCAGGAAAGACGGACCTTCACAACTGAAGGAGACGGAAAGATCACCTGGAACCGTCGTACCGGGAGCAATGGATAGACGCCCATCCCACGTCGGATCATAGACTTCCTCTCCGACCGGCTCGCGGCGCCATGGAGTTCGTTCACCCCCGACGAAACTCTCCGCACCATCCCGAGATGCGTAAACATAGATGAAGTGCGGCAGCAGGATCGAACTGGGCGTTCGGTTGGCTGCCACCAGCCTCAAGGGCACTGGCAGACTGGGCAGCATCTGCCGAACGTCAGACTCCAGCCTGAGCTCGAGGACTTGGGATGAAGCCAATGGTCCGGACCCGATGAGAATCAACGAAAGCACGAGATTGAGACGATTCATCGCAGCACCCTAGCCTAACGGCATGGCGAGGCCAATGTAGCCCACCAGTCAACTGAAGTTGCGAAAAGAGATACGGGAACGGGCTCGCAACGCTCCCGTATCCAGCGATACTCGCTGTCGGCTCCGGAAGGACTGCTCACGTAGTGGAATCGTACGACGTCGTCGTAGAACTCCGGTAGCGTTGTTCCGGCGCTCTGGTCGTAGGTGTAATGCATCAGACAGTACTTTGACGGATCGTCATAGTAACGGAAGCTGCCGCAATGTTCACCGTTGCCAGTATGACTGGACCAGCGATTTGTGTGCCATTGGTGAGCGACTTCGTGCGCGGTAGCCTCGCCTAGTAAACGGCGGGAGTTCGTCGACTGAAACAGGCCTAGTATCTTTGGAACCATCACATGAGAGTAGGAAAAGCCGTCGAACGCACGCGTGATACCTCGCGCGCCACCGCTAGTTGCGGTCTGAATGGCGCTGGTACTCGCGCGAGAGCCGAAGATGAACTGATGGTTGGCGTAGCCGAAGTGGCGAAACCAGCGATGCGCGAAGGGGTGAGTCTCTTCGTTGACCACCAGATCATTCTCGATCAGCATCTCGACGAGAGGCAAGGAAACAGGGTCCGTGAGGATATAGTCTACGAAGGCGTCCTCGAAAAGTGACTTCAGATACGTTACGTTCAATTCGTAGTAATCTTTGTTTGGGTCGCCAGTTACGACAGCGATGAAGTCCGTGACGGTGCTCGGGTAGTCGACGCGACCATCCAGCCCAAGCAGGTCCAGCGGTACGGCATCCACGAGAGTCAGCGTACCCCCTGGGCTGTTCTTGAATGGGATGACTCCGCCTGCCTCGATCGTGGTCTCGAACGTCGCGTACTCGGATGCGGGTTGTGAAGGTCCGACCCGTGTTAGTGGCCCATGGAGTAGCACCACGCGGGCGCCTGGCTTGAAAGGAGAGACATCGAGAACCTCCATCGACTGCGTACCTGTCGGAGCCGAGCTGCTGATGAACGAACCCCTCTGGAACATCCGACCGACCTCGAGATGGACACGCTTCCATGCTGTGATCACACCGCCGGAGTAGCAGTTGTTGGTCGCCTCACAGTCTGTCTTGTTACCGAAGTTCGGAACCGTCGAGGCCTCGATCTGATAGTTGTCCCCCGAAGCGAAGCGCGTGGTGTTGAGCACGGTCTCGAAGCGTCCGGTTCCGTCTGTCGAGAGGGTGGTGGCGTCGAGGGAGCCGGCGCCGTTCGCGTTGTCGCCGCGGCGGCGCGCTGCCACCGGTACGTATGGTGCCAGATCGGGGGGATCGACGACCCGCAGGTAGACCGTCTGATTGGCCACCGGTCCGTTCAGGTCCGTGACCTTTCCCGCGATGCGAATTCGGGCGTCCCGACCGGCGCCGGCGGCGGGGAGGCTCTCCTGGGCGGTGGAGAAGTAGGGGAAGTCATCTCGCCAGCGCTTGATGAGAACGCGGCGCTGCTTCTCGTCGGTGGTCGCCGTCAGGTCGAGCTCGATCTTGGGCGGAGGCGTGTAGTTGATGGTGACGTCCAGAAACTCGAGGTCCAGCGTGTCGGTGAATACCAAGCCGTTGGTGCCACCGTAAACGTAGCCCCTGATTCCGTCCTCGTGCTCCACACCGTCGATGTTCCCCAGCGGCAGAGTGTTGTAGGGTGGCGCACAGCGACGCTCGACCCGCACATTGCCGGGACTGAAAGAACCGACGAAGTTCTCCGGAAAGTGGCCGTGCCCGGAGCCAAGATACAGGTGCACTTCCATCACTGCCGGTGTCGTGGTCCGGGGCTCGTAGCCCATGCGCAGATCGATCGACGTGACCTTCGAAAGCGGCGGCGTCGGATCGGTGAATCGCAGGCACGCCAGTTCATCGTGAAGCAACCCGCCGACGACCTGCGACGGGTCCAGGTTGGAGGCATAGCCGCAGCCAGGGTTGACGAACGTCGAGCAGCCACCCGCCTGCCAAGGCGGAGGCGTAAACCGGATCGTTTTCTGATCAGCGAATACAACCACTGTATTGAGCCCGAGGTTGATGAGCACCAGGCCACGGAGGATGCTGTATGCCGTCTTCTTCATTCGCGCCCTCAATGCCACCATCTCCCACTGCAGCAGCAGGATGATGGACAGTTGCACGACATCATGCGAGGCGGATGTAAGGAAATCAAGAGACTTGTAGTGGTCAGCTACGGCCGGCGCCACCGAATCTTGACCGCAAGTTCGCCGCATCCTCGAGGCTCGTGACAGTCAAGCGGATACGATCGTTCCGTAACGCCGGCGGCCGATCTCGCCGCCGGCGCGATAGCCTGACCGAAAGGATCGCCACACCGCGTCCGTGTCTGCATCTGGGGCAGTTAGTGCAAGAATTCCTGACTGCAGAAGCCAGATGTAATCAACCGCGGCCCGCAAGTGCTCTCTGCCCGCTTCGGCAGAAACAGGAGCGCACGTGTCCATTAGACGGCGAGCCTGCGAAGCATGCGATCGGCATCGTCGAAGACACTGTCGACAGGCTCTTTCATCCACAGAAGGGGACGCCCTTCCGCGCTCTGTAACTCCTCGCGGATCATCCCGAGAAGAATGACCACCTCCACGAGCCGGTCTGCGACGCGCGTCGAGGCGGGGAGAGCCTCCCACTCCGCCATCGAGAGATCACGATCAATGGTCAGACCGGCGAGATCCAATCCAGGCTCCTCAATTCTGCTTCTCATTTCCTGACCTCGCGAAACGCCCCAGGTGGGATGTGATGGACCTCACGGAAGCACCGATAGAAGGTGGATGTCGTTCCGAAACCGGCGTGGAGCGCGATCTCCTGCATAGGGAGCGGCGTATTGAGAATGAGGCGCTCGGCCTCCTCGAGTTGCTTCGCACGGAGGTATTCGCGGAGCGACATCCCTGAGAAAGACATCACGATGCGCGTCAGATACTCGGGGTTCCTGCCGAGGAAGATGGCCAGCTCGGACACACGCGCGGCGGTGCGCTTCTGGTAACAGTCCCGGAGGTAGTGACCGACGGCGCGATCGAGGCGTTGGCGGTGGATGTGCGAGTACTTTCGGTTTCTCTTCGGATTGGCCGTCATTGTAGAGGTGGAGACGCGGCGACGCTCGGACGGGCCGATGGGCGAGAGAGTGCGGTTGCGAGCGTATTGTCCAGCCGGTGCGACCATCGCCACGTGCTCCATCTTGTGGAGTGACGACCGTCCCCAACTCCCTACCGCCTTTCACAAGCCGCTCGCAAGAATTCTCTTCCGCTGGGTGCGGATTAGACCCACGTCAGAGGTTGTGCGGGATCGCACACTTCCCAATCCTGTCATCCTCGTGAAAGGAACGATGAGCGTGCGGGCACGAGAACCGCGGCCTTCTCCAACCTGAGCGGGCTGCGTTTGCCGCAGGGGATCCTTCGCACCCACCCCGCCACCCGCTCAGGATGACAGGCAGGGAAGCGCTCTGAACCCAACCGACTGGCTGCGACGACCTCCGTCATCCCGAGCGGAGGGCGTGTGTGTGTGTGAGGGAGCGGAGGGATCTATACGGCGAAAAGTGCTCCGATCGACACGCCGCACAAATTCCACTCTGCGTCGCCCAGATCCTTTCGCTCACTCACACCCGCCCACCCTTCGCTCAGGATGACGGGAAGGCGAGCGCGCGGATTTCTGCACAACCTCTCAGGATGACGGAAAGGGAAGCGCCGGGGATTTCTGCACACGACCTTCAGGATGACAGGCAGGAACGCCATGGATTTCTGCACCCACCCTCAGCCGCCGCCTCGCCGTCGGGGTGCTTGCGTTCGAATCAGGAAATGCCCAGATCCCGCTCCCTCGCCGGTCAGAAAGCTGGAGTAAGACGCGCCTTCGATTGATTACAGAATGACCAACGTCAGCGGATCGCGGGATCCGTCGAGTTGAAATGAATGGCGGTGCATGACCAGATAGAGCACTCCCGGCCGGTCTGGCGAGACCGCCTGCGTCTGGCCATTGACCGCAGCAGGAGCAAGCACTCGGCCATCGCCAGCGTCGCCGGCATCGCGCCTGAGACGCTCTCCCGCATTCTGAACGCGGAGCAGGCACGGCCGTCGTTCCACACGGTGGTGAGGATCGCTCGGGCCTTGAATGTTCGCGTGGGCTGGCTGCTCGACGAGCCCATTCGCGGCGTGGAGTTGTCCGAAGCGGAACGCCGCACGCTCCGCTCGGCCGCCGAGGTCATCGCCCGATTCCCAACCGACTAGCCGGCAAGGCCGCTGCGCTGGTTGGCATCGCGTTTTGCGCGTGGGCCCGCTTCGAGGCCAACGCGCTCCTCCCGCACAAACTCCTGCCTTGGCGTGATTAGTACTCCACCCCGCGACGCGGTTTACTCACGTCTCACGAGCCCACCCGTTGGGGCTTCCAGGGATCTCCGCGATCGAAGGTCAGGGGATCGGCGGTCCGATGCGTACTTGTAGCCACTCCCAGAATCGATCGATCAGGCTAGGAGCCTCGGGCTGAGCGGCAATCCCGCCGGGGGGGCCGATCCGCACTTGCGCCGCGACTCCCACGGGTGGATGAATCCTCCCTGCCTCCTCGGTCGCGACACCGATCGGGGGATGAGTCCTCACCTGGCCCTGGGCTGTCAAGCCGCCCGGCGGAAGAATCCTGATCCCCGGTGGATCGGGAGGTTCATCTGCATTGACCACTGGGGCGATGAGGATAATGGCGAGAAGCGCGAGCAACGCTCCGCCCATCCAGACACTAGTAGATACACGTCGCATGAACCCTCCTGTTGGCCGGCTGTGGCCGGCGGCCGGGAGGGCGCCCTCGCAGTGAAGAGTGGCGGAGGCTGGCGAACTCTATACGGAATCTTCAGCAGATCTAGCCGGCGGAGAGAACCGAAGCGACGGCTGGCGCTCGGCACGCCGGAGAAAAATGCGGATAAAATCCACGTCCGTTGTGGTCAGTCGCTTCGCTGAAGCTGCCTCCTTGAGGTAGGCGAACGCGGAGAGCGCGCCCGTGAGTATCCCCGCCTTTGTGAAGACGGAGAAGAGATGCTGGGCAAGCTTTGCGATCTCTTTCGGGCGCTCGAGGGCGAGCAAAACCTCCGTGATGTCGAGTCCCACCAGAGCGGCGAAGGTGACCATGCTCCGCTTCTCAAACTCCGCGGCGACATCTCGCAAACGCCGGACCGCCTCGCTCGGCTTTCCGCCGTGGAGGACGACACGGGCGATGCCCCACTCCGTAAATATCCGATGAGCCTCGGGACCGGCCTCGCGGAAGATCATCAGCGCTCTGTGGAACTGAAGGCTGGCCTCCCCGATGTTCCCGCGATCCACTTCGCAGTTTCCGATGGCGTACGAACCACGCCCGATCCACTGGACGCTCTTGGTGTTCTCGCCATACTCAATGACCTGTCGGAACAGCGGTACTGCCTCATCCGGCCGGCCAGCTTCGTAGGTGACGCACGCGCGAAGAAATAGCGCATCCATGCGCCGCTGATTGTCTCCCGCGTGCGCGAGACCAAGCTCTGCACGTTCGGCCATCTTCATTGCTTCTTCGAATTGCTCCTGTTGCAAGAGGAGGCTTGCACGAACCAGCGCCACAATCGAAAGACCATGACCACTGTTTCGGATCCTTCGATAGAAGCGCTCGGCACGGTCGAGCGAGTCGTGTGCTTCGGCGCACTGACCGAGTAGCATCTGCGCGTTCGCCCGCTCCTTCCAAGCCGTTGCGCGTAACTGGTCGACGGCGTTCGCTGGATAGGTGTCGTCGGGGATCACCTCCGCGACCGAGACCGCTGCCTCCGCCAGCGTGAGGGCCGCGAGCGGATCGCTCTCGTAGATCGCATGTGCGGCGGCGCATAGTTTGCGGACGACGCCGCCCGTGCGGAACTTCTTCTTCGAGGCCAGCGGCGTCCAGGCCAGCTCGGCCGGGCGGCCGATCAGGTGCTGCAGCAGCACCTCCGCTTCCCGGTCCTCCTCCGCAATCCGCGCCCCGTACTCCATAAGCGAGGCGTAGGTGGCCGAGCCCACGCTCCGCTCCCAGGTGCTCAGGTCCCCGAGGTCTTCTTCGGTCACGGCGAAGAAGTCGTGGCGGGCCTGACACTCCGCGCATTCGGCGAGGTGCCTTTCCATCTCCGCCCGCCGCCCGGCTGGAAGCGAGTCCGGCTCGAATGCGTAGAGGGCCAGGTCTCCTTCGGCGATGTGGCTCATGAGCGCGGCTTCTCCGTCATCGACACATACGCCGCAAGCGCGCGCTTGCGGCACTTGTGCAGGAAGACCAGCACGGTGGCCGGCTTGAAGTTCAGCTCCGCGGCGATGGCGCCCGTGGTCTCGCCGTTCACATAGTAGCGGTGCAGGAGGTCGCGGCAGCGGCTACCGATGCGCGCGAAGAGGCGCCCGATGAGGATCTTCCGCTCCACGTCACGGACGATGCTCTCGGTGGGCGTGGCCGCGCACGGCGTCTCACCGCAGAAGAGGGCGTTGGTGGCCACCGTGCGCCGCAGGTGGTGCCGCGCGGCGTTGCAGATGCCACCCACGAGGTAGCGCTCCACCTCGAAGACTTCGCCGGCGTTGGTGAAGTAGGTGGCGAAGACGTCGTGGACGAGCGTTTCCGCATCCGCGGGCGGGATGCCGAACTTCCTCACCGCGATCTTGCGAAGCAATGGTGCAAAGCTCAGGTACGCCTCCTCGAAGGCCGCGGGCGCACCGTGCGGCTGTCCGGGCCGGACCGGTGTCACTCGTTGCGTCTCGCCGTGGGGCTCCTGCATCCCGCTCTCTTGCATCAGGAGTGGCGGAACGCCGCATTTCCCTACCCTCGGAAAGCCGAGGCTCAGAAAATGAGAAGGCCGGGCCCGCTACCGGTCATGAAATCGGAGCCGGTCCCGCGCGTGGAAGCCATACAACGGACGCTCATAAGGATCATGCCCGCCGATTCCGCTGTCCCCCGACTTGCCCTCCGCGAACCTCTGACACGATTCTTCCGCATGGACCGCGACGCTTCGCTGCCCCTCGAGGAGGCCGCCGTGCTCCTGGGCATGACGCGCCAGGGATTACAGCGGATCGTGGACGGCGATGGAGTGCTGCCGGTGAAAGGGATGCTCTCCTGGGAGGAGGTCGCCCACCAGCTCTTCACGGTCTGGCCGCGCGCCGAGCTCCTCTCGACCCTCGGCGCAGACGGCACCCATCGCATTCCACCGCTGCTTTTCCCGACTACTGTGAGCTGGCAAATACCGGTCTATATCCAAATGGCCATGGAACAACAGGCGCGCCGCACGACGCTGCCTTTCGAGCGCGGGATCAGTGACTATGTCGCGGACCTCCTGCACATCCAGATCGACGAGCAGACCGAACGCGCCATGCGGAGCCACCGCGCATTTCGCGACGCGTTTCTCTATCCGCACGAGAGGGAGATCGTCTAATGAGCGTGGGACCTCCGTCGCGGCAATATCCATGGCAACTGAATCCTTCACGCTGGCGGCACTTGTGACACGAGATGCGATTGAGGCCAAAGGAGCACTGGCGCTCTTTGACGCGCAGCCTCCACCATCGTCTTCGGGGCGGACTCCCTATCCACAATGGGAAGACACGCATGATTGTCTCAGGGACGGAACATTGCCAAACATATCTTTCCGTCCTGCCGGATATTGCTTACAATCAACACGTATCCAAAGACTCGCTGCAATGGAGGATCTGAGAATGAAGCTCACCACCCTGTGTCTCGCGTTCATGCTCTCTCTCGGCGTCGCAAACGACGCGGCGGCGCTCTATCAGGACTGGGGCGGCATGGAGAATGATTGGGGCATGCCCACGGGGACATCCTTCAGTGGCGGGTCCGCGCCGAGAGCCGTCGTCTGCTACGCCCTAGGCTCGGCGGGCCAGCGTTGCCGCGGTTGCGGCCCCAAGTACGCTGATAACGGTGTATACCTCGGCATTCGTTGTCTTGCGCTCGAGGAGAGTGCTTCCTGTGGCTGCGACATGCTCACCACGGGGTGCAACCCGTACGGCACCTGCACCTATTTTGACTGACTCGCGCATGAATGGAGCCTTGGTGACTCCGATGAACCGGGTCTCGATATTCCTGACACTCACGATCACATTGACCGGGGCCGGCTCCGCCTCAGCGGTTGAACGGCTGTTGACGTCCGTCGTTCATGGCGGGACGGAACCGCAGCCTGCACAAGTAAACCTCCGCGCGGTACGCATCGACGGTACGGGCTCACCGATCGATCGGACCCTCAATGTCCCCGGCACGGAGTCCCTGGACCTCCCGCAAGGAAACTGGGAGCTGTCGATCCAGTCACCTCTCTTCTGGGCCGCGCCGGTTGTCGCTCTGGGAACGGAGGCTGTTTCACTGAACCTCTGGCCCACAGCAAGTATCCGAGGAACACTGACGGGGGAAGGCCGGACGCGAATCCGGGACATTCGTGTGAGCTTTAGCCCGCCAGAGGAAAGCCCGGGAGGTGCCGCTGCGCCAGCCGGCGAGTCGACTTGCGTCGTGGACGACGGGCGATGGCACTGTCAGGTGCCGTCTGGAACGCACGACCTGCGACTCCTCTCGACCGGATACGCCGCTGAGTTTCATTGGAACCGTGAAGTTCAGGCAGGGCGCGAGCTCGATCTGGGAAAGGTGGCATTTCGGCGCGGAGCCTCACTGTCCGGGTTCGTCACCATGGCGCGCGGCATCGAGGCGGGCATGAAGGACGTCGCCATTACGGCGCAGCCGGTGTCGCTCCTGACCGCAGGGACGCGGCGGGCCTACAGGGCCTCTGTGAATGCCCGCGGATTCTTTCAGATCGCAGGAATGCCCAGCGGCGACTACCGCGTCTCTGCCCGTACAAACAAGCTCCAATCGGACGACCGGGCCGTGACCATCGTCGAAGACAGGAATGCAGCGCTTCGCTCGCCACTCGTTCTGGACCGGCCGAGGAAGATCGTGCTGACGATCCACCCGGTCCCGGAGAAACATCCATGGCACATCCGCCTGCGCCGGGAAGTGCCCGGAGCCGGCCGATTGGAGGAAGCAGGGACGGGCATTGCCGATCGCGACGGCGGTTGGAGCGAGGAGGTCTTGCCGGGCCGGTATCTCTTGAAGGTGGAGCGCGCCGACGGCTCGGTCTGGAAGTCGGTGGAACTGGTCGTGGAGGACGCGGACGCCCATCTCGACCTGTCCATTCCCGCGGTGCAGGTGAGTGGGAGAGTGACCCTCGGCGACAATCCAGTCCCGGAGGCACGCCTGATCTTCGGCGGCACGCAGACCAATGAGCGGCAGACGCTTCTCACCGATCGCGAAGGCAAGTTCTCCGGCGAGATCCCGGCCAGGGAGGACGACGGAAAGAAATGGACGATCACGATCGAGGCGGACGCGGCTCCCCGCGTCCAGCGAACGGTGGACCACGAGGCCACCCGGAGCGATGACGGGGGTCTCCGCTTCGAGATCGAGCTCCCCAGAACCATCGTGACCGGACGCGTCGTCAACGAAGACGGGATCCCGGAGCGCGGGGCAATCGTCAACCTTCAATCCTTCGACGGCCAGACCTTCGAACAGACGTTCTCCGAGGCGGATGGCAGGTTCGAGGTCTTCGGCTTCGAGCCCGGGACCTTCAGCATTCAGGCTCAGAGGTTCCGACGATCCAGCGAGCTGATGAAAGTCACGGCGAGCGCGACGGAGACCTCCGGGATCGAGCTCGTTCTCCGGAGCGATGTGATCGTCCGGGGACGAATTCGATCGCGATCGGCAGCAGGGATCGAGGCGAGACTGAGCGCGATGCCGAGAAACGTGCCAATCCTGATCATGCCGGAAACGACGACCGACGGCGATGGCCGTTTCGAGTTGAAGCTACCGGCCGGGACGCGCAGCTTCGATCTCATGGTCCAGGCCCCCGGCTTCGCACTGGGCATGGGTCTGGTCGTGATCCAGGACGGAAAGTTCCTCACGATTACCGCGGACCAGAATGGCGGTGAGCTGAGCATGGAGATTCCCGTGGGTGCAGACACCGTGCTCCGGCACGACGGTGCCGAGTTCCGGGCACGTTGGCTAGCAACTCTTTCGAGATTCCCCATCGAGTCGCAGGATGGCTGGGACCTCGTGCGGCTCCCCAATGTAGAAGCGGGTGAATACACGCTCTGTGCGAACGGCCGCTGCCAGACGGGGTTCGTGCCGCCGAACGGAAGGCTCGCACTTACTCTCCGGCCCGGGGAATAGGCAGGACGCGAAGACCGCGTGCGCGGCATTGCCGATGTAACCCGTTACAAAACGCTAGTGTCCTCCTGTCCCTGGTGAGAGACCCTCTAAATCCAACCAAAGATATTCGAAATTTGCGCCCACCCAAAAGCCGGGCTCCGTCGAGGGTGCGTGCTCGGGCTCGGGTGGCGTCCTGCACGTGAGTGGTCGTGGCGGCGTGCCTCCGAGCCCGCACCCGAGTCCGAGCCCGTGCCCGGCCTTTCATGGTGGAGGGGAGAAGGCTCTCGGTGTGTGCTCATCGCGAGGCCGGCACGGCCGGCTGCGCTGGTGGGCATAGCCTTGGGCTCGTGCGGTCGCTTCGAGGCCAGTGTGCTTTCTACAGCACAGGCGAGTTGGAGTGGTTCATCGCGAGAGTGTTCCATCGCGAGCCTTCTCCCTCCGGCTTCTTGGGGGGAGAAGGTGGCCAACGGCCGGATGAGGGGGGCGATGCAGCCTCCGGTGAGTGTGCGTCTTGAACATTGGGGACCCTTCGCCGCGGCTGCTCTTACACAATAGCCGTCCACCCAACGCCGCGATCAGCTCCTTGGCGATCGCCAGGCCGTAGCCCGTCGAGGACTCATCGCCGGTCGGTTGCGCTGAAAGGAAATTCCTACTCTCGAGTGAGGCACCAACCTACAACGGCTGAGCTTGGCCCCGCGTGTACTGCCGCGTCTCGGTCTGGCCCCCTCCCGCCAATGACTCACATCCTCCCCATCTGGTTCTCGTTCACTGTCGCCATTGCTCTGGCCGGGGCATTAGGAGTGATTGCGGGGGTGCGCCTCCGGATTTTCAGTAAACGATATGAGGGAGACGATTTCTTCGAACAGATCCGAGACGCGGCGCTCATCACCGAGGACGGCGCCATCCTTGGAGCGAATCAGGGTGCCCTGGATTTGTTCGGGTACTCGAGGTCGCGGTTCATCGGACTGCCGGTCGCGAGCCTGCTGACCGAGGCCGGGGACGAGGCCCGATTCGTTCAGGCCTTAATGAACGGTCCGGTGAAGGATCTCCAGCTCAGGCTCAGAACCGCGACCGGAGAGATCCGTGAATGTGCGGTCACAGCGAGCGCGCGGTTCGACGGGGACGGCAACCTCATTGGCTGCCGGGGATTGGCCCGCGACGTGACCGACCGCAACCGAATCCTGGCGGAGCTCCGCAGGGCCGAACAGGACTATCGCGGACTGTTTGAAAACGCACACGACGCCATCCTGATCCTCGATCCATTCGATGAGACGGTCTTGGACGTCAATGCCCGCGCATGCATTCTCTATGGCTTCCCACGCGAGAGTTTTGTGGGCCGCTCGATGGCCGCGCTCTCCGTGGATCCAGCTCGCGGCGAGGCGCTCCTGCGGCAGACCAGGTCCGAAGGCGGACAGTACACCGCATTCGAATCGCGGCAATGCCGTGGGGACGGGTCCCTGATCGACGTGGAGATCCATGCCGCCACGGTCTCGTATCGGGGCCGCCAGGTCATCCTCAGTATCAATCGCGACGTCAGCGACCGGCGCCGAGTGGAAAAGGCCGTGCGGGACAGCGAGGCCCGATTCCGGCTGCTGCTCGAGAGCGTGACGGATTACGCGATCGCCATGCTGGACCCCGCGGGTTGCATTGTGAGCTGGAATGAAGGCGCGCAGCGCATCACCGGCTACAGGCAGGAGGAAGTGGTCGGCCGGACCATTCGCGTATTCGCGGCGCCCGAAGAGGCCAATACGCTGGTAGAAGACCTGGCCGCGGCGGTGGCGAACGGAAAGTTGGAGCGGGAGGTGGTGCGTGTCCGAAAGGACGGCAGCCGGTTCGCCGCATCCGTGACGCTCACACCGATGGTCGACGAGACCTTTGGGCTCCGAGGATTCGCCGAAGTCACGCACGACATTACGGAGCGCCAGCAGCTCGAGACCGCGCGCCGGGAGATTTTGGCCATCCTGCGCGATGTCGCCGCAGAGTGGACCGGGACTTTCGATGCCGTGCAGGTTCCGATCGTGCTTCTCGACGCACAAGGACAGATCCGGCGGCTCAATCGCGCCGCACAATCGCTCGGCGGGCAGCCTTTTGCACAAATCGTCCGCAACCAGGCCTCCTCAATCGAGAACGAGCCCTGGCCGACCGTGGCCAGAGTGGCACGCGATTCCTTCCAAAGCGGAAGGATCGAGAGTGCACGAGCCACCAGCGGCGATGCCGTGTGGCAGGTATCGAGCTCCCTGACCGGCTCTTCGGAGGGAGAACGCCTGGCCATCGTGGTGGCCTACGACCTGACGCTGGTGACCCGCCTGGAGGCGTCGCTCCGAGAGAGCGAGGTGGCAGCGGCCATGGGCACGATGGTCGTGGCCGTGGCCCATGAGGTGCGCAATCCGCTGTTCACCATCTCCGCCACCGTCGACGCGTGCCGCGCTCTTTACGGAGAGCACGAAGGGGTGTCCCGTTATGGCGGCTCGCTCCTCGAACAAGTGCACCGCCTGAATCGGTTGATGGCGGATCTCCTCGAGTTCGGGAAGCCGAACCCACTCGACGTGCAGCCGGAATCTCTCAACGAAGCCATCAAGGCCGCCGCGCGCCACTGTGAAGTCGTCGCCTCACAGGTGCCCGCTACGATTCTCGTGGAGTCCGTTCCGGAGTTGCCACCCGCGGCGATCGATCGTTCCCGGATCGAACAGGTCTTTCAGAACGTCATCGACAACGCCCTCCGCCACTCTCCGGCCGGCGGTACGGTCCGCGTGGAAACGACCATCGAGAACACGTCCAGCATCAGCCGCATCATCGACGAAGGTCCGGGCGTGGACTCCGAGAATCTCGACTCCGTCTTCGTACCCTTCTTCACGCGGCGCCGCGGCGGTACCGGTCTGGGACTGGCCATCGCTCGAAAGATCGTGAACGGGCACGGTGGGGAGATCTCCCTGGCGAACAGAGAAGGCACGCAGGGTACCGTGGTGACCATCAGGTTGCCTTTGGCAACGGCAGACGACTCCGAGCTGCACCTCCGCGTGGAGGCGCATTGAGACTCCGGCGGATCCTCATCTGCGATGACGAGCCGGCGATTCGGATGGCGGTCGGCGACTTTCTCACTGCTCGCGGGTTTTCCATTGTCGTCTCGCACGATCTGGCCGCTCTCCGCGCGGCGCTTCGCAATGCTCCGCCGGATGCGATCGTGCTCGACTACCGCCTCACGGACGGCTTCTCCCTGGACATCGTCCCCGAGGTCAAAGCCCTCCATCCCGATCTGCCGATCATCATCCTCACCGGCCACGGCTCGATCGATCTGGCGGTGAAGGCCATTCAGGCCGGAGCCGATCAGTTCATGACCAAGCCGGTGGATCTGAGCGCGCTGGAAGTGATGCTCACCCGACTGCTGGAGTCGCGCAAAGCGGTCAAGCGCGACATGGCCACACGCACGCGATGGGCGGCACAGAAGGTCAATCCGTTCATCGGAACGAGCGAGGCCATGAATCGTCTGCGCAACGAAGCCGAACGAGTGGCCGCGACGGACCGACCCGTCCTGATTCAGGGAGAGACCGGGAGCGGCAAGGGCGTTCTCGCGAAATGGCTGCATCGCTCGGGACCGCGCATGGATGATCCGATGGTGGAGCTCAATTGCGCCGCGTTCGCACGCGAGCTGATCGACTCGGAGCTCTTCGGCCACGAGCGTGGAGCCTTCACCGGCGCGGTGGCCGCAAAGCAAGGTCTGTTCGAAGTGGCCGACGGGGGCACTCTCTTCCTCGACGAGATCGGCGACATGGATCTGTCCTTACAGTCCAAGTTGCTCAAAGCCGTGGAGGAGAAGACCTTCCGGAGGGTGGGCGACCCGCGGGACCGCACCACGGACATTCGCCTCATCGCCGCCACCCATCGCAACCTGGCCGAGCTGGCGAGAGTGGGGACGTTCCGCAGCGACCTGTATTTCCGCATCAGCACGATGCGCATCGAGCTCCCGCCACTTCGCTCACGCCGTGATGACATTGCACCGCTGGCCGGGCAGTTCCTTCGTGCGCTGGCCGCGGAGATGGCACATCCCGAAGCCGAGCTCGATTCCGGAGCCCTCGATGCCCTGCAACGCTACGACTGGCCCGGCAACGTGCGCGAGCTCAGGAACGTGATCGAACGTGCGCTCCTGCTGACGGACGGTCCCGTAATCAAGGCCTCCGATCTCCGCTTCGACTACGAGTCCCGCACGACCAGTGGCTGCGAGACCCTGGCCGATGCCGAGCGCGAACATGTGAAGCGAGTGGTCGGTGAAGAGAACGGGGACGTGGACCGCGCCGCCATCCGGCTGGGAATCGCCCGCAGCACGCTGTACCAGAAGTTGAAAAAGTACTCGGCCGCGTGAGTCCAGGTTCCCACTCCGGAGTCTGAGAATCCAGACTCCGACCCACCGAAATCCTCATTTTCCTCAGCAATTCGCGGATCTGCGTGTGGCATTGCCATTGCCTTCACTGCGGTCAGGCGCGAGTCCACACGCCAACCACCATGCGCAAACGAATCCTCATCGTCGACGACGAAACTGCTCTTCTCTCCGCCATCAGCGACTATCTGAAGGAGCTCGGCTACGAATGCGAGTGTGCCAGTGAGGCGGCCGAGGCCATCGCCCTGCTCGCCCACATTCCGTTCGCCGTGGTGATCACGGACGTCTACCTTTCGCCTGTTCCTCAGGCCGACGGATTCGCGGTGGTGTCGTTCATCCGCGAACGCTCACTCGCCTCCCGGGTCATCGTCATGACCGCTCACGATACGCCCCAGGTTCTCCAGGAAGCCCAGCGACTCTCGGCCGATCTCTTTCTCCGCAAACCGGTCCCGCTGCGCCAGCTTGCCGATGCCCTGAGAGACTTCACGGGGGCCACTCATGATTAGCGCGTTGGAGACGCTGCTGGGCGGCGCCTGCTCGACGCTGTTCCAGCCGATCTACGACGTCCGCGGCGAGCGGTTCGGTGTCTGGGCCCTGGAAGCGCTGACCCGCGGGCCGGCCGGAACGCACTTCGAGCAGGCGCCGGTGCTCTTCGAGTACGTGCGGCTCAAGCGCGAGGAAGAACGCGTGGATCGCTGGTGCATCGCCTCGGCCTTCGCGCGATTCGCCGCGCTGGCCGTTCCCACCAGACTGTCGATCAACGTCCACGCCAGCACTCTCGAGCGCGATCCCGGATTCGCCACGTTCATCGAGAGCTCGGCCGTGGCCACCTGCGTCGACCCGGCCATGCTGATCGTCGAGATCGTGGAGCAGGCACCCTACTTTGATGCTTCGCGCATTCTGCGCGTGCTCAAAGACCTCCGCTCCCTGGGCGTGGCCATCGCCATCGACGACGTCGGCGCCGGGCATGGCAACTTCCGCACGATCCTCGATGCCCTTCCCGAGTACCTCAAGATCGACCGCTATCTCGTGGCAGGTGCAGCCACGGATCCACGGCGGCGCTCGCTCATTACATCCGCCCTTCAGATCGGGCGCGACTTCGGCGCGCTGGTCGTGGCGGAAGGCGTCGAGGATCACGCCGACCTCCGAACACTGCGGGAGATGAACGTACCGCTGCTCCAGGGATTTCTCCTGGGAACACCGCAAACGCAACCTTCCCTCGATCCGGTGACCCCAATGGGCGACCTTCCTGGGGCATCGGCATACACGGACCTTCGGAGCGACGCATGAGCGCGCAGCGAATCTCGTTCCGGGCCTCGGGATCGCTGTGGTCGATCCAAGCCGGGGATGTCGTGCAGATTCTCCATTCGCCGCGCGAAGGGATGAGGGCTTGAAAGCCGAAACGAAGAACCCGCGTCGCCTCGGTCAGCGCGCTGCCGGGCTGGCCAGCCCCGCCCGATAAATCATCTCGAGAGGCTGCGGCTTCGTGAGCACGACGATCGAGTCGTTCGCGGCCTGGAGCCTCTCATTCGCAGCGGTCAGGAACACACTCGTCGTGGCCTTGCACCGCTCGCCCGAGAGAGAACGAAGAATCTCGGCCCGCCCAAAACCAGCCGAGGGCAGGTCCGCGACCATCAGATCGTATTCGCGGAAGCGAAGCAGCGCTGCGGCCTGCGAGGAAGTGCCTGCCGTTTCGACGTCGCACCCACGCGAGGTGAAGTAGTCGCCGCAAACAGTCCTTTGCGCATCATCGGCAAGAACCAGGAGCATTCGCATCAACAGGGAGAGGCCGGACAGGGAGAGATCCCTACCCAGGGCCAGCAAGAACCTACAAAGCGCGAGGGAGGACGCGAAGGTCCTCTGCGGGGCGGAGCGCTGGCGTGTCGCCGGCTGGGCGTCATTGAGTGTTGTCGGTTCCCAGTTTGGGGTGATCCCTCTCTGTTTCTTCGCTCACTGCTCAGATTTCGAGATGAAGTTGGTGTCATCCCGAGCGGGCCCACGCCGCGCAGCGGCGCGCCTGAGAGAAAGAAACAGAAGCTGCGTACCTGTCACGAGAGCGACCCCTCATCCGCCTTCGGCACCTTCTCCCCTCTGCGGAGGGGAGAAGGCTCTCGGTGTGTGGGCATCGCGAGCTGGGTTCATCATTCGTTGAATTGGTTCATCGCGAGGGTGTGGAATCGAGAGCCTTCTCCCCCCGGCTTCTTGGGGGGAGAAGGTGGCTGAAGGCCGGATGAGGGGGGCGATGCAGCCTCCAACGAGTTTGCATTCTGACCCTGCAAACACTGGAAGTTCTTGGAAGCGTCGCTCGACGCTCGGGGTGACAGGCCAATGCATCGTTGGGTTGTGGCCCACTCATGGACCCGCGTTTACGTGCGACCGCACGCCGGCCGTGCCGGCCCAGCCTACGGCATCGGTTAGTTGCGCCCGGGGATCTTCGGAGTGTCGCCCGAGGAACGCTTCACTGCGCTCATGGCGATCTGCAGCATCGAGGTCACGTCCGACAGGTCGGCCGGGACGATCATGGCGTTGCCGGCCTTGGCCAGGTTGCCGAACTCCTTGATGTACTGCTCCGCGAGTCGAAGCTGCATGGCTTCGAAGCCGCCCGTGATCATCGTGGCCTCGGCCACGCGACGGATGCCTTCCGCCGTGGCCTCGGCCACGGAGAGCATGGCCGCCGCCTGACCCTCGGCCTCGTTGATCTGCGACTGCTTCTTGGCCTCGGAGTTCTTGATGGTCTGCTGCTTGTGCCCCTCGGCGTTGTTGATGGCCGCGTCCCGCTCGCCCTCGGACTGCAGAATGACCGCGCGCTTTTCTCGCTCGGCGCGCATCTGCTTCTCCATGGCCGCAAGCACGTCCTGCGGAGGATTGATGTTCTTGATCTCGTAGCGCAGGACCTTCACGCCCCAGGCCTCGGAAGCCTTGTCGACCTCCTGGACCACCTGCAGGTTGATGTTGGTCCGCTCTTCGAACGTCCGGTCCAGGTCGATCTTGCCAATCTCGCTTCGCAGATTCGTCTGGGCCAACTGCGAGATGGCGTACGTGTAGTCGCTGATGCCGTACGAGGCGCGCTCGGGGTTGAGGACCTTGAAGAAGAGCACTCCGTCCACGCCCACCTGCACGTTGTCCTTGGTGATGCAGATCTGCTCGGGCACGTCCAGGGCGATTTCCTTCAGCGAGTGCTTGTAGCGCACGGTGTCGAAGAAAGGCCAGAGGATGTGCAGACCGGCGCCGAGGGTGTCGTAATACTTGCCCAGACGCTCCACCACCCACCCCTGTTGCTGCGGAACGACTCGAACGATCTTGGAGATGACGATCATCGCGAAGATCGCGACGACGACCGCGACGATCACATTACCCATGCCCATGGTTGTTTCCTCGTGTGTGTTGGAAGTTCATGACCCGCGGACGTGGAGGACCAACCCTTCCACCTCCACCACGGCACAACGTTGACCTTGGATCAGGGCCGCCTCTCCAACGTTGCGCGCGCTCCAGGTCGTGCCGCGCATCTCGGCCCGTCCCAGGGCCTGCGGCTCGATCGGCCCACTGGCAATCGCGGTCTCGCCCACCAGGGAGTCGACCACTCTCTTCTGGTCGAGTTTGAGCTTGCGCACGGCGATGGGCCGCAGGAACAGGAACGCAAAGACGGACGTGCCCGTGAAGATCGCCAGTTGCGCCCAGAGCGGCAACTCGACTCCGAGGCCGACCAGGATGGCCACCACGAACGCACCGACCGCGAAAAAGCCGATGTGCAGCGTCGCCGAAGTCAGCTCCAGGGCCAGCAACCCCAAGGCAATCAGAACCCAGATCCACCAAGTCATCGTGTGTGGCCGGAGGTTAGCACGAACCCAGCTCGTTGGAGTCGTGGGGGGCCGGAGCAGCGGACGGTGGACTCTGTACTACTAACAACGAAATTCTTCGCGCGGCGCGCACAACCTCCTGTCATCCTGAGCGGGTGGCGGGTGGGTGCGAAGGATCCCCTGCCGACGGAGCGAGTGTCGTGCTTCGGCAGGGGATCCTTCGCACCCCATCCCACCGCCCGCTCAGGATGACAGGCCAATGCAAGTTGGGTTGTCGGGCACAGCCCGCGCTGTGGACTTGGTGGGCTTTGTGGACTTTGTGGGTGAACTTGGTGGACTTGTCCACAACGTCCACCCCGTCCAACCCATCCACCAAGTCCACCCCAAAGCGCTCGGGCCCTATAATCCCCTCCGTCCCATGTCATTCACGCGAAAGTACCTGCTCTGGCTGCTCGCTCCTCCTCTGCTGGTGAGCGTCACGCCATCGTTGCTGTTCGTGTTGCAGACCGTGGATCTCTGGTCCGGTCGCATGCTCGGGCTGCTGGCCATGCTGCTGGTCACCTATGGGTTCGGGTGCGTGGTTTTCTCCTTGAGCGTCGGGCCTTACGCGCGTCGCGTCGAAGAGGCTCTGGCGGGGGAAGGTGACCTGTCCCAGGCCATGTCGGCCTGCCTGGAACGCACCAAGAATCTCTCGCTCCTGTTGTGGGGCGCGGGCGGGGTGGTGTTCGCGGGCGTGGCCTCCCTGGTGCTGATGCCGACCGCCATTGGCTTCGCCACGCTTCTGGTGGCGGCCCTCATCGCCGGCTTCATCTCCATCGTCTGGGGCTACGCGATGGGCAAGCACCGGCTCACCGAGGCGGCCGCGGGCAAGAGCGTGCATTACACGGGCCGCGAACTGACCTTCGGACGCAAGATTGCCATCGTCTTCATCGGCTCATTGACCATCTCCTCCGCCGCGCTGATCCTCCTGGTCTCTTCGCGAGTCTCCTCCACGCTCGAAGGGCTGGTCCTGCAGTCGCTGGCCGAACGCTTCCAACGGACGTACGACACGGCCAGCATCATGGCCACCGTCGACGCCGCGGCCCTGGACACGATGCGCGTGTACCTTCCCTCCGACCACTCGCTGCACCGCATCGATCGGCAGGACCGGATCACGAGTACAAAGGATCCCCTCACGCCGGAGGAAGCTCGCGAGATTCGCGCCCATCTCGGCACGGGAGTGCACCACGCCTTCACCAGCGAGCGCGCGCTGCGTTTCGCCGAGCTGAAGGACAAATCGATCCTGGCCCTGAGCATCCCCTGGAGTGCGTACAGCAGCGTGCCCTTCCAGATCACCATGTACACGCTGGTGATCATGCTGCTGACCACCGCCGCCTTCGGCCTGGCCACGGTCGTGCTGTCCCGCGATGTCACCCGGCCGTTGCACGAGCTGCGGGCCGTGGCCAGCGAGATGGCTACCGGCAACTTCGACGTCGCGCCGCGCGTCTTCTCCGACGACGAGGTGGGTCATCTGGCCGGCAGCTTCGCGGAGCTGCGCACGAACCTGCGCAGTCTCCTCGGGCGCATCGGCGGCAGCGGCACGGCCATCACGGAAGGAGTTCGCGTCATCACCGGCGGCACGGAGATGCTGCTGGCGCGCTCGCGCGAGCAGAGCGCGCTCACGGAACGTTCCTCCGTCGCCGTCGAGAACGTCCGCGGCGGAGTCAGCGGCGTCCTCCGCGCGGCCGACACGGTGAGCGAGCTGACCCAGGATGCATCGACGCGCGCCCTCGAGCTGCAGGCCTCCGCCGAGGAGGTCGCGCGCAGCATGGACATCCTCTTCCAATCCGTCGAGAAGACCTCCGCCTCCGCCACGCAGATGAACGCCACCATGGGCGAGACCTCCAAGCGCACGGACGTCCTGGCCCGCATCGGGGACGAGGTGCTGTCCTTCGTCTCGGAGATGGACTCCACGGTCAGCGAGCTGATGACCAGCTCTCAGACCACCGCGGAGCTGGCTCAGGTCGTGCGGGAAGACGCCCGCGCCGGCGGCGGCGCGGTGCAGCGCACGGTGGAAGGCATCAACACCACGCACGAGCTGACCATGAGCACGGCCAAGACCATGGACGAGCTGCAGCGCAGCGTCGGCGAGATCAGCCGCATCCTCAACGTCATTGAGGAAGTGGCCAATCAGACCAACCTGCTCTCCCTGAACGCGGCCATCATCGCCGCGCAGGCCGGCGAGCATGGCGCGGGCTTCACCGTCGTCGCGGACGAGATCCGGCAACTCGCGGAGCGCACCCGCGGCTCCACCAAGGAGATCGCCACGATCATCAAGGCCGTGCAGAGCGGCTCGCGCGCGGCCGTGGCCAAGATGCACGAGGGAGTCACCCGCGTGACGCAGAACGTCAAGCTCGCGGAGGAAGCGGCGGAGTCGCTGACCAAGATCGTCGAAAGCGCCAACCGCTCCTACGACATGGCCACGCGCATCAGCCGGTCCCTCGGCGAGCAGTCCCACGCCA
>Ga0307505_10000724_pt1 | contig 33159 bp, 29 predicted proteins | sample 23_S_MG_FD_202183 | JGI IMG/M metagenome (GOLD analysis project Ga0307505, IMG submission 202183) | Soil microbial communities from Populus trichocarpa stands in riparian zone in the Pacific Northwest, United States - 23_S | ecosystem: Environmental > Terrestrial > Soil > Riparian zone > Trees... | reverse complement strand
TGGCGGTCTTCGGCACTTCGTCGACGTGCACTTTGGTGACCAGCAGCATCACGGCCGCCACCGACATCATGACGATCTCGATGACGATGGGCATCGCGAGCGGTCCCTTGGCACCGGGCAGCATGCGCAGCCCCGGGAAGAAGCCGAACAGCACGACCAGCGCGACGCCGACGAGGAAGATCCAGGCCGAAATCCGGGCCGATGGCTTCAGCGCCGACTTCTGGCTGAGCGCTTTCGGCGGCGGGATTTCACCGGCTTTCAGGCGTGCCTGGTAGGCCGGGTCATCCTTCAGATCGGGCCCGAGGAACATCGAAATGATCGCGGCCGCGAGGACGCCGGTCAGCGTCGCCGGTACGCAGATCATCAGGATCTGCGGCAACCCCCAGTTGGTCAGGCCCTTCTCGGCGAACAGGCCGATCATCGCGGCGGTCGCGGCCGCGACCGGGCTGGCGGTGATCGCCTGCTGCGACGCGATGGTCGCGACCGCCATCGGCCGCTCGGGCCGGATGCCGCTGCCGTGCGCCGTCTCGTAGATGACCGGCAGCAGCGGATAGACGATGTGGCCGGTGCCGGCGACGAAAGTGAAACTCCAGGTCGTCAGCGGCGCGACGATGGTCACATATTTCGGATTGGCGCGAATGATGCGCTCGGCGATGCTGACCAGGTAGTCGATGCCGCCGGCCGCATCCATCACGCTGGCGGCCATGATCACCGCCAGGATGATCAGCATCACGTCGATCGGCGGTGAGGTCGGACTGATGCCGAAGGCCACCACCAGCACCAGCAGCCCGACCGCACCCCACAGGCCAAGCCCCACGCCGGAAAAGCGCGCCCCCATCCAGATCGCGGCCAGCACCACCACGAACTGCAGAACGATTGCGAGTGTCATTGTCGGCTCCGAAGCAGCCGGGCCGGGCCGATGCGGCCGGCCGCACCTGCGTCAGCTCACTGCTCGAACTTCGGATTGATCAGGTTCTCGAACGAGAAGACCTCGTCCCACTTTTCCTGGGTCAACAGCTTGCGCTCCGTCACGACGATGTCGTGCAGGCTCCTGCCGGTTTCGTAGCCCTCGCGCGCGATCTCGGCGCACTGCTTGTAGCCGAGCATGGGTTTGAGCACGGTGATGATGCCCAGCGAATTCAGCACCATCTGCCGGGTGCGCTCGTCGTTGGCGGTGATGCCGTCGACGCAGTTGACGCGCAGGCTGTTGACGGCGTTCTCCATTGTGTGAATCGACGTGAACAGTGCGAAGGTGATGACGGGTTCCATCACGTTCAACTGCAGCTGGCCGGCCGAAGCGGCGAGGGTGACCGTGAGATCCAGTCCGATGACGAGGAAGCCGGTCTGGTTGACGACCTCCGGGATGACCGGATTGACCTTGCCGGGCATGATCGACGAGCCCGGCTGCATCTGCGGCAGGTTGATCTCGTTGAACCCGCAGCGCGGACCGGACGCCAGCAATCGGATGTCGTTGCAGATCTTGGTCAGCTTGGCCGACGTGCGCTTGAGCACGCCGGACAGCAGCACGTAGGCGCCGGTATCCGACGTGGCCTCGATCAGGTCGCCGGCCAGGATGAACGTTCGGCCGGTCAGCGCCGACAGATGCTTCGTCGCCAGTTCCGGGTAGCCCGGCGCGGCGGTCACGGTCGTGCCGATGGCGGTGGCGCCCAGGTTGATCTCGTGCAGGAACTGTCGCACCTCGGCGATGCGCTGCACTTCCTCGCCGATCGTCGTGGCCCAGCCGTTGAATTCCTGCCCCAGCGACATCGGCACGGCGTCCTGCAGGTGCGTGCGGCCCATCTTCAGGACTCTCGAAAACTCCCGGCCCTTGGCGGCGAAGGCCTGCTGCAGCTTCGTCAGGGCCTCCATGTAGCTTTCGAGGCGCAGGATCAGTGCGAGCCGGAAGGCGGTCGGATAGATGTCGTTGGTCGACTGCCCGAAATTCACGTGGTCGTTGGGGTTGACGTACTGATACTCCCCCTTGCGGTGTCCGAGGCTCTCGAGCGCGAGATTGGCGATGACCTCGTTGGCATTCATGTTGGTCGACGTGCCGGCACCGCCCTGGATGAAGTCGGTGACGAACTGATCGCGCATCTCGCCGGCGATCAGCCGATCGCAGGCAGCGGCGATGGCGTTCGCGACCTTCGCGTCCAGTACGCCGAGGTCGCGGTTGGCGAGCGCGGCGGCTTTCTTCACGTAGCCGAAGGCCTTGACGAAGTACGGCTCCGTCGACATCGGCACGCCGGTGATGTGGAAATTGTCCTTGCCGCGCAGCGTCTGCACGCCGTAGTACACGCTGTCCGACAGTTCCTTCTCGCCAAGAAAGTCCTTCTCGATGCGCGGCATGATGTGCCTTCCCTCCTGTGCAAAGGGCATCGGGCACACCGGTCAGGTGCACTGCCCCTCATCAGGTCAACTATATGCCCGCGGCTGGTGCATCCATTGATCCAGGGCGCATTCAGTGCAGGACGGACCGCCGCCCGTTTCGGGGGGGCGGTGGTCCGTCGGTCGAGGATGGCGGTTCAGGCCAACGCGGCGCTCAGAGCAGGCCGCGCGCCGTCGCCAGGAAATAGCCGACGATGCACGACGTGATCACGCCGATCAGCCCCGGCAGGATGAAGCTGTGGTTGATGACGAACTTGCCGATCCGGGTCGTTCCGGAGCGGTCGAACTGGATGGCCGCGAGGTCGGACGGGTAGGTCGGCAGGATGTAGTAGCCGTAGCAGGCCGCGGCGAAGGCGACGATGATGCCCGGCGGCACGCCGATGGACAGCGCTACCGGAACCATCGCGGCGAGGGCGGCTGCCTGCGAGTTCACCAGCTTGGAGACGATCAGCAGCGCCACCGCATACATCCATGGGTGCGTGGCAACGACGTCGGACAGCGACGCCTTGATCATCGGCAGGTTCGCCTCGAACACCGTGTCGGCCATCCACGCCACGCCGAACACGGCGACCACGGCGATCATGCCGGCGCGGAACACCTCGTTCTTGCCGATGTCGGCCGGGTTGGTCTTCGTGAAGATGATGATCAGCGCGCCGGCCATCAGCATGAACATCTGGATGGTCAGCACCATCGATATCGGCTTGTTGTTGACCAGCGGACGCACGGCCTCGAACGCGCCCAGCAGCGCGACCACCGCGATGGCGCCCATGAAGATCCACATGGCGACCCACTGGCTGCGGGCGAGCTTCTTGCCGAGCAGCGACGCGGTGGAGCCGTACACGTACTTGCGGACTTCCGGATCGGCGATCAGCTTCTGGAACTCCGGATCCTTGTCCAGGTCCTTGCCGCGGAACCAGCTGAAGATGCCGATCATCAGCACGCCGACCAGCGTCGACGGGATCGTGACCTGCAGAATCGTGATGAAGTCGATGTTCACGCTGCCGGCCGGCGCCTTCGCGAGGAAAGCGGCCAGCGACACGACGGCCACCGACACGGGACTGGCGATGATGCCCATCTGCGCGCCGATCGACGCGGCGGCCATCGGGCGCTCGGGCCGGATGTTGTTCTTGATCGCCACGTCGTAGATGATGGGCAGCATCGTGTAGACCACATGGCCTGTGCCGCACAGGATCGTCAGCCCGGTGGTGGTGAAGGGCGCGAGGATCGATACGTACTTGGGGTTGCGGCGCAGGATCTTCTCGGCGATCTGCAGCAGCACATCCAGGCCGCCCGAGGCCTGCAGCGTGGCCGACGCCGCGACCACTGCGACGATGGTCAGGATCACGTCCACCGGCGGCTTGCCCGGCGGCAGCTTGAAGACATAGGTGAGCAGCACCACGCCGATGCCGCCCAGCAGGCCGAGTGCGACGCCGCCCTTGCGGGCGCCGTAGAACAGACACGCGAGTATCAGTAGGATTTGTAGAGTGAAGGTCATTGAAGGCTCCAGAGAAACCGATGGACCTCTGGTTGCATCGTGATGCCGGGTGTTACATCGGCAGTCACAGGTCCGATTGATCGCGATTCTTCGCAACCACCGGGATGCAGGCCTTAACCAAGCTCAACAGTCGGGCACAGGCGAAAAGCTGATTTGCGTTTCGTTCACAGAGGGCAGGAACGTGATCGCATATGCCGATGAGGCTCCCCTCGATTTCGTGATCGGGCACTGCGGGTTGCCATGCCTCTCACGGGTCGTCAGGGATGGTTTCGCGTCGCGTACGCCGTCAGAACTTTTCCTCGATGAACTTGAACGGATAGTCGATCGGCTTGTAGCCACCGATCCTGCGTTTCGGCAGCTTGACCTTCTCGGTCTTGACGGCCCTGTACGGCACGTGTGCGAGCAGGTGGCTGATGACGTTCAGCCGAACGCGTTTCTTGTCCTCGGAGCGCGCGACGTACCACGGTGCCCAGGCGGTGTCCGTGGCGGCGAACATGTCGTCGCGCGCCCGGGTGTAGTCGTCCCAGCGATCGTAGGACTTGAGATCCATCGGCGAGAGCTTCCAGAGCTTGCGGCCGTCGTCGATGCGCGAGGCAAGGCGGCGCGTCTGCTCCTCGGGGCTGACCTCGAGCCAGTACTTGAGCAGGATGATTCCGGACTCGACCATCGTCTTCTCGACCAGTGGCGCCACCCGCAGGAACTGCTGCGACTGCTCGTCGCTGCAGAATCCCATGACCCGCTCGACACCGGCGCGGTTGTACCAGCTGCGGTCGAAGATCACGATCTCGCCGGCCGCCGGCAGGTGCGGCAGATAGCGCTGGATGTACATCTGGGATTTCTCGCGCTCGGTCGGTGCGGGCAGGGCGATGACGCGGAACACGCGTGGGCTGACGCGTTCGGTGATCGCCTTGATGGTGCCGCCCTTGCCGGCACCGTCGCGTCCCTCGAAGACGATGCAGACTTTGAGTCCCTTTTCATGGACCCATTGCTGCAGCTTCACCAGCTCGACATGCAGTTTCTTCAGTTCGCGCAGGTAGTCCTTGTTGGACAGCTTCTCGTCTTTATCCGGCGCGCCTGCGCCTTGCCCGGCTGCCCTGGCGCTGCTCTTGCCAGAGGCTTTCTTCGTCGCCATGCCTGTCTCCTTGGGATTATCGCTTCCGTTCCAGCGGGCTCGCGGGCGTGCGGCCCCATTGTCGTGGAGCGGCACAGCGCCCGGTCACGATCATTTTGCTGCTATCGGTCCGGTGGCCAGTTCGGTGAAGCTGCCGCCCAGGACGAGATGCAGATTGACCCGCTGCACCAGGCGTTCACTCTGCACGCGCAGCAGGGCGGTGCGCGAACCATAGAGGGCCAGGCTCTGTTGCTGGACCGCGCGCAGGTCGCCCGAGCCGATGCGGTAGCGAACATTGGCCAGCTCGAGTGCGCGCGCGTTGTAGTCGACCGCCTGCTTCAGGATTGTTTCGCGTTGCTCGAGCGTGAAGCCGGCCGCCAGGGCGTTCTCGACCTCGCCGAAGGCGCGGGCACCGACGCGCCCGTACTCGGCAATGGCCTGCTTCTGCTCGCCGGTGCGGATCTCGACCTGCGACTGCAGCTGCCCGCCGAGGAACAGCGGCGCCACCAGTCCGGCACCGGCGCTCCACACCGGATTGTCGCGGTCCTTGAGCACGAAGACTTCGCTCGAAATCGTGTTGACGGATGCCGTCAGCGAAATGCGCGGCAGCCGCGCTGCCTTTGCCTCCTCGACACGATAGAACGCGGCGGCGACGCGACGCTCGGCTGCGACCACGTCGGGCCGGCGTTCGAGCAGTTCGGAAGGCATGCCGACCGGCACCGGGCCCGGCATCGCCGCCAGTTGCGCCGGGACGCCGAGCAGGGCGCCCGGATAGCGTCCAACCAGCAGTTCGAGCGAGCGCAGCGCCTGCTGGTAGGCGAGATCAAGGCTCTTGACGCTGTCGCGGTAGCTGGCCAGCGCCGCTCGCGCCAGGGTCACGTCGTATTCGTCGGCGACGCCGACGCGCAGCCGATCCTCGGCGAAGCCGAGCTGCCGCTCGCCCGCGGCCACCATGTCTTCCGCAATGCCTCTCTGCAGGCGCGCCTCGGTGGCCAGGAACCAGCCCTTGGCCACCAGCGCGGTGATCGACTGGCGCGCATACTCGGCGTCGAGTTCGGCAGAGACGTACTGGGCCTGCGAGGCCGCGCGTCCGGCGCGGATCCGACCCCACAGGTCGAGCTCCCAGTTGATGAACAACCCCCCGCCTTGCAGGCCGCTGGAGTCCTGTCCGAAGGAGCCGGTCGCGAGGAAGTTGACCTGCGGATACAGCGTTGCGCCCGCCAGCTTGACGTAGCCCGCCGCCTGCTCCACGCGCGCCGCAGCCACCAGCAGGTCCGGATTGAAGGCCAGCGCCTCCTGCACCAGGGTGTCGAGTTGCGGATCGTTGAAGGTGGCGAGCCAGCGGTCCGTCACCGGAACGGCTGAACTGATCGAAGCCGCGCTCGCGGCCCAGCTGTCCGACACGCTGAGGATCGGCATGGCCTGTGCGGCGATGTCCGCGCGCGGTGGCGGGTCCGGCAACGCACACCCACCGGCGATCGCAGCAGCGGCCGCCGCAACGGCGGCCGTCGTGATCGATCGAACGGCGCGCATCAATGCAGCTTCAGCACGAGGTAGTCGGTGATCGTGCCGACGCGCAGGATCACCATGCGCACGATGTGGATCGCCGCGGCATGCTCGGTGTAGATCGCCCCTTGGCCCACCGCGCCGGCGGGCAGGAACAGCTCGCGGTCGCGTTCGGCGACCTCCAGCTTGACCGGGAAGCGGCCGGGCACCTGCGGCAGCGCTCCGGTCTGCGGCACCGCGCCGGACTGCATCACCTGGCCCTGGCCCTGCGCCCAGACGATCGAATCGACCTTTGCCTTGATGACGCGGCCCGGGAAGGTCCTGAGCGTGAACTCAGCGGCATTGCCGGGCTCGACCAGCGGCAGTTCGTTCTGCGCGAACAGCGCGATGATCTGGTAAGTCTCCTCGACGAAGCTCAACGCGGGCGCCACCGGAAACGCGGTGACGTAGGAGCCGGGGCGCAGCTGAACGTTGATCGCATAGCCGTTGGCCGGCGCATAGACGGCGGTCTGGTCCAGGTTCCACTGCGCGTTGGCGAGGTCTGCGCGCGTCTGGTCGACCTGTGCCTTGGCCGTGGCCACCTGCGCCCGGGCCCCGGCGACCGAAGCCTGCTCACCGTTGACCATGCCCGACAACTTCTGCGCGACCTGAGCCTCGTTGGCGGCCGCGGTGGCAAGCTGGCCTTCCAGTTCCGTCACGTTGGCCTCGGCCTGTTCCAGCGAAAAGCGATCGCCGGCACCGGTGGCCACGAGTTCGCGGTTCTGCCGGACCCGCGTCCGTGCCAGGTCCAGGCGAGGCCGCAACGCGGCGACCTGGCCGCTGGCCGACCTCAACTGTTCCTGCAACTGCCGCGCGCCGGCCGAGGCGTCCACCAGCGCGGCGCTGGCCTGCGCGAGCTTGGCTTCGTCGGCCACCAGGCGCGCCTTCGCGACGTTCAGATCGTTCTGGTAGGGGGTGGGGTCGATGCGGAACAGCAGCTCGCCTTTCTTCACCAGGCGGTTGGGTTCGACCGGCACCTCGATCACGCGCCCGCGCACCTGCGGGATCACCTGCACGACGTACTTGATGACGCGCACGTCGTTGGACGACGGGGCGACCACGTTGAGTGTCAGGATCATGGCCGCCATCGCAACGATCGGAATGATGACGACCGTGACCTGCGACACCGTGTTCCACGGCAGCCACTTGAACTTGATGAAGATGAGCCAGACGAAGAACGAGTAGATGGCGAGTAGCAGGGCTTCCATCAGGCCTTGCCTCCGTCACTGGCGGCCATCCGTTCAGCAGCGTCCTCCAGCTGCAGGCGCTCAAGTTCCTCTTTGAGCGTCCTGAGCTTCGGCGGAAGGGCGCCGCGCGCTGCCATCGCTTCGAGGTCTTCGCGCAGGTGGAACATTTCCTCGCGCACCAGTTTGCCTTCGCGCGCCTTTACGCCCATCTCCTCGAAGTAGCTCTCGTGCTTGTCGGTGCCGTACGCCATCCGGTAGCCGACCGGTTTCACGTAGGCCCACAGCCAGGCGATCGGCCACAGCAGCCCGCCGAAAACCAGGGACAGCAGACACAGTGTCTTGATCGCATCCGTCTGCGGGTGGTGACGCTTGTGCGCGATCTTCTCGGGCATCACGTGCACCATCCAGAACAGCACGATGGCGCCGATGGGCACGACGGTCAGCACGACCCAGGCGATGACCATCGCCGCCGTGTCCATCACTTCGGGCGGAAGGAACGAAGCCATGGCAGAGGGCGACATGAAGATGGCCGCCGTGGTCAGGGCCGCCGCCACGCAAATCCGTGCCTTGCTGGCGCGTGTTGCTGCCATGCTCTGCTCTTCGTTTTCTGGTTGTGGAGACGAACCTGTTCGCAGTGTAACCGGCCGTCCGACAGCCGTTCACGCGGCGGTGCGGCGGCCGAACGCCGCACCCTTCCGTTGCGCCGCTGGCGGCTCGGTGAACGAGCCCGGGGTGGCGAGAGTGCCTAGGCCCTGCACCGTGACAGCGCCGAACGCGCTGGCCGGTCGCTAACCGGTTACTTTATGCCTTCGGCCACCATCTTCCGGCGCACGAACGCGATCTGCGTCTGCAGCGGCAGATTCTTGGGGCACACGTCGTGACAACCGAGCAGCGACATGCAGCCGAACACGCCATCGTCGTCGCCAACGACCTCGTAGTAGTCGGCGTCGGTGCGCGTGTCGCGCGGATCCAGCCGGAAGCGGGCGATCTTGTTCAGTCCCACCGCGCCCACGAAATCCTCGCGCATGCGCGCGGTGCCGCAGCCTGACACGCAGCAGCCGCACTCGATGCAGCGATCCAGCTCGTAGATCTTCTCGGCCAGATCCGGATCCATGCGCTCCTCGATGCGCGCCAGGTCCAGCTCCTGCTCCTTCGTATGCACCCAGGTCTGCAGCCGTTCGCTCATCGCGCGCATCCATTTGCCGGTGTTCACCGACAGGTCGCCGATCAGCTCGAACACGGGCAGCGGCGCCAGCGTGATTTCCGGCCCGACGTCGCGCGCCAGCGTGCGGCAGGCCAGGCCGGGTCGGCCATTGATGACCATCGCGCAGCTGCCGCAGATGCCGGCGCGGCACACGAAGTCGAACTGCAGCGACGGGTCGAGCTTCTCGCGGATCTCGTTGAGCGCGATGAACAGCGTCATGCCGTCGGTCTGCTCGAGCTCGTAGGTCTGCATGTGCGGAACGCTGGCCGGATCGGCCGGGTTGTAGCGCATGACGTGGAACTTCAGCAGGCGGCCGGCAGCGCCGTTGCCGTTGCGTGGAACGACGTTGATCTTCTGTTCGTTCATAGGAGCCTCCGGGCTGCGCCCTGCGGCGTGAGCTTGCTTGGGACGGCCCGGCGCGGCGCTCATGCCGTCCTCCGTGCCGGTTCGCGGGTGTCCAGCGGCTCGTCGATGCGCTCGTTGCGGCCGCGCAGCTTGGCCGGCAGCAGGTCTTCGTAGGGCATTAGTGCCTTCTGCAGGTCGTGACGGTCGCCGAGCTTCTGGCGCACGGCCTCGACCTCGGCCTGGCGCGCCGGCGTATCCGGATGATCGATGTAGTCCTTGGCACCGTAGCCGCGCCAGCCGGGCGGAAGCTCCATCCGCTTCACGTCCAGCGCTTCGTAGTTCAGCGTCGGCAGCGTCGCGTCGCCGTTCCACGTGGACAGCGTGCGCTTCAGCCATTCAGCATCGTTGCGCCGCGGATAGTCCTGGCGGAAGTGCGCGCCACGGCTTTCGGTACGCACCAGCGCGCCGTAGGCGACGGTCAGCGCGAGCTTCAGCATCTTCTGCGTGCGGTACGCGGTGACCAGTTCCGGATTCGCACCGGGATTGTGCGAGCGCAGGCCGATGTTGCGGCTCTTCACCAGCAGTTGCTCCAGCTCGGCGACCGCCGCTTCCAGATCCTCGCCGCGCCGGAAGATGCCGACCTTCGCGGTCATGATCTCCTGCATGCGCGCCTTGATCGCGCTGGCGTCCTCGCTGCCTCCGCCCGAGATCAGGCGTGCCAGCGCCGCTTGCTCGCGCTGCAGCACCTCGCGCACCAGAGCAGCGGGTATGTCGACGTCGTTGTCGATGCGGTCGCAGAAGTCGGCGATGAACTCGCCGACGATCATGCCGGCAACCACCGTCTCCGCGACCGAGTTGCCGCCGAGGCGGTTGAAGCCGTGCATGTCCCAGCAGGCAGCTTCGCCGGCGGCGAACAGGCCCTTCAGCGTACGGCTCTGGCCGGTGTGGTCCGTGCGCACGCCGCCCATCGTGTAGTGCTGCGCCGGGCGCACCGGAATCAGGTCCTTCGTCGGATCCACGCCCAGGAAGTAGTGGCAGATCTCGAAGACCTCGCGCAGGTTGTGCTTGATGTGGTGCTCGCCGAGCAGCGTGATGTCCAGCCAGATGTGCTCGCCGAAGCGTGACTGCACGCCCTTGCCCTTGGCGATGTGCTCCTCCATGCGGCGCGACACGACGTCGCGCGACGCGAGCTCCTTCTTCTCCGGCTCGTAGTCGGGCATGAAGCGATGGCCGTCCACGTCCTTCAGCAGCCCTCCGTCGCCGCGGCAGCCCTCGGTGACGAGGATGCCGGCGGGGAAGATACCGGTGGGATGGAACTGCACCGCCTCCATGTTGCCCAGCGCGGCCACGCCCGTTTCCAGCGCGATCGCGTGGCCCATGCCTTCGCAGATCACCGCGTTGGTGGTCACGCGGTAAATGCGCCCGGCACCGCCAGTGGCGATGCAGGTGGCCTTGGCCACGTAGGCGGTCAGCTCGCCGGTGATCAGGTTGCGCACGATGGCGCCGTAGCAGCGGCCGCCTTCGTGGATCAGCGCCAGCGCCTCGGTGCGCTCGTGCACGGGGATCGACGCGGCGATCGCCTGGTCGCCGACGGCCTGCAACATCGCGTGGCCGGTGCCGTCTGCCACGTAGCAGGTGCGCCATTTCTTCGTGCCGCCGAAATCGCGCTGCGCGACCAGACCATGCGCCTCGTCGCGCTCAGTGATGGTCACCTTCTGGCTGTTGATGACGACCTGCCGGTCGCCCTTGCGCACGCGGCTCCACGGCACACCCCACGCGGCCAGTTCGCGCACGGCCTTGGGCGCGGTGTTGACGAACATGCGCACCACGTCCTGGTCGGCGCCCCAGTCGCTGCCGCGCACGGTGTCCTCGAAATGCACGTCCTCGTTGTCGCCCTGGCCCTTGATGACGTTGCCCAGGCTCGCCTGCATGCCGCCCTGCGCCGCCTTGCTGTGCGAGCGCTTCGGCGGTACCAGCGACAGGATGATCGATTCGTGGCCGCGGCGCTTTGCCGCAATCGCCACGCGCAGACCGGCCAGGCCGCCGCCGATCACCAGCACGTCGGTGTAGATGACGTTCATCGTTGCTTCTCCTGCATCCACGACGGCCACCAGGCCGGGGGCGCGGCTTGCGGCGGATTGCGCAGCCAGGCGGGCGTGTAGGTCCCGCCGGGGTTGGCGGCCCGGTCCATGCCGATCTTCATGTAGGCGGCCAGCGTCGCCAAGCCCAGCACGATGAAGAACACCGACAGCGCCCACTTCAGCTTCTTCAGGTTGCGGCGTGTCGCATCGGGGTTCTTGCCGGCGAACCAGCCCCACTTGACCGCCAGGCGATACAGGCCGATGCCGCCGTGCAGTTCAACGGCAAACAGCAGCACCAGGTACAGCGGCCACCAACGGCCGCTCCACACGCGGTCGGACGACTCATACGGGCCGATCATCCCCGGATGCATCAGCATCTGGTACAGGTGCACCGATGCGAGGAAGAACATCGCGAAGCCGGTCACCACCTGCCACCACCACAGCGTGGTGTCCTCGTGATGCATCATCGCCATGTGCGAGCGGTAGGTCCGCACCTGCGCGTAGTTGATCGGGAACTTGCGCAGTGCCAGCCCGGCATGCGCGATGAACAGGATGAACACGACCGCGACCACCACCGACACGATGCCGGGGTACGCGCGGCCGAAGATGAAGTAGCCCTCGAACATCTTCGTGATCATCCACATGGCATCGTGCCCAAGCAGGATCGACGACACGAAGAACATGTGGCCCCACATGAACAACCCCAGCACGAGGCCGGTGGTGCTCTGCGCGAGGTCCAGCCGTGCCGGCCACGGGCTGCGGCGGCGCGCTGCCGAGGACGGCGGCTTGGCTGTTGCGGTGATGGCGTTCATCGATGGAGTTCCTCCGGGCTGGTGCACGGTATAGTTCTGTCGCCATTGTTCGCGCAGCGACGGGCAGGGAGTTGATGCGGGTCAACACGGGCCCGGCCCATGCTGCGCGCTACAGCAGCCCCTTGACGAGACCCTGAAGCAGCTCGCGCAGCGGAATCTGCATTGCCAATACTGCGACGAAGGGAATCAGCACCGGAAGCGCGAGCGCCAGCAGTCCCGGCTTGCCGATGGGAACGACGCGCATATTACGCACCGAGTCGAACAGCGCCGCCGTGTCGGCCACCGGGCCGATCTCCGGTGCTTCCAGCAACGGATCGTCTTCCGCGGCGCGCCCTTCGATCCACTTGCGATGCACGGCCTCGCCATGACGGCTCACCAGTGCGCCGTAGTCCAGCAGAGCCTGGCGCTTCGCGCGCTGCAGCGCGCCCGTGAAGGCGAAGAAGGGCAGCAGCGCCACCACGATCGTCACCCCGAGCGCCATCGCCATCATCGGATAGAGGGAGTGAACGTCCAGCCCATGGAAGCGCGCGTCGTGCGCCCAGCCTGCAGCGATCACGGCCGCGACGGTGAAAGCGACGAGACTGAAGGCTCCCGCGTACTGCTGGACGAAGCCGAGGCCGCCGACGCGGTCCGGATGCGTCGGCACCAGCGCCAGATCCAGGCGGGCGATGCGCCGGAACACCAGCGTCAGCAGCAGCAGCCGCCATAGCCACCCGAGCAGCAGCGCCAGGAATACCGGGCGGCCGACATACACGTACCACCAGCCGCCGAAGCCCAGCGACGTCTTTCCGGACGGCCCGCCTTCCTGCGCCCAGGTCAGTTCATGCGCGCCGCTCAGCACCAGCGTGTCCGTCCAGGTCCAGACCACGGCCGCCGCGACGATGGCGATCCACGGCAGCTTCGCGCTGCGCCAGCGCACGGCGCGGTCGAAAATCGCCTGCAGCGCCGGCCGCTGCTCAGGCTTCACAAGCCCGGCAGCCGCGAACTGCGGCGATAGCCGCTGCGAGATGTTGTGCGCAATGCCTTCGGCCACGATCAGCAGCGGTATGCCCAGCAGCAACCGTACGTGCACGCCGAAGTGCTGCAGCAGTGGCTCCGTCGCGGCATGGCCGGGCAATGCGCGTCCGGTGAGCGCCGCCCAGACGACGATCGGCAACCAGGTCAGCGTGACCCAGAAGACCACGCGCCGCCCGATGCCGAGGCCACCGCCGCGCGGTACGAGCCCTATCTGCCGCTGCAGGCTCAGCGGTGGATCGTCGGTGAACGGGGAGAACGAACGCACGGCGCTGCGGCGCTCAGATGCTCGACAGCGGAATACCCAACGTCAGCCGGACGTTCCAGGCTTCGATACGGTTGCGCGCCTTACGCGGAGCGGACCATCCCCGCGCCGTGACTTCCGTCATCATCGTCCAGCCTCCCTGTTCGCCGGATGCTCCACCGCGTGCGCACGCGAGCGCCACTTCACGTATGGCACCGATACCACGGCGCCGACCAGCAGCACAAGCAGCACTGCCGCCATCGCGGCATCCGCTTCCGGATCGCCGTGCAGTACTGCCATGGCCACTGCAGGGTGCCGCGTCGAGGTCGACAGCGCAAGTACGGTGCGGTTGTCGGGATCCGGCCCGCCCAGCAGGTGGCCGATCGCGAGGCCTATCAGCACGAAAGCCACGATCGCAACCAGTGAAAAGTGGCCGGCCAGCGCGGCCATCGCCGGCCACACCTTGATCAGCACCGGCACGAAGGCCGCTACCAGCAGCACGGTGGCGGCGGTGGACAACGGCTTCGCGATGCGCTCGGCGAAGACCGGCGCCAGCCGACGCAGCAGAGAGCCAAGTATCAGGGGCAGCAGGACCGACGTCGCCACGATCTTCGCAACGGTGCCGACGGCGACGTGCGCCGGCCGGCCGAAGGCATGGCCCAGCAGCGCGGCGATCGCCGGCACGAAGACGATGGACACCAGTGCCGCGACGGCGAGCAGCCGCAGCACATAGGACTGCGAGCCGCCCGCCTTGATCTCCTTGCCCGGCACGATCGGCGGAATCGGTGCCAACGCCATCGCAACCAGCGCTACTTCGACGGCAGGATTTAGATCGAAGGCCAGCGCGATCGCCACCGCGACCAGCGGCATCAGGACATTCATCGCCAGCAGCGAACGGAACAGCAGTCCGGGGTCGCGCAGCAGGTGCACGATGTCCTTGCCCGGCGAGCGCAGAGCGACGCAGAACACGATCAGCGCCATGCTGAGCTGTATCGCGAGTCCGATCGCCTGCTGCGGCGTCATCGTCAGCTCTGGTCGAACACCGTGTTCCAGTCGCGCTTCATGCTGACCACGGTGATCCCGTAGGCCTGGGCGTTATCCAGCGCGTCGGCCAGCGGGCTCAACCTGAAATCGCGGTCGTAGGCCACTTCACGATCGGCGTCGTCATGGTGCACCAGCAATGCGAGCCGCGCACCTGGCCCGCTCTTCACATAGCGCAGCATCGCGAGGTCGCCGTCGGAATTGCCGAAGGCGAAGATCGGCCGCCGGCCGATATGCAGCGCGATGTTCGCCACCTTCTCTTCGCGATCGTCGAAGCTGCCGAGCTCCTTCGCCTTGACGACGACTGGCCGGCCGTCGCGCATCTCGGCATGCAGTTTTGCGCTGGAGCCGATCACCTGCTCGGGCGGAACGCCGTAAGTGGTTTCGGCGAAGGCGCGCACGAAGTCCACGCCGCCGCCGGTGACGATGAAGGTCTTGAAACCGTTGGCGCGCAGGTAGTCGAGCAGTTCGAGCTGCGGCCGGTACACGACGCCCGAAGGAATGGCGCCAAAGCGGGGATGCCGCGCATTCGCGAACCATTGGCCCGCGATGGCAGCGAACTCCTGCTCGCTCATGCCGGCATGTGTGGCGAACATCAGTTCCGCCAGGCCCTGCTTGCCCAGCGCGTGAAGCGTTTTCGAGTCGTGTTCAATGAAGGCCTTGAACGGCTGGCGGCTCCTGATCGAAGGGTCCGCGGCCGCCAGCGCCTTGATGCGATCGCCGAGAAAGAACCCCTGCAACTGCATCGGCTGTTCGCACCACAGCGTGCCGTCGTTGTCGAACGTCGCAATGCGCTCGGCGGGCCGAACGTAGTCCGGCCCGCCTTCCCGCGTCACGCGCGCGACGAATTCGACGATCGCCGACCTGGCGGCGCCGTCGTTCCAGCCTGCGAGCGATGTGCCCATGCGCGTCAGCTCGAGCCCGCGGCCGCGTCGCCCATCTTCGCGATCGCGTCGTCTATGGTGAACGAGTTCGGCTTCTGCACCGGTGGAAACTCCTTGAAGGTCGCGGCGAACATCGCCGCGCCCGCCTGTGCCGCGTAGATGAAGTACGCGTTGTGCAGGAACCAGTCGTAGTAGGTGTTCGACGTCTGGTCCGCGAACTCGTACGGGTCGGTGCGCAGGTTGAACAGCTTCGGCATGCGCAGCCGGACGAAGGGCTCGGCCCACACCTGCATCGTCCCGTGGCAGCGCTGCTCGAGGAACACGAGCTTCCAGTTGTCGTAGCGCATCGCCAGGATGTCGCCGTCGTCGCTGATGTAGAAGAAGAAGTTGCGCGGACTCTCCTTGGTCTTGCCGGTGACGTACGACACCAGGCTGAAGCCGTCGATGCGGTTCTTGTACGTGCGGCCGATCGCCTTGTATCCCTTCTTCAGCTTGTCGACGACGTCCGGCGCGCCGGCCAGTTCCAGGAAGGTCGGCAGCCAGTCGTGGTGCTGGACGATGCCGTTGGCGACCGAGCCCGCCGGGACCTTGCCGGGCCAGCGCACCAGCAGCGGCACGCGGAAGGCGCCTTCCCAGTTGGTGTTCTTCTCGCTGCGGAACGGGGTCATGCCGCCGTCGGGCCAAGAGTTGCGGTGTGGGCCGTTGTCGGTCGAGTACTGCACGAAGGTGTCGTCCGCGATGCCCATTTCATCGAGGAAGTCGAGGACCTCGCCGACGTTCCTGTCGTGATCGATCATCGTGTCGTGGTAGTTCGACTGCCACCGCCCGGCCTGCCCGACGCTCTTGGGCTTGGTGTGCGTGAACAGGTGCATGTGCGTGGTGTTCAGCCACACGAACCACGGCTTGCCGGCCTTCTCCTGGCGCTTGATGAAGTCCTTGGCGGCCGCGACGAATTCGTCGTCGCAGGTCTCCATGCGCTTCTTCGTCAGCGGTCCCGTGTCCTTGATCTTCTGTCGGCCGACCTTGCCCCAGCGGGGCATGACCGTCGGGTCGTCCCTGTCGGTCGCCCATGAGTGGATGACGCCCCGTGGGCCGAATTTCTCCTTGAACTTCGGGTCCTTCGGGTAGTCGTCCATCTCCGGTTCTTCCTCGGCATTCAGGTGGTAGAGGTTGCCGAAGAACTCGTCGAAGCCGTGGTTGGTGGGCAGCATGTGGTTCAGGTCGCCCAGATGGTTCTTGCCGAACTGGCCGGTCGCGTAGCCCTGTTCCTTCAGCAGCGCGGCGATGGTGACGATCTTCTCGTTCATGCCGACCGGCGCGGCGGGAATCCCGACCTTGGAAAGGCCGGTGCGCAGCACGCTCTGTCCGGTGATGAATGCGGAGCGGCCCGCCGTGCATGACTGCTCGCCGTAGCTGTCGGTGAACAGCATCCCTTCCCGGGCGATGCGGTCGATGTTGGGGGTCCGGTAGCCCATGAGGCCGTGCGTGTAGCAGGACAGGTTCGACTGGCCGATGTCGTCGCCCCATATCACGAGGATGTTGGGTTGCTTCCTGCCGCCGCTCGCTTTGGCCGCCTTGCCGGCCGGTTTAGGTTTTTCGCTTGCCTTTGCCATGCACTTCTCCTGTTGGGGGGAGGGGTTCGGTTGAGTGGCGACCAGGACTACGTGACGCCTGAGCGCGTCGTCATCTGATCTTCTCGATGTCCGGCAGCACCCAGCTTTTGTCGAACAAAGGCTTGTCGGGCCCATAGAAGCGGAACAGCGCCTCGAACCTGCCGCGCGTGCTGGTCGGAATCCAGTTCGACTTCAGGCCGGCCGGCGCCTTCGGTCCGAAGTACACGTCCACCGAGCCGTCGTCGTTGGTCTGCAGATCCGGTTCCAGCGACGAGCGGCTGGACCACGGCATGCGGCGGATCAGCGCGTGGGTCGCGAAGTCGTACAGCACCACGGACCAGTACTGCCTGACGGGCGGCTTCGGCGGTACGCGTAGCCGATAGGTCTTCGATCCGTCGAGCAGCCTGCCCGCCTTGTCGCGGCTGACGAACAGGTAGAACTGCCCGGCGCCCATGTGCTTGACGCTGCTGAACGCGAAGTAGTAGGCAGTGGCGCGGCCATCGATCGGATACGTGTCCGGTTCGTTGAAGTCGTGGCCCACGGCGTCCAGCAGAGTCTTGTCGGCCGGCAGGAACCAGCGCGCTCCCTTGGCATGAGGCTCGTACGAAGTCTCGTACAGCAGGTCGAAACGCGTGCGCGCTTCGAGCGCCGCGGACTTCAGCAGGGTCTTCGTGCGCGCATCCGGCCTGAAGAGCTTGCCCTTCTCGATGCCGATGGACTTCAGCAGGTCGATCATCACGCGGTCGCGCTCGATCCACGGCTCCGACTGAACCATGCGGTCCAGCGACTCGAAGAAACGCACGTCGTAGGGAATGACGCCATCGAACAGCACGTCGATCACGTCGACGAACTTCGTGGCCGGCGGCTTCGCCGCCTTCGACAGCGGATACAGGCGGATGCGCCGGCCGTAGTCCACCGCGCGCTTCACGTCGACCGCGCTGCGGCTCTTCAGGATCGAGCGCAGCAGCGCGTAGCCCTGGTAGCGCACGGAAGGCAGCGGCAGGTAGCCCGGAGGAACCGGATCCTTGTGCCCTGGCGGCAGGATCAGGTACTTGCCGCCCTTGCCCTTGTCGACGCCGGCGGGGCCGACGTCCTCCAGCGCGACCTGCCAAGAGTCCATGACGCTCCCGGTGATCGACCCTTCATCGGCCGGCGGGATCTCCAGTACTACCGGCCCCGTGTCGGCAGTACTGAAGAACGGCATGAAGTAGATCGCGTCCGGGTTGGGCGTCAGCGTCTGGTTCTTCCAGCTCGGCAGCCCGGACCAGTACGCGACCTGGTTGATGGCGCCGCCGGCATCGCGCACCAGCGACTGGAGCATCAGGTCGTAGTTGACCGCCGGGATGCCCCAGTTGGCTGCCTCGACCGCACGCCGCGCAACGGTGCGGCGGACGATTTCCGACGGAGAGTGCGCAGTCGCCATGGATTTGCCCTTAGCCTTGGCCATAGGGAAACTTTCCCGTGAGAGGTATCAGTTGCTGCTGCCCTGCGGGTTCTCCATCTTCCGCTGGGCTTCCTCGAGCGCCTTCTTCATGCTCAGGGTGTCGGCGCCCTGCGACGGCGGAAACTCCATCAGGGTCTTCAGGTGGGCGGCGATGAACGGCCCGGCCGCGGTCGGCGCCCACAGCTTGGAGGCGAAGAACTTGCGGCCGATGTAACCCCACTCGTGGGACTGCGGATCCATCTTCTCCAGCGGGTCCATCTTCAGGTTGAAGATGTAGGGAACGCTGGGGTAGTACTTCGCGTCCCACCAGCTGCCTTCGCGCTTCACGCCGATGTGCATCTTCCAGTTGTCGACGCGGACCGCCATCAGGTCGGTCTCGTCGTAGTAGAAGATCTCGCGGCGCGCCGACTTGTCGGACTTGCCGGTCCAGTGGTCGAGGTTGTTGTAGCCGTCCAGATGCACCTTGTAGCGGGTGCCGTTCATCGCGTGCCCCTTGACCAGCTTCTCCTTCAGGTCCGGGAGCCCCGCGGCCGCGGCCAGCGTGGCGAACACGTCCTCGTGGTTCTGGATCTCGTTGGAGACCCGGCCCGCGGGGATCTTCGCCGGCCACTTGACCAGATGCGGAACGCGCACGCCGCCTTCCCAGGTCGTGCCCTTCTCGCCGCGGAACGGCGCGTAGCCGCCGTCCGGCCACAGCATCAGCTCGTTGCCGTTGTCGGTGCTGTAGACGACGATTGTGTTGTCCTCCATGCCCAGGTCGCGCAGCCTGGCCAGCAGCGCGCCGACGTGCTCGTCGTGCTCGAGCATCTTGGCGCGCACCACGTCCTCTTCGGCTCGCCCCTCGTCCACCGCCATCTGGATGTACTTCTTCGTCGAATGCGAGTGGATGTGGATGGCCGTGGTGTTGAACCAGCAGAAGAAGGGCTTGCCGCCTTCGGCCGTGCGGTCGAGCCAGTCCAGCGTCTTGTCCAGCACCTCCTTGTCGAAGGTTTCCATGCGCTTGCGCGTCAGCGGCCCGGTGTCCTTGATCCTCTGCTTGCCGACGCGGCCGAACTTCGGGTCCGTGGCCGGATCGTCCTTGTCGGTTGCCCAGGCGTGCAGCACGCCGCGCGGCCCGAACTTCTTCTTGTATTCCGGGTTCTTCTGGCCGGGGTAGTCGAGTTCCTCGGGCTCTTCCTCGGCATTCAGGTGGTACAGGTTGCCGAACCACTCGTCGAAGCCGTGCACCGTCGGCAGGAATTCGTTGCGGTCGCCGAGGTGGTTCTTGCCGAACTGCGCGGTGGCGTAGCCGACCGACTTGAGCACTTCGGCGAGCGTCGGGTCGCTCTTCTGGATGCCCCGCGTCGAGCCCGGGATACCGATGGTGGTCATGCCGGTGCGGATGGGCATCTGGCCCATGATGAAGGCCGCGCGGCCGGCCGTGCAGCTCGGCTGGCCGTAGTGATCGGTGAACAGCATGCCCTCGCGGGCGATGCTGTCGATGTTGGGCGTATGGCCCATCAGTCCGTGCGAGTACGCACCGACGTTCCACATGCCGATGTCGTCGCCCCAGATGACGAGGATGTTGGGCTGCTTCGTTCCGGTCGCCTTGGCCGCCCTGGCGCTCGACCGCGCAGGCGCGGGGCTTGCAGACTTGCCTGACTTGCTCTTCGCCATCTCACGCTCCTTCGTGTTGGACGCAGTCGTCGAATCAGCTCGCGGCGCGAGCCTCCGGAAACTTCCATTTGCCGCTCAGGATCTCCGTACGGGGCCGGTACAGCCGCACCATGTAGTTCCAGCCCTGCATGATCGGAATGCAGTTCGGCACCTTGCCGTCGCAGGCACCGAACTGGACCGTGACCGATCCGTCCGGCCCTTTCCGGCCGGTGATGCTGTTGATCGTGTAGGCGTTCAACGTGTTGGGCTCGTAGTAGCCCTTGGCGTTGTAGACGCTGATCGACCAGAAGCCGTCGACCGGCACGTCCTTCACGGTGAGGGTGTGCACAGTGGTCCCGTCGTTTTTCGCGGGAACGATGTTGAGGTAGGTGGCCTCCTTCTCGGGATTGCCACCCCAGGCCGATGCCGAGCCGATCAGGTGGCGCACCGGATCGACCTGGCCCCTGGCGCCGAACATGCGGTTGGTGTCGGGCAGCGTATCGGCCAGCGCCAGCAGCGCTTCGCGCACCTTCTTCTGGCTGGCCGGATCCCACTGCGGGATCTCGAATCTGCCCGCACCTTTCTGGCTGACCTTGATCGCATCCTGCAGTGCGTGCACCTGTTGCAGGTCCTTCGGATCGGCCGGATCGACCAGCGTACGGATGGCCACCGCGACGTAGCGCGTGCCGACCTTGTCGCGGCTCAGCGTGTATGCGCCCGGGCGGTAGACCACCATCGTCGTGTAGTGATCTTCGCTGATCACCTGCATCGACATGAAGCGCTTGCCGGCATCGGGCAATGTGATGGTGACGGGTCCGGCCTCGAGATCGAACACGGCCGCCGAATACAGCGTGTCCCGGTTCAGGCGTATGACGTCCTGCTTGTCGATCGGCGACAGTTCGCGGAAGTGATTGAACCTGCCGAAGCCGCCCTGTTTGAGGGCGACAGCGGCCATGTACTGATCTGACTCGGCGCGCACGAAATTGTCGGCAGTGACCGGGATGGCACTTGCCGATGACGGCTGTGCCTGCTGCGCCTGGATTTGCCCCACGCCGGTCGCGGACAGCGTCAGGGCGACCAGGGTGGAAGCGATGAAATTGGCTTTCATGTCAGGTCCTTGTTTGCCTTCAGTTGACCCGCTGCAGTACCGGCGCCTTCCATTGGCCGCTCAAAGCTTCCGGTTTCGGCCAGTAAAGGCGCATCGCCGTGAAAAACGGCCCCTTGGGTGCAGGTAGCCAATTGGATTCCTGGTCCTTGCCGGGCGGCTCGTTCTGCAGGTAAAGCGTGACGCCGCCGTCCGCATCACGTTTCAGGCTCTGCAACATCGCCGAATTGATCAGATAGCGGTTCAGCGGATTGGCGTACAGCAGGCTGGCCGGCAACTCGTACATCGTCAGCGACCAGAATGCGTTGACTGGCGGCAGCTGGCCTGGCGCGAAGCGCAGCACGTAGCGATGATCTCCGCTGAGCGGCTGCTTGCCCGAGTCAACGAAATAGGCGGGGTAGATCGCTTCCTGCTTCGAGTTGCCGTAGATGCCGAGGACGGCCGCGGTCATGCGTTCGATGTAGCGGCCGTTCAGGAATTCGCGCGAGCCAAATCCATCCGCGCTGGACCTCCTGCCTGTGTCGATCTGCGTTTCCTTGAATTGCTTGAAGGCGGCCCAGCCGTCGGCCATCCCTGCCTGCAACGCGTCACGCATCTCCGGGGAAAGCGACGCAGCGTCGAAAGGCAGTCCCGGGCCGACTCCGATGCGGGCGAAGCGCTGCATCAACGCCTTCTCGGTGGGGTGCGTGGGACAGAAGCGGAGAATGAAGTTCAGCACGCTGAAGAACTGCAGCGACGCACGCTCCTCCTCGGGCGTCAGTGGTTTCACGAAATCGACGGCGGGCGCCGCCGCGGGCGCCGGCTTTCCCATGAATGTCGAAAGTCCCTGCACGGTATAGCCCGCCTGGATCTTCTTGACGTTGTCGAGGTCGCCGGGACTGAAGAGCTGCGTGCGGTACAGCACGAACGCGAAGTCCGTCTCCGAACGGATCACCGACTTGATGCCCTTGGGCTTGCTGCCCTTCCAGCCCGGCCCGGCCAGCAGATAGCTGGCCGCGCCGTTGCCGGTGGCGCGGCTGCCCACGTAGGCGAAATTGAACGTGTACTGGTCGATGAACTGCAGCGAGTAGTAGCGGCCCTTGTCGACCACCGGCACCGTGAACACCAGCGGCTCGGCGCGCAGGTCGGCGCCCACGTACGAATATGGCGTATCGGAATTGGGGGTCTGGATCGCCTTGTCGTCAGGCGTGTAGACACGCGCGTTGTTGACGATCGTGTTCCACGGCGCCTTGAACTCCGGGCCGCCGCGATCCACGAAGTAAGAATGCTGGACGCGGTAGTTGTCCACCAGCGGGAAGCCGTAGATCGTCGCTTCCTTTGCGATGGCGCGCGCCTCCGTGGCCGATGGCGGCTGCGGCGCTGTCTGGGCGTGCGCCGCCCCAAGGCTGGTGGAGAGGACAAGACCTGCAAGCGCAACTACGGACTTCATCATCGGTCCTTTCAATGCATATGCCGGCGCTGCTCAGCCGAAGGGGCCGATGCCGTAATACATGCTGCCGATCGCCATCAGGCCGAAGATCAGCAGCACGACGGCGGTGACCAGCGTCAGCGAGATCGGATAGCTGCTTTCGCCGTGGATCAGCCCGGCGGCCTTCATGCGCACGCGCTCCTCGCGCAGCCCCTTCATGAACGCCACGTGGTAGCCGATGCCCAGTATCAGCATCGCAATGCCCAGCAGCACCAGCGCCTCGCCGAAGCGTCGCGGCGCGCCGGCGGACTTCACGGCCCCGGCCTCGTGCAGCTTCTGGAAGAACTGGAAGATCGTGAAGCCGAAGCCGATCAGCGACAGCGACGTGCGGATCACCGACATCAGCGTGCGGTCCGCGCTCATGCGCGTGCGCTGGAACGACATGCCGGTGCGCCGCGACGACAGTTCGACTGAGATGTGATCGGTGTCGGTCAGCGGCATCGACTGCACGCGCAGCGCGGGGTCAGGAGCTGTGGTCTTGTCTGTCATCGTCGTCTCGGTCGTCAGCTCGAATGCTCGGAATGCCCCTGGCGCGCGCGCACCGCGTCGATGTCGCGGTCCAGGAAGTAGGTGAGAAAGGTGCGGATCACCGCAATCGCCGCCAGCCGACCGATGTCCTCCCAGGTCGGCGCGACCACGGTTTCCACGATGTCTGCAGCGAGTTGGAACGTCAGGCCTGCCACCAGCCAGCGTGCGAAGTCCAGCCAGATCTGGCGGACCTCGGGGCCGTTGGTCGCGCGGCGCTGACTGACCGCGACGACGATGCCGACGAGCGCCGCGAGCGCGCCCGCTGCGATGACCAGGATCGCGACGGTGTTCAGCGCGAGAGCCACGTAGTGCGCCAGCAGACTCAGCAGGTGTTCCATGCGGGTGCTTTCAGCGGGAGGACGCCGCTGCGCGCACGACGCAGCGGAATCCCAGGTGGCAGATCGCGGTGTCGACAGGCTGCGCCATGCGCGCGGCCGGCCGGTAGCGCCGGCAGTAGTTGATGGCGCACAGGTACGAGCCGCCTTTCATGACCTTGCGCGGGATGCGCGGGCCGCGGGCGCGCGCATCGACGCTGTCGGTTTCGTCGCCGCCGCGCGGGTTGTCCAGCGTGCAGCAGGCGTGCTGGATGCGGCCGTGGTCCTGGTACCAGTCGCTGGTCCATTCCCACACGTTGCCGGTCATCTCATAAAGGCCGTAGCCGTTGGGGGGGAACGATCCCACCGGCGCCGTCCATTCGTAACCGTCGGTCGCAAGGTTCTGCCACGGAAACTCACCCTGCCAGTTGTTGCACATGGCCTGGCCGCCGGGGTTGAATTCGTCGCCCCACGCGAACTCGGCGCCGTCCAGCCCGCCGCGCGCCGCGAACTCCCATTCGGCTTCGGTGGGGATCTGCTTGCCGGCCCAGCGCGCGTAAACCTCGACGTCTTCGTAGGCGACGCTGACCACCGGGTGCTCCCACAATCCTTGAAGCGACGAACCGGGGCCGCGCGGATGGCGCCAGTTCGCGCCGCGCACGTAGGTCCACCAGTTGTGTGTGTTGCGCAGATCCACCGGTCCGCTGGCCTTGCGGAACACCACGGCGGCCGGTTCCAGCATCTCGGGCGGCGCGCCGGGATAGTCGGCCGGATCCACGGGGCGCTGGGCCAGCGTCACGTAACCGGTGGCGTCGACGAACTCGCGGAACTGTGCGTTGGTCACCGCGTGACGGTCCATCCAGAAGCCGTCCACCTGCACCTTGTGCGCAGGCGCCTCCTCGGCGTAGTGATGGTCGGAGCCCATCGTGAAAGTGCCGCCAGGCACCCACAGCATGCCAGCGAACGGCGGGCGCCGGCCGGCAGTGTCGGTTGCGGCGCGCGAAGTCGTCGTGTCCACGAGATTGCCTGCTGTCACTCGAACGGATAGATGCGTTTCCAGTCGTTCTTCATGTCGACGACGGTCCAGCCTTCCGCGGCCGCGGCGTCGAGCGCCTTGTCGAGCTTGCCGATGTGCGACGTGCGGTCGTATGCATATTCGCGCACGGCATCGGTATGGTGCACGAGGACCATCAGCCGCGCGCCGTCGCCCGATGCCGTGTACTGCAGCATCTGCAGGTCGCCGTCGGAGTTGCCGAAGGCGGCGATGGGCCGCCGGCCGATCGCGCGGTAGATGCCCATCGGCTTGCCGGGGCCGTCGTTCATGAACGCGAGCTTCGGCTGGCGCACCAGCACGTGCTTGCCGTCGCGCATGTCCCACTTGATCTCGGCGATCGAGCCGATGACCTGCTCGGGTGGAATGCCGTAAGCGGACTCGGCCCATGCGCGCATGAACTCGATGCCGCCGCCGGACACGATCCAGGTCTTGAAGCCGTTGGCGCGCAGATACGCGAGCAGCTCCTGCATCGGCCTGTAGACCAGATCGGTGTACGGCCGCTTGAAGCGCGGATGCCGCGCGCTGGCCAGCCAGTCCTTGATCGTCTTGTCGTAGGCCTCCGGCGTCATGCCGGTGTTGGCCGCGGCGACCAGTTCCAGCACGGGCTTCGTTCCGAGCTTTGCCAGCGCCGCGTGATCCTGTGCCATAAGCGCCTTGAAGGCCGGATTGTTCTTCCACTCCGGATGCTTCGGCGCGGCCGCTTTCACCTGTTCCAGCGCGAAGGCGAACTGGAAGTAAAGCGGCTGCTCGGACCACAGCGTGCCGTCATTGTCGAAGGTGGCGACGCGCGCTTCCGGCGGCACGTAGTCCTTGCTGTTCTTGTCGGTGACTGCCTGCACGAACGCCAGGATGCGCGCCTTTGTGGCGCCGTCGTTCCACGAGGGCAGGGGATCGACCGGCTGGGCTTGCGCGACGGCAGCCAGCGCCCATGCCAGCAGGATGGCGACTACGCGAAACACGGATGGATGGACTGTCCGCATAGCTGGCCTCTGGTTATTGTCGAAAGCAGTCCATCGCGACGGCGCGCTAGTGACCGATGGGGAACTGGAAATTCACGCCGGCATAGATCTGGAACTTCGGCTGCCCGGCGCCATCGTGCGCCACCGTCCATTGCGGTTCGATGAAGGCGTTGACGGTCTTGCCGCCGGCCAACGCCCACACCTTGCCGATGCCGGCGCCCAGCGGGATCACGTAGTCGTCGGTTTTCAGGTTGAAGTTCCAGGACGCCGTCGACCGCAGATACCAGCCCTGCGGCAGGTTGTAGATGAAAAAGGGCTGGAAGCCGAGATTGTTCTGCGTGCCGCGGTCGCTGTCCCCGGCGAAGGAATGCTGCCAGTTCAGCAATCCGCCCAGCAGCCCCCAGTGCTGCGGGGCGATCGCGATGGCGGCCGCGCCGGCCTGCCAGCGGCCGGTGCCCGTGTGGTCATTGCTCGCCGTGGGAATGGTGAGCTGCGGCCCGACGCCGAGCTCCAGCCCGCCCGCCTTGAACAGGAACAGGTCGATGAGATTCAGGTCGCCGACGCCGTTGCGTGTGCCCTCGGGCGCCACCGGCACAGTCTGCACCACTGGCAGCGTGAAGCGCAGTATCTGCGGCGCGCCGAAGATCTTGTGCGGCAGCACGCCGCGCAGCATGAACGCATTGGCGTATTCGTCGGAGTCGTACAGCCGCGGCGCCCACTGGTCGTGCAGGTTCAGCGTGACCTTCGGCGTCAGCGGGTTGTTGGCCTCATTGACCGTGTCGCCCGAAGGTGCCTGTGCCAGCGCGGCGCTGGTCGCGACGAATGCGGCAGCCAGGCAGCCGCCTCTGAACGATCGGAGCAAGATGGAATAGGCGTGCTGGTCCCGGGCAAGCAGCGTAAGCCGGCGCGCACGCATCGGCAACCCTATACTCGGAATGGAATTCATGTAGAGGTCCTTGCCGTGCTGCGACGACTATCGATGGTGGACGCGGACATTAGCGGCGCAAAGCAACGCGCGATCCCGACCTGATAACCATCCGGAATCACATGCTGCTGCGCGATCTCGACTACTTCATTCTCGTGGCCGAAACCGGCAGCCTGCGGCGCGCGGCGGTACAGGCTGAAGTCACCCAGCCGGCGATCACCAAGGGACTGCGCAGGCTGGAGTCCGAGCTGGGGCTGGTGCTGGTCGAACGCAGCCGCCAGGGCGCGTCGCTGACGGAGGCGGGCCGTTCGTTCCTCGATAGAGCGCGGCGGCTGCGCCGCGACCTGGACGCAGCATTGCAGGAGGCGAACGACCTGCGCGCGGGTGCGCTGGGGCTGGTGCGCGTAGGCGTCACGCCGGCACTGGTCGAGCCTGGGCTGAAGCCCGCCTGCCAGCTGCTGATGGAACAGCGGCCGATGGCGCGCTTTCGCGTGACCATCGGACTCGTCGACGAACTGATGATGGCGTTGCGCCGCGGCGAACTGGACCTGCTGATCAGCGGCGAAATACGGCCTGCGCCGCCGGACAGTGTGGTGGAGGTCATCGGCGAGAACGAACTCGCGGTGGTGGCGCGAGAAGGCCATCCGCTGCTGCGCCGGCGCCGCCTGCAGGTCGCCGATCTGGTCGACTGCATGTGGATGCTGCCGCGGCGCGGCGTGCTGTCGCGCGACTGGGTGGATGCCGTGTTCGCGTCACGCGACCTGCCGCGGCCGGTGGTGCGCCTCGAGTTCGATGCCGCGCACGATGGCCTGATCCCGCTGGTGCTGGATACCGACCTGCTGACTGTCGCCGGCGAATCGCTGCTGCGGCGCATGCACAGGGAAGGGCTGCGCGCGTTCGACCTGCCGGAACTGCGCTGGCGCCGCGCCATCGCGGGGACCACGCGCGCACAGGGCGTGCTGTCGCCGCTGGCGCGGCGCTTCATCGATGTGCTGTGCGGGCGTTCCTAGCGGTGCCGGCCGTCGCCTTCAGCGCAAGTCGACGGCGGCGACGATGCGCCGCCACTTCTGCGTCTCTGCCGCCATGAAGCGCTCGAAGTCTTCGGGCGACGCCGACAGCGCGACCTGCGCGCCGTTCGCTTCGTAGGAGCGCTGCACGGTCGCCGTCTCGTGCGCGTGCCGGTTCGCATCGAACAGGCGCGCGATGACCGGCGCCGGCGTGCCGCGCGGCGCCCACAGCCCGCCCCATGCGTCCTGCGCCAGCAGCGGATCACGATAGAGCTCGACCAGCGTCGGTACGTGCGGAAGCGCCGGCAGCCGGCGCTCGCCGCTGACGGCCAGCGCGCGCAGTTCGCCGCTCTGAATGAACGGCAGCGCGCTGCCGGCGATCAGCAGCGAGAACTGCACGTCGCCGGCGAGCAGCGCGCGCGGCACCTGCACCGAGCCGCCGTAGGGCACGTGGACAGCGCGCAGGCCGGCCACGTGCATCAGCGTCCCGCCGGCCAGGTGCGCAGCGGTGCCGACGCCGCCCGACGCGTAGTTGAATGCCCCGGGCCGCGCGCGGATCGCATCTTCGAGTTCGGCGGCGGAGCGGTACGGCGCCGTCGCGGCGACGACGAGTATCGACGGACTGCGCCAGCACAGGCTGATCGCAGCGAAGCCCGTCAAAGGGTCGAAGGCGACCGCAGCGTTCAGCAGCTTGTGCACGACGTGCGCGCTGGTGCCTAGCAGGATCGTGGTGCCGTCGGGTTCCGCGCGCGCGACGCTTTCGGCGGCGACGATGCCGCCGGCACCCGTGCGGTTCTCCACGACGATGGCGTTGCCCAGTGCGTGCCCCATCTCCATCGCCTGTGCGCGCGCCAGCAGGTCTGGCCCGCCGCCGGCTGCGAAAGGCATCACCAGCTTGATGGTGCGCATCTGTGCATCGGTGTAGGACGTGCAAAACGCACTAACACCGGCGAGGCCCAGCCTGCACAGCGCGTTACGGCGTTCGATGTCAGGCATGGCAGGGCAAGGTTCGAGCGGCATCGCGTAACGCGCAATGGAAAATCACGATGTGATTGCTATTGACGAGGGTCAACGTGCTGGCAGCACACGCTGTCACGATGCGTCGATCACGAGCGTCGCACCCAGACGGCGCTGGGCCAACGGCCCGGAGGAGACATGCTACAGGTCCGTATCCATGGCCGCGGTGGCCAGGGCGTCGTTTCGGGCGCCGAGATCCTCGCGGTGGCAGCATTCCTCGAAGGACGGCACGCGCAGGCGTTCCCCAGCTTCGGCTCGGAGCGCATGGGCGCGCCGGTCATGGCGTTCTGCCGCATCGACGACAAGCCGATTCGTCTGCGCGAACCGGTGATGGAGCCGGACGCGCTGATCGTGCAGGACCCGACGCTGCTGCATCAGGTGGATCTGTTCAACGGCGTGCGCCCTGCAGCCATCGTGCTGATCAACTCGACGCGCCCTGTAGAGGAACTCGGCCTGGAGAGCCTGCAGCAGCGGCTGCCGCAACTGCGGCTGTTCGCGCTGTCCGCTACCGACATCGCCGTGCGCCACGTCGGTCGCCCAGTGCCCAACATGCCGCTGCTCGCGGCCTTTGCGGCGCTGACTCGGCTGATCGGTATCGACTCGGTGATCGCGGCGCTGCGCGAAAAGTTCCCCGCGCGCATAGCGGAAGTCAACATCGCAGCCGCGCGCGAGGCCTATGCGCTGGTGTCCGCGCTGGCGCCCGGAGAGACCGCCCATGCTTAAACAGATCGAGGGCTCGCACGCCGTCGCCGAGGCCATCGCGTTGGCGCGCCCGCAGGTCATCTGCGCGTATCCGATCACGCCGCAGACGCACATCGTCGAAGGGCTGGGCGAGATGGTGAAAAGCGGCGAACTCACCGGCTGCGACTTCATCAACGTCGAATCGGAGTTCGCCGCGCTGTCGGTGGCGATCGGCGCGTCGGCCGTCGGCGCGCGCACCTACACCGCGACCAGCAGCCAGGGGCTGCTGTTCATGGCCGAGGCGGTCTACAACGCCGCCGGCCTGGGCCTGCCGATCGTCATGACCATCGGCAACCGCGCGATAGGTGCGCCCATCAACATCTGGAACGACCACTCCGACAGCATGTCGATGCGCGATTCGGGCTGGATCCAGCTGCACGCCGAGACCAACCAGGAAGCGCTGGACCTGCACATCCAGGCATTCCGCCTGGCCGAGATGCTGTCGTGTCCGGTCATGGTGTGCATGGACGGCTTCATCCTGACGCACGCGGTGGAGCGTGTAGACATGCCGACGCAGGCGGAAGTCGACAGCTACCTGCCGCCCTTCGTGCCGCGCCAGGTGCTGGATCCGGCGCAACCGGTCAGCATGGGCGCGATGGTGGGTCCCGAGGCCTTCACTGAAGTGCGCTACCTCGCGCATCACAAGCAGATGAGCGCGCTGGAACTGATTCCACAACTCGCCGACGAGTTCGAGGCCTGCTTCGGCCGCCGCTCCGGCGGACTGTTGCGCGGCTATCGCGCCGAGGATGCGGAGACCATCGTCGTCGCACTGGGTTCGGTCAACGGCACGATCCAGGACGTGGTCGACGAGATGCGCAACGACGGCGTACGCGTGGGCTCGGTGACGTTGACTGCGTTTCGACCTTTCCCTCTGAAAGCGTTGCGCGCGGCCATCGGCCACGCGAAGCGCATCGTCGTGCTGGAGAAGAGCCTCGCGCTGGGCCTGGGCGGCATTCTCGCCGACGGCGTGCGCAAGTCGATGTCGGGCAGTCAGGTCAAGGGCTACACCGTGATCGCCGGGCTGGGCGGCCGCAGCATCACGCGCGCGTCGCTGCGCGCGGTGCTGGAGGCCGCGGGCCGCGACGCGCTGGAGCTCGTCACCTTCCTGGACCTGAACACCGGCGTGGTCGAACGCGAGCTGGCGCGCGAGCAGCAGCAATGGCGCAGCGGCCCCACCGCCGAGTCGGTGCTGCGCCAGGTCGGCACTGTCGCATCGGGGATTGGCTGAGGAAAAGCGGCTAAGGGACGACCATGGAACTGCGCCAACCCGTCAAGTTTTACCAGACCGGCACCTTCACGGTCGGCAACCGCCTGCTCGCCGAGGACGAGCGCAGCGTGCAGGCGAACATGGAACGCACCAACTCGCTGAACTCCGGCCACCGCGCGTGCCAGGGCTGCGGCGAGGCGCTGGGCGCACGCTACGCGCTGGACGCGGCGATGCGCGCCAGCGACAACCAGCTCATCGCCGTCAACGCGACCGGGTGCCTGGAGGTGTTCTCCACGCCGTATCCGGAAACGTCGTGGCAGATCCCGTGGATCCATTCGCTGTTCGGCAACGCCGCGGCGGTGGCGTCGGGCGTGGCCGCCGCGCTGGCGATTCAGGGCCGCAGCCACGTGCGTGTGATCGCGCAGGGCGGCGACGGTGGCACCACCGACATCGGTTTCGGCTGCCTGTCCGGCATGTTCGAGCGCAACGACGACGTGCTGTACATCTGCTACGACAATGAGGCGTACATGAACACCGGCGTGCAGCGCTCCAGCGCCACTCCGCCCGCTGCACGCACTGCCACGACGCCGGCGGTGGGCCGCACGCCGGGCAACGAGTTCGGCAACGGCAAGAGCATGCCGCTGCTCGCGATGGCGCATCACATCCCGTTCGTGGCCACTGCCAGTGTCGCCAACCTGCGCGACCTCGAAGACAAGGTACGGCGCGCGATGGCGATCCGCGGCGCGCGCTACGTGCACATCCACGTGCCGTGCCCGCTGGGCTGGGGCTCGGCGCCGGCCGACACCATCAAGGTGGCGCGCGCCGCCGTGGAGTGCGGACTGTTCCCGCTGTTCGAAGCCGAATACGGCGAGGTCACCGCGCGCACGCCGATACGCCGGCGGGTGCCGGTGGACGACTACCTGAAGCTGCAGAAGCGCTTCGCGCATCTGTTCGCGCCGCGCCGCGACGACGAGCGGCTGGCGCGCATCCAGGCGATCGCCGACCGCAACGTCGCGACCTACGACCTGCTGGCGCAACAGCAGATGCAGGAGGCCGTGCATGGATAAGCCCTTCGCGATCACGCTGGACCCGGGCTCGTCGCTGGCGAACCGCACGGGTTCGTGGCGCACGACGCGGCCGGTGTACGTGGACCGCCTGCCGCCATGCAACAACGCGTGTCCCGCCGGCGAGAACATCCAGCAATGGCTCTATCACGCCGAAGGCGGCGACTACGAAGCGGCCTGGCGCCAGCTCGTGCTCGACAACCCGCTGCCGGCCGTCATGGGCCGCGTCTGCTACCACCAGTGCGAGACCGCATGTAACCGCGTGCAGCTCGACGAGGCCGTGGGCATCAACTCGGTGGAACGCTTCCTCGGCGACGAGGCGCTGAAGCGCGGCTGGGCCTTCGCCGCGCCGGCGCAGGAGTCGGGCAAGCGCGTGCTGGTGGTAGGCGCCGGGCCGTCGGGCCTGTCCGCCGCATACCACCTGCGGCGTCGTGGACACGAGGTCACCATCATCGAGGCAGGCCCGAAGGCCGGCGGCATGATGCGCTTCGGCATCCCGGCGTATCGGCTGCCGCGCGCGGTGCTGGACGCGGAGATCGACCGCATCCTCGCGCTGGGCATCGAGCTGAAGCTCAACCACAAGGTATCCGACATCCTCGCCGAGATGCACGGCGGCGGCTTCGACGCGGCGTTCCTCGCGGTGGGCGCGCACATCGGCAAGCGCGCGTACATCCCCGCGGGCGAGGCCGCGCGCATGCTGGACGCGGTGTCCGTGCTGCGCAGCATGGAAGGCGAGGACCGGCCGCTGCTGGGCCGGCGCGTCGTCGTCTACGGCGGCGGCAACACCGCGCTGGACGTGGCACGTACGGCCAAGCGCATGGGTGCCGAGCCCATCATCGTGTATCGCCGCACGCGCGAGAAGATGCCCGCGCACGACTTCGAGGTCGAGGAGGCGCTGGCCGAGGGCGTGCTGATCAAGTGGCTGTCGACCATACGCAACGTCGCCGACAGCGGCACGCTGACCGTCGAGAAAATGGCGCTGGACGACAAGGGCTTCCCGCAGCCCACCGGCGAGTTCGAGACGCTGGAATCCGATTCGCTGGTGCTGGCGCTGGGGCAGGACGTGGACCTGTCGCTGCTCGACGGCGTGCCGGAGCTGCAGATCAAGGACGGCACCGTGCAGGTGGCGCCCAACATGATGACCGGGCTGCCGGGGCTTTTCGCCGGTGGCGACATGGTGCCGTCGGAGCGCACGGTGACGGTGGCCGTCGGCCACGGCAAAAAGGCTGCGCGGCACATCGACGAATGGCTGCGCGGCGCCGCCGCGAGCGTCTCGCCCAAGCACGGACCGGCGACCTGGGAGCGGCTCAATCCCTGGTACTACAGCGACGCGTCGAAGACGGTGCGCCCGGTGCTGGAAGGCGTGCGCCGCACGTCGACCTTCGACGAAGTGCAGCAGGGGCTGACCGAATTCAACGCGCAGTTCGAGGCGCGGCGCTGCCTGTCGTGCGGCAACTGCTTCGAGTGCGACAACTGCTACGGCGTGTGCCCCGACAACGCGGTGATCAAACTGGGTCCGGGGCAGCGCTTCCAGATCAACTACGATTTCTGCAAGGGCTGCGGCATGTGTGCCGCAGAATGCCCTTGCGGCGCCATCGACATGGTCCCCGAGACCCTGTAACGGCCGGTGCGATAACAAAAGGAGGAGACAGATGCGGCAACAGAGCAGCGCGGGCGCAACGCGCCCATCGGAACCGGTACCGCGGGGCATCGCGCTGCTGCGCGATCCG